>Ga0335076_10003315_pt1 | contig 16170 bp, 12 predicted proteins | sample Lox_Sample_25_FD_206717 | JGI IMG/M metagenome (GOLD analysis project Ga0335076, IMG submission 206717) | Soil microbial communities from Loxahatchee National Wildlife Refuge, Florida, United States - Lox_Sample_2.5 | ecosystem: Environmental > Terrestrial > Soil > Wetlands | place: USA...
CCGCGAGCGCGGCCATCTGCGTCCAGGTCGGGTTGCTATCGCGCGGCAGCGTCGAGTTCAGGTCGGGGATCATCTGCTTGTACAGCTCGTCCATTGCGGAGATCGGAAACTGCTCGTCGGGGAACGCCTCGCCGAACTTGGGGCCGAAACGAAACACGGTCCACGCGATCTGGTGCGTAGCGGACAGGATCGTCGGCATCTTGTCCGGCGCCACCTTCCCGTTTCGCACTTCGCTGAACGCGCTCGGATCGAAACCGGACCGCGCGCGCGAAACTTGATCCGCGAGATACACGGGCCGGTCCTTGCGCAGGAAATACTCGCTCCAGCCCATGCGTCCATCCGGCGTCGTCTCCCATGTCTTGCTGCTCAAGCAGCAGCCGTGAACCATCACCACCGGCACATGGCTGTCGCCCTTCATCGGGATCTGGTACTGAACGTACATCTGGTTCACGGTGATCTCGCCCGACTGGGCAGGAATCGGGCCGACCGCGGGTGAAGCGACGGTCTTCTTCTCGCCGCCGACGAAGAAACTGCCCTGCTCCTTGATCGTGAGCGGCGCCGCCAGCGCAAGCGGCCCGGCGAGCGCGGTAACCACAACGGCCAAACAGCTTGTACGCACGTTCATCGTTCTATCCCCCGGTACCCGATGCACGGATAGTAAACGGCTGCGTCCCCACCGCGCGATAGGCCCCGGCCTGCCAACGGCGCCGTCGTCAGCGCTGCGCCGAAAGCAGGCGCACCGTCTGGTCGTCCTCTAGGCCGCCAAAGTACTTCGCCAGGAGCTTGGAGAACACGGAGCCCGGCGGCGACGCGCGTGCGAACAGCGTGGCGCAAGAACGCAGCTTGAGGTCATCCGGCGACCCGAAGATTTCGTAAGCGGATCGCCCGTCGATCTCGAGAACCGCCGTCGCGCTTTCGCTCAGGCGCGGCCCTAGCACCGGATGTCGGAGATAGGCTTCGGCTTCCGCCAAGCTCGCGATCGCGTAGCGCTCCGACATCGCGCTGCGACCGAGGCCGGCGAGCTGCGGGAAGACGTACCACATCCAGTGCGAGCGTTTGCGGCCGCCGCGGAGCTCGGCGAGCGCGCGTTCGTACGTCGAGCGCTGCGCCTCGACGAAGCGGCTCAGACCGTGCTCGTCGCTCGTCGACATCGCCTCACGGCGAGGGCTTCGCGTCCTTGGCCAACGCGCGTGCGCGGGCGGGCCGCGCAGTACAGCGCGCGACGTATTCCTCGAGCGCACGCGTCTTCTTGTCTGCGAGCAGCGGAGAGTTCAAGAACAGCGCGAACGCGCCCGCGTACAAGACGTCCGCCGCCGTGAACTCCTTGCCCGCGATGAAGTTCTGCGCCGCCAGCCGTGCGTTGACGAAATCCATCGCTTCGTCCGAGCCGACCCAGCCGGCGGTGCCGCGCGGAACGGAGACGTTCATGAGCTTCGATGTGAACGCCGGCTCGATCACGCCCGAGTAATAGGAGAGCATCGTGAGGAACGGCCCGCGGGCCGCGTCTGCGACGGCCGGACCGAGCCGCGCCTTCGGAAACTTGTCCGCAACGTATAGCGCAATCGCCGTTTGCTCGAATACGACCGTCGAACCGTCCTTCAACACGGGCACTTTGCCGTGCGGGTGCGGGTTCGCGGGATCGAGCTCACCCGATCCGTCGCCGCGCCGAATCGAGACGTATTGGACCTCGTATGGCTCGCCGGTCTCTTCGAGCAGCCACAGAAATCCTGTGGATCTGGACCGAGGGGCGTGAACGAGCGTGAGCATTCGGTTGACCTCCGGGTCGCCGATCGCTACTCCAAGAGCTCGGGCTGCTTCTGCCGCGCGAGCCGCGCGTCGAACACGCCCCACGCGCCCTCCGGCCCGTGCCAGTCGCCGCCCGTCGCGGCCTTCGCGTACTCGGTCGCCCGCGTCTCGAAGAAGTTCGCGTGCTCCACGCCGTTCAAGATCTCGGTGAGCCACGGCAGCGGGTGCTCTGGGATCTCGAAGAGCGCCGGCAGCCCGAGCTGTTGCAGCCGCCAGTCCGCGACGTAGCGGATGTAGGCCTTGACCTGCTCGGCGTCGAGCCCCTGAATCGGGCCGAGCTCGAACGCGAGATCGATGAACCGGTCCTCGAGCCCGACCACGGTTCGCGCGCACTCGACGATGTCCTCGCGCACGCGCTTCGTGAGCGCGCCGGTCTCGGCCGCGAACGCGTGGAACAGCCGCATGATGCCTTCGCAGTGCAGGCTCTCGTCGCGCACGGACCACGACACGATCTGCCCCATGCCGCGCATCTTGTTGTGGCGCGGGAAGCTCAACAGGATCGCGAAGCTCGCGAAGAGCTGCAATCCCTCGGTGAAGCCGCCGAACATCGCGAGCGTGCGCAGGATGTCGCCCTCGTTGTCGACGCCGAAGCGCTGCATGTAGTCGTGCTTGTCGCGCATCGCCGCGTAGTCCATGAACGCGGCGAACTCCGACTCCGGCATGCCGATCGTCTCGAGCAGCAGCGCGTACGCGACGATGTGGACCGTCTCCATGTTCGCGAACGCGGCGAGCATCATCTTGATCTCGGTCGGCCGGAACACCTGCGCGTAGCGCTCGAGGTAGTTGTTCTGTACCTCGACGTCGGACTGGGTGAAGAAGCGAAACACCTGCGTGAGCAGATTGCGCTCGCCGTCCGCGAGCCGCAGCCAGTCCTTGCAGTCCTCGCCGAGCGGGACTTCCTCCGGCAGCCAATGGATCTGCTGCTGGCGGCGCCAGAACTCGATCGCCCAGGGATACCGGAAAGGCTTGTAGCTCGTGCTCGGCTTCATGAGCCCGGGCAACTGGAGCAACTCGATCTGCGGGCTTGGCTCGAGTGGGCGGATCGCGCGCGCGCTTCTTGAACTTCTTGCCGGCATCGTCGTCACCTTTCTCATTGACATGCGAGGCACTCGTCGTACTTCGCGCCGTCCGCGCGCAGCGGCCGCTCGGGCCAGCGCCGCGTGTTGTCGCCCTCCACGCCCGCGAAGCCCGCGCGCTGCACGGACTTCGAGCGGCAGTAGTAGAGGCTCTTGATGCCCCGCTCCCACGCGGTCCAGTGCAACATCAGGAGATCCCACTTGTGGATGTCGCTCTCGAGATAGAGGTTCAGCGACTGTCCCTGGCAGATGCTCGGCGTGCGGTCCGCGGCGAGATCGATGACCCAGCGCTGGTCGATCTCGAAGGCGGTCTTGAAGACGGCCTTCTCGTTCTCGTCGAGCATGTCGAGATGCTGGACGGAGCCGTCGTGCTCGAGGATGGAGCGCCAGGTCTCAGCCGTGTCGCGACCTTTCGCCGCGAGCAGCTTCTGGAGCGCGCGGTTCTTCACCGAGAACGAGCCCGACAGCGTCTTGTGCGTGTAGATGTTCGCCGGGATCGGCTCGATGCACGCGCTCGTGCCGCCGCAGATGATGCTGATGCTCGCCGTCGGCGCGATCGCGAGCTTGTGGCTGAAGCGCTCCTCGACACCGCGCTCGTCCGCGTCCGGACAGGCGCCGCGCTCGCGCGCGAGCACGCGCGACGCCTCGTCGGCGGCGGCGCGCAGATGTTTGAACATCTTCATGTTCCAGCTCTTCGCGAGCGCGCTTTCGAACGGAATGCCGTGCGCCTGCAGGAACGAGTGAAAGCCCATCGCGCCGAGCCCCACCGAGCGCTCGCGCTCCGCGGAATACCTCGCGTGCGCCATGCTCGGCGGCGCCGACGCGATGTATTCCTCGAGCACGTTGTCGAGGAACCGAAGCAGATCCTCGACGAAGCGCGGCTCCCCGCTCCACTCGTCCCACGTCTCGAAGTTCACGGACGACAGGCAGCAAACGGCCGTGCGCGGCTCACCGCGATGGTCGCGGCCCGTCGGCAGCAGGATCTCGCTACAGAGATTCGACTGACGCACCGTGAGCCCGAGCTCTCGCTGATGCTTCGGCAGCGCGCGGTTCGCGGTGTCGATGAAGAGCAGGTACGGCTCGCCCGTCTGCAGGCGGGTTTCGAGAATCTTCTGCCAGAGCAGCCGTGCCGAGACCGTCTTCAGCGGCGCGTGCGTGAGCGGGCTGCGGAGCGCGAACGGCCGATCGTCGCGCACGGCCGCCATGAACTCGTCGGTGATCGCGATGCCGTGGTGCAGGTTCAGGCTCTTGCGATTGAAGTCGCCCGACGGCTTGCGGATCTCGATGAACTCCTCGATCTCGGGGTGATGGACGTCGAGATAGACCGCGGCCGAGCCGCGGCGCAGGGAGCCCTGCGAGATCGCGAGCGTGAGCGAGTCCATCACGCGCACGAACGGGATGATGCCCGACGTTTGGCCGTTGCCCTTCACGGGCTCTCCGATCGAGCGCACGCCGCCCCAATAGGTGCCGATGCCGCCGCCGTTCGACGCGAGCCAGACGTTCTCGGTCCAAGTACCGACGATGCCGTCGAGGCTGTCCTCGACCGAGTTCAGGAAGCACGAGATCGGGAGCCCCCGCTGCGTGCCGCCGTTGCTCAAGATCGGGGTCGCGGGCATGAACCAGAGCTTCGACATGTAGTCGTAGAGCCGCTGCGCGTGCGCGGTGTCGTCCGCGTACGCGCGCGCGACGCGCGCGAAGAGATCTTGGAACGACTCGCCCGCGAGCAGATAGCGGTCCTGCAGCGTCGCCTTGCCGAAGTCGGTGAGCAGGGCGTCGCGGGTGGAATCCGTGCGCACGGGACCGACCACGCCGCGCCAGCGGCTATGCGTCGGAGTGACGACGACTTTGGAAGCTTCGGGCATCGGGCACCTCGCTGAGTCATTCGCGGCGAACGAGGTAGCGAGGAAGCGGCCGGCGAGCCGGAACGTTCGGCACTCGCGCGACTCGCTCGGCACACCCCGTCCGAGAGTTGGTACGCCGTCCGCCGGCAGGTCTCCTGGCTCGTAGCTCTCGTCGCGGGCCGCTCGCCTTCCCGGATCGCTCCAGTGGCGTGAATGACGGACCGCTCGCTACCAACAGTTGCGGGGGCAGCCCCGGCTTTCGGACGCCCCCTGCGCCCGGCACCGGAATTCCCTTTTCATCGCATCGCTGCGAACCGACGGACCCCAAGATATTGGGCCGAACGATCGGCGTGCGTCAACTAATTGTGTTTTCGCGCCCGGCAATACCGCGGGCTTACATGGCTGCCCGACGTACCGGGGTCAGTCGCCGCGGTCGACGTCGCGCTGCGCAGCCGGATCGAACGGTCGGGCTCTGGTCTCGTCAGCGCCGCGGCGCGAAAGCCCGGTGGACCGCGCGCTCGAACGCATCATGACCGCGAGCGCTTTGGCATCTGCGAGCGGCAGGTACGGCGATGCGAATCGCGAGCGAGAATCTCGCTGCGGCACGCCTCATGAATCCCCCAACTTCGGAGCGCTCGACCGCGTGTTTCAGCGACGCGCCCTCAGAATGCGACGCGAGCACCGCCCTTGAGCTCGAGCATCTCGCGCGCCTCGTCGGGCGTCGCGATTTCACGGCCCAAGCCCTCGATGATCCGCCGCACGCGCCGCACTTGATGCGCGTTCGATTCGGCGAGCCGGCCCGGCCCATCCCAGAGAGAATCCTCGAGCCCGACTCGCACGTTGCCGCCCATCGAAGCCGAGAGCGAGCAGACTTCCATTTGGCTGCGCCCGCCGCCGAGCACGCTCCAGTGCAGATCCTTGCCGAGCAGACGGTCCGCGGTTCGCTTCATGTGCGCGACGTCCTCGGGATGCGCGCCGATGCCGCCGAGAATGCCGAACACGCCTTGCACGAAAAACGGCGGCTTGATCAGGCCGCGATTGACGAAATGCGCGAGCGTGTAGACGTGGCCGACGTCGTAGCACTCGATCTCGAAGCGCGTGCCGTTCTCGGCGCAGGTCGTGAGGATGTGCTCGATGTCCCTAAACGTGTTCTTGAACACGCGATCACGCGAGCCCTCGAGGTGCGTGTGCTCCCAATCGTACTTGAGCGCCTTGTAGCGCTTCAGCATCTCGAACAGGCCGAAGTTCATCGAGCCCATGTTCAGCGACGCGACTTCCGGCTTGAACATTGCGCACGGCTTCAGCCGCTCTTCGAGCGTCATCGAGGGCGCGCCGCCTGTTGTTATATTGATCACGCAATCGGAGCGCCGCTTGATGCTCTCGAGGATCGGTCGAAACGCGTCCGGGCTCTGATCCGGCCGTCCGTCCTCCGGATTGCGCGCGTGCAGGTGAATGATCGCCGCGCCGGCTTCAGCCGCGCCGACCGCCGCGTCGGCGATCTCCTCGGCGGTGATTGGCAAGTACCGGGACATCGACGGCGTATGGATCGATCCCGTCACCGCGCAAGTGATGATGGCCTTTCGTGCTGGCATCGAACGTCCCCCGGGGCGCCAAGCGCAGTGTAGCGGCAGAGCGCGAAGACGCCAGCGCAGGAGAGTCCGCGCCGGTCCGACGTCCAGACGAACATCGCGGCCGCGATGCAGACAGTCCGCGCCTACGGCCCGCCGCCCGGCCCGAACCGAGACCAGTTGCTGGCACTGCTCGGATGAGCGCGGTTCGCGCGATCGTGCGTTTCGCTTTACTATTCGCGGCCAACTAGCCCCTGGCTCAATCGGGAGAATAAGAATGCCGGAAAAAATCGTGCTCGAGCTCAGCGACGACGACTTGGTCTACTTCCGCCGCGTGCTGGACGACGTCTGGAAAAGCAATGCTAAGAAGGCTGAAAAGGAGCTCGTCGACGGAGCTCGCCGGCTGCTGCGCCAGGCAACGAAGATCAAAGCTCCCGAATACGTGCAAACCCGACTCGCCGGCCTCGGCGTGCTGGTCGACATGTTCGACGACAGCGAGTGGCCGCTTCCCGACGAGGACCGGCGCCGCATCGTCGCCGCGCTCGGCTATTTCGCAGTGGCGAAGGACCTGATTCCGGACAAGATCCCGGGCATCGGCCTCCTCGACGACGCGTTGATGGCGGAGCTCGTGCTGCGCGAGCTCAAGCACGAGGTCGACGGGTATCGCGCCTTCTGCGAGTACCGCGACAACGAGGCCACGCTGCGCGGCCATAAGGTGGGCCGCGCTGATTGGCTCGAGGCCAAACGGCGGCAGATCTTCCTGCGCATCAAGCGCCGCCAAGAAGAGCGGCGCCGGCACTCGTCGAGCCTTTTCGGCGGGTACTAGCCGGCCGCGCTCGAGCGCTTCGAGCTCGGCCGGCGCGGCGGCGGCTCCTTCGGCACCGGCGCGTACGTGAGACCGAAGCCGAACGGGAACAGTGGGTCGTACCCCGCGTCGCCGGCGTGCTTCGGGATGTCCGCCATCGAGCGGGGCCACGCGAAGCCGAGCTTGCCGCGCGGGGCGTAGTCGCCGAAAAGCACGTCGGTGATTCCGCGCCCTTCCGTTCCCGGCAGCCAGGCGGCGACGACCGCGGTGGCGCGATCGAGCACGCCGCCGAGAATCAACGGCCGCCCGGAGTACACGACGAGGACGATCGGCACGCCCGCCGCGGCGATCGCGTCCACGACGCCGACGTCGTCGGCCGCGAGCGCCAGGTCTGCGCGATCGCCGACGCCTTCGGCATACGGCGCCTCGCCGACGACGACCACCGCAACGTCGGCGCCCTCCGCACCGCGGCCGTCCGCGCTGTAGGTCACGCGCGTCTTGGGCAACACGGTCGCCCCGATCGCGGCGAGCAGCGTCGTGCCCGTCGTCACGTTGCCGGGCTTGCCCTGCCACGTGACCGTCCAGCCGCCGCACTGCATGCCGACATCGTCGGCCGCCTTGCCCGCAACGTGGATCCGCGCCGCGTTCTTTGCGAGCGGCAACACGTGGTAGTCGTTCTTGAGTAAGACGAGCGATTCGCGGACCGCACGGCGCGCAACTTCGCGATGCTTCGTCGACCCGAACTCGCGCGCGAGCTCGGGATCGGACACCTGCGAGCGATGTGCATCGAGCAGACCCATCGCGGCCTTCACGCGCAGGATGCGCGTTACCGCGTCGTCGATCCGCGCGACCGGCACGCGGTGTTCCTCGACGAGCGCGCGCAGCGTCGCGATGAAGCGCGCGTAGCCGGCGGGCTCCATTGCCATGTCCATGCCGGCGTTGATCGAGGTCATCACCGCCGTCTTGTAGTCCGCGTCGACCTGGCCGATCGCGTAGTAGTCGGAGATCAGAAAACCCTCGAAGCCGAGCTCCTGCTTCAGGATCTCGGTGAGCAGCCGGTGGATGCCGGACACCTTCACGCCGTTCCAGCGGTTGTAGGAGACCATGATGGAGCCGACGCCGGCGCTCACGGTTGCCCTGTACCCCGGCAAATGGATCTTGCGCAGCGTCGCCTCGTCGACGCGCGTGTCGCCCTGATCGAGCGGCGCCGCGCGGCTTCCGGGCGGCCGCTCCTGGTAGGTCGTGCCGCCGTCGCCCACGAAATGCTTCGCGCACGCGAGCACCGCACGCGGCGAGCCCAAGTCCAGCGTTTGGAACCCGCGCACCGCCGCCGCGCCCAGCTGCGCGACGACCGCGGGATCCTCGGCGAACCCCTCGTAGGTGCGGCCCCAGCGCTCGTCGCGCGGCACCGCGATGCACGGCGCGAACGTCCACTGCGCGCCGGTCGCGCGCATCTCGAGCGCGGTGATGCGCGCCGCGGCCTCGACGAGCGCGGCGTCGCGCGTGCAGCCGAGCCCCACGTTGTGCGGGAACAGCGTCGCGCCCTCGACGTTACTGTGGCCGTGCACCGCGTCGACGCCGTAGAGAATCGGGATCTCGAGCCGCGTCCGCGCACTCCGCTCGATCATCGCGTCGATCGTCCGCTGCCAATCCCGCATGCCGTTGCCGGTCGGCGGATCCGCGTCCCCGCCGCTCAGTACCGAGCCCAGGAAGTAGCGCTCGACGTCGTCCTCGTGAGCGAGCTTGCCGAGCTCCGCCTGCGTCATCTGGCCGAGCTTCTCGTCGAGCGTCATCTGCGCGAGCAGCGGACGCACGCGCGCGTCGAACGAGGACAGCCGCGCGGGCGTGGCCGCATAGGCGCGACGGAGCGCAAGCGCGAGCGGCGCGGCTGCGCCGATGGCCGCCAACAGTTCCCTGCGTCTCATTCGTCGTCCTCGCGTGAACCGTCGCTTCGGTCATCATGCGGGGCGTTGCTCGTCGGTCGCAACAGAACACCGCCTTTGAAGTACCATCCATCCGGCTCCGCGATCGCGACCCAAACGCTCGATCCAGCGCAGCTCTTGGGCCACGAACAACGCCCTGCATCCGCCCGACGACGCAGTCGCTCTGGGGAATTCCGGGCTGGCGAGATTTCCAGAGCGCTTCGGTTGGATTCACAGCTTCGACGCGCTTACGTCGGTGCAGGGGCCGTGGGCATCGTCCCACAGTTGAACTTGTTCGCCTCGACCCGTAAGTTGCCGGGTGCTGAACGGGGGGAGTCTCAAGATCATGAACAGACGCGAATTCGTCGGCTCCGCGGTCGCCGGCGCCGCACTGCTCGCTCGCGGCGCGAGCGTGCTCGCCGCCGATGCCAAGTACGACCTGGTGATCAAAGGCGGACGAGTGCTCGACCCGTCGGTCCGACTCGACGCCGTCCGCGACGTGGGCGTAGCGAATGGGCGCATCGCCGCGATCGAGCCGAGCATCACGGCGGCGGCCGCCGAAACGCTCGACGCGCGCGGCAAGCTCGTCGTGCCAGGGCTCATCGACATTCATACTCACGCCGCGCGCGACAAAGCCGGTCCGCCGATGTGCCTCGCCGACGGCGTGACGGGCTGGATCGACGCGGGCTCCGCCGGCGCGGACAACCTCGAGCCCGCGGTCGCGGTCGCGATGGGCTCGCCGCAGCCGGGCCGCATCCTCGTGAACATCGGCCGCGCCGGCATCATCCCCGAGGGCGACACGCTCGACCTCGCGCGTGCGGACGTCGGCGCCGCGCGAGCCGCGATCGATCGGCACCGGGACTACGTCGTCGGCGTCAAGGCGCGGCTGTCGGCTAGCATCGCGGGCACGAACGACTACGAGGTGCTGCGCCGCGCCGCGGAAGCCGCGGCGCCGTCCGGGTTGCCCGTGATGATCCACATGGGCCAAACGACCTCATCGCTCTCCAAGCTGCTGCCGCTGCTCAAGCGCGGCGACATCGTCACGCACATGTTCGCGCCGCCGCCGAACGGGATACTCGACGACGCCGGCCGGGTCCTGCCCGAAGTGCTCGCCGCGCGCAGGCGCGGCGTCTGGTTCGACGTCGGCAACGGGGTGACGGGACACTTGCGTTGGGACGTCGTCGAGACAGTTCTGCGCGCGGGCTTCTGGCCCGACACGATCTCCACCGACTGGAACGTCACCAGCAAGACGACCGGCGTCGTCGATTTGCCGAACTGCATGTCGAAGTTCTTCGGCTACGGAATGTCCGTCGGCGACGTCGTTGCGTGCGCCACGGTGAACGCCGCGCGCACGTTCGACGTGTTCCGCGACCGCGGCACGCTGAACGTCGGTGCGCCGGCCGACGTCGCGGTGCTCGAGCTGCGCGACGGCGAGTTCGAGTTCCTCGACAACTACGCGAACAAGATCAAGGGCAAGCTGCGCCTCTTTCCGTTCGCGACCGTGCTCGGCGGCAAGCGAATCGCACACGCGTAACGTGCTGCACGCGGCGGCCGCTCAAGCACCGCGACGGGCATGGCCATTCGACTCGGTTGGCTCGCGGCGCCGCGGCGCGGTAGCATCCCGTGCCGTCACCCGACTGGTACTCGCGAACAAGAACGAAATCCGTTTGGGGGAAGTCAATGAATAACCGATCGTTGTCGGCCGGTGCCGTCTATCTAATCGCCTCCCTGTTCGCGTCCGTCGCGGGCGCGCAGCCGCCCGCGGGCCCGCCCGCGCTGCTGCCGACGCGCGACACTCCGCTCGTGCTCAACGCGGGCGCGCAGAAAGTCCGCGTCGTGCTCGTCGCGGACGGCCTCGTCGGGCCGTGGGACATCGTGCTGCTGCCCGACGGCAACTTGCTCGTCACCGAAAGCAACGGCCGGCTGCGCATCGTCGAGAAGGGTCAGGTCAATCCGGAGCCGGTTTGGAAAGCGGCCGCCGAGGGCAACGACGTGTTGCACGGCCTCGTGATCCATCCGGATTTCGCGCGCAACCACCTCGTGTACGTGTCGTACCTCAAGGACGGCGGCGCCAAAGGCCAAACGCTCGGAATCTCGCGCGGGCGGCTCGACGGCGGCAAGCTCGAGGACGTCAAGGAGATCTTCGTCGCCGACGCTTGGGAGAACGCGCGCATGGGCATGGCGGGCCGGATGATTTTCGGCCCCGACAAGACGCTCTACGTCGAGGTCGGAGACCGTGACAGCCTCTGCTGTCAGCCGAAGGACGACAACCACATCCGGATGCGTGCGCAGAGCCTCAAGGATCACGTCGGCAAAGTCTTGCGCCTCACGGACGAAGGCGGCGTCCCGAAGGACAACCCGTTCGTGGGCCGCGCCGACGCGCGCGGCGAGATCTATACATACGGCCATCGCAACGGTTACGGGTTCGCGTTCCACCCCGAGACCGGCGAGCTCTGGGAGCTCGAGATCGGCCCTATGGGCGGCGACGAGATCAACATCCTCAAGCCCGGCGCGAACTACGGTTGGCCGGTCGTGTCGATGGGCCGCAATTACTCCGGCACGCTCGTGTCGGACCACCCGTACGAGCAGCCTGGCATGGTGGGGCCGCGAGTGTTCTGGGTGCCGGCGATCAGCCCGTCCGGCATGACCTTCTACACGGGTGACAAGTTTCCGGCGTGGAAGGGCAGCCTTTTCGTCGGCGCGTTGAGCGGTCAGCAAGTCCAGCGGCTCACGTTCAATCAGCCGGGGCAAGCCGAGCGGCGGGAGTCTCTGCTGACCGAGATGCACGTGCGCTTCCGCGACGTCGAGCAGAGCGCGGACGGTTATCTCTACCTCACGACCGAGGTTCGCTACGGCAGCGGCAAGCCCGACGGCACCATCATTCGATTGGAGCCTGCGCAGTAGCGCCGTGCGTCGGCGCGCCGCGATCGCGGTACGGCACGCCGAGCACGTCGTGGATGAAATAGCGCGCGAGCGGCACGCCGAGCAACAGGCCCCAGAAGCCGAACGCATGGTAGCCGACGTAGAGGATGATCAACGTGAGCACGGGGTTGAGCTTCAGGTGCTTGCCGTAGATCAGCGGGTTCAACAGATACGCCTCGATCGCGTGCACGATCACGACGAGCGCGATCGCCGCTAGCGAGAGCCCGAACCCGCCCGCGTTCAAGGCGACGAGCACGATCGGCGTCGTCGAGATCAGCACGCCGAGCACCGGCACGAAGCTGCACACGAAAACGACGACCGACAGCATCGCCGTCAGCGGTATCCGGAGCAGCAGCAGGCCAATCAACGTGAGCAGAGTGTTGATCACCGCGATCGCCGCCTGCGCCTCGATGGCTCTGCCGAGCAGCACTCCGAAGCGCACGATCGGCGGCGCGGCCTCCTCGTAGAAATCGCCGACGCGCGAAGTCTTCAAGCGCATCACGCCGCGCTTGATCCGCGCTTGGTCGATCAAGATCAGATAGCTGAACAGCAGCGCGAGCGCCATCGTCGCGATCGCGCGATACAGCGCGTTGACGATGGCCGGCGCATAGTGCCGCAGCGCCTGGAACTGCTCGGTGAGCAGCGCGTTCAGGTACAGCCGGTCCTGCCGATTGAAGTATTCGGCGAGCGCGCCGGTCGGCGGCGTCAGCGCGTCCTCGGCGTCGGCGACCGCGGCCTCGGAAAGATCGAGCCGGGCGCGCTCGTTGGCGAGCTGCTCATTGATGACTGTGGCGCGCTCGTCGCTCAGCGCGCTGCGCAGGAAACCCTCGATCGGCTCGCGCAACGTCGGATAGCGCTCGACGACGCCGTTCTTGATCTCGATGAGCCGTTGCTCGGTCGTCGGCAGATTGCTGACCATCCGATTGAGCTCGGTGCCGACGCTCGGCACGACGAAGCGCACGAACGACCAGAGCACGACCAAGAACAAGAGATAAACGACGGTCAACGAGACTCCGTGAGGAACGCGCAGGCGGCGTGTGCCGAAGTCCGCAACCGGCGCCGCGAGGTTCGCGATCACGAAGGTCAGGAAAACGAGCGCGAAGAAGTCCCGCAGCAGCCACAGCAGGCCGAAGAGGACCGCCCATATGACGAAGCGCCGATTCCGCTGATAGAACTCGCTGAGGCTGAAGGTGGACACGCGCGGCGTAGTATACGGTCGCGCCGCGCGCCTGGAGCTCAGTGCGCCGGCGTTCGAGTCACGTCCTGCGCGCGGTCCGACATTCCGTCCTCCCAGCTGCTCCAGCCGGAAAGCATCCCGTACGGCACGCGATCGAGGACCGCCTCGATTCGGTGGATCTTGCCGTCCTCGATCTTGAACATCTCGGCGAGGTACCACGTCCATGGCTGCGCGGGGCCGGCGGTGACGTGACGGCCGTTCGGCGCCACGAAACTGCGCGTGTCACCGGCCGAGTGATCGAAGAATCCGAATGCGAGAACGAGGCCGCGCTCCTGATCCACCGCGACGAAACGGCGGTCACGGATCCGTGTTACGAAATGCAGCAAGCCCGACTTGAATTGCTCGAGACAGCTCCACTGCGCCGAATAGTTCGTGGCCGTGGCGGGATCTGGCCGTTTCTCGCCCGGCGGCGTCGGACGGTTCGTCGTCTGGCTGCCGTTCTCGAGCCGATCACAATCGTCGGCGAACGGGTACACGCCCTTGCCGTCGTTCTTCTGCATCCCGCTGAAATACATATTCGCGGTGCGAATCAGCTCCGCGCGCGACATCCGGCGGCTCTCGGGGACCGTCTGCACAAACAGTGGGTTCGGCGTACCGAGCGCCTCGACGCGCTTCGCCGCGTCGACGTTGCGAATCACGGCTTGCTCGATCTCGGTGATCTGCCCGCCGACGATCCGCAGCCGCAGTGCGATCAGTGCAGGCGTGGCTTGGGCGGGATCGGCGTTCTCCTCGTTCACCGTGCCGATGAACGCGACCTCCCCCGCGTCGACGTCGCTGACGAACAATCGATAGGTACCCTTGGACTTCATGCTGCGCCAGAGCGCGTCGCCGATCGCGAGTCGCTGGCCGTTCTCGGTGAAACGTACGCTCGCCGAGAGCGGCACCGTGCTCGGATCGTGCTTCACGAGCGCATCGAGGTAACGGTCGACGAAACCCTCGAGGCACGCGCGGTCGCACGCGCCGGACTGCGCCCGAGCGGAACCGCCCGCGAAGCACGCCACGAAAAGAGCGGCCGCGAACATGGAGACGATCGATCTCATTGTTTTTCCCCCGCGATCATGGCTCTAAGCCGTCCGCGTATGTTAGTCGAACGCCGGGACCGGCGCGTGAGATCGGAAGAAAGCGGGCGGCCGGGCTAGACTCCGAACGCGATCATCAACAGACGGACGTCGACGTCGCCCGCGCGGACCAACCAGTCGAAAGTCGGCTTGTCCATGGCGAGCGACCCGAGGCTCGGAGCCTTGTCGAAATAGTTCTCGTCCGCGCATGCGGCCTCGCTGTTCTCGGCGAGGTAGTTCGCGACGGCCACGACGTGCGTGAGCCGCGGCGGCTCGGGGGCTTCGAGAGGGCATGCCTGATGCTCTCCGACCGCGACCGCCAGCTCCGCCGGCAGCATCCACGACTCGATCACGGCACGCCCGATGCGCGGATGCCATTCGTCGACGATCGACTGGAAGGCGGCCTCGCTCGCGACCTGCTCGATCTTGTCCTTGACGCGCAGCAAGATGTAGAGCTTCCCGGCCTCGTGCAGCAGCCCGGCGAGGAACGCATCGTCGGGATTGAGCGTCGTGCGCACGCGCGCAAGCATGTGCGCGAGCGCGGCAACGTGCACGCTGTGCTGCCAAATCGAGGCGAGGAACGAGCGCACGCGCTCGCTGCCGTAGCCGATGAACACCTGCTGGGAGGCATAAGACATCGCAACGTTGCGCACCATCCGGTGACCGAGCTGCGACACCGAGCCGGATACGCTCGTGATCGGCTTGCTGCCGCGGTAGAACAGCGCGCTGTTCGCGATCTTCACGATGCGCCCCGCGAGCGCCGGGTCGGAGCCAATCAAGCGCGCGATCTCGGCGACCGAAACGTCGTCGTTCGCGAGCGCGTTGCGGATCTTGAGCGCGACCTCGGGCAGCGACGGCAGCTTCAGATCGTTGTCGTTCAGCGAGCGATCGAGGTCCGCGACGAGCGCGGCGCTGATCGCCCGGGCTTCGTTGTACTCGACGCTCTGGACGATCGTCGTGTCCGCGACACTCAGCGCTGGCTTCATTCGCTCACCCGGCGGTCGAACAGGCCGGCACGCGCCGGCGGAGCCGCGACGCGGCTCCGAGCCGATGTATCGGCACGGTCCGAGGTTCCTTTAGCGCACGAACGTCGCGAAAGTGCGACGGATCAACGCGGCTGCGGCCGCGGCGTCGTAAGGCTTGCCTTCGTCGAGTCCGTCCGCGTACTCGAATAGCGGCTCGAACATCTGCCGGCCGTCGACCTTGTCGAGGATCTCGAACCGATCGCGCGCGGCGTAGATTCCGTCCCAGGCCGTGCGCACCGCGCGCCAGAAATCCTCCGAACGCTGCCAGTAGTGGTCGCCCGCGGAGAAATCGAAGCCCACGATGTGCTCGTAACGGTTCACGCCCACCTCGCGCGAAAGATACGGCACGTCGGCCGAGGGCTTGCCGTCCGCGCCGAGAACCAGCTTCAAGTTGTCTTCTTCCTGCACCCAGCCCGTCGGCGTGATCGTGTGCCGATTCGTGCCCGCGAGCACCTGATAGTCGCTGCGCACGGTCTCCTCGCGGCGCGGCAGCGGCCGCCACGTCGTCTCGCTCGTCCATGCGGAGTAGCTGCCCTCGTGCACCCAATCGCCGACGGCTTCGTAGCGCGGCGAGTCGTCCACCTGGAAGACGGCCTGGGTCCAGCGGCCGCGCACGCTCGCCGCGTCGCGTCGATCGCGGCGCCATTGGTTTCGCCCCGCGTAGACGTGCAGATCGCCGTCCTCGTAGCGCCAGTCCTGCCGCCAGTGCTTCTGCACGAACGGGCCCTGCACCTTGCCCTGGTCGTCGGCGACGAACATCACGATCAAGTGCTGGAGCCGAATCAGCTTGCCCGAGTCTTCGATCACATAGATGTATTCGGTGCCCCAGGACTGGTAGGGGCGCGACGGCTGGAAGCCGGGCTTGAAGCCGACGGTCTCGATGAAGTCGAAGGTCGTGCGATACGCGCCG
>Ga0335076_10003316_pt1 | contig 16168 bp, 17 predicted proteins | sample Lox_Sample_25_FD_206717 | JGI IMG/M metagenome (GOLD analysis project Ga0335076, IMG submission 206717) | Soil microbial communities from Loxahatchee National Wildlife Refuge, Florida, United States - Lox_Sample_2.5 | ecosystem: Environmental > Terrestrial > Soil > Wetlands | place: USA...
TCCCCCGCCCACGCGGTCAAGAATATCCAGATCCTGCCGCTCCGGCGCCTGATAGAACTTTCCTTCGCTATAACAGATCGCTCCCCAGTCGTTCCGTGTGGCTGTCTTTGCTTTCCGTAATGTTGTTGCGACCACCTGAAATGGATATTCTTTCACAACGGTCTCGATCATCTTCTTAAATCCATCCACTTCAAACGTAGTCAGGTCTTTTCCCATGCCGGGGACTTCGAATCCCAGAGCCGCCGAAAAGTCCTCCTCGTTTCCGATCATCACGTCAACATAAGGTGCAAGTTTACGGTTAACTTCCTGGGCCCGCTTTTGCCCGCCATTCGCCTTCCATAAAGACTCGCGATAATTCAGGTCGTAAGAGACGATCACGCCATGTTTGCGGGCGCTTTGCATGGCCTCTATCGCGACGTCCGGTGTTGTGGCCGAGAGTGCGCAAAATATTCCTCCGGTATGCAACCAGCGCGTTCCCTTCTTTCCGAAAATATCTTCCCAGCCGATCTCGCCGGCCTTCAATTGAGATGTCGCTGTGTGCCCGCGGTCAGAGCAACCCAAAGCAGCCCGCACGCCATAACCGCGCTCGGTAAAGTTCAGACCGTTCCGAACCGTGCGTCCCACTCCGTCGTAGGGCACCCAGCGCACTAACGACTGGTCCACGCCACCCTGATAAATCAAATCCTGCAACAGCCGACCCACGGGATTATCCGCAAATGCGGTAACAACGGCAGTATCCATCCCGAAACAGCGCTTCAATCCCCGCGCGACGTTGTATTCTCCTCCGCCTTCGTACACATCAAAACTGCGCGTCGTCCAGATTCGCTTCTCGCCCGGATCCAGGCGCAACATCACTTCTCCAAGACTGACCAAGTCCCAACGGCTGGCCTCTTTGCTCCGAATCTGCAAACCCATTTCCTCGCTCCTCACAATTCCTCAACGCTCACAACTCTCGCCGCCTTACACAAATTCCACTCGCTGCAACTTCGGCACAATCGCGTGCATCACGCCCAATGCCAGCAGATACGCCCCACCAGCAATGACGAACGGCACAAAATAACTGCCGGTGGCCTGCAGCACGTGCCCGACAATCGTCGCGATCAACATTCCCCCGATCGCTCCAGCCATTCCGCCGATGCCAACCACCGAAGCAACCGCGTGCCCCGGAAACATGTCGGAGGCCGTGGTGAATAGATTTGCAGAAAATCCTTGGTGTGCGGCCGCTGCAAGCCCAATCAATACTGTCGTGGACCACAGTCCATGCGTCCGATAAGCAAAGATTATCGGCACTACGCTAAGCGCGCAAATCAGCAGTGTAGTCTTGCGCGCCATATTCACGCTATAGCCTCTGTCGATCAGCCAGGAAGACAGCCACCCGCCTGCAATGCTTCCGCCATCCGAAATCAGATAAATCACCACTACGGGTAATCCGATTTGCGCTAACTTCAACCCATGTTGCTCCTGCAAGAATCCAGGCACCCAGAATAGATAAAACCACCAGATCGGATCGGTCATGAACTTCGTCAACAGAAATGCCCAGGTTTGCCGGTATCGAACAAGGTGAAGCCACGGTACCGGATTGGACGGCCGCTCGGCATTGCTACGGATGTATTCCAGCTCTTCACGAGAGCATTGCGGATGTTCCTCCGGTCTCCGATAAACCGCCATCCACAAAGCAAACCACAGAAATCCGATCCCGCCTGTGATCACAAACGCCCAGCGCCACCCCCAGCGCAAGGTGATCCAGGGCACGATCAGCGGCGTGACAATCGCGCCCACGCTCGTTCCGGCGTTAAACAGGCCAGTGGCAAACGCCCTTTCCTTCTGAGGAAACCATTCTCTGACGGTCTTGATGCTCGCAGGAAACGCTCCGGCCTCTCCTAATCCCAGTGCGGCGCGCGCAACTCCAAAACTGAATAAAGACGTGCACAAGGCGTGCGCCATGGACGCCACGCTCCAAAACAACATCGTTAACCCGTAGCCGATACGCGTCCCTACCCGATCGATAAACCTTCCCACAAGAACCATGCCCGCCGCGTAAGCCGCCTGAAACGCAAACACCAGGTTGCCGTAGTCGATTTCGTTCCAGCCTCTATCCCGCTGAAGCGTTTCCTTCAGCACCCCCAACACCTGCCGGTCCATATAGTTCTTTGTGATGCCGATGAACAGTACGGCACAGATGATCCAGCGGAACTTCCCGGAAAGGAATGTGCGGCTTGGCGTCCGGTCGACGGCATCCCGCGCTGTGCCTTCCGCTGGTCTAATGGGACGCTCTGCCATTGGGGTCGGTCTGCCCGTACTACGTTATGGGACCGGCAATCGTTCCTCAAGAGAATTTCGCGCGCTGGCGGCAATTACGGTGGTGCTTATTGATTTACGCCGCTGGCCAGAAAACCTCCGTCCACTTCCACGATCGTGCCGGTCACATAGCTCGCGGCGTCCGAAGCCAGAAAAATCGCACTACCAACCAGTTCCTGGACATTTCCAAAACGTCCCATGGGCGTCCGGATCAGAAATTCCTTTCCCCGCGGTCCATCGAGCAGCTTCTCGTTCAGCGCGGTGCGAAAAACCCCGGGCGCTATAGCGTTCACGCACACGCCATGTCGTGCCCATTCCACCGCTAGCGTACGCGTCAATCCAGCCAACCCGGACTTGCTCGCGGTGTACGCAGCCACTTCGTGCAGACCAACGAACGACGCCAGCGATGCAATGTGGATCATCCTTCCATACTTCCGCTCCACCATGTACCGCCCGAAAACCTGGCTCACTCGGTACGCGCCGGTCAAGTTCGTTTCGATGATTTCGTTCCATTCGTCCTCCCTCAACTCGAGGAACGGCGTCCGCTTCGTTCGACCGGCGGCGTTCACGACAATATCCACCTTATCGAGCTCCCTTACTGCCGCAGCAAGTAGACTCTCTAACGACGCGCGATCCGAAACATCGGCAGCAATCCGAAGTGACCGCCTCCCCAATCCCTCGATTTCTGTGGCCAACTCGTCGACCAACTCCTGGCGCCGGCCGGTCGCGGCTACATCCGCCCCGGCTTCCGCTAGCCCCCGTGCAATTGCTCGCCCAATTCCGGACGTTCCACCAATGACGACCGCCGTTCTTCCGCTCAATTCGAATCCGCTATAGCTCATCGCACCCTCTTATTACAACCATAGCTGTCAGGCTCTCCAGTATATGCAAAACCGTTTGTGGCGTACGAGATCGCTACAGAATTGACACTCGCGCCCATCTCCTGCAGCATAGCGAACTCGTGGAAATCCTTCCGCATTTGAACCCGAGTTGTACGGACTTCCTGTTGGTGAATCCCGCCGCGGGCGGTGGACGAGCTGCATCCATCGTTCCAGGACTCCTCGGATTTGCGAAAGCCCGCGAATGGCACGTGCAACTCCGGGTGACTAGCAGTCCCACCGACCTCGCAACTTCGGCACGCCTGGCTCTTGAAACAGGCATGAGAAGAATTTTTGTTGTCGGTGGCGACGGTAGCTTTCAAGCCGTCCTGAATGCCATCGGTATCAACGCAAACGTGGTGCTCGCTGTGATTCCAGCGGGCGGTGGCAATGATCTCGCCAACGCACTGGGTTTATCGACCGACTTTCGCACTGCTGCGCAACTGCTCCTCGACGGAGAAGTTTCGGAAATGGATGTGGTCCGGGTACGGACGGCAGACGGCATCGAACGATTCTATGCTGGCGGAGGTGGCGTCGGACTCGACGCGTTGGCGGTACGCTTCGCGAACGGAGTCTTCCGTAATCTCAGCGGTCGCACTCGGTACATCCTCTCACTCCTCCGCGCTTTGTGGGGTTTCCAGTCTTTTCGCGTTACTCTTCGCATGCCCACCGGTGGTCCGGAAACAATTGATACCACGGCTCTCGTAACTGCTGTTCTGAACACCCCCAGTTATGGTGCGGGCGTGCGCTTGGCTCCCGACGCGGCGCTCGATGACGGCATGCTAGACGTGGCAATTGTGCCGCACCTCAGTTTGCTTGAAATTCTCTTTTTGCTTCCGAGATTGGTCGCTAACGGTGAATTGCGCATAGCGCGAATTGAGCGTTTCCAGGCACAAACGGTGTTGATCGAAACCCAGTCCGCTATGATTTTTCAGGCAGATGGGGAGCTAGTGGGAAAAACACCGGTAGAGATTTCCTTGATCCCGCGCGCGATCCGGATACTTCGGCCCTCTAGTTCGGATGCGTCTCGTTGAGCGGCGAGCGGCTATCCTGCACATCCGGAACATTCTTCTTTTCCTTGGAACGCCGCTTCATGTGCGCACCAAGGTCCGGCGTCCATTCCTTCAACTGATTCCAGCCGATGTTATAGCCCTGATTGATGGCCCAGCCGCTCAAGATCCCACTCAGCTTTCGGTCCTGATGAGGGTAATACGCCATCGAAATCGATGCTTGGCCGAGCTGCCCGAACACCTGCGACGCATTAAACGTAGGTTTCCCGGCATCTGTCCGAGCTATCACCACGCGGGAAGTTGCGTACGCGATTCGCGACCATGCGCTTCCGCGTCCTTTGCGGAAATACCTTGGATCCTGGTGCAACACGGACGGCAACACGCCGTAGATCAGCATACTGCCCGTGAACTGGTCGCCTTCTTGCGCGGCGTACCGCTTTCCAAACGCTCCCCACCCTTGGCCATAGTGCGGCAAACCGTTCGCGGCCTGTGAGATGCTGGCCTGAATCAAATTGCCAAAGTGCGCGCTTACATCAATGAACTGATGCCAGGCGATATTGTATTTTTGCCTTACGGTTAGCGGGCCTTGGTTCTCCGGCTGATCATTCGCCGTCATGAAATTGGGCACGATCCAGAAGATGCGTTTCGGCACCTCGTCTTTCGCTTCCTTGTCCTGTACGTCGCCGGGCTTCGTCTCACCTTCACCCTGAAGCTTTGGCGTGGGACTATCCGGCTTCTCCTGACCCAGCAGCGGAAAGGCAGCAAGGAACACCACACCCAGAAAATACACACGCCATGGTCCCGGCAACAAACGCAAATTGACTCCCTATGTCCTATTCGCTGTCGAATCTTGCGGAAACGAACCCCAACCGTCCCATTACAGTGTACTTGATATTGCGCTCGGGCCTTGGAAAAGCGCTTCTGGCGGGCGCGAGAACCTGAATCCGCTAATTCTTTTTCCGGTCGATCTTGAGATTCAGTGTAATTTCTTTACGGCTGTCCAGTGGCGACACAGTCCGCGATACCGATTTTTCTCCATTGAACTCGGCGTGAATCTCATAGTCGGCGTTGGGATCCAACCCCATAAAACGATATGACCCTTCATCGTCCGTGAAATGGCTGATTACCGTATTCGTCCGCAGGTTCTTCAGAAACACAGTGCCGTTCACGATTGGCTTTTCGGACTTATCGCTCACCACGCCGCGCACCGACCGCAGTTGCGCCTCTTTTTTCGAATCCTGTGCAAATGCAACGCAACATACGAGCATCAGAACAACCAACATCCACACGCTTCGACGTTGAATCATGATCTCGCACCCGCCTTCTTTTGCTCTTTGGGTTGCAGCCTGATAGAAATTCTCTTCTGCACATCGACTTTGCTATCTACGTCTTCCCTCTGGTCCTGGTAGTTCTTAACGTGCGACACCACTTCATATTCATAACCCGGAGGTACGCGTACTGCAAAATCACCCCGTGAATTGGTGTACGTCTCCCAACGGAATTTCTTTTCGTCTTTGCGGCGAATACGCACCTGCACGCCGGGAAATGAGAGCGCGTTTTCGTTGAAGACCGTTCCGATGATCAGAAAACTGGGAACCTCTTTCGCCTTTGTTTTGCTCGAGGAATCTGCTTTATCGGTCTGAGCCGCACTCTGGTTCGTCGACCCGTTTGCCGGGGAAGCAACCTGCGAAGTAAACGAATTCTGACCCGCCAGGACACCCGCACAACAAAGAAGGCCTGCCGCCAAAGCTAAAATGAGCGATTTCATTTATCTGGTTTTTACTCGGACAACCCCGTGCATTTTGATGGTCGGCGTCTTACTGGAGGATGCTTGCCTGGAGTCCTGTCTCACGGCTATTCATCGTCGTCATCATCATCGTCGTCGCCTTCTTCTTCATCCAACAGATCACCGTCTTCGTCAAACTCCTCGTCATCCTCTTCTTCCACATCGTCGTCCTCGTCCTCTTCTTCCAGTTCGTCGGAGATCGGATTTAGAGCAACTGGGTGTGTCTGCGACACTTCCAGTTCGGTTTCGCACTCTGGACAGCTGAGGATTTCTCCTTCCTCAACTTCGTCCTCGTCGACATCGATTTCCGCGGAGCATTCTGGGCAGCGAAGCACGGTGCTTCCTCCGTTTTGTACTATTTGCAGGCGAACCCGTAAATCCCCAGGCACGCCCTAGCGTATTATATACCGCAGCGAGGAAAGTCAACCCAAACCATTCCCGCTCGCATCCCGTTTATCCCATCGTTGTTGCCAGTACAATACAGCATGGCCCGAGAATATCCGGAACGGCCCGTTGTCGGAATCGGTGGTGTGATTATCGAAGAGGGCCGCGCCCTGCTCATCCGCCGCGGGGCAGAGCCTCTGCGCGGTCACTGGTCCATCCCTGGCGGCACCCTGGAGATCGGCGAATCCCTTCAACAAGGTGTCGCGCGCGAATTACTCGAAGAAACCGGACTCGAAGTTCGCGTTCTCGACGTGATCGAAGTGTTCGATCGAATTTTCCCTGCTGAGTCTGTCCCCGATGGTCTACCGCGTGGCCCTCGGTTCCACTACGTTATCGTCGATTACCTTTGTGAACGAATCTCCGGTACACCGTGCGCCGGAAGTGACGTCACGGACGTTGCCTATGCGGCTGAGGACGAACTCGAACAGTTCCATCTCACTGAGACCGCCACGCGTGTCCTCCGCAAGGCGTTTGCGATGCAGCGCGACCGCCTGAATCCAAAATAAGCTCTACTTGGCCAGTTTTAGAATTTCAATGTTCCCGTTCGAATTCGTCAACGAAAGCAGGCAGCCGCCGTTCCCGATTTTCCCGTTCAACGAATCGCCTCCCAGCGTTCCAGAAGCGGTCACCGGCAATTCACTCGAGATATGCCCGAACGACGTTCGAGCGTTCACCTCATACCCGGCGTCGGCGGGCAAACGCACTTGCATCGGGGAAAAGGACGTCTTGAGCGTCACATTCTTGCACCCCGACGACGCGTGCGCCGCCGAGACCGCCACTGCCCCGTTCTGATTGTCCACGGTCAAGGAACCACTCACGTCGTCCAACGTTACCGCCCCGAAACTTGTCTTCGCCGACGCGTCTCCTTTGACTCCGCTCGCCGTCACCGAGCCATTCGAATTTTCCATTGTCAGATTTCCATTGATCCGATGGATGTCGATGGCACCGAAGCTGGTCTTTGCGTAAGTGTCGGCTCCCACGTCATTCAGCACAATGCGCCCGTTTCCGGTGGTCGCCCGCACGCCTTTTGGAATTCCGGAAGCCTCGATCGATCCGAAGGAAGTATTGAGCGTCCCTTTCCCCTTAATATTCCTGACATTCACTCCGCCGTTGGAATCATCCACCTCCACGTTTCCGCCAATTTCCTCCAAGGCCACTTCGCCAAACGTGGTTTTTACGTATACATCTCCGCCCGTTTTCCGGCCACTCACTTTTCCGTTCGACGAAGTGCACCGGGCGGGTCCGGTCATGTTCGCGAAGCTGATCGCGCCAAAACTGGTGTTCAATTGCGCTCCTCCGCTTACGGTATCGGCGTCTACCAGTCCATTGCTGTTGTTTACCACCAGCTCACCATGGATGTTTCTCACTGTCACCGCACCGAAGGAGTTGCTGATTTTCGACGGTCCCGCGTCCGTCAATTCCACGGATCCGTTTCCGCCGGAAATCGTTACCGTTCCGCCGATGTTGCTCACCGTGATCGCCGCAAAACGATCCTTCACGTCGAGCGTGCCCTTTACCGCAGACACTGTCACCGCCCCATTATTGTTCGTGATCGCCACATTCCCGTCCGAGCCAGTCGCCTCAACTTCCCCAAACGAATCCGTCAGTTTGGTCGATCCTCCATCGCGGAACTGCAGCCGGCCGTGAGTGTTTTCCAGGTCGGTCCATCCACGCACATTCCGCACTTCCGCGTTACCGAAGCTGTTTCTCATCCACAATTTCGCGTCCGCCGGAACGGCAATGTCGTAGTCCACAGAATAGGAAGGACCCCCGACTCGAATCACAAACTTCGGCTCTTCGGGATACACCGTCAGGATCTTGATCCCCTGTCCATCTTGTGTAACCTCAATACGGACTTGGTCTGCATAGCGGTCGGCGTCGGCCTGAGAATGCGCCTGCACCCGTATGTTCGCCGAGATTCTCACTTCCTGACCGTTTTCTCCATGGAAATGCACATCGCCATATTTGTTTGTCAGGCTCACCGTTTGATTTGCACCCAGCGTCAGACTTTTCTGAAATTGCTTGGTCGTTGTGCTTTGCCCTAATCCGGCACTCCACGCGGGCAGCACACACGTTCCGAGAAGGAAAATAAAACCTGCGGCCCTCCTAATTGACCTGATTCGACAGTTCATCGCTTCGTCTCCAGAACTTCCTGTAGCGTCTCCTGCTTTTCCTGGTACATAGCCAACAACTGATGGCGCAAATGGGCATTCGACGGGTTCCGTCCTGTTTCCATGCGCAACTCGTCGATCGCGCTATCCAATATCAGTAATTTCTCTTTGTAGCTCGCCATCAACGGCGTCGCGGGGGAATCTAGTTGTGGCTTTGTCTCCGCCGCTAACTGGTCGATGGCTTTCATGTAATCGCGTTCTGTACGCTCTACCTGAGCTAACGTCGAATTCTTCAGCAAACGGCCGCCGTTATCGACTTTCCTGTGCCGAACCAAATACACTCCGGAGAGTGCCAGCAGCAGTGCCATCGTCCCCGCCAGCACAACTCTCCAGCCCACAAATAATTCCGACGACAATCCCCACCGTTTCCAGAACCGGCTCGCTCCGCTTTGATTCTCGATCAGCTTTGTCTCAATCTTCGCCCACGAGGCTGAATCCTGCTGGTAATCCCGCAATTCCGTTGCGGCTGCCGTGAGCTGTTTCCACGCCCGGAGTTCGTCGGCGCACGCTGCACAATTCGACGCGTGCTCCTCCAAAGCCGCCCACTCCTCCGCCGTCCCGTCCAGAAAAATCCTCTCCCGTTCGTTGCAGTTTACGTTCATAGCCCGCCTGCCTCCGCGCTGCGCGGCGGTTCCAACATCACCCGCAGATTCTTCTTTGCCTGGAACAGAGTATTCTTCGACGCGGTCTCGCTGATCGCCAGCAGCTCCGCAATCTCCGCGTGCCGGAATCCCTCGACTTCGTAAAGAAGGAAGACGTCGCGTTGATGTTCTGTTAGTTTGGCTAGCGCTCGTTCCAGTGCCATTTTCAGCGTCGGATGCGAGGCCGGCGAGTGCCGTTCTGGCCGAGGAACGTTTTCTTGGCTTTCATCGTGCGACTGCTCTTTGCGCCTCATCCGGCTTCGTCGCACGTCGTAACAGGTGTTCACCAGGACACGGAACGCCCAGGTCACAAACGAAGACTGTCCACGATAACTGCGGATTCCCCGCTGGATCTTCAGGAAGGTATCTTGCACCGCGTCTTCCGCGTCCGTTTGCGAACCGAGCAGGTTACGCGCCAGATTCTTCATCCGCGCACCCTGCCAGCGATACAATCGCTCATACGCGCGCAGATCCCCCGCCAGACATCCTGCGGCTATCGCGGCATCGTCTGCAGTAGCGCTGTCGCCAGTTCTCTCTCCGGCTGCGACTTCCGAAGGTTCCACTCGCCGCCCTCCCTCACTTGGCACGCACGCGATTCTATTTTCCCATCGCAGCGCAATTCCCGCCGTACCCATCAGGTTCTCCTGAGGTATAGACGACGCGAAAGGGCTAAATGTCAGGGTGCAGCCTTCTCAAATAGAAGATGATAACCGCAATGGCTTGTGCTGGTTAGCTCAATACTTAGCTGGCGCATTCACGCGGCAAGGCGCCCCGCGTGCGATCCCGCTTCCCAAACTCCTCAATCGCATTCTTCAAGTCCGTCACCGTAAAGTCGGGCCACCGTTTGTCCAGGAATACAAGCTCCGCGAAGGCGCATTCCCAAAGTAGAAAATCCGACAGTCTCTGTTCCCCGCCGGTTCGAATCAGCAAATCCACCTCTGTCGAGCCACCCCTCTGCACTTCGGCCAAAATATCGCCAAACGAGTCCGCCGAAAGATTTGTGGCTTTATAAAACTTGCTGGCGGCCTGAAACAAGCTGTGCCGCGACGAGTAATCCACCGCCAACCGCAGGTGCAGCCGTTTCCCCTGGCTCGTCAGAGCTTCCGACTCCAAAATGGTTTCGCGCAGCACCGGGTGCAGGCGGTCGCGTCGCCCGATCACGCTCAACCGAATCCCTTCGTCCAGACAATGTTGGGTTTCCTCGCGCAAATATTCTTGCAGAATCGCCAGAATGGCCTTCACTTCGGCCGGCGGCCGCTTCCAATTGGCTGAAGACAGCGCAAAAAGTGTCAGCGTGTGAACGCCTAAATGCGGCGCGCTTCGAATTACACTACGCGCCGCCTCGGCTCCCGCTTTGTGCCCGGCGGAACGCGGCAGCCCTCGAGAGACCGCCCACCTTCCGTTGCCGTCGCAGATAATCGCCACGTGCACGGAAGGCCTGGTGGACACCGTAAGCTCACGCACCGACTGCAGTACGATCGATTGCATTACCATGCTCATTTTCTCCGCCGCTACCCCGCAATGTACTTTGTTATATAAAGCATTCAGCTAAAAAATTTTACCGCTCGCGCGTCGCCCGGATCAGCGCCTCCATATGATCCAGATACCGCTCCAGAGCCTTCCGCCCTTCCGCCGTCAGCCTAAATTCCGTCTTCGGCAATCGCCCGTCGAACGACTTATTGCACACAATGTAGTCCGCTTCTTCTAGTTTCCTGGCGTGCACGCTTAGGTTGCCGTCGGTCGTCTTCAACAAAGCCTTCAATTCATTGAAAGTCAGCGACCGGTTTACCGCCAGAGCGCTCACGATTCCCAGCCGGATCCGCTCGTGAATTAAACGGTCCAAATCCGCCGAGACCGGTTGAGGCGATACCGCTCGCACGGCTGCAACCGTCCCTTCGCGCCCCGTTCGTTCCTGTCTAACTGCAGAAGCCTTCGCCATTCCTTCTTAGCTAACCTCCATGCTTCAACGCGATCCAGACACCAAACGCAATCTGCACCAACCCGAATCCCGCGGCCATAAATGCATTACCCCAAGTTGCTGGAGCAAACAACGCGGCAGCTCCCAAAGCCATCAAGCACATCCCCATGATGGGCACCGCGCGCACGGAAAATGCTCCGCCGGTAACAACAGCCGTTCCGTACAGCAGCAGCCAAAGCCCCGGAAGCGCCGAAAACGCTCCCAGCTGGAACAACGCCAGAGTCAGCAGCCCTCCAACTACAATCGCTGGAGCGAAACTTAATACGAATTTGCGTCCGGGGCCCGAAAATAGAGACGAATTCCCCCTTCGCGCCTTCGAAGCTGCCGCTGGCGCTGCGATCGCCACGGCAACAAACACCTCAAACAACCAGATCGCAATCCAACCGCGCGGACTGTGCTGGTGCGCGGCAAGGAACGCCGCCGCCAAGGCGGTCAGGCCCATGGTTACCCCGCCCCAACCCGGCACCGCGGTAAATTCCGCCGCGGACTCCATGGTTTCGCGGATATAGCGCAGATGGTCTGCCGCGCGCGCATCGATGGGTATCGGTTCACGCCGGGCCACGTTATTCAGGTGCGGGACCGCCATGGTGGATAGAGTAGAGGGAGACGAAATTTGTGTCAAGTACTTTATGCGGTAAAGGACGGCCTCGCCGCGCCCTTCCGCCGGTACCGCCCGCTCACGCTGTTCCAACGGATCCGGAAAACGTCCAGAAACATCTGCAGGCTGTCCCGCAGCATGCTCACCTTGGTGGCCGGCGAATGCGCCCATCTCACTGGAACTTCCCGGATGCGCAGCCCGCGGTGCCGTGCCAGGTACAACAACTCTGGGTCAAATCCAAAGCGTTCAATGGTTTGCTGCTCAAAAATCTCTTGGCACCGCTGCCGTCGAAACGCTTTAAACCCGCACTGGGTGTCAACGAACGGCAGCCGGAGCGTTATCCGCACCAACCGGTTAAACACGATGCCGGCAAACTCTCGAAAAGGAGATTCGTGTACCTCGATCAAACTGCGATCGACCGCCCGGCTCCCAATGGCTACATCACAACTCGTCAGCGCTTCGAACAATTTCTCTCCCTCTTCGATCGGCGCGGAAAGGTCGGCGTCCGTGAACAGTACAATCTCACCGCGTGCTTCCTGGGCCCCGTGTTTCACGCTGAAGCCTTTTCCTCGGTTCTGCCCGTTCGAAAGCACCCGCAAGCCACGAATACGGTCCTTCCACGACTCCGCTACCGCAGCGGTCTTATCCATAGACCCATCGTCTACCACCAGCACTTCCGTATTCGGCCGCTTCTCGCGGACGTATGCGGCTATCTTTTCCAGTGAGGCGGGCAGGCGCAGTTCTTCATTGAACGATGGAATTACGATGGAGATTTCAGGAGCGGTGCTCACAGTCGTTCTTGATCCCTCCATCCATATTCTCCGAGCAACGGAACAAAGCGGCATGCTTCTCGCTGCTCTGTTGCGTACTCGGAACCATGTTTTCGGATCAAGATTAGGCGCTGCTGTTCTGGCGTTCCGAGCGGCGCAATCAGGCGCGCTCCTTCGCTCATTTGCTCTAGAAGAGCCTGTGGCACTCTTGGAGCAGCCGCAGCGACAAGGATCGCGTCAAACGGCGCGAATTCTTGCAAACCCAGGGTGCCATCGCCACAATGAACGTGAACCCTGGTAAATCCCAGTGCATGCAATCGCTCGGAGGCGGCCTTTGCCAAGGAGGGGCGAAGCTCAATGCTGTGCACCTCTCCGGCCAATTCCGCTAACACCGCCGCCTGGTACCCGCATCCGGTCCCTACGTCCAACACACGCTCATTCCCGGTCAAACAAAGTGCTTCCGTCATGGCCGCTACGATATACGGCTGCGAAATCGTCTGCCCCTCCCCGATCGCCAGCGGTTCATCTCGATACGCCAGGTCCTTGAACACTGCGGGTACGAACTCGTGCCGCGGCACGGTGGCCATAGCTTTCAGCACCGCAATATCCTTCACGCCCCGCCGTCGTAGTTGTGTTTCCACCATCTCCTCGCGCATCTCCGCGTAGGGGTCGAGCGCCGCGCTCCCTCCCTTTGTCCACATTTCCGCTTTTGACCGATTCATCGTCGCACGTCTCGTCTGCACTACCGGAGCAATATCACAGAAGCCCCTTACATATCGTTGCGCATAGCGCACGTGTTTCCGGTGCATGCACCGCTCTACAGCGTCATTTTAAGCCGTTTCTCGTCAAATCCTACCCTTCTGAACAGTGATTGACCCAGCAAAACTGTACCCCAGAGCAGGAGTCTTCCCCCATACCGTTTTCTACAATTGTCCTGGTGTAAGGCCTGATATGTCGCTGTCACAGGCCGGAGGCGTCATGAAAGCGGTTCTAGCGTTAATCGTTATCTATGTGGCCATGTTCTTCATTGCCATCCAGGGTGGGGCTCCCAATGCCGTTCAGGCTGCGACGCAGACTCCGGCCCCAACTCCACTTAAAACGTCCATTGATCCCGTAAAAGACGCCGACATTCGCGCCCTTCTGGAATTAGTCGGAGCCCGCGATCAGGTACAGGACTCCGTACACCAGATTGCCGAGCAGTACCGCGAAAAGCTTCTCGCTTCCGTCAGCCACAACGAAAAGGGGCAGGCTTTCGTCAACACCACGATTTCCGAATATGAAAAGCACTACGATGTAGATCGGGTGAACGAAGCCCTCGTCGCCCTCTACGACAAGCACTACACCGATGACGAAATTAAGGGACTTCTTCAGTTCTACGGCTCTCCCCTCGGGCAAAAGGTTGCCGCAGAAAGCCCCAAGATCTTTCGTGAAATTCAGGAGACCACCCGCTCCGAAGCTGCAATTGCCCTGAAAGACGCTCTACAGCAAGCCAAAACCGAAAATCCAGGTGTGGGCCAGAACGCTAGCAACCAAGGCATCGCGCCGCGTCGCCCCCTGCAACGCCGCACCTTCCAGTCAGCCCCCAGCCAGCAAACCGCACAGTCCCAGGATCAACCCTGATTCCTCAGTCCAGTTCTATGGAAGGCGCTTCTTGAACTTAATATCGATGCCGAACGTTCCGTTCTGATCCCGCAGACCGACCACTGAGATCGACCGCGTCACGTTATATTCCACTTGGATCACCTGCTGTTGCGTCGAGCTGACGTTCGACACATACGTCACCGTCAGATTCCTCGTCACTTGCTGCTCAACGGTCACGCGTGCCGCCGCGTTCTGGCCCGAACTGCTGGTCCCCAGCCCTGCAAGTCCCGGATCGACGCGAAATCGCGTAATACCGAAGAGCCGCTCCACTCGCCCGCCGAGCTGGCTGGAAATCGCTTCGGACAACAGAGCCGATGCGCCGGCAGATCCCGGCGCGGTTACCCCGCCGGTCCGCGTCGCCACTTCCGAGCTCGTTTGTCCCATGGCCAATAGGGTGATGATGTCATTTGCGGGCAGCGGAGGGTCCGACCGGTAGGACAAACTCATCTTGCTCGCCTGCCCGCTGAAATTCAGAGTGATTTCGTATTGCTGAATTGTTGTCGTCGCTTCCACACTGATGACTGGATCCAGCCGGAACGGGTTCGCAAAGTTCAGATCACCGCGCGTTACCCGGTAGCGGCTGTCATGGAAATACAGCTCGCCAGAGATAACGTGGATGTGCCCAAGCAGGATCGGGTGTTCTGCCGTGCCACGCACACGCAGGCTTGCATCGGCCTCAAGATGCGCGCCCGGCCACTCCATTCGTGCATCGGGAGCTGATGTGGCCTCCACGTCGAACTGCAAGTTCCGCAAAAAACTTGATGTGCTGCCGCCAGAACTGGAACTGGACACCAGAATGCCAGCCGACTCCAGACCTTCGGTCAGCGTCACTCTTTGTATCTGCACTTTACCGGTCAAATACCCGCCGTCCGGGGTGCCCGTCAGCCGCAGGGATCCACCCAGCAGCCAACTCATTCCCTCTGGATACCGAATACGCAACCGGTTGGTCTTCGCGGAAATGTCGTAGCGCAACGGCCTGTCGGAATAATTGACGCTTCCCGTCAATGAAATGACTCCGCCGCCCGCCTCGGCGCTCAGGTTCTCAAAGAATAGTCGATTCGCGTCAAATACCAGGTCACCTTTCAGGTTGCTCAATCCTGTAGGGAAATCCGCTGAACGCGCGGAAACGTTGCTCAGCTTAACGCGCCCGGTAATTCGCGGCCGGTCTATCGTTCCTTCGAACGACGCGTTCATGTCCGCATGTCCGCTGGTGCTGATATCGGGAATGTAGCCGTTTAATAATCGAAGGTCCACCGAACCGTTCAGCTTCATGGAAACCGTCCGGCGTCCGGTGAACTGGATCGATCCGGTCAGCTCCGCGTTGGTGTCGGTTCCTTGGAGCGCCGCCCGCTCAATTTTCAAGCTATCGCGAGTGGATGTCAGATGAATCGGACCGGAATTTTCCAACTGCACTCCGCCATACGTCACCGTGAGATGTGTGAAGTTGCCGTCGATGGATACCGACTCCGCATGCTGCAACTCCCCATTTACACTGATGTCCCCGTCCGCCGTTCCATGCCCGTCAAACTTGGTCAAATGTAATGCCGTCATCAAGTACGGATCCAGATTCATATTCTTGATCGACACTTTTCCGTCGACCGGGTACGGCGCCAGTAAACCGAGTTTAACTTGTCCGCCGATTGCACCTTCATTCATGGCTGAACTCAATTTGAGCTGTGCGGCGCGTCCGTCGGCATTCAATTCTCCTTCGAAACTTCCGATCACCTCCGACCCAACAGTTAGATCCACCACCCGAAAGCTGCCATTCCCTTCTGGTTGCCTCAGAGGTCCGCTGGACTTCAGCCGGAAAGAGATCTGGCCTCCCAGTGGCAAGTTGTTCGATCTGACCCGTTTGAAATTGGCCAGCGGCAGGGATGCCCCCACCAGATCCGTCGTCAAAGAGTTGTCCGCCATGCCGTAGGCGACCGTGCCAGTCACGATGCCCGCTCCGCC
>Ga0335076_10003317_pt1 | contig 16168 bp, 16 predicted proteins | sample Lox_Sample_25_FD_206717 | JGI IMG/M metagenome (GOLD analysis project Ga0335076, IMG submission 206717) | Soil microbial communities from Loxahatchee National Wildlife Refuge, Florida, United States - Lox_Sample_2.5 | ecosystem: Environmental > Terrestrial > Soil > Wetlands | place: USA...
CGGCGCAATTTCGGTCTTCAGTTCATGCGGGAACGGGCAGAGCTCGTAGGTGCGCAGTTCGAGGTTCGGTCCCGACCCGGCGGCGGAACGGTTGTCAGCTTGTCGATCCCAGTGGGAGAGGAGAGCGAATGAGTTCGATGGACTACGCCGGGCCGGAGCGGCGCCGGCCGGGGCCGAGCGGTCGGACCGGAGAGAAGACCACGATCCTGCTGGTCGACGATCACGCCCTGTTCCGCGTCGGGATGCGCAACATCCTGGAGCGCGAGACGGGGTTCGAGATCATCGGCGAGGCCGACGACACGCGGGGCGCCTTCGATCTATCGGTCCAACTTTCGCCCGACATCATCCTGATGGACCTCTCGCTGCCCGCCCCCGGGGGCATCGAGACCACCCAGCGGATCAAGCGCGAATTGCCCTCCGCGGGGATCATCGTCCTGGCGGTCAACGAGGACGAGGACGCCCTGTTCGACGCCATCAAGGCGGGGGCGGCCGCGTTCATCCTCAAGGACGTCGCCCCGGACGATCTGGTGGCGATAATCCACCGGGTCGCCAGCGGCGAGTACCTGATCAACGACAAGGTCTTCGCCAAGCCGGCGGTCGCGAGCCGGGTCTTGAAGGAGTTCCGTGAGCTGGCGATCTACGGCCAGGAAGCGGCCCCGATCTTCGCCCCGCTGTCGCCTCGCGAAGTCGAGATCCTCGACAACATCGCCCAGGGGATGACCAATAAACAGGTCGCCTACGCGCTCTCGATCAGCGAGCAAACCGTCAAGAACCACATGTCCAGCATCCTCCGCAAGCTGAGCGTGAACGACCGTACCCAGGCCGTCGTCTACGCGATGCGCCAGGGCTGGATCCGTATGCCCGAGGACTGACCGGCACGTGGCCATCGACCCACTCCCGCTACCGCTGCTCGAGATAGCGGAACGGGCCCGGCGTGAAGTCGACCTCCTGACCCGGGAGATCGGCGAGATCGAGCTGCTCGTCAACCAGGCCCGGACCGAGGCCAGCCGCCACGAGCAGAAGCGGAGCCAGGCGGCGGAGAAGGTCCGGCCGGCCGGCAAGGAGCCAGGGGGCGACGACGAGGAACAGATCGACCAGCTCCTGGCCCTGACCAAGCGCTCGGCCATCATGGAAGCGCAGGTCGACATCCTCGAGGGCAAGCTGAAGATCCTGTCGCGCTTCCGCGAGAGCCTCCGCCGCTACAGCGCCGAGCTCGACCGGGCCTCGATGGGCGGCGCGGTGCCGCAGCACACGCCCGACAAGCTCGACACCAGCACGCCTCTGCCGCCGGCGGTGTCCCGGCTCGTGCTCGCCGCCCAGGAGGACATGCGCCGCGAGATCGCCCGAGCGATGCACGACGGACCGGCCCAGAGCCTGACCAACATCGTCCTCCAGGCCCAGATCGTGGAGCGGCTCCTGGACCGCGATCCGAGCCAGGCCAAGAACGAGATCGGTCAGCTGATCGGGATGGTCCAGCACACCCTCGACGCCACGAAGACGTTCATCTTCGACGTCCGGCCGATGGTCCTCGACGACCTGGGGCTTGTGCCGACGTTGCGCCGAGTGGCCCGCGATCGCGGCCGGCGATCCCAGACGCCCATCGAGTTCGAGTCCTACGGGACCGACAGGCGCCTGCCGATGGACGTCGAGAGTGCCCTGTTCCGGATCATCGACGAGACCGTCACGGGCTTTCTGACCTGCCATCCGGACCTCATCTCGATCCGTTTCGAATGGTCTGCCGACAAGACCGAGGCCCGCATCGCGGCCAAGCGCGAGGACGAGGACCTGCCCGAGGAGCCCGAAGCGGAGGAGCCGGTCCAGAAGGACAAGAAGGGCAAGGTCGTGGAGCGCGAGATCCCGGAAGCCCTCAAAGCCATGATCGACGAGACGCGCGCGGCCAAGGTCAACCGCTCCGCTCGAGCCAGCCATCCTCTGGCGCTCCCGCCCAATACCTGGCGCGAGGTCCAGCAGCGCTGCGACACCATCGGGGTGACGGCGGAGCTTGTCGACGACGGCCGCGAAGTCGTGTTGGTCCTGCCGGCCAGTTGAGGCGCGGCGCCGTCTCCAGTCCCGTGGCCGCCGTGCCGGGCCGGCGCGGCGACGGCGTCGAGGCCGGTCAGGGCCTCGTGGAATACGGCCTGATCCTGGTCATCATGGCCGTCGTCTGTGCAATCTCGCTGGTCTTCTTCGGCGACCAGCTGTCCTCTCTGCTGAGCCTGATCGCAGCCGCCGTCTGAGAACCCGGTGTTGCGGCAGGTGCACGCCCGCACCGTCGATTTCGCCTCCGCGAAGCCTGATTGCACGATCGCATGCACGCCGCCCGCCGGTCCCATTACCATCTTGCTAGTGGCGCTTGGAGGGCCCGGCGCCCACAATCTCGGTCATCCTCTCATCAGAGGGCGCTCTCATCATCAGGAGGTTCATCGATGCTCGTCCGTTCTCAGAAGGCCCAGGGCCTTGCGGAATATGCCCTGATCCTCGCACTCATCGCCATCGCCGCCGTTCTGGCGCTGCTCTTCCTGAGCGGCACGATCCAGACGATCCTCAGCACCATCGGCGCTGCGCTGTAATCGCCCAGCTACGATAGAGGAACGGGCCGCGCCTCTGGCGCGGCCCGTTTTTTTGTTGCCCAAAACAGCCCCGGGTTGACCATTCTTAGCCCGCGAGAATCCGAGAATCCTTCCTACTTGGCGTAGCCCATTGGTATAGTCGCAGTAAGGTAGACCGCAAGGCTACCGTGGTGACACCTGTCACATCGTGTTCGGGAGTGTGATCGTGAAGCGATCCAATCGACTGCTAATCCTGCTCGGTCTTCTGATCGCCATCGGGGGCGGCGCCTTGGCCGTGGCTATCGCTGGAAGCGGTGGAGGAGGCGGACAGACTCCCGGAGTGGTCGCCACTCCGACTCCCGGGCCCACGGTCCAGGTCGTCGTAGCCTCGACCGACATCGCCGCAGGGACCATCATCGACAAGACGATGGTCAAGACCGCCACCAAGTACCTCGCCGACCTGGCCGGTCTTGGCGGCGACACCTACTCGGACGTCAACGACGTCATCGGCAGAGTGGCGGGCACCGACATCGCCAACGGCCAGATCCTCGTCACCGGCGCAGACCTGCTGACGCCGGGTGAGGCGATCGACGGCAAGTCCCTTGCCGGCGCCATCGACAAGGGCTACGTCGCCATCTCGATGGAAGTGGATCAGACCAACGGCGTCGGAACTCTGATCGTCCCCGGCGACCGCGTCGACATCATCCTGACCACGTACGTCGACCAGATCGCGATCTCGGTGAAGGACAGCAAGGGCACCCAGATCTCAACCGGAGGTCAGGCCCTGACCTCGAAGCTGGTCCTGGAGAACTGCAAGATCCTGTCCACGTTGCTGCCGCCGGCCACCACGACGGGGACCACGACCACCACTACCGGCGCGAACGCCTCGCCCGAAGTGGCCCCGGTTCCCAGCACGGCCACGGTCCAGTTCACCGACAGGCACATGATCGCCATCGTCGAGGTCACCCCCGAGCAGGCCGAGCTCATCCGGTGGGCTCAGCGCGCGGAACAGGCCTCGCCCCAGACGTACATCGACCTTGCCTTCGCCCTTCGATCCAACCAGGATGACGGCACGGACCCGATGTCCAGCAATCCGTACACGCAGGTCCCCGGGCTCACCTTCTCGGAGATCGTCAGCAAGTACGGTGTGATTCCCCCGAATCCGCTGAGCACTCTGCCAAACCCCCTGGGCGCTCAGATTCAGTGGTAGTCCGCATCGCGGGAGCAAAGCGGAGCCATCAGGGAGAGGCCGAGCGTATCGGCCTCTCCGGCACTTTGGAAGCGATCTATCTCTATGGCTGAACGGATCCAGGTCCTCATCGTCGACGACATCCCCGAGACGCGCGACCATCTGGCGAAACTGCTCGGGTTCGAGCCCGACATCGAGGTGATCGGCACCGCGTCATCGGGTGCCGAGGCGATCGCCCAGGCGATCAAGCTCCTGCCCGACGTCATCCTGATGGACATCAACATGCCCGACATGGATGGCATCGCGGCCACCGAGCGGCTATCCGCCCAGGTCCCGACCGCGGCGGTCGTGATGATGTCCGTTCAGGGAGAGGCCGACTATCTGCGCCGGTCGATGCTGGCCGGGGCCCGAGAATTCCTTGTCAAGCCCTTCAGCAGCGACGAGCTGACGGCCTCGATCCGCCAGGTCTACTCGCGGGAGAAGGAGAAGGCGGGTCGCGCGGTCGTCGCCCAGGCCGCCAGAACGGTGGATCCCACCCTCGAGGGTCAGGTGGTTGCCGTATTCAGTCCCAAGGGCGGAGTGGGCCGGACCACGATCGGGGTAAATCTGGCCGTCGCGGCCGCGGCCGAGCTGGGCAAGAAGGTCACGCTCGTCGACGGCTCGTTCCAGTTCGGCGACGTGGCCGTGCTACTGAACCTCAACCCCAAGGACAAGTCGATGGCCGAGCTGGCCCCGGAGCTGGAGCAGGGCGGCGATCCGGACTCCGTCGAGACCTACACCCAGACCCATTCCTCGGGGATCCGCGTCCTGCTCGCTCCGCCATCGCCTGAGATGGCCGAACTGATCACGCCGGCCGGCGTCAAGCATGTCATCGAGATCCTCCGCCAGCACAGCGAGCTGGTCGTGGTCGATTGCGCAGCGTGGTTCAACGATACGCTGCTGGGTATCCTGGATCTGGCAGACATCGTCCTGACGGTGCTGACGCTCGAGATCACGAGCATCAAGAACACCCGGCTGTTCCTCGAAGTTGCCGAGCAGCTGGGCTACTCCCACAAGATCCGCCTCGTTCTGAACAGGGCCGACACGACCCTGGGCATCCGGGTGGCCGACGTCGAGCATTCGATCGGCCGCAAGGTGGACCACACCATAGTCAGCGATGGCCGGGCAGTGGTCTATGCCCTCAATCGAGGAGTACCGTTCGTCCTGAGCAACAGGGAGAGTCAGGTGTCCCAGGACGTTTTTCGCCTGGCGGCGTCAATTGTCGGTAGTCGAGAATCGAGTGAAGAGGGCGACCACAAGTCGTCCCAGAAGGGCAAATCCCTTTTCGCGTGGAGATAGCTGCCCGGCACGGCCGGCAAGGGGTGTAGGCGATGTCCCTCCTGAAGCGAATCGAAAGTGCCCGACCGGGCGTCGCGCCCGGGGCACCTGGAGTCACTCCGGCCGGTCCGGCCGGACCTGGATCCGGATCCGGATTGCCGCAGGGCGGCCCTGGCCAGCGGCTGCTGAGCCAGGCGCCGGTACGGGAGTCCCTGCGCGAGGTCAAGTTCAGGATCCAGTCGCGCGTCATCCAGGACCTCGATCCCAAGCTGGATCTGGCCAATCAGGTCGAGGTCAGGCGCCAGATCGAGGAGATCTTCGGCCGGGTCATCGACGAGGAAGGCCTGGCCCTGACTCGCGCCGAGCGCGTCCGGATGCTCGAGCAGATCACCGACGAGATCATCGGTCTCGGTCCTCTCGAGCCCTTGCTCCGGGACGAGACCGTCACTGAAATCATGGTCAACGGGCCGCGCCAGGTCTACATCGAGCGGGGTGGCAAGCTCGAGCTGACCAACGTCGTCTTCCAGAACGACGACCACGTCATGCGCATCATCGATCGGATCATCGCCCCGATCGGCCGGCGCGTCGACGAGTCGAGCCCGATGGTCGACGCCCGTCTGACGGACGGCTCGCGCGTCAACGCGATCATTCCGCCCCTGTCGCTGATCGGTCCGGTGATCACCGTCCGGAAGTTCTCGGCCTCGCCGTTCACCGTCGACGACCTGATCAGGTTCGGAACGGCCACGCCGGAGATGTTCGACTTCCTCCGGGCCTGCGTCGAGGCGCGGCTGAACATCTTCGTCTCCGGCGGCACCGGCTCGGGCAAGACCACAACGCTGAACGTTCTCTCGTCGTTCATCCCCAACGACGAACGGATCGTGACGGTCGAGGACGCCGCCGAGCTGCAGCTCCGACAGGAGCACGTCGTGACCCTGGAGTCGCGTCCGCCGAACATCGAAGGCCGCGGCGCCATCCCGATCCGGGAGCTGGTCCGCAACTCGCTGCGAATGCGGCCCGATCGGATCATCGTCGGCGAGTGCCGAGGCGGCGAAGCCCTCGACATGCTCCAGGCCATGAATACCGGCCACGACGGCTCGATGTCGACCGGTCACGCCAACAGCCCCCGCGACATGCTGTCACGTCTCGAGACGATGGTCCTCATGGCCGGTGTCGACCTGCCGCTGCGGGCCATCCGGGAGCAAGTCTCCTCGGCCGTGGACCTGATCGTCCACCAGACCCGCATGAAGGACGGCACCCGGCGCATCGAGTACATCACCGAGGTCCAGGGCATGGAAGGCGACGTCGTCGTCATGCAGGACGTGTTCCTGTTCGAGCAGACCGGCGTCGTCGACGGCAAGATCCAGGGTCGGCTCAAGCCGACCGGGATCAGACCCAAGTTCGTCGAGAAGTTCGAGATCATGGGAATCCATCTTCCGCGCGGCCTCTTCGGCTTCGCGTAACAGAGCGAGGCGGGGAGAGGCAACATGTTCGCGATCGTAGTCGGCATCCTGGTCTTCATCGGAGTGATGCTGGTCTTCCTCGGGCTTGCCAGCTCCGGCCAGAGCGGCGGGATCAGCGCCCGATTGGAGCGCTACGCCGCGGGGAAGACCGAGACGACCGCCGCGCCGGCCACCCAGGGCGGAGCCGGCGGCCTGAGCAATGCCCTCGCCCAGAGCGTCGCCCTGGCACGCCTGAATCGAGTGGTTGAGCAGCGCGACTTCGGCGCCAACCTGGCCCGGGACATCGCCCGAGCGGACCTCAAGCTCCGACCCAGCGAGTACATGGTCATCTGGGGCGCCTCGATCCTCGGGGTCCCCTTGATCTTCCTGTTTCTGAGCGTCGTCCTCCAGCCGCTGGGATCGGGCCTGGCCCTGATCATCGGCGCCGTGATCGGCTTCTTCCTGCCCCGGATCTGGCTCAGCCGCCGCCGGGCGTCGCGCCTCAACGCCTTCAACAAGCAGCTTCCCGACACCATCACGCTCATCGCCAACGCCCTCCGCGCCGGCTCGTCGTTCCTGCAGGCCATCGAGATGGTGGTCCGCGAGTCGACCCCGCCGGTCACGGTCGAGTTCGGTCGAGTCGTGCGTGAGGTCAACCTCGGGCTGGCCTTCGACGTGGCCCTGGAGAACATGGTCCGGCGCGTTCGCTCGGACGACCTGGAGCTGATGGCCACGGCCATCACCATCCAGCACCAGGTCGGCGGCAACCTGGCCGAGATCCTCGATTCGATCGCCTTCACCATTCGCGAACGAGTCCGCATCAAGGGCGAGATCCGGACGCTCACGGCTCAGCAGCGCCTCTCCGGGTACGTGGTCGCGAGCATGCCGATCGGCCTGATGGCCCTCCTTTTCGTCCTGGCCCCCGGCTTCACCAAGCCGATGTTCGAGAACCCGCCGGGCATCTTCGGCCTTCCCGCGGGCATGATCGTCCTCGGGATCGGTGGCTTCTTCATGTTCATCGGGTTCATCCTCATCAGGCGAATCGTCGCCATCGAGGTCTGACAGATGGTTCCAATCATCCTTGGCGTGTGCGTTGGCGGCGGCATCATGCTGCTGTTCCTGGGGCTTGCGTCGAACGCGCCGGTCGATCCGGTCCAGGCTCGCCTGACCCAGCTCGGCTCGTTCCAGGCCCGAAACCTCGAAGAGCTCGAACTCCAGCAGCCCTTCGCCGAAAGGACGCTGCGGCCGCTCGTGGCCCGGCTGTCACGGATGGGCAGCCGGCTCACCAGCGCCTCTTCGACGGACACCGCGGAGAAGCGTCTGGCGATGGCGGGCAACCCCGGTGACCTGCGACTTACCGACTGGATGGGCGTGAAGATGCTCGTCGCGCTCGCCACGGGGGCGATTCTGTTCCTGCTGTTCGCCGTGTTGGCTGGCAGCTTCGTCGCGGCTCTGTTCCTGGCTTTGATCGGTCTGGGAATCGGCTATCTCCTGCCCGAGTTCTGGCTCGGCAGCCGGATCAAAGCCCGCCAGAAGCTGATCCTCAAGATGATCCCGGACACCCTCGACCTCCTGACGATCTCCGTCCGCGCCGGCCTCGGCTTCGACGCGGCTCTGGCCAAGGTCGTCGAGAAGCTACCCGGCCCTTTGACCGACGAGTTCCGCCGGGCTCTGGCGGAGGTGCGAGTCGGCAAGGCGCGGCGCGACGCCCTCCGGGACATGATCCCGCGGACGAATGTCCAGCCGCTCTCCAACTTCATCGGCGCGATCATCCAGGCCGAGACCCTCGGCGTTTCGATCTCCAAGGTGCTGCAGGTCCAGTCCGAGCAGCTCCGCATCGAGCGCCGCCAGCGCGCCGAGGAGCAGGCCGCCCGGGCGCCGATCAAGATGCTGTTCCCGCTCGTCGGCTGCATCTTCCCGTCGCTCTTCATCGTCATCCTCGGCCCGGCTCTCATCTCGATCATCCAGACGATGTCGTCCGGCGCCGTGCCGTGAGCCAGGCACGGCTGATCGCCCGCAACGTCAGCCGGGACTCCCTCCTCGCGGAGCACCTCGAAGACGGCGATTCCTTCTGGGCCAAGTTCATGGGCCTGATGGGTCGTGCTTCGCTGCCGCAGGGTTTCGGGCTGTGGCTTCCGGGTGAGAACGGGATCCACATGCTGTTCATGAGGTTCCCCATCGATGTCGTATTCGTATCGGCGCCGGCCGGCGGTTCGGCGGGACGCCGGCGGGTGCTCTCGATCCGACGGGCCGTACCGCCGTGGCGCGGCGTCATATGGCGGGTGGGTGGAGCGAAGGGCGTGCTGGAACTTCCCGTCGGCACGATCGACTCCAGCGGCACGGTCGTCGGCGACGAGATCGCCATCGATCCGGCCTAGCCGGTTCGAAAGGCCCGGACGGCGCCAGGAACTTGAGCCCGGACGGCGCATCGAGCCGGAGCCCGGGCAGCGCCTCGGGCGGACGATCGAGAATGGCCGATGGCGGCATCGCCGGATAAGCGGCCGATACGCGGCCGGTGATCCGCGGCCTGTACCGTCCGGGGGTGAGAACCGCAACCTTCTCGGCCGCCGCGGCGTCGCTGCTCGACGTCGCGTTTCCGCCATCGTGCGCGGGCTGCAGGGCCGAGGGCGAGGTTCTCTGTCCGCGCTGCGCTCAGGGGTTGGAGGCCCGTGGCGAGATCCCGGCCGGGGTCCCGATGGGCTTGCCGGCGGGGATGCCGATGCCAATCGCCCAACTGGAGTGGTGCGCGCCTTTCTCCGGTCCGGTGAGGCTGGCTCTCCACGGTCTCAAGTACGCGGGCGAGCGTCGTCTGGCCGGACCACTGGCAGCGGCCGTGGCGACGCGCTGGCGGTCTTCGGGAGCCGGCGGCGATCTGCTGGTCCCCGTACCGGTCCATGCCGAGCGAGCTCGTCAGCGTGGCTACGACCAGGCCGTCCTTCTGGCGGCGGAGACGGCGCGACTCCTCGGGCTGCCCTGGAGCAAGGCCCTGGAGCGGAATCGAAACACACGACCGCAGTTCGATCTCGGCCGGTCGGCCAGGCGGACCAACGTGGCCGGGGCATTCAGCGTCGCCGGGCCGGCTCAAGCGGCGCTGGTCCGCGGTCGCTGGATCGTGCTCGTGGACGACGTCGTCACGACGGGCTCGACGCTCGTCGCCTGCGCCGAGGCTCTCTACGGGGCGGGCGCGCTGGCCGTCTCGGCAGTCACGGTCGCCCGCGAGCGCTGACCGGCGGCACCGGCCGTCGGCGGAGGCTCAGGCTCGGAACCGACTCCTATACTGGCCGCAGGACAGCGGCTCATCCTGAAGAGCGTGCGCTTCAGCTGGCGATCATCCCAGGGAGCGCGCGCCAATCGCGTCGCGGAGGTCAGGCATGAGGACGATCGTCAAGGGCAAGAACATCGACGTCCCGGAGCCGGTGCGGGAGTACACCGAACGCAAGATGCGCCGGCTCGAACGATTGCTCGACGACGAAACCGATGCTGTCGTGGAGTTCTCCAGCGAGCAGCATCGCAACACCGCCGACTCGCAGATCGCCGAAGCGACGCTCACAATCGGCGGCCAGATCCTGCGCAGCCACGCCTCGGGGCCGACCTACCAGGCCAGCCTGGACGTCGTCATCGACCGCATCGAGCGTCAGGCGGTCGATGCCCGGGAGAAGCCCCGGGGCAAGGTCAGGACCGAGGAGGCCCGAGCCAGGGCGCTCTCGGCCGAGGAGCCGGCGAGCGTGGCCGAGTCGGACCGGCCCCGGTCGCGGATCGTCAAGACGAAGCGCTTCGCCATCGAGCCGATGTTCGAGGAAGACGCGCTGGCCAGGATGGAGGAGCTCGGTCACCACTTCTTCCTGTTCGTCAACGCCGAATCGGAGAAGATCTGCGTCCTGTACCGGCGTAGCGGCGGCGACTTCGGGCTGATCGAGCCGGTGATCGGCGGCGAGTACACCCCGCGCCGGAACAGCCCGCGGGCCGATTGAAGGCACCCGGACCCATATCCACGAGGGGGCGGTAGCGGCTTGACTCCGAAGCGGGTGGCGGACTCCGGCAAGCCGGCTCCGGCCGGTGGGGACGGCGTCGCCCGAGTCGGCTTGCCCGGCGGTCGCCGGGCCGGCGTCCATCTGCCGATGGGCCTCGGTCTGGTACGGGCGGCTGAGCGCGCCGACGCCATCGGCGCATCCGCCCTTCAGATATTCAGCGACAACCCGACCGCGTGGCGCCGCCGGGTCGAAGCCCCGCCCGATGCCGAGGCCTTCCGCCGGCGGCTGGTCGATCTGGACATCGGGCCAGTGGCCATCCACGCCGCCTACCTGATCAATCTGGCGGGTCCCGACGACGACCTGTTCGGCCGGTCGGTCGGGCTGCTCCGACACGAGCTCGAGCATGCCCCAGACTTCGGCGCTGCCTTCGTCAACGTTCACGTCGGGTCGCATCGCGGCGCCGGTCGCGAGGCCGGCATCGACCGTATCGTCGACGGCCTCGAGATGGCCGCCGCGGGCCTGCCGGAACCGGGTACGGGCTCGAACGCCCCGCTCATCGTGCTCGAGAACTCGTCGGGTGGCGGCTTCACCGTCGGCGCCACGATCGAGGAGCTGGCGATGGTCTTGGACGCCGCGTCCCGGCGGGGCCTGGACAACCGACTGGCGTTCTGTCTCGACGTCGCCCACCTATGGGGCGCCGGCTACGACGTCTCGAGTCCCGCCGAGATCGACGGCGTCCTGACCATGTTCGACCGGCTGATCGGCCTCCGCCGTCTGGCCATGATCCACCTCAACGATTCCTCCTCTGGGCTGGGCTCCCGGCAGGACCGCCACGCCCATCTGGGCGAGGGTCAGATCGGTCGCGCTGGTCTGGCCCACTTTCTCTGCCACCCGGGCCTGGACCATGTCGCGTTCTATCTCGAAACGCCGCAGATGGAAGATGGCTACGACGCGGTGAACGTGGCCCGCCTTGGTGACCTCGTGGCCGGCCGGCCGCTCACGCCGGGTCCGGAGCCGGACGATGCGAGACGCGACCGGGAGCACGAGCCGTGAGCCGGATCGGCGGTCGCGGCGGTGTCGCCGGGCCGCTGGCGGCGATTCGAGTGCCTTTCGCGTCACTGGCCGTGCGGCTCGGCGTGACGCTCCGGGAGCTGGCGGGGGTGGCGGCCATCTTCGGGCTCGGGGCGGCGCTTCGGCTCGTCAACCTGCCGGTCCGGGGAGGCTGGGACTCCGACCAGGGCACGGAGATGCTCGGCCTGCGGGCCGCCCTGGAGAGCGGCCGGCTGCCGACCTTCGGCCCGGAGGCGATCAGCGTCAGCAGCTCCTTCCATCACGGCGCCCTCTACTACGACCTGCTGCTGCCGGCGGCCTGGCTGGGCAACGGCGATCCAACCTGGGTGGTGGCCGAGATCGCGCTCCTCAGCTTGATCGTGATCCCGATCGTCTGGTGGCTGGCCCGGTCTATCGGTGGACCCGCGGCCGGGCTGGCGGCGGCTCTGCTCGCCGCGGTGTCGGCGGCGCTGGTCAGCTACGCGACCTTCATCTGGAATCCCACCCTGGTCGAGCCGGGCGCCGCGATCGCCTATCTCGGGGCCTGGCAGGCGATCCGAACCCGACGGCCGGGCTGGTGGGCGGTGGCTGCGATCGGGGGGGCCGTGGCGGTCCAGGCCCACATCGCCGCCGGCATCATCGCTCTGCCGCTCGGTCTGACGTTCGCCTTCGACCTGTGGCGGGCCGGGGAAGCCGGTCCATCGCGCCGCCGGGTGGCGGCCTGGGGGGCCGTGGGCGTGGCTTTCTTCGTCCTCACTTACACGCCGTTGATCGTCTCCGAGCTGGGCAGCGATTTCGCCGACACGCGCGGCATGCTGGCCTACTTCAGCGAGCCGAACTCGGCCACGTCGACGGCGCTGCCGCTGCGGGTGCTCTTCGCCGCGATTCGGATCGTGGCCTGGCCCCTGACCCGCTGGCCGATAGTCGACTTCAACCCCGCGTTCGGGCTGGCCTTCCTGGTCGCGGCCACCCTGATGATCGGCCTGGTCTGGCGGCTAGGCGTTACCGCCCGTCCGCGCCGGCCGGTGAGCTCGGACGCGGCGGTTGACGCGACGGTCCAGGTCGCCGCCGGTCCGGACGTGGAACGAACCGGGACGCGGTTCGTCGGGCTGTGCCTGCTGCTCGTGATCGTGGGCCTCGGGATAGGGCTCCACGCCGTCTCCGAAGTACAGGAGCTGCCGACCGAGCAGTACCACGTGGTCGCGGATCCGCTCGTCTTCGTCGCCGCCGGCCTGATCCTGGGCGGGCTGTGGCGGGCGATCCCGATGCGCCGGGTCACGATCGCGCGAAGGGTCGTCGCCGTGGCAGCCGTGGCCCTGCTGCTGGCCTGGAACGCCGGCCACTGGCCGCCGCTCACCTCCCCAGACGGCGGCTGGCCGGCCGCTCAGGCGGCGGCCGCCCGGGTCGAGCGCGACGCGGCGGGTTCGTCGATCGCCCTGGTGCCCCTCTACGAGCCAAAGGGCGCCGACGCCTACCTGTACCCCCTGACGCTCGACGGGTTCACCCCGGCCGCCTCCGACGCTGCCGGCGTCGTGGTCCTGCTGTGCGACACGTTCTGGCTCGAGGGTTGTGGTGGCGCCGCCGAAACCGGCTGGCTGGCGAGCAACGGCCTGACCGCGAGCCTGACCCAGATCGATCGGTTTCCGGCCGCCCCCGACAGGATCCTGACGGTCTACAGGCGCTCTCCATGATCCGGCGTGCGTTCGGCCGGCTCGGCGTGCCGGGGCGGGAGTGGGTCGGCCTGGTTGCCGTCCTCCTTCTCGCCTCCGCGGACCGGTTCGTCAACCTGCCCGCGCGGGGGATCTGGGATTCCGATCAGGGCTTCGAGATGGGCGCGATCTGGAATGCCGTCCAGACCCGGCAGCTGCCTACCTTCGGCTCCCCCGCTTTCACGACCGGCCCGACCTTCCACCACGGCGCCCTCTTCTACGACCTGATGATCCCGCTGTCGTGGCTCAGCCACGGCAACCCCGTAGCCATAGTCGCCGAGATCGCCCTCTTCGGCCTGGCGACGGTCCCGCTGGTGTGGTGGACCGCCCGATCGATCGGCGGGCCGGCGGCCGGTCTGGCCACGGCCCTGCTGGCGGCGGTCTCGCCGAGCTTCATCGCCAACTCGACCTTCATCTGGAACCCCGTTCTGGTGGAGCCGGGCACGGCCCTGGCCTGCCTGGGCGCCTGGCTTGCCTGGAAGACCGGCCAGCCTCGCTGGTGGATCGTTGCCGCCGCTGGCACTGCCATGGCGTCGCAATCGCACCTCACCGGCCTGACCCTGATCTTCCCGATCTCGCTCTTCTTCCTGGTGACCCTCAGGAGAACGCCGGCCGGCGCGCGGCGCCGGTTGGTGGTGTGGGGACTCGCCGGCGTCGGACTCTTCGTGCTGACCTGGGCACCCTGGATCGTGTCCGAGCTGACCCACGGCTTCGCCGAGACGCGGGCTATCCTGGCCTTCGACCAGGGCTCGCCGCCCGGTGCCGATCCGCTCACTCGGCTCTTCGTCAGCTCGATCCGCATCCTCGCCTGGCCACTCACGCGCTGGCCGCTCATCGGGGTCGGCGCGGGCTTCCCTGCCGCCGTGGCCGCGGCCTCGGTCGTGGTCCTGGGTCTGGTCTGGCGGGTGACCGGCGTCCTGGCCGCTCGCCACAGCCTCCTGCCCGAGACCGACGCGGCGCGAAGCGAGCGCCAGGGGCTGCTGTTCGTCTCGGGCTCGATCGTCCTGATGACCGTCATCCTCGGGCTCGGGATCAAGGAGATCTCGCAGTTCGCGCCCGACATCGACCAGGAGCAATACCACTCCGTCGTGGACGTCTTCGTTATCCTGGCCGCTGGGCTCGTCGTCGGGGCCGTCTGGCGGGCCGTGCCGCTACGGGGCCGGCCCCGCTCGGGCCAGCTCGCAGCCTCTCTGCTGCTGATGGCCCTCGTCGGGCTGGGCGTGGCCAACTGGCCTCCGCTCACCGCCCCGGACGGAGGCTGGCCGGCGGCCCAGACCGCGGCGGCGCGGCTCGAAGCCGACATCGGTCCGACCAACCCGGCCCTCATCGCGCTGCCGACCTTCATTCCGCCAGACGCCTACGGCTACCCGCTCGAGCTCGACGGCTACCGGCTGGTCGATCCGGCCGGCACGACGACCGTGGCGATCGTCTGCTATCAGTCCTGGGCGGCGAAGTGGGACCTTGGGCCGTGCGGCGGCCAGGCGGAGCAAGCCTGGCTCACGGCCAACCAGCCCGGCCGGGAATTCATCCGTGTTGATTCATGGTCGCCCGCGCCGGACCGTGTGCTGTCGGTCTATCGGACACCCTGAAGGGCGGGCACAGGCCGCTTCGGGCGGCGCGCGAGCCGGGCCGACTGGCTAGCGGGCCGGTCGGGCTCGGGGCGGGAGCGGCCGGACCATCGGCCGGCCACCGCCTACCGCGGCCGAGACCATCGGCACGTCGCGCCGATCGTCGAGCAGGCGCCGCGGCTCCATCGGTCGCTCGTCGGTCCGGAGTCCGGCGTAGCCACGGCCGAAGCGCCGCATTCGCACGGCGAGGTAGTACTCCATGACCTGGCGGACCTGCGGCTCGGAGAGAACCTCGTCGGCGCGCAGGGCGTACTCGACTCGCGCCGTTGGGTTGGCCGTTCCGGCCGCTACCGCGCCCAGGTACTGGGGTGCCTCGGCGTCGTCGCGGATCTCGCGAAGGCCGCGGGCCAGCTTGGTGGCGGTGCCGAGCGACGGCATTCTGTCGCCACGGATCAGCCTGGAGATCGTGGAATGGTCGACGCCGGACTGCTGCGCGAGCTGGCGCTGCGACATCTTCTTGGCTTTGAGCTGGGCCCTCAACCATTCGTTGAAGGCTCGTCCGTTCTGGCCGGTCATACGCCTGGCAGGCTCCCGGGTACGGTGCATTCTGCGCCGATAGTGGAACTATCGGAGTGCGCCGCCAAACGGTGAATGGCCTTTTGGTACCTCACGCGTAACGACTACAGGCCAACCCGAGCAAGGTACCCGCAAGGCGGTCTCGCAGGCCGTAGCCTCGCGGCGAGGCGGGGACCGTCAGCCGGCCTCCGCCACGAAGCCCGACGGCACTTCCACGACCACCATGCCGCCGCCGCGCGGCTTTGACGAGAGGATGTACGCGATCGAACCGAAGACCACGATCGAGAAGACGCTGATCGACCGATCGATCAGGATCACCGCGGCGGCATGCGGCGTGCTGGCGTTGAAGACGCCCTTGAGGACTCCGCCCATGCCCAGCTCGACCAGCCCGAGACCGCCCGGAGTGAACGGCACAGCCGTGAGCAGCGATCCGATCAAGGCCACGAACATGGCCCCGGAGAACCCCAGGTCGATGTCACTGAAGCCCAGGGCCCTGACGACGAAGTAGAGCCGGAGCGCCTCGGTCATCCAGATGACCGTCGTCAGCAGTCCCAGCAGCGGCAACCCTCGCAGACCAACCGAACCGAAGACTCCCTCCTCAAAACGCTCGTAGAACTCCACGGCGCGATGCGGCAGCGGCAGGATCGCCATGACTCGCCGGCCGAAGTTGCGCATGACCACCAGAGCCACGATGAGGAGAATGACCACGACGACGCCCAGGGCGAAGATCAGCTGGACGGACCGGGGCAGCGCGCCGAGGCTGTCGCGGAACCGCCAGTAGCCGGCCAGCACGCCCAGGC
>Ga0335076_10003318_pt1 | contig 16167 bp, 15 predicted proteins | sample Lox_Sample_25_FD_206717 | JGI IMG/M metagenome (GOLD analysis project Ga0335076, IMG submission 206717) | Soil microbial communities from Loxahatchee National Wildlife Refuge, Florida, United States - Lox_Sample_2.5 | ecosystem: Environmental > Terrestrial > Soil > Wetlands | place: USA...
CCGGTGCAATTGCGCGAAGCAGGCAGCCTGATCCACTGGCTGACCGAGCGTTATTGCCTGTACACGCTGGTGGAGAATCGGATATATCGCGCCGAGATTCATCACCGCCAGTGGCCGCTGCAAGAAGCCGAAGCCAAAATTGAACTCAACACCATGGCCGGGGCGGCGGGCATTCGCCAGCCTTCCGACGCCCCGCTCCTGCACTTCGCCAAAGAGCTGGAAGTGCTGATCTGGGAGCTCAAGCCTGCGGAGTAGCTTCCTTTCTCTGCGTCCTCTGCGGTCCTTTGCGAACCTCGGCGGTAAAAGCTCTTAACCGCGAAGAACGCAAAGAACTGGCAAAGTTCGCAGAGGAATCGCGGGCGATTGTTTCAAATCCTGTTTTGCTTGCCGTTTCCCTAGCCCGCTTCTATCCTGCCTCTCTATGCCGCACGGCCCGGACCATCTGCTGTTCGAGTTGTTCGTAATTTTTCTCGCCGCCAAAGTCATCGGCGAGATTTTTGAGCGTGTGAAGCTGCCCGCAGTTCTGGGAGAAATCCTCGCCGGCGTGGCCTTGGGCCCTTATGCCCTGGGATGGATTCACCCCAGCGATACCATTCACTCCATCGCCGAAATTGGCGCAATTTTCATCCTGTTTCATGCCGGACTTGAGACCAGCCCGGGAGACCTGGTGCGGGTGGGTCGCAAAGCGCTGACGGTCGCGGTAACGGGGATTGTCGTTCCGTTTGTTTTCGGTTTCGCCTATATGAAGTGGCACGGCGAGGCCTCTACAGAAGCGATTTTTGTGGGCGCTGCGATGGTGGCGACGAGCGTTGGCATCACGGCGCGAGTGCTCGGCGATCTTGGCGTGCTGGCAAGTCAAACCGCGAAAATCATCATGGGCGCGGCGGTCTTTGACGACATTCTGGGCATGTTGCTGCTTGCGGTTGTGGCAGGCCTGGCTGAGGGCGGCGAAATCGAGTGGGTGCACCTGGGGGTTCTCGCGGCCGAAGCTGTGATTTTTGCGCTCTTCATGATTTTCGTTGCGCCACGCATCATGAAGAGATTGCAACCGGGGGTGCAGCGGCTTTCCACGCACAATGCACCTCTTGTGGTCGCATTGGTGTTGTGTCTCCTGCTTTCGTGGCTCGCAACCAAGATTGGAATAGCCGCCATCATCGGCGCGTTTTTCGCCGGTCTCATGTTCGCCGACTATTTTCCGGAGTGGAACTTGAAGGACCGCATGCACGGCATCACGGAATTCCTCGGACCATTTTTCTTCTTTTCTATTGGCTCGCAACTGAACGCGCGCTTGTTCCGCGGCAATGTTCTCATGGTTGCGCTCGTGATTTCCCTGCTGGCCATCATCTCCAAAGTTGCGGGCTGCGGCTTGCCCCTGCTGCGGGACGGCTGGCATACCGCGCTCGCGGTGGGCATCGGCATGATGCCGCGCGGAGAAGTGGCGTTGATCGTGGCGCTGGCTGGGCTGAATGCGGAAATTGTCAGCCAGTCAACCTATGCGGTGGTGGTTTTCATGACTGCGGTCACGACCATCCTTGCGCCTCCGCTGCTGCGATATTTGTTTCGCGACGAAATGCGGGCGGCCTTGGCCTCGTCGGCTCGCATATAATCTTCGCTTCATCCAGGTTTGAGGAATTCATGTCCCTTTCTGGCCATGTGGCTTTGGTAACGGGCGCTTCGCAAGGCATTGGCCGAAGCTGCGCGCTTAAGCTGGCGGAGCGAGGTGCGACTGTGGCTGTCGCCGCCCGTAATCAGGAAAAGCTGAACGAATTAGTCAACGACGTCACAGCCCACGGCGGTAAGGCGGCGGCCTTCGCTTTGGACGTCTCGGATGAAGAACAAATCAAATCTGTAATCAAGTCTGTCATCGGGCAACTGGGCAAGATCGATATCCTGGTCAACAACGCCGGCATCACCCGCGATCAGCTCGTCATGCGCATGAAGCGGGCGGATTGGGATGCGGTCATCAACACCAATCTCACCTCTGCCTACCTCTGCATTCAGCAGGCGATCGGCTCGATGCTCAAGCAACGCTGGGGGAGAATTATCAACGTCACTTCGATCTTCGGGCAGATCGGGCAGGCGGGACAAGCGAACTATGCTTCTTCGAAAGCGGGCCTGATCGGGTTGACTATGGCGATCGCCCGTGAAGTGGCATCGCGCAATATTACTTGTAACGCGGTTGCGCCCGGATTCATCGAAACCGCCATGACCACCGTGCTCAGCGACGACTTCAAGCAGAAAGCCCTGGAAATGATTCCGCTGGGCCGAGTCGGCACGCCGGAGGATGTGGCGAACGCAGTCGCGTTTCTGGCTTCGGAACACGCGGCATACATCACCGGGCACGTACTCAATGTGAATGGCGGAATGCTAATGGGGTGACGGACCGCATCGCCGGATTGACGATCATTCAGGCAGAATCCGCAGCCCAAATCGCGCAAGCCCGCGAACTTTTCCTGGAATACGCACAGTCGCTCAACTTTGATCTCTGTTTCCAAAGCTTCGATAAGGAACTGATGGAGCTTCCCGGCGATTACGCGCCGCCATCCGGACGTCTGCTGCTGGCCGAATATGAAAACCAGTTGGCCGGATGCGTGGCCTTGCACGCAATCAATCCCGAGACTTGCGAGATGAAGCGGCTCTATCTCCGCCCCCAATTTCGGGGTAAAAGAGTTGGCCGGGGGTTGGCAGAAGCGGTCATTGCCGAAGCTCGAACCATCGGCTACCGCCGCATGCGGCTCGACACCGTCGAGCCGGTGATGAAAGATGCTGTGGCTCTCTACCGCGCCCTCGGATTCAAAGAGATCGCGGCCTATCGCGCCAATCCCATTGCCGGCGCCATGTACATGGAACTGGAGTTATGAAAGATGGCGCGTCCCTGCCGGGCCGGATCTGAAGCAGCCTGGCAGTGTGTGAACAATCGGCGGAGCCGACGGAGAATCAAGGCATGCTTTTAATCCGGCCTGCGACGGTCGACGATGTTCGCACAATCTGGACCTTGATCCGGGAATTCGCGGAATATGAAGGCGAACTGGATCTGGTCGAAATCACGGAAGCGGATATCGTCCGCGATGGTTTTGGACCTGCGCCAAAGTTTCGCGTCTTGATCGCCGAAGGGGACGGCAAGATCGCCGGCTATGCGCTGTTTTTCGAAATTTACTCGACTTGGGCCGGACGCGCCGCATTGTTTCTGGAGGATCTGTTTGTGCGGGCAGAGTTTCGCGGCGAGGGCATTGGTCGAGCTTTAATGAGGCGCGTCGCCAGCGTGGCCCATCACGAGGGCTGTTTCGGATTGCGCTGGGAGGTACGGGACTGGAACGAGCCAGCCGTAAAACTCTACCGCGAGCTCGGAGGAAAATTTCTGGACGATCGGCGAACCGTGCTGCTGATGGGAGAGCCTTTCAAGCGGTTGGCAGGGGAAACGCGTTGAGCCCAGAAGTTCGCATCATCGGCGCCGGACTAGCGGGAGCGGAGGCGGCGTGGCGGTGTGCGCGACGGGGTGTGGTGGTTGAGCTCTGCGAGATGCGTCCGGTGCGAACGACGCCGGCGCATCAGACGGGCGATTTTGCCGAACTAGTGTGCTCGAATTCGCTAAAATCCGAAACTGAGAACACTGCTCCGTGGCTGCTTAAGGAAGAATTGCGGCGGGCTGGGTCACTGTTGCTGGAAATTGCGCGCGAGTGCGCGGTTCCGGCGGGACATGCTCTGGCGGTGGACCGGGTTGCGTTTGCGGCCCGGGTGACGGAGGCGATTTCGCAGGAGTCGCTGATTTCGGTGAAGCGGGAAGAAGTGATCCGGGTGGATGACGAGCAACTTACGATCATTGCGACGGGGCCGCTGACTTCGGAGGCAATGTCACGAGAGATCGCCAGGCTCAGTTGCGAGGAGACGAATGCGCGGGCGGGGGCGCCCGCGCCACATTTGTACTTTTATGATTCCATCAGCCCGATTGTCGAGGCGGATTCGATCGACATGGCAAAGGTCTACCTCGCGGCGCGCTATGACAAGGGCACGGCCGATTACATCAACTGCCCCATGGTGAAGGAAGAATACGATCGCTTTTACGATGCGCTGCTTTCGGCGCAGTCGGTCGAAGAGCACGACTGGGAGAAACTGAATTATTTCGAGGCCTGCCTTCCCATTGAAGAAATCGCCCGGCGCGGGCGCGACACGCTACGTTTTGGGCCGATGAAGCCGGTGGGATTGAAAGATCCGCGGACGGGAAAGCCTCCATATGCGGTGGTGCAGCTACGGCAGGAAAATCTGCGGGCGGATTCCTACAATCTGGTGGGATTTCAAAATCACTTGAAATACGGCGAGCAGGCGCGGGTGTTACGGCTGATTCCGGGGCTGGAGAATGCGCGATTTTTGCGCTATGGGCAGATTCATCGCAACACATACATCAATTCGCCGATGCTGCTGCGGGAGACGCTGCAAATGAAGACGCATCCCAATGTGTTTTTCGCCGGACAAATTTGCGGCGTCGAGGGCTATGCGGAATCGATCGCCACAGGACTCGTGGCAGGCATTCAGGCGAGCGCACTGGCTCTTGGCGAGAAACCGGTCGTGCCGCCACGGGAAACGGCCTTCGGGTCTCTGACGCACTACATAACACACACCGACTGTGATAAGTTTCAGCCGGCGAATATCACCTTCGATCTTCTTCCTCCGTTGGCAGAAAAAGTCCGCGACCGCGCCCTACGGCACCGGCGGCAGTGCGAGCTGGCGCTAAATTGCTTTCAGAATTGGCTCGACAGCGCGGTGGCCTCGCAGAAGGCTTGACGGAAATTCTCGTCTTCGAATCAGAAAGCGAACGGTCCGCGGCTCATTGACCCAGTTGACAGTTTGCAGTTCTCGGTTCCCAGTTGCAGAGAACAAATATCCTCCCGCCTGCGTAGACCACTGTAGGGGAAAGCCGCTGGCTCACATTCGTTTGGCTTCCCCGTCCAAACAGAGTCCCATGACGCTGCGCGATCTGATCGGCGATGTTTTCCGCACCCTCTGGGCCCACAAGCTGCGGACTTTCCTGACGATGTTTGGCATCGCCTGGGGAATTGTTTCGATTGTGCTGATGGTGGCAGCAGGAGAAGGCTTGCGCAAAGGTCAGGAAGACCAGACGCGGGCTTTAGGGAAAGACATTCTGATCGTTTTTCACGGGCGCACCAGCCTGCAAGCCGGAGGCACCCGGGCCGGAAAGATCGTGCATTGGCAAGACACCGATGTTGCCGCAGTGCAGTCAGAGTCGCCGGATTGCGAGTACACGATCCCGGAACTGGAACAGAACGACGTTCGGGCGCACAGCAATTACAACAACGCGGCGTTCACGGTGACGGGATCCTATCCGCCATTTTCTTACATTCGCAGCATCGATGTTGGTCAGGGCCGTTTCTATAACTGGGAGGACCAGCAGGAAGCGCGGCGCGTGGCGTTCCTGGGCAGCGATGCAGCCAAACAACTTTTTCCCGGGCGCAGCGCTATCGGAGAGACCCTCTACCTGAACGCGTTCCCATTCACTGTGATTGGAGTCATGCAGCAGAAAAAGCAGGACTCCGATTACGACGGCTGGGATACGCAAAAGATTTTCGTTCCCTTCGGCACCATGCGGCGAGATTTTCCCGACAAGCCTCCGGGAACGCCGTACACGTTTGACCAGTTGCTGGTCACGCCGCACTCGGTGGAGCACCACGAAGCGTGCAAGGGAGAAGTGCGGGCTGCGCTGGCGCGTATGCATCGCTACGACCCTCATGACAAGGAAGCGTGTCCCATCTGGGACACAGTGCAGGAAGCGAAGGCCTTCAGGACGATGACGGATGGCATGAAATATTTTTTGGGCGCGGTGGGATTGGTGACGCTGCTGCTAGGTGGCTTGGGAGTAATGAACGTGATGATGGTCGCGGTACGTGAACGGACGCGTGAAATCGGCGTGCGCAAAGCGCTGGGCGCGCCGGCGCACACCATTCTGCGGCAGTTTTTTATCGAAGCACTGCTCATTGCACTGATCAGCGGCGGCGTGGGGTTAGGGGTCGCGTACGGATTGTGCGCACTGGTGAACCTGCTGCCTATGCCTGACTACTTTGCCGGACTTCTGGCGACCTGGAAATCGGGCGTGGTGGCTAGTGGACTTCTTGGGACAACAGCGGTTCTTTCGGCCTTGTATCCGGCGCGCCAAGCGGCGTCGGTGGATCCGATCGAAGCGCTGCGCTACGAGGCGGGAGGGTAAAGAGCCAGCCTCGCGCCTAGTTGCACATTAAAGCGGCGGACGAGCGAGTCGCCCGTCCCACACGGTCAAACATGCTGACTGAAATCATTCGCGAGGCATGGATTGCGCTGCGACGCAACTACACACGCAGCCTGCTGACCATGCTCGGCATTGTTTGGGGCATTGCGACAGTGACGTTGCTGATCGCCTACGGCACCAGCTTCCGGCAAATTCTAGTGAACGGCTTTAACGCCTTCGGGAAAAGCGTAGTCATCTGCTGGCCACAGCAGACGAGCGAGCAACCCGGCGGCCAGCGCGCCGGGAAGAAAGTACGTTTCGAGCTGGCGGATTTGGATATGGTGAAGGCGACTGCGCCTCTGGTAAAGCATGCTTGTCTGGAGACCGTGCGAAGGCCCGGGATTGCCTACGGTGATCGTTTGGTCGGTACCGCGCCAATTCGCGGAGTCTGCCCGGAATATGGCGAAATGCGCAACGAAGTTCCGGAGCAAGGGCGATGGATCAGCGCAGACGATGAACTGGAACGCCGACGGGTTTGCTTTCTGGGAGCGCGGGTGCGCGAGCAGCTGTTCAGCGGACGACCGGCAGTGGGCGAAACTGTACAGATCAGCGGCGTGCGCTTTGAAGTGATCGGCGTAATGGCGCGGAAAATCCAGCTGAGCAACTATTTTTCCAGCGACGACGATTCGGTCTGGATTCCCTTCAGTGCGGCGGGCGACCTGTGGGACACGCGTTACCCGCAGGTGATGGTGTTCGAGCCGGTTGCTCCGCAATTCGAAAAAAGAGCGATGGCGCAGGTGCTGGCGGCAGTGGCGACGCGGCAGCAATTTTCGCCGACAGACAAGAAGGCCATCGAGATGTTCGGGCGCGACGAGTTTCGCCCGGTGATCGATGCCATTACGATCGGCCTTGAGGTGTTGCTGACGTTTGTCGGCGCGCTGACGCTGGGCATTGGCGGCGTGGGCGTGATGAATATCATGCTGGTCTCAGTCGATGAACGCATCCGCGAGATCGGCTTGCGGCGCGCTCTGGGCGCGAAGAAATGGCACATCAAATTGCAATTTCTGGCAGAAACTCTGCTCATCATGCTGCTCGGCGGGATCATCGGCGTCGTGCTTTCCTATGGAATCGCCGCTGCTGTTGGCACTTTGCCGCTCATGGGCCCGCTCTATGAGGACGATTCCGGCAAGGCCGATATCCATCTGAAAATCTCGCTGATGACGGTCATGCTCTCCACGCTTGTTCTACTCGCGGTCGGCGTGGTGAGCGGATTAGCTCCGGCTTTGCGGGCCTCGAAGCTGGATCCGGTCGAAGCCTTGAGATACGAATAAAGCGCCCGCATCGGCACAACGCACGAAATCCGGAATCACGCCGCGGATTTCGAGTTGCAAGAATCCCGTTGACCGCATCTCGCATTCGCAGTACCTTGTGCCGCTGTATCTGGCAGCGAGGTGAAGAGTGCCGGTTTCCGCCATCGACGCGATCAGCCCAGCCTTTCAGCACACCAAGCAGCAGCTCATTCAGCCGTTTCGCGCCGGCCAGTGGGCGCGGCTGGCGCTGGTGGGATTGCTGGCGGGTGAGTTGCATTCCGGCGGTTGCAATGGCGCCAGCTTCCAGATGCCGGCGCGCACCAGCGGGACCGAGCATTTTCTGGGCCTTCCTTTTCCGGCAATCAATCCCGCGCTGTATGCCGGCCTCATTGCGGTGGTCGTCGTGGTTGGCCTGGTGCTCTTGCTGCTTTTCATCTACGTGAACAGCGTGATGCGGTTCGTTCTGTTCGACAGCGTAGTGGCGAAGAGATGCGAAATTCGGCGTGGTTGGAACCGCCGCCAGACACCGGGATTGCGCTACTTTGGCTGGCAGCTCCTGTTGCTCGGCGTGTTCATTATGGGCTTGACCATCCTGGCGGGAATCCCATTGGGCTTTGCTTTCGCAGTGGGATGGCTCAAGGATCCCAGCCAGCACCTCGTGCCTTTGATTTTGGGAGGCATGCTGCTTTTTTTCCTGCTGCTGGCGTTCGTCATCGCGCAATTCCTGGTCCAGGTCGTGAGCAAGGATTTTGTAGTTCCGCAGATGGCTTTGGAAGACATCTCTGCCTTCGAAGGCTGGAGACGGTTATGGCCCATGCTCGTGGCGGAAAAAGGCGGATATGCCGGCTACATTGGCATGAAGATCGTGACCGCTATTGGTGCTGCCGTGGTGCTGGGCATCGTTGCGACCATCATCATCCTGGCGTTGGCGATTCCTCTGGGAGGCTTCGGGGCGATTGCGGTCTTGTTAGGAAAAGCGGCAGGCCTGAGCTGGAATCTTTACACCATCAGTGTGGCGGTCATGGCTGGTACAGCACTGGTGGCCTTGATTGTCTACGCGATTGCCCTGATCTCGGTGCCCGCGATCGTTTTCTTTCCGGCATATTCGATTTATTTCTTTGCCCCGCGCTATCCGGCGCTCTATGCCTTATTGCATCCAATGCCGCCTCCGCCTGCGCCGCCTCTGGCTATGGGGACGGTGACGGGTCCCGAACCGATCGGATGAGAGCCTGCCCACCCATCCTAGTTGATGGTTAAGGTCACGCTCATGGAAGTTTCAGGCGATATGTTCGTGCCGCCGCCATACGGGCCGCCGGGCGTGCTGCTGCCAGGATTGGTAACTGAAACCATCACCATCCCTGGGGTGGTGAGCATGGAGGCGGGAATCGCGGTCATTAGCTGACTTCCCGTAATGCGTGTGGTCGGTTGCGCCAGATTGTTCAAATTCACCACGGCATTGGCGTTGAAGTTCGAGCCATTTACGGTCAAGGCGACCGCCGGTCCACCCGCAGCAACGCTATTGGGCGCGATGGCTGCAACTACCGGCATAATGCCAGATTGAGTTGTCGTCATAGGCCTGCTATAGCCGCATCCCAGAGCCAAGGCTGTCAGCAACATCAGGCTAGTGATCTTCATACGAATCTCCGTTCAGGGTTTTTCCCTTCCGAAGACGTTTTTAACAGGGGGCAAATAAGCAGGTGTCAGGCGGGCGTAATTTTGTTGTCAAGGAAATGTCGGGCGAGGATAGAACTAGTCTCGGGCGCGGTTTTTGATCCAGATTGGCGTGCCGAGAAAGCCAAAAGCGTGGCGGATTTGATTCTCCAGGAATCGCTGATAGGAAAAGTGCAGCTTCACTTTGCGGTCGGTGAAAAGCACAAACGTAGGCGGCGCGACCGCGGCCTGGGTCATGTAATAGATTTTCACGCGCTGCCGAACGGGAACTGAGGCGCGGTCGAAATCGACATATTTGAGGAACCGGTTCATCTCGGCGGTTGGAATGCGCTTGTTGCGTTCCGCCGCGACCCGCTCGAGCAACGGCAGAATTTTCTCGGTGCCCTTGCCGGTCTGGGCTGAAATGAACAGTACAGGGGCGTAGTTGAGAAACTTGAGCTCATAGCGTAGCCGCTGTTCATATCCGGCGCGATCATGAGGCATCTGTTTGTGTGGCGCGGACGCCCCCGTCCGCGTGTTTTTCTCGGTATCGGAAGCCGGGCCCGATCCGCCCCACAAGTCCCATTTGTTGACGACAATAATCACGCTGCGTCCGCTTTCGTGCGCATAGCCGGCGATCGCTGCATCGAGCTGGCTCACTCCTTCCGTCGCATCGATGACGAGCAGCGCAATGTCGGCAGACTCGAGATGCTTGCGAGCCATGACAACGGAAAGTTTCTCGGCCATCAGGTGAGTTTTGCCTTTGCGCCGGATTCCGGCCGTATCGATGAAGCGAAAGCGGCGCCCATCGCGCTCGACAATTTCATCAACAGCGTCGCGAGTTGTGCCGGGTATGGGCGAAACGATGGCCCGCTCAGCGCCGGTAAGCCGGTTCAGGAGCGTCGACTTGCCCACGTTGGGATGGCCGATGATGGCGACTTTAGTTGCGCGGGGACTCGCAGCATCGGAATTTTCTGTTGCCTCTGTGGCCTCCGTGTCCTCTGTGGTTTGTCTATTTTCTTCCGGGAACAAATGGACCACAGCATCGAGCAGATCATCCAGTCCCCGGCCGTGCTCCGAAGAAATCGGAAACATATCTCTAATTCCAAGGCGGCGGAAATCTTCGATCAGCGAAGATTGTTTTTCTGTATCGACCTTGTTCACGGCGAGAAACAGCGGCTTGCCGGTTTTGCGCAGCAGGCGGGCGAGTTCGAAATCAGGCGCGGCGATTTCGCTGCGGCCATCGACCACCATGACGATGGCCGCGGCTTCATCGAGGGCAACTCTTGCCTGACGAAAAATCTCCGACGGGATCAAATCTTTCTCTTCTGGAATAATTCCGCCGGTATCGACCACACGAAAATGCCTGCCGCGCCATTCGGATTCTTCGTAAAGGCGGTCGCGGGTGATGCCGGGCTCGTCGCCGACGATCGCCCGCCGCGAGCCCGCGATCCGATTGAACAAGGTGGACTTACCGACATTCGGTCGGCCGACAATGGCGAGAATTGGCAGACTGCGGCTATGCGGAAGCGAGCTGGAAGTCATAATTTCGACGATGATCACGGGGGACAGCCGCCCTCGGCTGTCCAATGCAAGAGAATCGAAAATTTGAGAATCGAGCTTTGCTCGACCAGACGACCGAGGGCGGCCGTCCCCACAAGGTTCGTAAAGGCGCTTGGGTCGGAGTTTATTATAGAGACTCCGTGGCCGCTTCTATTCCACCTGCGACTCCAGTTGCTCCAAACGAGGGTACGCACGGCAGGTTTTCCCTCTATCAATTCTTTGGCCCCGGCGGGCTGCTCTCGCGCACGCATCCGGCCTATGAATTCCGCCGCGGGCAGTTGCAGATGGCCCAGGCCGTCGAACAGGCGCTGGAAGAAAAACGGCATTTGCTGGTCGAAGCCGGAACCGGCACCGGCAAGACGCTCGCTTATTTGCTTCCTGTAATCCGCTCCGGCAAGCGCGTAATTATTTCCACGGGCACGAAAAATCTGCAAGAGCAATTGTTTCAGAAAGACGTTCCATTTCTCGAGCAGGCTTTGTTTTCCAACGGCGAGGGAAAATTGCGGGTTTGCTACATGAAGGGCCGCAGCAATTATTTGTGCCGGAAGAAACTTTACGACCTCACCGATCAGCCCGTTCTCAGCGGCCTGGAAGAAATTGAGCATTACCGTGCGATTGCGGCGTGGGAAAAGACCACGCAGACCGGAGACCGCGCGGAATTGGCCTCGCTGCCTGAGGCCAGCGCGTTGTGGCACAAGCTCGACGCGCGCGCTGACACCTGTTTGGGGCAGAAGTGCAGCGCGTGGGACCGTTGCTTCATTACCGAAATGCGCCGCCGGGCGATGGAAAGCGACATCATTATCGTCAATCATCATTTGTTCTTCGCTGATCTTGGGATCAAACAGCAGGCCGAGAATGCGCCTGACGCCGGTGTGCTGCCTGACGCGGGCATTGTGATCTTCGATGAGGCGCACGAACTGGAGGACATCGCGGGCAGCTATTTCGGTGTCATGGTGAGCACCGCCCGCATGGAGGAGCTTTGCCGCGACACAGAGGCTTCGCTGCAACGGAATCGTTTGCTTTCGGCTTCGCTAACCGGGGCGCTGAAAAGTCTGCGCGAGCGCGCCGTGTTTTTCTTTGCCTTGCTTCCGCAGGCTGAAGGCCGTTTTGCCTTCGAGAATCGCCGCGAGTTTCTGGAAGAGAACGGTGACGAATTTCTGGCGCTGCATAACTCGCTGGCAAGGCTCGGCGCTGAGCTGGACGGTTTGTCTTCCAAGCCGGAAGAAATTTTCGCGCTCGTACGCCGGGCCCAGGAATTACAAGTGCAATTGAGTTTTCTTCTGGAATCGGAAGACAAGAACACAGTTTTCTGGATCGAGCGGCGGGGCGGCCGTGGCGGCACGCGCCTCCCCGGCCGCGCGAAACAGAACATGTTGTTGCAGGCAACTCCCATCGAGGTTGGCTCGATTCTCAAATCGTGTTTATGGTCAAAGCTGGAGTGCGCGGTGCTGACCTCCGCGACTTTGGCGGTGGGCGGAGGCTTTGACTACGTGCGTGGCCGGCTGGGCCTGGAACATGCGCGCGAGTCAGTGCTGCCCTCGCATTTTGACTACGAAAATCAGGCGCTGTTTTACGTTCCTCCCGATCTTCCCGATCCGCGCACGCCGCAGTTCGCCGCCAAAGCTTCGGACCAGATTCGCAAGCTGCTCGAAATTACCCGCGGCCGCGCCTTCGTCCTCTTCACCAGCTACGCGCAGATGAACGAAATTTATCAGCGGCTTCTCGGCGAACTGGAATTTCCGCTGCTCCTGCAAGGCGACGCGCCCAAAACCGCGCTGCTCGAAGAATTCCGCCTCACCCCGAATGCGGTGCTGTTTGCCACGTCTTCTTTCTGGCAAGGTGTCGATGTGCAAGGCGAGCAACTGAGTTGCGTCATCATCGACCGCCTGCCGTTCGCCGTCCCAAGCGATCCTGTAGTTGCGGCGCGGGTAAAGGCGATCGATGCCGAAGGCGGCAACGCGTTTTTCCAATACCAGGTGCCTGCGGCTGTGATCACGCTGAAACAGGGCTTTGGACGCCTGATTCGCTCGCTGCATGATCGCGGGCTGCTCGCTCTGCTCGATAACCGCATTTTGAAGAAGCAGTACGGACGGGTATTTATCGAGAGCCTGCCGAGTTATAGGAAAACGACGGAGTTGCGGGTGGTGGAGGAATTTTTCAAGGCGAACTCTTTTTAGTCTTACATTCCCCGGAAACTATTCGAGAAGCCGCATTCCCGCGGCTTTCGCAGCGTTCTGATCGAAGGTGACGGTATACCGGCATTCTGCCGCATGTCCGCAGCGCTCGATGAGGCAATCGGCGAAGTCGGCGCGGCTGGCGCTGAACTTGCGCAACGCCTGCGCGACGATCTCTGCTCGCTCAATTACCAGTTCTTTGCTCCGCAGCAAGGTCTCCAGAACCTGCTCAATTTCCTTCCTCCTGAATCGATAGGAAACCTCCAGTACCCAAACCAGTTCCGCGATGACAATCAAGGAAAGGAATCCGGGTGAGGCCGAGGAGAGTGAATCCATCACTCTCGCCGCCGCAGCCGTCTGGTGAGCATCGTCGTGAGTCAGGTAGCGGACGATAATATTCGTATCGAGGCCGATCATCGGCTCCTGGATGCGCGCCTCGCGATGGCTGCGTTCATCTCCTCAATCGGCACCGGCTTGCTGCGCTTGCCTTGAAACAGCCCTTTGAGCTCTTGCACCGAGCGAGTGGCGGCGACGATCCCAAACTGGCCTTTCCCTTGTTCCACGAATTCGATCCGGTCGCCGGCGTTGACTCCAAGCGCAGCGCGGACCTTCACCGGAATCGTTACCTGCCCTTTTGAGGTTAGCGTTGCTGTGGACATCGGCAATCCTTTCCACTGTAAATATTCCTTACATTATAGTAAGGAATATTAAAGAGGTCAACCTCGCGCCAAAACAGCGCTCACACATACTCCCGCTCTTCCGCCCGAATCTCCTTATACCGTCGAAATGCCTTTTTCTCTTCTTCCAATCCCAGCGCTGAGCGCAATGTGCTGCCGCGGAAGGTATGGGCAAACATTTCCGGCGCGTACCGCAGAACGAACCACGGATCGTGGCGGAACGCGGCCGGCATGTGCCGCAGCTTCATCCAGCGCTCGGCTTTCCAGCGCATGAATTCAGCGTCTTCGGCAGAAACGTGTTTGGTGCGCACCACGGCGGTCGTGCCGTCATATTCTTCCAGCCGCTCGTTCATGATGAGCCCCTGATCGCGAAAATCCTTGGTCATGGGCGTGCGCGGATACGGCGTGGGATGCTGAATGTAAGGCCAATCCACATAACGGCGGGCGAACTCAAGGTTGGCTTCGATCGACTCGCGCGTGTCATCTGGATTGCCGACAATCAGGCCGCCGACGACGTACATCCCGTTGCGATGCAGATAATCGATCGCCTGAAGTGTGGCATTGCCCACATGTTCTCCGTTTTCGCGCGCGCGATTCTTCTCGGAAGCACGCAGAAATTGCAAATCGCTTTCCAGGATGTTCTCGATTCCAAGAAAAACATAACGGAAACCAGCTCGATGCATAAGCGGCGCAAGCGTGGCACCGTGATTGGCGATCGCCGAAGTCATGCCCTGAACAAAATATTCCAGCTTATTCAGCCCTGCTTGGATGATGGCTTCGCACAACGCCTCGAACCGGTGCACGTTGAGCGTGATGTTGTCGTCGACCAGAAAAATCGTTTTCGCCCCGTGGCGCTCGGCGTCGCGAATATCTTCCACCACACGTTCGAAAGAATAGGTGTGAAAGTTGCGGCCGCGCATCTCGATGATCGAACAAAAACTGCAATCGTAGGTGCAGCCGCGTGAAGTCTCGACCACATCCACCTGGCGTCCGAGCAACGTGTAGCCCCTGAGCACCCGGGCAGCCCGGTCGGGCAAACGGATCTCGTTATTTTCCAGGCGATGCACTCCTCGGCCGGGATTATGTATCCATTCACCCGCTTTGCGAAACGACAAGCCACAAATCTTGGCGAAGCCGTCGCCGGCTTCGAGCGCGCGCAGAAGTTCGCGAAAAGTGACCTCGCCTTCGCCACGAACGATGAAGTCGACATCCATTGACTGATAGGCTTCGGCGGCTAGGCTTGGGTCGTAGCCGCCGGCGGCGATTTTCACTTCTGGCAGCAGCGACCGCAGCAAATCAATAATCCGCCCCGCCGTGCGGCGCTGAAACGTCATTACGGAAAGCCCGACCACGTTGGGTTTCAGTTCTTGCGCAAGCTCGATGACCGTCTCGCGGACGTTTCGTCGTGCCAGAATTAAATCGGCGACGGCCACTTTGTGATGCGGATCAAGATTGCCTGCCAGCGAGGTCAGAGCGCCGTTGGGCATTCGAATCGCCACCGGGGGCATATGCTCGAACGAGTCCGGCATGGAGAGCAAAAGTACATTCATAGGCGAGGCCGCCTCTTTCCGGTTCTAACCCACCAAGCGAAAACAAAATTTCGGGCCCCGGATCACAAGGAATGCCGAAATTGTACCGCCGCAGGCGGTAAAATACTCGTGGAGTTTGCTGGCCGAGCCGGGCTTGGCAAGGAGATGCATGTTCGAGGTCACGGTGGAAGATTCGTTTGCTGCAGGGCATTACCTGCGCAATTACAAAGGCAAATGCGAGAACCCGCACGGTCATAACTATAAGATTCAGGTAACCCTGGCTGGAAACGATCTCGACAAGGCCGGGTTGCTCATCGACTTCAAAGATGTGCGCCAGGTGATGCGGCACGTAATCGAGCGCCTCGACCACCGGATGATTAACGATCTCGAGCCTTTTACCGCGCTCAACCCATCGGCCGAGAACCTGGCAAAATATTTTTACGACGAAACCAATGGCCGCGTGCGCTCGACGACCGGCGGGAGGGTTTGGGTAACGCGAGTCAAAGTTTTCGAAACCGACACGACTACGGCGACGTATTCGGAGTTGGCAGTGACGAATGGCTAGTGGCTAGCGATTAGTAATCGATGGCCGGTAGATACTTACCAGACACTAACCACTAGCCACTGATCACTATCCACGGCTCCTGTGCAGCTAACAGAAATCTACAAATCGATCCAGGGAGAATCCACCCATGCGGGCGTGCTGTGCGTCTTTGTCCGCCTGACTGGATGCAATCTGCGTTGCTCGTGGTGCGACAGCGAATACACATTTCATGGCGGTACGAAGATGCCGCTTGAGCGGGTTTTGGCTGAAATCAACCGGCTAAGTCCGAGTGGCGGACTCGTCGAAATCACCGGCGGAGAGCCGATGTTGCAGGAACGCGAAGTCGTGCCTCTCATGCAGTGCTTGCTCGATGAAGGCTACACAGTTCTGCTTGAAACTAGCGGCGAACGGCCTTTGCAGAATGTTCCGGAGCAGGTGATTAAAATTGTCGACGTAAAGTGTCCTCATTCCGGAGAGCCGGACACCTTCCTCCAGGAAAATCTGCA
>Ga0335076_10003320_pt1 | contig 16159 bp, 15 predicted proteins | sample Lox_Sample_25_FD_206717 | JGI IMG/M metagenome (GOLD analysis project Ga0335076, IMG submission 206717) | Soil microbial communities from Loxahatchee National Wildlife Refuge, Florida, United States - Lox_Sample_2.5 | ecosystem: Environmental > Terrestrial > Soil > Wetlands | place: USA...
GGACATCACATTCCATGCGTGCTCCTTTGCGGTCGGGGAATTCTCGGCGACTCGCCGGACCACGGGCATTGGACTCTGGTCCAATCGTCACAGGAACTAGGCATACTCTTGCGGCATGTGGAACATGGCGATTCCGGTCTGGGAATTCGTGCTGCGCGGCGTCGTGGTCTACGGGTTCCTGCTCGTGCTGCTGCGCCTCACGGGCAAGCGGCAGGTGGGCCAGCTCGCGCCCTTCGATCTCGTGCTTCTCCTCGTGCTGTCGAACGCGGTGCAGAACTCGATGAACGGCGGCGACAACTCTCTCGTCGGGGGCCTCATCTCGGCGACGACGCTCGTCGCGGTCAACTTCGTGGTCAGCTATGCCACCTACAAGAACAAGAAGCTCGAGGCCATCGTGGAGGGCCATCCTCAGGTGCTGATCCACAACGGAAAGGTCTTCGACCATGTCGTCTCGGCCGCCCAGCTCACGCACCATGAGCTGAACGCCGCGCTGCGCCAGGGCGGCTGCAGCTGCCCCGAGGAGGTCCACCTGGCGATCCTCGAGAACAACGGCAGCATCAGCGTGATCCCGAGGGCCAACCACGAGAGCTGAATACCGGAAGCGCAGGGTTGACGGGCGCCGACCGCCGGACGGGGTGGTACCCTGTAGGTGTTCGCGGAGCGGGCCGGGTGATCGCCGCGGCGGCGTGAGAGCCGGGGAGGAAAGTCCGGACTCCATAGGGCAGCGTGCTGGCTAACCGCCAGCGGGGGCGACCCCAGGGAAAGTGCCACAGAAAGCGACACCGCCGAACTCGCGGGGGCGACTCCGCGGGTGGCAAGGGTGAAAAGGTGCGGTAAGAGCGCACCGCCGTCGTGGTGACACGGCGGGACAGGGAAAACCCCACGCGGAGCAAGGCCGAATAGGGGGGCGTCTGAGGTCGGCCCGGCCGAAGCCCCCGGGTTGGTCGCTGGACCTCGCGGGCAACCGCGAGGCTAGAGGAATGATCGCCGCCCGTTGCGCAAGCAGCGGGGACAGAATCCGGCTTACAGGCCCGCTCCGCGAACGCTGAATCCGTCTTCGCTCGCAGCCCCGTAGCCTGTCGATGGTGTCGTCGTCGCGCCCCTCAGACTCGTAGACCCCGAGCGTCAGCGAGGCGAATCGGGGAGCGGGTGCGACTCCGACGAAACCGTTGCTACTGGCTGGCGACCAGCTTCTGCTCCCAGGCGTGCTGCAGGGCGGCATAGGTCAGGCCGATCGAGGCGGGCAGCGCCTCGGCCGGCTTGAGGCCCGTCGACAGCGAGGCGATCAGCCGGCGCAGCCCGTCGATGCCGGACTGCTTCGCGATGTAGGCCACTGCGGAGAGGCTGCTGGCGTACGCGACCTGCGCCTGGCTCTCTGAGAGGCCCACGAACGGCTGCTCCAGCGACTCGAGCTGGGGGAGCGGCTTCGAGCGAGCCAGCTTCGCGAGCCCCGCATCCTCGCGCCCAGGTTCGCCGCCCTCGAGCCACTGCGCCAGGCCCTCCTGGAGCCAGGTCGGACAGTTGGCGCCCGTGCGGGACGTGATGAAGGAGTGCGCCATCTCGTGCCGCAGCAGGCGTACGAGCCCGGGCGTCGGCCGCGCCAGGCCCATCACCGGGACGCGAATCGCGCCGTCGTTCCAGGCCGCCGCCCAGCCCGGCGCGTGCGTCGTGTTGTAGAAGGCCTTAGCCGTCTGCAGCACCACGGTCACGGGCTGCTCCGGCGCGAAGCCGAGCTGGCGCCGATGGTCCTCCCAGGCCTGGTCGAGCACCTTCAGCACCGCGAGGCCGAGCGGCTCGTCGGCCGCGCCGTCGAAGCGGATCCGAAAACGCGCGCTCGACGACGGGCCCGCGGTCGGGCTGAGCGCCTCGAGCTTCTCCTGGACGCGCGGCGTCGGCGCGGTTGCGGCCGCCTGCTGGTACTGCTCCCGCGCCGCCGCGAAGTCGCCCGTGCCCGCGAGCGCGTCGCCCAGGAGCTCCTGCGACAGCGGGTTCAGCGGCTCGATCGCCAGCGCCTGCGAGAGCGTTTGCTTCGCGCGCGCGGCGTCGCCGATCCCGAGCTGCGCCGCGGCCACCGCCTGCATCGCGGCCACCGATTGCGGCGCCCGGAAGAGCGCGAGCCGGGCGTGGGCGAGCGCCTCCTGCGGCTCGCCGGCCGCGAGGCGCTCGCGGCTCCTGCGCAGGTCCGGGTCCTCGAGGCCGGGGCCGCCGTTCGCGCCGTCGACGCGCGCGACGAGGCTGCGCGGCAGCGAGTAGATCGCGTCGTTGCGCAGGTAGCGGACATCCGAGCCTTCGACCCAGGCCTGGTCGGCCTCGATCACGCGCCCGCTCGTGAGCACGATCGAGTCGGCCGTGCCCTGGCGAGAAGCCGCGACGAGCGCCGCGGCGAGAAGGACGCGGCGCACGGTCAGGGGATGAGTTCGTTGAGCGGGCTGAGCCGCGGCGTCGTGCCGCCCTGGCGGAAGTAGCTGGGCACGCTGTTGCGCGCGGCTTCCGCGGCGGCACGAGTGTCGTAGACGCCCCAGCACAGCCGGTAGCAGCTCTTGCCCTGGAACGTGACCGGCAGGATGAAGAGGTCCTCGTCCGGCACGGCCTGCACGGCCTTGGCGATCGTCTCGGTGGCGCATGCCGTGAGGAGCTGGTGGCTGAAGCGGCCGCGGGCTCCGGGGGAGAGCGAGGCCGCGAAGGACTTCGCCGCCTCGGGGAACGAGCCCTGCCGCAAGAGCGCGCGTCCTTCGCCCGGACCGTGGGCGGCCGCCGCGGGCTTGGGAGTCGCCGTCGGCGCCGGTCGAGGCGTCGGCGCCGGAGTCGCGGCCGGTGTGGGCTTCGGCGTCGGCGTGGCGGCCACCGGCGTCGCAGCCGGCGTCGCAGCCGGTGCGACCGCGGCGACCGGCGTCGGCGTCGCGGCTGGTGCGAGCGTGGCGGGCGGCAGCGTCGTGGTCGGCACGGCCGCGACAGTCGTCGGAGGAGGCACGGGCGCCGGGCTCGGCTTCGACTCGGGTGTGCGGAGCAGGAAGTACCAGGCCGCGACGGTGGCGAGCACGACACCGGCGAGCCCCGCGGCGATCAGCGGGATGCGCGAGCGCGAGGCGGGAGCGTTGCGGGCAGCGGGCTTGCGGGGCGGCGTCGTGGGCGGACGGAACTGCGGCTCGAACCGCTCCTGTCGCGGGCGTTCGGTCGTTCCCGCCTTCGCCGCGTTCGCTGGGTTGAGCAGCGCGTCGAGCGCCGCGAGGTCCTCCTGGCTCGGCCGCGGGGCCTGGGCTGGTGGTGCCGGGATCTCCGGCCTTTCCGGGAGGATCGCCGTTGGCTCGTCGTCGCCCGAGTACGCGGCGTAGGAGGGAACCGGCGCTGGCTCGGGCGCCGGTGCGATCGCCGGCGGCTCTGGCGTGGGGCTCGCCGCCGCGAACGGGTTGTACGGGACGGAAGTCGGCGCATCGGCGACGGCGCTCGTCGCCGTGAACGGGTTGTAGGGCGTCTCGTGCGGCGGCTCGGGCGTGAACGTCGGAGGCTCCGGCGGGGGCGCCGGCGCGGAATAGGCGGTCTCGGCCGGCGGGGGCGGCGACAGCGCCATCGGAGGCGACGGCATCGCGTAGACCGTTTCGGGCGACGCTTCCTCGGCCTGGCCCTTCGGCTCGAAGGCCATGCGCTGCTCGGCCTTGCCCTGCTCCTCGGCCCGCTTGAGGTAGTCGGCCATCGTGAAGATCGGGGCCGCCCCCGGCAGCATCGTGGTCTCGACGCTGAAGACGGGCGGCTCCTCCGGCACCGGCTCGACCTCCGGGAAAGGCTCGGGGCGCGGCGCCGGGGCTGCGGCAGCTGGCGTCGGCTCGGGCTCGGGAGGCGGGAAGCCGCTCGGCGCGGGCTCGGAGAAGGCGAATCCGCTCGCGGCCGGATGCTCCGCCGCCGCGACGGGAGTGAGCGGCATCGTGTACATCGGCCCCGGGGTCTCTTCCTTCTCGAAGGCGCTCTGCGCCGCCTCGGCCAGGTCTACCTCGCCGCTGGTGGCGGCGACGTCCTTCTTGCGCACGATCCCGAGGAACAACATCGCGCACGCGGTCTTCACCGCTTCGAACTCGTCGAGCCGCGTGAGCGCGACGGCGTCCTTGAGCGTGCGTCGCCCGTCGAGGCGTTCGAGGAGCGGCCAGACGTCCGCCCGCACCTCGGACAGCGCCGACTCGCCGTCGGGCGACGGCTCCAGCACGGTCGACAGCTCGAGGTGCCGCAACGCGAACGGCCGGTCGCTGACGCGCTGGACCGCGGCGAGCAGCAGCTTCTCGGTCGAGAGCTTGAGGTCGACGGCGCCCTTGGGCAGCACGCCGTCCTCGAACTCGAAGGTGCCCGAGTCCCACGACAACACGTCGGCCAGGATGCGCTCGACCTTCATGCGCGCCGCTTCCCCGAGCTCGCGCTGGTTCACGAAGCCGCTCTCGGCGAGGACCTTCGCGAGCGGGTTGCCGGGGCCGACCTTGGCGTTCACCTCGTCGAGCTGGTCGCGAGTGATGCGCCCGCTCTCGATCAGGATCGCCCCGAGCTGGTCCTTCGGGTCGTTGGACGAGCCGAACAGCACCCGACCCCCGCGGAAGTACAGCGCCTTGGGGTGGACCGGGCCGTTCACCTTGAGGGAGCCCGTGGCCCCGTGGCGGTGCAAGTCCACGAGTAGATGGGGGAACGACTGAGGGTCAATGTTCCCGCTCACCGGGAACGCTTCCGCCATCCCGCCCTCCAGCTTGCCATGGTGTCCCTGAAGCGCAGGCCGCCCCAGGGTCAAAAAGTCCAGAAATCATAGCACGTTCCGCGGCGTTTGTTGACATGATTTCGAGACACCGCATAGACTCGTCGTCGGGGTGGCTGGCCTTGCCGTATCTGATTGACGGCAACAACCTGCTCGGCTCGTGGGGAGGGCCGGCCGTGCCGGGGGACGGGCGGCTCGAGGTCGTGCGGCGAGTCGCGGCGTTCTGTCGCGCGAAAGGCGCGCGCGCCATCCTGGTCTTCGACGGCGCGCCGTTCCGGCCGGAGCTCGCGGACCAGAACCTCGGCGCCGTCACGGTGCGGTTTCCCGGCGAAGGACGCGACGCCGATTCGCTGATCCGCGAGATCGTGGATGCGGCCGCGCGGCCGGGGGAGCTGATCGTCGTGACGTCCGACAAGCCGGTCTATTCCTATGCTCGGACGCGCGGGGCGCGGGCCCTGAGCGCGCGCGAGTGGAACGCGCTCGGGCGCGAGGCGCGATCGCCAGGAAAGCCCGGCCGCGGCTCGGCGGCGTCCTCGAAGGAGAAGCCCGAGCGAGAGACCGACGTCGAGGGCTGGCTGAAGCGCTTTTCGCGCGAATAGGCCCGCCGGCCTTTCCCAAAGGCTCTCGCGCGTCAACGCGAGGCATCCCGCGTCGTCCTCGGACGACATCGCCAACTGCTTGGCGGGTCGGGCTTTTCGCGAATCGCATCGGGCCGCGTCAACTGCGGTTGACGCAGCCGAAACCCTCGATTCGCCACCGCGATCACTCAAGCCATTGAGACGGCGACCCTTCTGGCGTTTGTTCCGGAGTGGCATCGGCGTTGCCTCTGGTGTGTGCGTCGTGCGGCGGCGCGGTGCCCGCGCACTGGCGGGGAGAGACGGTGAGCGGGCGCCGTGACGCCGTTGGAGGCGACGTCGACGAGGGGCGGTCCGCGAGGCCTGTGTCCTTCGAGGAGGCGTTCCGCCGCACGGCCCTAAACCGAGGAGGATTCCATGAAGTACCGCCGCTTCGTCGCCGCCGTTCTCGCCGTCGCGCTCGCCGCCTTTGCCGCGCCCAGCTTCGCGGGCGCCGGCTCGAAGCCCGCGCCCACCGCAAAGGTCAACATCAACACCGCGAGCGTCGCCCAGCTCGAGACGCTGCCCGGCGTGGGGCCCGCGCTCGCAGGCCGCATCGTGGAGCACCGCCAGAAGTCCGGCAACTTCCGCACGACCCAGGAGTTGATGAACGTCAAGGGGATCGGCGAGAAGAACTACGCACGGATCGAGCAGTGGCTCACGGTCTCGGAGGTTCCGAAGGCCGCTCCGTCGAAGTGAGCTGAAGCGGGCGGTCCGCGCTTCCCCGAGACGGTCGCGGCGACCGCGGGCCGCCCTCCCGTGCAACCCCTGTCCTTCGAGGCCACTCTCATGCGCAGTCGGGGCTTCTCGCTCGTCGAAATGACGATCTCGATCGGCATCATCCTGACAATGGCTGCGGTCGCGGCTCCTGCGTTCCGCGCGCGCTTCGCCGACGCTCATCTTCTGGGCGCCGCGCAGCAATTCCAGTCGCGCTTTCGGCTCGCGTATTCGATGGCCGTGCGCGGCGGCGTCTACACCGCGATTCGCTTCGAGCGCGTCGCGGACGGCGGCGTCACCTACTCGGTCTACGCGGACGGCAACGGCAACGGAGTGCTGTCGGCGGACATCGCCCGTGGCACCGACCGCCGGATCGAGGGCCCGATCTCGTTGACGGGCGGCGCGCCGGGAGTCTGGGTCGGGTTCAACCCAGGCGTTCCCGAGATCCCGCCCGAGCACGGCACGCTCTCGGGCGATCCCGTTCGCTTCGGCGTCCACGACATCCTCTCGTTCTCGCCGCTCGGCACGGCCACGCCCGGCACCTTCTACCTGGCGGGAGACAGCGCGCAGGCCGCCGTGCGTGTCACCGGCGGCAGCGCGCGCGTGCGCATCATGCTCTGGCGCGGCGGGAAGTGGCAGGAGCGCTGAGGCCGAGATCGCGCCGATTCAGGCCGTATGAATCAAACCACCTGAAGCAAACGAACCGAGCGGGCGCCGGAGACGGCATGGTAGATTGGCCACGTCTGCCATGGGCTCGCGAGGCTACCTGCTCATCACCCTGGTGTTGTACGCGGCCGGGGCCCTGCACGCTCTGCTGCACGCGGTCTTCCGCAAGAGCTCGCTCTCCGCGCTGAGCCTCGGCGCGACGCTGCTCGGCTTCGCGTTCCACACGGCGGCGCTCGCGCTGCGCTGGAGCGAGGCGGGGCACTTCCCGGCCGTCGGCATGCGTGACGCGGCCTCGCTTCTCGCCTGGGCGATCGTGCTCGTGTTCCTGCTGGTCCACGCGATCACGCGCGTCGAGGCCGCGTCGGTCTTCGCCTATCCCTTCGTGTTCGCGCTCTTGTTCGTCGCCAACCTGGCCGCCGACTCCGAGCGCGCCGACCCCGTCCTGCGCAGCCTGTACCTGCCCATCCACGTCGTGCTCGCGGTCTTCGGCTACGGCGCGCTGTTCGTCGCGTTCACGATGGGAGCCTTCTACCTGTTCCAGGAGCGCGAGCTGCTCGCCCGCTCGCCGCGGCGCTTCTACTACCTGATTCCGAGCCTCGAGCGCGCCGACACGATCGGCGGACTCAGCGTGCAGAGCGGGTTCGCCTTCCTCACGCTTGCGATCGCCACCGGCTTCCTGTGGAACCACAGCCTGCAAGGGCGCTACTGGACCGGCGACGCGAAGGAATGGGCGGCGCTCGTCGCTTGGGGGATCTACGTGACGATCCTGGTCGCGCGCTGGCGCTGGGGCTGGGGCGGACGCCGCGCCGCCTGGCTTCAGGTCGCGGGCTTCACGGCCGTGGTGTTCACTTTCTGCTGGGCGACGCTCGCGCCGCCGCTCTCGGCGGCGGTCCGATGATCGTGATCGTGGGCGTGAGCCACGAGACGGCGCCCGTCGCCGTGCGCGAGGCGCTCGCGTTCCCCAAGGACCAGCTCAAGGCGGCGCTCGAACAGGTGAAGAAGGACGCGGGCCTCGACGAGGCGATGATCCTCTCCACCTGTAACCGGGTCGAGGTCTACGGCCGCTCCCAGGCGAGTGCCGCGCAGGCGCTGGCCGAGTTCCTGGCGCGCTACCACGGCCGCACGCCGCAGGAGATCGAGAAGCACCTGTACGTGCTCGAGGGCGAGCCGGCGATCCGGCACGCCTTCCGCGTCGCCGCGAGCCTCGACTCGATGGTGCTCGGCGAGGCCCAGATCCTCGGGCAGGTGAAGGAGGCCTACCTGGAGGCCGAGCGCGCGCAGAGCCTGGGCGCGGTGCTGAACGGCCTGCGCACGCGGTCGATCTCCGCCGCCAAGCGCGCGCGCACCGAGACCGCGATCGGCCGCAACGCAGTGTCGATCTCGCACGTCGCGGTCGAGCTCGCGACCAAGATCTTCGGCGAGCTCAACGGCCGCTCGGTGCTGCTCGTGGGCGCGGGCAAGATGAGCGAGCTCGCAGCGGGGCAGATGGTGCGGCGCGGCGCGCGCGCGTCGGTGCTCGGCGGTCGCAGCTTCGAGAAGGCCGAGCAGCTCGCGGCGAGCCTCGGCGGCCGGGCGGCGCCGCTCGAGTCGCTGCGCGCCGAGCTGGCGCGCGCCGACGTCGTGATCAGCGGCACGGGAGCGCCGGGGATCGTGATCGAGCGCGAGGACGTCGAGGCGGCCCAGGAGCAGCGCCACGGCCGGCCGCTGTTCCTGATCGACATCGCGGTGCCGCGCGACATCGCGGAGGGCGCCGGTCGCGTCGCGGGGGTCTTCCTCTACGACATCGACGACCTTCAGAAAGTGGCGGCCGCCAACCTGCGCGAGCGCAAGAAGGAGGCGGCTGCGGCCGAGGCGATCGTGGAGCAGGAGATCCAGGAGTTTCTCGAGTGGCGCCGCTCGCTCGAGGTGATCCCGCTCGTGGCCGAGCTGCGGCGGCGGGCCGACGAGATCCGCAAGGCCGAGGTCGCCAAGGCGCGCCAGCGCCTGGGTCCGCTCACCCCCGAGCAGGACAACGCGCTCGAGGCCGCCACGTCGGCGATCGTCAACAAGCTGCTGCACACGCCCACCGTGCGCCTCAAGGAGCTCGCGGGCCACGAGCAGGCCGAGCAGGTGGGCCTGCTGCGGCGCCTCTTCGACCTGTGAGCCCGATCCGGATCGGGACGCGCGGCAGCGCGCTCGCGCTCTGGCAGGCGCGCCACGTGAAGGAGCGCCTCGAGTCGCTCGGCCACACGGTGAGCCTTCACGAGATCACGACCACCGGCGACCGCATGCAGGACCAGCGGCTCGAGCTGGTCGGCGGGAAGGGCGCGTTCCTCAAGGAGATCGAGGAGGCGCTGCTGGCGGGCGAGGTGGACCTCGCGGTGCACTCGTTGAAGGACGTCCCGACGTCGCTGCCGTCGGGGCTGAGGCTCGCGGCGATCCTGGAGCGGGCCGACCCGCGCGACGCGCTGGTTTCGTCCGGGCCCCGGCTCGACGAGCTGCCCGCCGGCGCGCGCGTCGGGACCACGAGCCTCAGGCGGCGGTCGCTGGTCGGGGCGCTGCGGCCGGATCTCAGGCTCGAAGACCTGCGCGGCAACGTCGACACGCGCCTGCGGCGGCTGCGCGAGGGGCGCTTCGAAGCGATCCTGCTGGCGATGGCTGGACTCGCTCGCCTCGGGCGGGCTGACGAGGCGACGGAAGCGCTCGACCCGAGGCGCTTCGTGCCCGCACCCGGCCAGGGGGCGATCGCGCTCGAATGCCGCGAGGCCGACGCGGCGGTCCGTGCCGCGACGGCGCCGCTCGATCACGCGCCGACGGCCCGCGCGGTCTCGGCCGAGCGCGCCTTCCTCGAGCGGCTGGGCGGCGGCTGCAACGTGCCGCTCGGCGCTCATGCGTTTGCGGCGGGTGCGGAGCTCGAGCTCGTGGCCTTCGTCGCGTCGCCCGACGGGAAGGCGCTCGTGCGCGGGGAGCGGCGGGGGAGCGACGCCGAGGGGCTCGGCCACGCGCTCGCGGACGAGCTCGTCGCGCGCGGGGCTCGCGAGCTGATCGGCCGCCCCGCGTGAGCTCGCTCCGGGGCCGGCGCCTGGTCGTCACGAGGCAGAAGAGCCAGACCCAAGGTCTCGCGGAGCGCCTGAGTGCCCTCGGCGCGAGCGTGATCGAAGTGCCGGCGATCGAGATCGTCCCGCCCACGGACCTCGGCCCGCTCGATGCGGCGCTCGAGGAGCTCGACCGCTACGACTGGGTCGTGCTGACCAGCGCCAACGCCGTGAACGCCGTGCTCTCGCGGCTGACGGTGCTCGGCCGCTACCCGAAGCTGTCGGGCCCGGCTCGTCGCGTCGCGTCCGTCGGACCGGCCACGACTGCGGCCCTCAAGGCGTCGTTCCCTGAGGACCGCGTGGCGCTCGAGCCCGAGGGCGAGTTCCGCGCGAAAGGCCTCCTGGCGGCGTTCACCGAGCAGAAGCTCCGGGGCAGGCGCATCCTGGTCCCCGCCTCGACCGAGGCTCGCCAGGAACTGCCGGTCGGCCTCCGGGAGATGGGAGCGGTCGTGGACGTCGTTGCGGCCTACAAAACCATCGAGCCTCCCCACCTCGGCGAGGCCGTGACGCGAGCCCTGGATCAGGGCTTCGACCTGGCCCTCTTCGCATCCCCTTCAGCCGTCGAGGCTTTCACCCGTTCGGCGGGGGAGCGGGCCAAGGGGCTGCCCGTCGCCGTGATCGGGCCGACCACGGAGGCGGCTGCCCGGACCGCCGGCCTCGACGTTCGCGGGGTGGCCTCGCCCTCCACCCTCGAGGCGCTCGTGGCGACAGCCGAGCGAGTGATGGCAAAAGCCTAGGCGGCGCGGCACTTTCCGTTGACAGCAAGCCACTGGCGCGCTTAAGATTCCACGTTTGGCCGTGGACGGTGCCGGGCCCTCCTTCGGGTGCGTCCGAGCCCTAGTCCCCCTGCCGGACGAAATCTCGAGAAAGCTGGAGGACCAGAGTCCCCTCATGCCGGAGACCGAAAAGACACGTAAAGCCGTCGCCCCCGTCGCCCCGCGAGCCGGAGCGCCCGCCCCCATCGAGGACGAGCCCACGGAGCCGGGCTTCGACCCTGCAGAGTACGAAAAGCTCCTCGACATGTACGACGTCAGCTTCCGCAACTTCGCCGAAGGCGAGGTCGTGCGGGGCATCGTGCTGCGGGTCTCCGAGTCGGAGGTGATCGTCGACGTCGGCTACAAGTCCGAGGGCATGATCGCGCTCGAGGAGTTCCGCGACGAGAACGGGCAGATCGTCGTGAAGGCCGGCGATTCGGTCGACGTGCTGATCGAGAAGACCGAGGACCGCGACGGCTACGTGGTGCTGTCCAAGGAAAAAGCCGAGAAGATGAAGGTCTGGGACGACGTCGAGCGCGCCTACCAGGAGCGCCGCGTCGTCGTGGGCCGCGTCATCGAGCGGGTGAAGGGCGGGCTCGCCGTGGACATCGGCGTCCGCGCCTTCCTGCCGGGCAGCCAGGTCGACGTGCGGCCGGTCAGGAACCTCGACGCGCTCAAGGGGCAGGAGCTCCGGATGCGCGTGATCAAGGTCAACAAGAAGCGCGGCAACATCGTGCTCTCGAGAAAGGCCGTCCTCGAGGAGGAGAACGCCGAGCGCAAGACGCAGACGCTCGAGACGCTCGAGGAGGGCAAGGTCCTCACGGGCAGCGTCAAGAACATCACCGAGTACGGCGCCTTCGTGGACCTCGGCGGGATCGACGGCCTGCTGCACATCACCGACATGTCGTGGGGCCGCATCAACCACCCGAGCGAGGTGATCGCCGTCGGCGACGACGTCAAGGTGGTGGTGCTCAAGTTCGACCGCGACACCGAGCGCGTCTCGCTCGGCATGAAGCAGCTGCAGGCCGACCCCTGGACGACCGCGACCATCAAGTACCCGGTGGGCGCGCGCGTGAAGGGCAAGGTCGTGAGCCTCACCGACTACGGCGCGTTCGTGGAGCTCGAGCAGGGCGTCGAGGGCCTGATCCACGTCTCCGAGATGTCCTGGTCGAAGAAGGTGAAGCACCCCTCGAAGCTGCTCACGGTCGGGCAGGAGGTCGAGTGCCAGGTGCTGGGTCTCGACCAGGAGGCGCACCGCATCAGCCTCGGCCTGAAGCAGGTCGAGTCGAACCCGTGGGAGCAGCTCGCCGAGAAGTACCCGATCGGCTCGCGGCTCAAGGGCAAGGTGCGCAACCTGACCGAGTTCGGCGCGTTCGTCGAGGTCGAGGACGGCATCGACGGGCTCGTCCACATCTCCGACATGTCGTGGACGAAGCGCATCAAGCACCCCTCCGAGGTTCTGAAGAAGGGCGACACGGTCGACGCGATCGTGCTCAACATCGACGCCGAGAACCAGCGCCTCTCGCTGGGCCTCAAGCAGCTCTCGACCGACGTCTGGGACGACTACTTCTCGCACCACAAGGCGGGCGACATCGTCGAGGGCAAGATCGTCCGGCTGACGACGTTCGGCGCCTTCGTCGAGCTCGCGGAGGGCGTCGAGGGCCTGGTGCACGTCTCGGAGCTCGACGAGAAGCGCGTCGACAAGCCCGAGGAGCACTTCAAGCCCGGCGACGTCTTCCCGATGAAGATCATCAAGGTGCAGGAGGCCGAGAAGAAGATCGGCCTCTCGATCAAGGCCGTGAAGCAGGACGAGTACGCCCAGGACCTGCACGCGTACCGCCAGTCGACGGGGAGCGACCGTTCGACGCTCGGCGACGTGTTCCGCGCCGCGCAGGAGGCCGCTCAGAAGCAGAACGACGAGGAGTAGCGCGGCGATGACCAAGGCCGAGCTCGTGGACGAGGTGGGGCGCGAGGCCACCCTCACCCGCAAGCACTCCGAGGTCATCGTCGACGCCGTCTTCTCGACGATCGTCGAGGCCCTGCAGCGCGGCGACAAGATCGAGCTCCGGGGCTTCGGCAGCTTCCGCGTCCGGCGCCGCAAGAGCCGCACCGGTCGCAATCCCAAGACCGGCCAGGGCGTGGTCGTGCCCGCCAAGACGGTGCCCTACTTCAAGCCCGGCAAGGAGCTGCGCGAGCTGCTGAACCGCGCGTAGCCCGAGCGCGACACCATGTCCGCTCTCTTCCTGAAGGACCCTGCCTCGGCCCGCTACGCGGCCGGGGGCCTGGCCGAGGCCGAGGAGCTCTTCGGCTCGCCGCTGCCCGACCTGCCCGCGCCCGAGATCGACGAGGGGCGCGAGGTGTTCCTGGTCCACGTGCACTCGAAGCTGCGCGTGCTGCAGCAGCGCTTCCTCGAGGGCCAGCTCGGCCAGATCGGCGCGCTCACGCTGCGCACGGGGGACCCGGCCAAGGACTTCGCCGACTACGAGGCGGCGCTCGTGCGCGTGGTCACGTCGGTGCGCGAGGCCGACCGGCGCCAGGGCCTGCTCAACCTGTTCTGGCTGGCGCACAGCCTGGACGCGACCGAGCACATCGCGCAGCTCGAGCAGCGCAGCCAGTCGCTGCGCAAGGGCAAGCAGTCGCTCCACCCGCTGCTGCAGTCGTTCTACCGGCGCGTCGACCAGGACTGCCGCAAGGCGCGCGAGGCGAACGGGTCGGGCGCATTCGCCGAGAGCCCGGCGCTCGTGGCTTCGATCATCGACGACGGCTTCGCTTTCACCGAGGCGAGCGTAGCCGAGCTCGACCTCGGCCGCTTCCTGGCGGCCAACAAGCGCTACCGCATCTCGCCGGAGGCGTTCTACGAGATCCAGCAGGTCCTGGTGCGGGAGGCCGAGAAGCGGCTCCGCGAAGGCGACCGCGGGCTCCTGGCGCGCGTCGCTCGCCACCTGCCGCTCGTGCCGCGCGAGCACTACCTGAAGCCGCAGACGCTCGTGCGCATCGTGCTGAGCCCCCCGGTGCAGACCTACCTGATGGGGGACGCCTGGGCCACGGGACCGCGGCTCGCCGGCTCGCCCGCGATCAAGGCCGAGGTCGAGCGCCGGCGCGGCGCCGAGGTGGTCGACGCCTTCCTCGAGCTGTCGGCCGCGCTGCGGCGCTTCGAGCTGGTCTCGCACGTGCGCGACCGCGTCGAGTCGCTCGGGGCCGAGCGCTCGCTCGAGCTCGAGGAGAAGACGCGCCAGGGGCTGCGCGTCTACGAGTTCGGCGAGGCGGCGCAGGTGCTGAACAACGCGGTCGCCGCGACCGTGCTGTTCCTCGACCTGCGCGGCTTCACGCGCACGTCCGAAGGCCACATCTCCGAGGGCGACCTGACGCGCGAGCTCTACGCCGTGTTCGACGACTTCGTGCCGATCGTCGAGCGCTTCGGGGGCACGGTGGACAAGTACCTCGGGGATGGCATGATGGTGACCTGGGGCACCAAGCGGGCCGACGCGCTCGACCCGCTCAACGCGCTGCGCACCGCGGTGCTGTGCCAGGAATCGTTGCGCCAGAAGCGGGAGGCCGGGCGGAGCTTCTTCAAGATGGGAGTCGCGATCCACCACGGCCGCGTCTACCTGGCGCGCTTCATCGCCTGCCACGGCGAGCTGCACTCGACCGTGATCGGGAGGAACGTCAATCTCGCCGGCCGCCTGAGCTCCGCCGCCAAGCGGGGACTCGACGAGGACGAAGTGCGCGGAGCGGCGCTCGCGAAGCGCTCCAAGGTCGCGCTCGCGGTGAGCGTCGACGCCGAGGGCACGCTCTTCAACGAGGGCATCGCGCTGAGCCGCGACGCCGTCAACCAGCTCGAGGCGCACCTCGCGCTCACCCACGGCGAGGGCGGCGTGATGGAGTACGAGGACGCGGAGATCGGCCGGCGCATCCTGATCCGCTACGCGGGCGACGCGCGCTTCAAGGGCGTGAACGCGAGCCTGCCCGTCTACGACGCGAGCTACCAGGAGCGGCCGTAGCATGGAGCAGTCGTAGCGTGGAGCGTCTCTTCACGCCGTGGAGGTTGGCCTACGTGACGAGCACGGGCGAGGCTCGAGGCTGCGCGCTCTGCCGCGCGCGCGAGGGCCGGGACGGGGCGGACAAGCTGGTCGTACACGCTGGCCCGCTGTGCTTCGTCGTGATGAACCTCTACCCCTATACCGGCGGGCACGTGATGGTGACGCCGAACCGCCACATCGGGACGCTCGGCGACGCGACGCCGGACGAGCTCGGCGAGATGATGGGCTTGACGCGCCGGCTCGAGCAGGTGTTCCGCGAGGTGTACAAGCCCGACGGCATCAACGTCGGGATGAATCTCGGACGCGCGGCCGGCGCCGGCATCGCCGACCACATCCACCTGCACGTCGTGCCGCGCTGGAACGGCGACACCAACTTCATGACGGCGGTTTCGGGCACGCGCGTGATTCCCGAGGAGCCGGAGCAGTCGGCCGAGCGGCTGCGGCCGTACTTCCGATGACGGCGGCTCCATGAGCGGGACGCGGATTCGCGCCGGACGCATGGCGCTCGCCGGGGTCGCGGCGCTCCTCGTCGCCGCTCCGTGGGCGGCGCCGCAGCAGGGTACGAGCGGCCCGATCGTCACCAGCCTGACGCTCTTCGCCGGCACCGGCGAAGGGCTCTTCCGCTCGGGCGACTGGAGCCACAGCTGGAGCCGCGTGCAGGGGCGCCCCTCGGGCGCGCGGCTCGACACGCTCGGCGCGGCCCACGCCCTGCTGTTGCTGACCACGCAGGTCTGGGTCGGCGGCAACGGCCTCTACGTGTCCGAGGACTTCGGCGACACCTGGGTCGCGCGCGGCGAAGCGTCGGGCCTGCGCGTGGTGGTGCCGTCGCGCTGGCCGCAATCGGATCCCACGGTGTTCGCGGGCACGGGCGCGGGCCTGCTGCGCTCGCGCGACGGAGGCCGGCGCTTCGAGCCGACCGCGCTCTTCGGCTCGGCCGTCCACCGGATCGAATGGCCGGGACCGGCGCTGGTCGTGGCGTGCGACAAGGGCGTGCTGGTCAGCAACGACGAAGGCAAGAGCTTCGTCGGCCCCGGCGCGGGGCTGCCGGCGAGCCCGGTAGGGGCGATCGTGCTGTCGTCGTTCTACGCCGCGGACCCGGTGATGTTCGCGGCGCCGGCTTCGGGCGGCGTCTTCCGCTCGTCGGACGGCGGCACGAGCTGGAAGGCGTCCGGCCTCGAGGGCGAGGCAGTCGGCGATCTCGTCTGGCTCGGGCCGTTCCTGTACGCCGCGGGGGCCAAGGGGTTCTATCGCAGCCAGGACGCCGGGGCGAGCTGGACGCGGCTCGCCGACAGCCCGGGGCGTCCCTCGCGGCTGCTCTTCCCGCTCGCGCCAGGCGCGGGGCTCGAGGCGTTCCTGGCGACCGACCAGGGGCTCTTCCACACCCGCGACGCGGGCGAGCACTGGGAGCCGGCGGGCTTCGCCGGCCAGCTCGTGCTGACGGTCGCGACCTTCCCGGCGCCGGAGCCGCTCGCGCAGTCGAAGCGCCGCAAATGAGGTTCGCGAAGGCGCACGGCCTCGGCAACGACTTCATCCTCGTGCCGGCCGCCGAGGCGCCGGCCGCCGCGCC
>Ga0335076_10003321_pt1 | contig 16158 bp, 19 predicted proteins | sample Lox_Sample_25_FD_206717 | JGI IMG/M metagenome (GOLD analysis project Ga0335076, IMG submission 206717) | Soil microbial communities from Loxahatchee National Wildlife Refuge, Florida, United States - Lox_Sample_2.5 | ecosystem: Environmental > Terrestrial > Soil > Wetlands | place: USA...
GCACAGGAAAGTACAAGCTCAGAACAACCATGAGACCCGGTATCTCTGAATGTCTAACGGTTGTTTTCGAATCAGCCAATCGATTGCACAGATGAGCCCTAGCATGACGCCCGTGGACATCCGCGACCTGGACTATTTCCTGGCATGCTGCGACGCCGGCAGCTTCACCGCGGCGGCCCGCAATGCTCACATCGTCCAGTCGGCCATGTCGAGCGCCATCGCCCGGCTGGAGCGTGAGCTTGGGGTACCGCTGTTCGACCGGAGCGTTACCCCGGTGGCGCTGACCGAGTACGGCGCGGCGCTGCGGGCGGGCACGTACCGGATCCTGGAGGCCGTGCAAGGGGCCAGGGACGATGTCGCCGCCGTCTCCGGCCAGGTGCGCGGCACGGTCACGCTGGCGTGCACCCTCAATACCGGGGCCCTTGACCTCACCGACGTGCTCGCGGGCATCAGGGACCGCTATCCCGCCGTCATCGTCAAGCTGCGCCAGTCCTCATCAGGATCCGCGGGGAACCTGCAAGCGGTCCGCGACGGCGCCGTGGACATAGCGCTGTGCGCGAGCGCCGGCGACATGATGCCCAGCGATCTCTCCCGCGGGGTCATCCTCCACCACCTGTGGAGCGAGCCGATGGTCTTCGTGTGCCGCCCCGACCACTCGCTCGGCGACCGCGATCAGGTCACGGTCGCCGATCTCAGGGCAGAGCTGATCTTGCGATTTCCCCCCGGGTGGGGGGTGCGGGCCATCGTCGACAATGCGCTCGGAACCACGCAGTCGGCGTTCGAGATCATTGACTACTCGCTGATGTTCAGGCTCGTGCGCGCCGGGTTCGGGACAACCCTCGTGCCGGCCTCGGCCATGCAGGGCGAGCGGGCGGAGGGGCTGCGCGCCATCGCGGTGAACGACGCCCAGATGCGCTGGCACCTGTCCGCGGCCGTCAGCGCCCACCGCCAGCTGACCGCTGCCACCAAGACCCTCCTCGCCGCGCTGATCCAGGGCAGCAGGTAACGGCGCCAGAGTGGCGCGGCTAGTCACTGAGATCTGTTCCCTGTGTGACTGGTTGCGATATTGATGCTGATTTAGCTGCGCGAGGGTACGCCGTTTGCGGATACTCGGCATGTGGTGGGCGAGGATTTCGCGGCGCTGTTGGCGGCCGCCCAGTGCGGCAGCGAGCAAGCATTCTCGGTTCTGTGGCGGGACGTGAACCCAGCTCTGCTCCGCTACCTGCGGGTTGTCGCGGCGGAACACGCCGAGGACGTAGCAGCCGAGACCTGGGTCCAGGTCGTCAGGGGACTCCCCAGATTCACCGGCGACGAGGCCGCCTGGCGGGCGTGGCTGTTCACGACCGCGCGCCGGCGCATGCTCGACCAGGTCAGGCTCCGCAAGCGCCACCCGTCCGAGCCGCTGGACGAGATCAGCCCCATGGACATCCCGCGCACCGCCGACGCAGAGCAGCTCGCGATGGACAACATGGCGACAGAGGCAGCGATGGCGCTGCTGTCCAAGCTGCCGGAACAACAGGCGGAGGTGATCTTTCTCCGTGTCGTCGCCGGGATGGACACCGAGGCGGTAGCTGAAATGCTCGGCCGGTCTCCCGGAGCGGTCAGGGTGGCGGCGCACCGCGGCCTGAAGAAGCTGGCCACGCTCCTGCCAGGAGAAGCTGGCCACGCTCCTGTCAGGGGAACGGGTGTAACGCTTTGACAAGTTTCGGCGTTCCAGACGGTGACATGCCAGACAGCTTCCCGCCACCCGGCTGGGGTCCCGCGCCGTTCGACGAGCGAGACCTCGACGCCGTGCTGGCCGGGAAGACGGCAGATATCCCGGTCCCGCTGTGTCCCGTGGCCGACGTCCTTACCGCGCTTCGCGCGGGCCCCGCGCCCGCCGAGCTGTACGGCGAGGCGAACGCCATGGCCGAGTTCCGCGCGCTCGGGCTGGGCCAGGCCGAGCGCCAGGCGGGGCCCGCGCCGACCATGCTGCTCGAGGCGCTGCCCGACGGCCAGCGAGCCGGCCGGCCGGGCCGCCATCCAGCGCGGCACCGCGTGCGCCGGCGACACCCCGTGGGGCGTGCGGTCCTGCGGCCCGCGGTGCTGTCCGCTTTCGCGGCGGCCGCAGTGATCGTGCTCGCCGTCCTGGTCACGGGCAACTTCGCCGCCTCCTTCCGGGACATCGCGCACATGGCCAGCCCGTCGGCGGGTACCCGGTCCTCAGCGAGTTCCACGGGACGCTCCTCGGCGCCCCGGGTGGAGACGACATCGGCCGGCCTGGAAACGACGCCGCCTCAGTCGGCGGCCGGCTCGACCGCGCCAGGGCAGCCGACGCCCAGCGAGATCTGCCGGGCTTACTACACCGGCATCAAGCACCCGGGGCTGTCAGCCTGGGCCACGCAGGAGTCCCTGCTGGAGCAGCTCGCCAAGCTGGCCGGCGGTGAAAACTGGCTGCAGGTGTACGAGTACTGCCTCCCGTACGTGAAAGACCTTTTCCCGTACGCTCCGGCACCGGGCCAAGACCAGGAGCCCGCTGGGCCCCCGCACTCCGCGCCTGGAAGTCAGGACAACGGCCTCGGGCAGCAGGCTGGCGCCGCAGCGAGCAGCCGGCCCAGCTCAGGCAGTGGCACGGCCAGCGACAGCCAGGGCGATGCCCCCGGCAGCGGCTCGAACCCCTAACTCCGCCAGCGCGTCGATGATGGCGGCACAGGCCCGCTCGAACGCGGCGCGCTGATTGTCGTCCAGGCGGTCGAAGACCAGGTGCCGGACCGCCGCCACGTGCCCGGGCGCGGCCGACCTGATGGCGTCGGCCCCTGCCGCCGTCAGCACCACGAACGCGCCCCTGCCATCGGCCGCGCACTCTTCCCTGGTGACGAGCCCGCGGTGCTGCATGCGGGTGAGCTGATGGGACAGGCGGCTCTGTTCCCAGTTCAGCGCCTCGCAGATCTGGAACGGGCGGCACCGGTGCTGCGGCGTCTCGCTGAGCTGCACGAGCACCTCGTACTCCGGCAGGGTGAGCCCGGAGTCCTGCTGCAGCTGGCGGTTAAGCCGCGCTGGCAGCAGGGAGTTCAGCCGCAGGTAGGTGCGCCACGCCCGCTGTTCGTCCGCGGTGAGCCACATACCGGTCATGCGCCCCAGCATAGCCAGGGAATCAATGACAGGTCATATATGTGCTCACTGGGCAGCCGAGCCGCGCGGCCGGCCAAGGGGAGGCCGGATCGGCGGAATCGGTTTCACCGGGTGGTGGCGCGGCCCGGACCACAGCGCGGGCACTGCGTCGATGGCGTCCGCGATCTGGTAGGCCGCCTGCTCGTAATTGACCCGCCAGCCCACGAAATCGGGCCACGCGTCGGCTGGATCGCGGGTTATCTTGAACCCCACGTCGTTCAACCGCTGCACGGCGTCAAGGAACTCCTCGAAAGTCAGCGTGATCCCCGCATCCGGGTTGGCCTCTTCAGGAACCTCGAAGCCCATCGCCCGCGCGATGCGGCGGAAGCACTGGAACCCGCCGCGCAGGCACAGCCTGGCCTGCACGGTCGGCGCTTCCTCCGGGGCAAGGGAGAGCATGAGCGCCGCGGAGTCGAGCACCGAGAGCAGCGAAGTCAGCCAGGAGGAGAGACCGCCTGGCGAGCGGAACCTGACGAGCGGCAGGTAGGTGCTGTGACTTTCCGCGACGTCCGCGGCCCAGCGTTCCCAGTTCATGTACAGCTCGGGCAGCGTGTTGAGCGTTGAAACGCCGGTACCGAGCGCGTAGTGGGTGCGTGCCAGCAGTTCCGGTCCCCAGGCGGGAAAGCCGCCCCGCGCGTTAAGCAGCGTGATCTCGGTCTCCCGCCGGTTGAACGCGTTGTACAGCGTTGGCAGGTAGCCGATCTGCAGCGCGACGATGACCAGCCCGGAGCCGGCGGCGAGGAAGACGATCACGGCCGGTGCGGTACCTGTCGGCTCGGCAAAGCCGAGCGTGAAGATCGACGAGCCCGCGTCGATGAAAGCGGAGGCGATGCCGCGGCCGCCCATCGGCCATAGCAGGAGCGTGTAGCCGACGAAGATGATCGCCAGCCAGCCCAGAAGCTGCGTTATCAGGATGGCCGCCGCCTGGGTCGCGAGCAGCCGGTCCCTGGTGCGGTAATCGGCGATGTGCCGTTTTATGGCCCGGTAGACGGCGACGATCACCCGGTCCACCCCGCGGGTCAGCCAGGAGCCGACCGGCCTGGGCACGATCAGCGTGCCGATCACGCTGCTCCAGCCGGTGAGCAGCAGCAATACGCCGCACACCGCCGCCACCCACCGGACGGCGAGCGGAACCACCATCGGAGTTCAGGCCTGTCCGCGGGAGGCGGCGACGAGGGGCAGGAACAGGTCGTCGACGATCGACACGAGCCGTTCCGCTGGCACTGGCTTGAGGGTCATGAGCAGATCATGGCGCATCAGGTCGAACGGCATCGACAGCACGGCAGGGGGAACCTTGCCCAGGTCGAGCTCGCCGCGCTCATGGGCGCGCCTGAAGATGTCATCGGACCACATGGGCCGGTCGGCGAGCAGCCTGGCGCGTACGTCCGCCGGGCTGAGTCCGGTGCTGGCCAGCAGGCCGGTGAAGGCCGCGGTAACCACGGCGGTGAACGATGACCGTGAGTCGTTGACGCTGCCGAGCAGCGCGAGCATGTCGCCGCGCAGGCTACCGGTGTCCGGGATCTCCACCGGGTGCGCCTTGCCGTACCCCGAGATGGCGGCGAGCACGAGGTCGTCCTTGCGCGGCCAGCGCCGGTACAGCACCGCGACCCCGGTCTTGGCGCGGGCCGCGACGGACTCCATGGTCAGCCGGTGGAATCCGACCTCGACCAGCTCGTCCCAGGCGGCCGCGAGCAGCGCCGCTTCGAGCTCCTCGCCGCGCCGCCGCTGCCGTTGCGGCTGATCAATCACGCCTCTCAGGATAACCAGCAGTCGATAAGAGATGCTTGCATTCCTTATCCTCAGATCGTAGGCTCAATAAGAGACGAATGTATCTCTTATTTGAGGAGAGCGACATGGCGGCGAGGTCGGGACCGGACCAGGATCGGATTGACCCGGAGGTTCTCAAGAGGGCGCTGATCCTCATCGTCGGCTTCCTTGCGGTCATCTTCGACACGACCATCGTCAGCGTGGCGCTGCATACGCTCGCCACGCAGCTGCACGCGTCCGTGCCGACGATCCAGTGGGTGACGACCGGCTACCTGCTCGCGCTCGGCATCGCGGTGCCCTTGTCGACCTGGGGGCTGCGCCGTTTCGGCGGCAAACGGCTGTGGATGGCCGCCCTGACCGTCTTCCTCATAGGCTCGATCGGCTCCAGCCTGGCGTGGAACGTAGGCTCGCTGATCGCGTGGCGGGTAGTGCAAGGGGCCGGCGGCGGCATCATGTTCCCGCTGCTGACCACGCTGATCATGCAGGCGGCGGGCGGAAAGGCGCTGGGGCGGACCGTCACCATCGTCGCCCTGCCCGCGCTGCTCGGCCCGATCCTCGGCCCGCTCATCGGCGGCGCGATCCTGACCCATCTCAGCTGGCGGTTCATGTTCTGGGTGAACGTGCCGTTCTGCGCGGCCGGCCTCATCCTCGCCGCGCGGTTCATGCCGGCCGACAAGCCGGGCCCAGGGACGCCGCGGCCGCGGCTGGACCTGCCAGGCCTCGCCCTGCTCGCCCCTGGCGTCGCGGCGGTCATCATCGGGCTGAGCAACGCGGGCAGCGCTGCCGGCTTCGCGCATCCCGATGTCATCGTCCCGCTCGTGAGCGGCGTGGCCCTCATCGCCGCCTTCACCGCGTACGCGCTGCGTTTGGCCAGGCGGCACGGGCAGCCGCTCGTCGACATCAGCGTGCTCTCCCGCAGGCCGGTCGCCTCGGCGTCCGCGGTGCTGTTCTTCTCCGGGTTCTCGCTGTACGGCGCGATGCTGCTGCTGCCGCTCTACTACCAGGAGGTCCGCGGCGTCTCGCCGCTGATGGCTGGCATCTTGCTCGTCCCGCAGGGCGTGGGCACCGTGCTCTCGCGGGGACCGGCCGGCCGCCTCACCGACAAGATCGGTGCCCGCCCCATCGCCATCGCCGGCTTCCTCATCGTCGCCGCCTCGACCATTCCCTTCGCCCTTGCCGGGCCGCGCACCTCCGCGTGGCTGCTCGCGCTGTGGCTGCTTATTCGCGGCCTCGGCCTCGGCGCGGTCACCATCCCTGTGATGGCCGTCGCCTTCCTGGGCTTGGACAAGCAGCAGATCGCCCACTCGAGCGTGGTCACCAGGATCGCCCAGCAGATCGGCGGCTCGTTCGGCACCGCGGTCCTCGCCGTCATCTTGTCGGCCGTCGTCACCGGCCGCCACGGGGACCTCGCCACCGCGTTCGACATCGCGTTCTGGTGGGCCACCGGTTTCTCTGCCGTCGCCGTGCTGCTCTCGTTCTGGCTTCCTGGCGGTTCACATAGAACCTGGAGGTTTCTCCCACACTCCGTTCACTTGGCCGTGCTGGGCTGGCGCGGTGATATCCGACGACGTCGCGGATCTGCTCGTGGTCGACGACGAGCCGTTCCTGCGGGACGCCGTGGCGGCGTCTCTGCGCTTCCTGGGCTTCGGGGTGACCGCCGCGGAGAACGGATCGGACGCGCTGCGCCTCGCCCGCGGTCAGCGCTTCGACCTGGTGATCCTGGACGTGATGCTGCCGGATCTGGATGGCTTCGAGATCGTCCGCCGGCTGCGCAGGGACGGGAACCGGGTCCCGGTAATCTTCCTGACCGCTAAGGACGCCAAGGACGACAAGGTCACCGGGCTGACCATCGGCGGCGACGATTACATGACCAAGCCGTTCGGGCTCGAGGAGCTCGCCGCCCGGGTTCGCACCGTACTGCGCCGCACCCGCCCGGCGGCCGTCGGCGCTGTCCTCGAGTTCGCGGACCTCACGCTCGACCAAGACACCTACGAGGTGCGCCGTCGCGGCCAGCTCGTCGAACTGTCCCCGACGGAGTTCCGGCTGCTGCGCTATTTCATGCTCAACCCGGGCCGGGTGCTGAGCAGGGTCCAGCTCCTCGAGCACGTGTGGGACTACGACTTCGGCGGCTCGAGCACGGTGGTGTCCACCTACGTGGCCTACCTGCGGCGCAAGCTCGCGATCGCCGGCCCGGACCTGATCCATACCCAGCGCGCCGTCGGCTACAGCCTGCGGCTGCCCCGCGAGGAGGATGACGATGAGCCCTAGCGCGCTGCTGCGGCGGCTGTGGCGCGCGCAGCTCAGGCTGCGCGTGATGGCCGGCGTCGTGATCGTCATGCTGCTGGCCATCGCCGCGTTCGACATTGGCGCGGTCGCCACGATGCGCCGCTACCTGCTCGGGCAGACCGATCAGAACCTCCAGGTGACGCTCGCCATGACGCGGATCCAGCTGCCGTCGCTCGTGCCCGGCTATCAACCGGGGAACGCGGTCATTTCCAGAGTCACCAAGCCGCCGGTGCGGTCGCTCCTCGGCGAGTTCAGCATCACCTTCGTCCCGCGGGGGGGTAAGCCGGTTCAGCTGGAGGTTGGCGCGAACGGTCCGGCCGGCGGGCAGGTGGCCCTGCCGCCGAACGTCGTCAGGCTGGACGCCAAGGCGGGACCGCGGACCGTGCTCAGCCAGCACGGACAGCTGCCGATCCGGGTAAACGACATCCAGGTCGTCGGCGGCAAGCTTGTCGCGGGCACCAGCCTGAACCAGGTCGACTCCACGATGGAGCGGGTGGAACGCATCATCGGAATCGGCTCGATCGCGGTGGTGCTGCTGATCGGCCTCGGCGTCTTCCTCGTGCTGCGGCGCGGGCTGCGCCCGATCGAGTCGATGGCGAAGCAGGCCGACCGGATCACGGCGGGCGACCTGACCGAGCGGGTGACCCCGCAGAGCACCCGCAGCGAGGTCGGGAGGCTCGGCGCCGCCCTGAACGGGATGCTGGCCCGCATCGAGACCGGCGTGCTCGAGCGAGAGGCGAGCCAGCACCAGATGCGCCGGTTCTTCGCCGACGCCAGCCACGAGCTGCGCACGCCGCTGGCCTCGCTGCGCGCCAACGCCGAGCTCTACCAGCAGGGCGCGCTGACCAGCCCCGGCCAGGTCGACGAGGTGATGCGCAGGATCACGCTCGAGACCAGGCGGATGGGCCAGCTTGTCGACGACATGCTGCGGCTGGCCCGGCTCGGCCAGCATCCCGGACAGAGCAGCGAGCCTGTCGACGTCACCGCCCTGGTCAGCGCCTGCGCCGAGCGGGCGCGGATCGCCGGCCCGGCACGGACCTGGCGGGTCAGCGTGGCCGACGGCCTGGCGGCAACAGGAGATGAGGAACTGCTCCGCCGCGCGGTGGACAACCTGCTCACCAACGTCCTCGCGCACACCCCGGCGGACACCGCCGCGACCATCACCGCGTCCGGTGACCCCGATGCGGTGACGATCGAGGTACGCGACGACGGTCCGGGCGTGCCGCCGGACAAGCTGCCGCACATCTTCGAGCGCTTCTACCGCGCCGCCGATACCCGGTCGGCCCGGCCGCCAGGTTCCGGCCTCGGCCTGGCGATCGCCGCGGAGATCGCCGCCGCCCACGGCGGCGCCGCCACGGCGTCACCGGTCTCCCCGCACGGCCTGTGCGTAACCCTGACCCTCCCCGCCCGTCAGGAGACCCCCGAATACGCGCATTCATCAGGCCGAGACGTAAGGCCGGTCCGGACAGGAACGCGGTGACGGTGTCGACAATGTGGTCGAGGTCGCGGATGTCGGGCAGGTGGTAGCGCCCTTCGAGGGTGACCAACCGGGCGTCGGGCAGGCCTTCGGCCAGCTGCAGCCCGCCGCGGTGGGGTATTACGCGGTCACCTCGGTAGTGCAGCACGAGCGCGGGTGCGCTCACCGCCGGCAGGAGGGCTTTGACGTCGGCGGCGTAGATGGCCGCGAGATATCCGGCGGCAACGTCGCGGTCGGCCGAGTCTCGCAGCACCGCGACCATGTGGTCGGCCGCCTCGTCGGTCAGATCGGGCCGGTAGAGGCCGGCGAGCAGCTTGGAGCCGAGCCCCCAGTGACTGCGCACCAACGCGATGAGGGTGGCGTTGAGGTCTGGGCGTATGAATACTTCGGCGGCGCTGGCATAGGTCCCGAAGAACACCAGTCGCCGAACCAGATCCGGTCGCGTCGCGGCGAGCGCGACGGCAACCGGCCCGGCCTGGGACATGGCGAGCAGATCGACCGGCGCACCGGCGTGGGTCGCGACGGCGGCCAGCTCGGCCACGCTCGCGTCCAGCCCGAAGTCGTCCACCGGACCGGGGGAGCGTCCGGTTCCGTAGCGGTCGTACATGACCAGTGCGCGGGTTCCGGCTAGTCGTTGAAACATCGAGGAGCGCGGGTCGCGGCCAGCGGCGATGACGTCGATGTTCGATACCCAGCCGGGCAGCGCGATCAGCGGCTGCCCGCTCCCGACGGCGCCAACGGCGATCCGGCGGTCGCCGGCGGTAACGTGACTCACGCGCATCGCTCGCAGCGGGGTCGGCGGCGCAACATTGTGGCGGAGAATCCGCAGCTGCAGTTCCTGCATGGCAGCCGAAGGCTCGAGCCCGAGCTCGTCGGCGAGCCGGTCGGCGTAGCGCTGGTAGGCCGCGAGCGCGTCGGCTTGGCGTCCACACGCGTACAAGGCCCTCATGAGGACGAGGTGGGCGCGTTCCCGGAGCGGATGTTCGGTGGCGAACGCCTCCAGAGCCGGAAGGTCGGGAGAGCCCTCATCCAGGCGAAGCTCATGCCAGCGCTCGGTCGCCTGCCGGCGCGCCTCCTCGAGCCGGATCGCCTCAAACCGGGCCACTGGCGACTCGGCGAACTCGGCGTAGGCCGCACCGTGCCACAGGCTCAGAGCTTCGCTCAATGACCCCGCAGTGTCTGCCCGCACCAGCTGGTCGAACCGCCGGCTGTCCACTTCGTCCTGGCCAACGGCCAGCCGGTAGCCGGGAGCAACGGTCTCGATCCGCGTGAACGGCATGGTCCGGCGCAGTCGAGACACCTGGTTGTGCAGCGCTGCCACGGGATCGTGAGGGGGATCCTCCGGCCAGACCAAGTCCACGAGGTTGTCAACGCTCACGACAGCGCCGGCCCGAGCCAGCAGGCTGGCCAGCAGCGACCGCTGGCGATCACTGAGCGCGACTATCCGCCGGTCCGGGCCAATCACGGTTACGGCGCCGAGTACCAAGAACATCAGGTGCCATGATGCCAGCCTCCGGCACGGCGGCGTAGACACGTGACAGCGAGTTGACAGGCGTGCCACCCACACTCGCCGTATGGACACGACCAACGCCGTGCGGGGCCGGCTCAATGCGGCCGTCCTTCGCACGTCCGACGCCTACGGCCACCTGATGATGGGACGGCGCAAACGACGGCTGTTCGACAGCCTTCCGCCGACTGTGGTTGAGATCGGGCCCGGAACCGGAGCCAACCTGCGTTATTACCGGCCCGGCAGCCGGCTGATCGCGATCGAGCCGAACCGGCACATGCACTCACCGCTCCGGAAGGCGGCGCAGCGCTACGGCATCGAACTGGAGCTGCGTGACGAAGAAGCGGAGGCTATCGGCCTGCCCGACGCGAGCGTCGATGCCGTGGTGAGCACGCTTGTTCTCTGTACCGTTCCCGACCCGGCTGCGACGCTCCGCGAAGTCCGCCGGATTCTCCGGCCGGGTGGCCGGTTTCTCTTCCTGGAGCACGTCCGGGCAGGCCAGAGCCACCCTGTGCTGCGCATGGTTCAGCGCTCCGTGGCCCGGCCGTGGCGCTGGTTCTTCGAGGGTTGCGATGTGCTGCGCGACATTGAGGCGACCCTGGCCAGGACGGGCTGGGCACACCTGGAGGTGCAGAGATACCACGTGCCGACCCTGTTCCTTCCGATCAACACCCAGATCGCCGGGACCGCGCTCCGGACTAACCCAGGGGAGCGCAGATGACCGGGTCACGACCAGGAATGGCGGCGGCGCAGGTGTGGGTGCTCACGCTGACGTCGGTGGCCTCGCTAATGGTCGCGCTGGACGTGCTGGCCGTCTCGACCGCGCTGAGCACCATCCGGGTGCAGTTGCACGCCTCTCTGGCCGGCCTGGAATGGACCGTCAACGCCTACGTCCTCAGCCTGGCCGTGCTGCTGATGAGCGGGGCGGCGCTCGGCGACCGGCTCGGCCGCCGGCGGCTGTTCACCGCGGGCATGGGGCTGTTCATCGCCGGGTCGGCCGCCTGTGCGCTGGCGCAGAACATCGGCTGGCTGATCGCGGCCCGCGCGGTCCAGGGCGCCGGCGCCGCGGTGATGCTGCCACTGGCGCTGGCCTTGCTCAGCGCCGGCTTCCCCCCGCAGCAGCGCGCCAAGGCGCTGGGGATCTTCGGGGCCATCACCGGCCTGGGCGCGGTGCTCGGCCCGCTGGTCGGCGGCGCCGCCGTGCAGGCCATCACCTGGCCGTGGATCTTCTGGATCAATGTCCCGATCGGGCTGGTCACGATCGCGCTTACCCGCGTTCGGGTCGGTGAGAGCTTCGGGCCGGACCCGGTTCTGGATCTTCCCGGTCTGGTGCTGGTGACCGGCGGGGCATTCGGGTTGGTCTGGGCGCTGGTGCGCGGCAACCCGGCCGGCTGGGGCAGCACCGAAGTGACCGGCTCGCTGGCCGCCGGGATCGTGCTGGCGGTGGCGTTCGTCGCCTGGGAGCTTCGCGCACGGCAGCCGATGCTGCCGATGCGGCTGTTCAGGTCCCGCCCGTTCACCTCGGGCATCGCGGCGATCTTCTTCATGTGGGGATCGGCGCTGGGCACCGTGTTCTTCATGGCGCAGTTCCTGCAGACCGCACTGCACTACACGCCGCTGGCCGCCGGTCTTGGGCTGATGCCGTGGGGTGTCACGCTGATCGTCGCCGCACCGTTCGCCGGGGCGCGCATCCGCCGCGCGGGCGAGCGGCCGTTCATCACCGGCGGGCTGGTTCTGGTGGCCGCCGGGGCTGCCTGGCTCGCGCTGGCCGCCCGGCCCGGTCTTGCCTACTGGCAGGTGCTCGTACCGCTTCTGCTGACCGGGCTGGGGTTTTCGGCCGCGCTCCCGGCCACGCAAAGCGCGGTGATGAGCCACGTCGCGCCGCAACACATCGGCAAGGCGTCCGGCACCTTCACCATGCTGCGCCAGCTCGGCGGCGCGTTCGGGATCGCGGTCGCCGCGGCCGTGTTCGGCGGCTCGGGGTCCTACGCCTCAGCCCAGTCGTTCAGCAACGGGTACGGCCCAGCGCTCGGCAGCTGCGCCGCGCTGGCGCTCGCCGGCGCGCTTACTGGCCTGCTCGCCCCCACCCGGCCACCCGCCAGCGCACCAGCTGACCCGGCCCGGACGCCTGCACCGGTCAGGGCGCTCTCCCAAGCCACGACGCGGCCATCGCGCCCGCGAATGTCAGGACCCCGATGATCGCGATGCCCACGGCCGCGCTGAGCACCCCTATCTCGCTGTGGCTGGCGATCGCGGCCAGCATGCCCACCAAGGCCGCGAGCATTGCGAACGCGCCTGCCGAGAAGGCCGTGCTCATCGACAGCCGGGGCCGCGTCGTGGCGAGCTGGCGCGGTGCCTGGACGTCTATCAGCCCGGCTGGAAGGTCGGCGGTGACCGCGGTCAGCTCCGCATAGGTCCGTGACGTGAACACCTGCCCGACACGCATGCCGAATTCGTCCCGCGTCAGCCGGCCCTGCACGAACGCTGCCTTGAGCACCCCGATCACTTGCTCGCGATCGGCGTGCGAGGCCCTGAGGCGTCCGTGGGCCGCCGCGTCCACTGCGTTATGGTCTCCGGGCATTGGCATCACCAGCGCTCTTCCGCGAACACCCAAGAGAATCGTAACGCTCTGTTTCCGGCCGGCCTCAGCGGGCTGGACCGGCGCTGGCTTGGCGCAGAGAATGTGGAGATGAATTCACCGGGAGTGTTTGCGGATCTGGCCGCCCAGCGCGCGTGCTGGCATCCTGTCGCGTTCGCCGGTGAGGTCGCTGCCCGTCCCGTGCACGCCGACCTGCTCGGTGAGCCGCTGGTGGTCTGGCGCGGGGCCGACGGCCAGCCGCGGGTGATGTCTGATCTGTGCGTGCACCGCGGCACCGCGTTGTCTTTGGGCTGGGTGCAGGGCGACGAACTGGTTTGCCCCTACCACGGCTGGCGGTACGGCGCTGACGGCCGGTGCGTGGCGATCCCGCAGAAGGACGACCCGGCGGCGGTCCCGGCTAAGGCCCGGGTCCGGGCATTCCGGGCGCAGGAGCGGTACGGGCTGATCTGGGTCGCGCTGGACGAGCCGCGGTGGCCGCTGCCCGAGGTCCCTGAACTGGAAAACGGCGAGTGGACGGTTGTCTCGGCCGGGCCGTACCGGTGGCGCTGCGACGCGGCGCGGCAGGTGGAGAACTTCACCGACTTCGGGCACTTCCCCTGGGTGCACCCGGGGCTGCTCGGCGACCCCGGCCGGCCGGTGGTCCCTGCGCACCAGGTGCGCGCTGACGGCCACGTGCTGCGGTATGAGATCGTCCGTCCTGAGGCACCCAACAGCGAAGACTTCCCGGTATTCGGCAACGAGCAGGCCGGACCGCCGGAACGGCGCAGCCGCTACGAACTGCACCTGCCCTACACGATCGTCTTGCGGCTTGGCTGGGGCGGGCAGCGCGGCATGGTCTATTTCTTCGCCTCGCAGCCGGCTGCCGCCGACCGCTGCGCGGGCTACGTGGTCATCGGCCGCAACTACAACACCGACCAGCCAGACCAGGTGATCCGCGAATTCGAAGACACGATCTTCGGCCAGGACCAGGTTGTCGTCGAGTCGCAACGACCCGAGCGCGTGCCGTTCGACCTGGCCGCCGAGCTTCACCTGCGCTTCGACGCGGTCGCCGTCGCCTACCGAAAGGCGATGCGCGAGCTCGGCCTGGCAGCCGGCACCCCGATCGGAATCTCAGTCGAATAGCAAAGACAGGAATCTTCGGACACCTCAGCCGAACTTTTCGGGTGCTGCCAGTCCCGCTGGGATAGCCGTGAGGTCTGCCTTAAGCCGGATCAGCTGCCGTTCACCGAGGATCATGGTCAGCTGGTCTTCTATCGCCAGGACGGCGGACTTCGCGGCGGCGGCGAACGCAAGACCCCGGTCGGTGAGGCAGACCACGCGCCGGCGCCCATCGGCACCGGCGGCTTGACGGGTCAGGTAGCCCAGCGACTCCAGCTCGTTCAGCAGATGGTTGAGCGCCTGCTTTGACAGGCCGACATGGTCGGCCAGCTCCGTCGGGCGCATGCCCTGAGGGCCAGGGAACCTGAACAGCTCCAAGTGCGAGGCTCGCACGTCGTCGAAGCCAGCCGCGTGCAGCCGCTCCAGCAGGACCCGATGCGTGGCCTCGGACGCCAGCCGCAACAGTGCGCCGATCCGTGGCTCGGTGAGCCCGGGATACGAGCCCGTTGACATGTCGTACAGTATACTGTACCTTCTCGTAAAGTGAACTGTACGAGTGGGGGCGGAAACTATGAATCATCCGCAACCGGGTGAACTCGATCAGGTGATGGCGTCGTTTGCCCGCGGCGACGCGACAGCCTTCGCTGGCTTGTGGCTGCCGGCGGAAGAAGTGACGATTTTCGGCGCCTTCGGCGGTTATGAGCGCGGGTGGGAACAGGTCCGTCCGAGACTGGCGTGGGCCGCCTCGCAATTCCGGGATGGCACGTGGACCTGCGAGCAGCTATCAGCCCACTTCGGAGCTGACGTCGGCTACACCGTCGGGATCGAGCACGCACGCGCAACTATCGGCGGATCCCCCGGCCGCCAGGACCTGCGAGTCACGCATGTCTTCCGCCGCTCCAGCGGCGGGTGGCAGCTGGTTCACCGCCACGCGGATCCGCTGACAGGGAAAGTCGCCCCGCACAGCTGAATGGCCCACTCATCCGCCCGCCCGCATGGCTCAGCGGTCGTGGCGGTGGTGGGCGGACCTATTGACTAGCAGGACGACCGCGACGAGCGCGGCGATCCAGAGCCACGGAACGCCGAAGGTGAAGGCCCACAGGACGTGCGAGACGATGGACAGCCCCGCGATAACCAGCACGATCAGCAGCAGCATCCGGCCGAATCCGCTGCGGCGGCGGCGCCGGTACGGGACCGCGGAGTCGCCTGGCCCGGCGTTCCTTGCGGCCCCGGAGGGCTCAGGGTCCGGCAGGTCGTCGAACAAGCCGTCCAGGTCGCCGCGGGTCTTCGCAGCCATCGCCTTGCTGACGCGCTCGTCGAACTCGGCCTGGTCGAGCCTGCCGTCGCTGTAGTGCGTCCCGAGCTGCTCGGCGACGGCGTTGCGCTCGGCGTCGGAGACCCGCAGGTGCTGGTCGGAGTAGCGGATGCGGCGCGACCACTGCTGGCTAGAGGTAGGAGACATGTCGCGGCCCTCCTAGCGTGATCCGTGCTGAATGGAGTCGAGCAGCGAGCTCGCGATGGACTCGTCGGTGCCTTCCTCGGGGACGAGCAGCAGGCAGGCCAGATAGGCCGCGATGCCGACGCCGCCGAAGAAGGTGGAGACGACGAAGGCCACGCGCACGATGGTGACGTCCACGTTGAGGTAGTCGGCGAGGCCGGCGGCGACGCCGGCCAGCATGCGCCCGTGGTAGGCGCGGCGGAGTGGCGGGCGGCCGGCGGGGACCGTCGGCTCTGATTCGGTGTTAGCCGTTGAAGTATCCATGCCTCAAGAGTGCCTCTCTCGCCATCGGCGCGGTATCCGGAACAGCCCTGGCTCGACCCTGAGCCATCCCTGTCAGCCTAGGGGCATATCAGGGAAAGACCCGATGGCCTGGATGAGGGAAAACGGGCGATGATGGTGAGGTGCACCAACAGACCGAACCGACCGAGCAGGCGTGGCCGCCGAACGGGTTCCACGGCCCCCCGCGCTGGCACCGCCGGGCGGAGCGCTGGCGGAACCGCGGTAACGGCCAGCCATTGCGCCGCGACCCGGAAGACCGCCTCGCGGGCGGGGTAGCGGCCGGCATTGCCGCCTGGCGCGGTTTCAGCCCGACCACCGTGCGCATCGTGTTCGTGATCGTGACGCTGATCTCGCAGGGCTGGACGATCCCGTTCTATCTCGGCGGCTGGCTGCTGATCCCGGCCAGGGGCGCGGAGACCAGCATCGGAAGCAGGGCGCGGCGCGATTCCCGCGGCATCGCGCTGGCCATCGCGCTCGCCTCCCTGATGTGCGTG
>Ga0335076_10003322_pt1 | contig 16157 bp, 14 predicted proteins | sample Lox_Sample_25_FD_206717 | JGI IMG/M metagenome (GOLD analysis project Ga0335076, IMG submission 206717) | Soil microbial communities from Loxahatchee National Wildlife Refuge, Florida, United States - Lox_Sample_2.5 | ecosystem: Environmental > Terrestrial > Soil > Wetlands | place: USA...
CACCTCCTGGTGGAGGGCGGCGCCCGGGTCTTCACCCGCTTCCTCGAGGACGGCCTGGTGGACCGGGTGGCGGTGTTCGTCGCCCCGAAGCTCGCCGGCGCCGGCGGCCTCCCGCTCTACGCCGCGCCCGGCCCGGCGCGCATGGCGGAGGCGCTCCGGCTCGACGAGCTCCAGGTCGAGCGGGTGGGCGAGGACGTGCTGCTGACGGGCGTCCCGGCGCGCTCCTGCGAGCGCCGCTCGCCCCGCCGCGCGTTGGCCAAAAACCCCGGACGAGGCTAGGATTCCGCGCGGATGTTCACCGGCCTGGTCTCCGATATCGGAGTGGTGGAGCGCGTCTCCCCGCGGCAGGGAGGGGCTCGCCTGGTCCTCCGCCCGGGGCGGCTGGAGGTCGACGCCCTCGCCCTCGGCGAGAGCGTGGCCTGCTCGGGCGCCTGCCTGACGGTGGTGGAGCGGGGCGGGGGCCTGGTCGCCTTCGACGCCGTGCCGGAGACGCTCGCCCGCACCACCCTCGGGACGTGGCGCCCGGGGAGCCGGGTGAACCTCGAGCGGGCCCTCGCCCTCGGGGACCGGCTCGGCGGGCACCTGGTGCAGGGGCACGTCGACGGCGTGGGCGAGGTGCTCCGCCGGATCCCGGAGGGGCAGGGGGCCCGGCTCACGATCTCGCTCCCGGCCGCGATCGCCCCGCTGGTGGCGGAGAAGGGCTCGATCGCGGTGGACGGGGTCTCGCTCACCGTGGCGGCGGCGGGCCGGGACCGGTTCGAGGTGGCGCTCATCCCGGAGACCCTCTCGCGCACCACGCTCGGCGAGGCCGGGCCGGGGACGCGGGTCAACCTCGAGGCCGACGTCGTCGCCCGGCACGTCGCCCGCCTGCACGAGCTGGCCGGCCCAGGGGCGGCCGAGCTGGCGCGCTGGGGCTACGGTCCGGAGGAGCGGCGGTGAAGGACCACGGGCACGCGGTGGAGCGGGTCGAGCGCGCCCTGGCCGCCCTCAGGGCCGGTCGGATGGTGATCCTCACCGACGACGAGGACCGCGAGAACGAGGGCGACCTCTGCATGGCGGCCGAGAAGGTCACCCCGGCGGCGGTGAACTTCATGGCCCGCTACGGGCGGGGGCTCATCTGCCTCTCCCTCACCGAGGAGCGGGTCCGCCAGCTCCGGCTCCCGCTGATGGTGGACGAGGGCGGGAACACCTCCGGCTTCGGCACCGCCTTCACCGTCTCGATCGAGGCGCGCGAGGGGGTCACCACCGGCATCAGCGCCCGCGATCGCGCCCACACCATCCTCACCGCGGTCCGCCCGGGCGCCCGCCCCGAGGACCTGGCCCGCCCCGGCCACGTCTTCCCGCTGCGCGCCCGGCGGGGCGGCGTCCTGGTGCGCGCCGGGCAGACCGAGGGCTCGGTCGACCTGGCCCGGCTGGCCGGGCTCACCCCGGCGGGCGTCATCTGCGAGGTGATGAACGACGACGGGACCATGGCCCGGATGCCTGAGCTGGAGACGCTCTCCCGCGGCCACGACCTCCCGCTGGTCTCGGTGGCCGACCTGATCGCCTACCGCATGCTCAAGGACACCCTGGTCCGGCGCGCCGCCGAGGCGCCGCTCCCCACCGTCTCCGGCCAGTTCCGGGCGGTGGCCTACGAGAACGAGGTCGACAGCCACCAGCACGTGGCCCTGGTCAAGGGCAAGTGGCGCGAGGGGGAGGCGGTGCTGGTGCGCGTCCACTCGAAGTGCCTGACGGGCGACGTCTTCGGGAGCGAGCGCTGCGACTGCGGCCCCCAGCTCCACGCCGCCCTGGAGCAGATCGAGCGGGCGGGCAAGGGCGTCCTCCTCTACCTCGACCAGGAGGGGAGGGGGATCGGCCTGGCCAACAAGCTCAAGGCCTACAACCTCCAGGACCAGGGGTACGACACCGCGGAGGCCAACGTCCGGCTCGGCTTCAAGCCGGACCTGCGCGACTACGGGATCGGGGCCCAGATCCTGCGCGACCTCGGGGTGCGGAGGATGCGCCTCCTCACCAACAACCCCAAGAAGATCATCGGGCTCGAGGGCTACGGGCTCGAGGTGGTGGAGCGGGTCCCCATCGAGATGGCGCCCACGCGGCGCAACCGGGCCTACCTCATCACCAAGCGGGACAAGCTCGGCCACCTGCTCACGCTCGAGCCCGCGCCGGCGCGGCGCGCCGCCCGCTCCCCGGCCCGCTCGGGGCGCAAGGGCGTGGCGGCGCGGTCGCCGGTGCGGGCCAAGGGAGGGAAGGCGAGATGAACGTGTACGAGGGATCGCTGGTCGCGACCGGGCTCAAGGCGGGGCTGGTGGTGGCGCGCTTCAACGCGCTGGTGACCGAGCAGCTGCTCCAGGGCGCCGCCGACGCCCTCCGCCGCCACGGGGTGCGCGACCAGGACGTCGACGTGTTCCGCTGCCCGGGGACCTTCGAGCTGTCCGCCGTGCTCCGGCGGGTGGCGGCGAGCGGCCGCTACGACCTGGTGGTGGCGCTCGGGGCGGTGATCCGCGGCGGCACCCCGCACTTCGAGTACGTGGCGGCGGAGGCCACCAAGGGCGTGGCCCAGGTGGCGATGGAGGCGGGCTGCGCCGTGTCGATGGGGATCCTCACCTGCGACACCATGGAGCAGGCCCTCGAGCGCGCGGGCGTCAAGGCGGGCAACAAGGGAGCCGAGGCGGCCGCCGCCGCCATCGAGCAGGCCAACCTGCTCCGCGAGCTCGGGCGGATGCCGGCGCGGCGGGCGGAGTGATCCGGTGACCGCCCGCCGGACCAAGGCCCGCGAGCGCGCCCTCCAGGCGCTCTACCAGATCGACGTGGCCGCCGAGGGGATCGAGGAGGCCCTCTCCCGCTTCTGGCGCAGCTTCGAGCCGGTGGAGCGCGAGGTGATGGAGCTGGCCGAGGGGCTGGTGCACGGGGTGGCCACCCACCGGCGGGAGATCGACGAGACCATCGAGCGCGTCTCCACCAACTGGCGCCTCGACCGGATGGCCAAGGTGGACCGGAACGTGCTCCGCCTGGCGGTCTTCGAGCTGCTCCAGACCGACGTGCCGGTGAAGGTGGCGATCAACGAGGCGATCGAGCTCGGCAAGAAGTACGGGTCGGAGAGCTCGGGCGCGTTCGTCAACGGCGTGCTCGACAAGGTGGCCTCCGGGCTCCCCGCCGAGCGCCGCCGCGCGGAACGATAGGGGCGGAGGCTCGCCGTGGCGCTGACCATCGAGGTGGCGGACCTGGGGCTCCCGGCGCTCGACGCCCTCGACGTCGACGCCATCGCGGTCTTCGTCGGGCCGGAGCGGCCGCTCCAGGGGTTCGCCGGGTTCGCCGACTGGCGGCTCTGCGGCGCCATCTCCCGGGCGATCCGCTCCGGGGTGTTCGGCGGCGCGGAGGACGAGGCGCTGCTCCTCCCCTCCGGCGGGCGGATCCACCCGCCGCGCGTCTTCTGCTTCGGCCTGCCAGCCGCCGTGCCCCTCCCCCCGGACGCCTTCCTCCGGGCCTCGCGCCAGGCCTGCGAGGCGATGGGGCGGGCGGGGAACGACTCCTTCGCCACCGCCATGCCGCCTCTCGACGGCGACCTGGCGCTCGCCTCCCGGCTCTGGCTGGAGGCGAGCCTGGTCCGGCCGGTGCGGCGGCAGGTGCTGCTCGGCGAGGCGCGCGCCCTCCAGCGCGAGCTGGCGGCGGCGCGGACGGCGGGGGGCGTGGAGGTGGAGGTGGTCGCGCCACCCTCGCGCGTGGAGATGCCGCCGCGGGCTCGCGCCTTGCCCCATGTGGGCGCCGTGATACGCTGACGGCGGCCGGCTCCGCCGCGCGTTCATGGCCTCGGATCGCTCCCAGAAGGCGCTCGCCGACTTCGTCTCCGAGGCGCAGGAGACGATCGACGTCCTCGGCCACGACCTGATGCGGCTCGATCGCGGCCACGGCAGCGAGCCCGATCCCGATCTCCTGAACGCGGTCTTCCGCGGCGCGCACTCGCTCAAGGGGCTCTCCTCGATGTTCGGGGTGGAGCGGATGGCGCGCCTCGCCCACGCCCTGGAGGACCTGCTCGACGACGTCCGGATGGGCCGGCGCCCGCTCGATCGCCCCGCCCTCGATCTGCTCCTCGAGGCGCCCGAGGTGTTCTCCCGGATCATCTCCGAGGAGGCGGCCGGGAGCCCGCCCCAGACCACCGAGCTCGCCACCCGCCTCGCCGACCGGCTCCGCGCCGGCGAGGCGAAGGCCCCGGTGGGCGCCGCCGATCCGCTCGACGCCGCCGGGCTCGGCCCCGAGGTGCGCGCCGTCCTCACCGAGTACGAGGAGCACCGGCTGCGCGCCAATCTGGAGAAGGGGCTCGGCCTCTTCCGGGTCAAGGTCGGGTTCGAGCTGGGGAGCTTCGACCGCGACCTCTCCGCCCTGAACGCCCGCCTGAAGCAGGTGGGCGAGGTGGTGTCGACCCTCCCCTCGGCCGACGCGCGGGACCCCCAGAGCATCGCCTTCGAGATGCTCTTCGCCTCGAAGGAGCCGATCGAGTCGGTGCGGCACGAGGCCGGGGCGGCCGCGGTGGTGGAGCCGGTGCGGGCGAGCGGTCCGGCCCCCGCCCGCGCCGCCGCGCCGCGCTCCGCCGCCGCGCCCCGTCCCCCGACCGTGCCCGGCCCGCTGGCCGGTCCGCTCGCCGGCTCGGCCGATCCGGCGCCGGAGGCGGGCGCCCCGGCGCTCTCGCCGGTGGGCGAGCCTCCCGGCGAGGACACCGCCTCGCTCCGCTCCGCCTCCCAGGCGGTCCGGGTCAACATCCACAAGCTCGATCGGCTCATGACCGTGGTGGGCGAGCTGGTGCTGGTGAAGTCGACCCTCCTCGCCCTGGCGGAGCGCTACAAGGCCGAGGGGGGCGATCCGGTGCTCGGGTCGGAGATGCACCGCGCCAACCGCGCCCTGGAGCGCCGCCTCGACGAGCTGCAGGCGGGCATCCTCGAGGTCCGGATGGTGCCCCTCGAGCAGATCTTCGACAAGCTCGCCCGGATGGTCCGCAAGATCGCGCGCGAGGTGGGGAAGGAGATCGACTTCCAGGTGTCCGGGGGAGACGTCGAGCTGGACAAGCTCATCGTCGAGGAGCTCTCGGACCCGCTCATGCACCTGATCCGCAACGCCATCGACCACGGGATCGAGGCGCCGGAGGTCCGTGGCCGGGCCGGGAAGCCGGCCGCCGGGCAGGTGCGCCTGGCGGCCGCGCAGAAGGGGAACCACGTCCTGATCGTGGTCGAGGACGACGGGGCGGGGATGGACGAGGACCGGATCCGGGAGGTGGCGATCTCCCGCGGGCTCGCCACCGCCGACGCGGTCAAGGACCTCGCCCGCCGCGAGGTGATGAACCTGATCTTCGTCCCCGGGTTCTCCACCGCCCGGCAGGTGACCAGCCTCTCCGGGCGCGGCGTGGGCATGGACGTGGTGAAGAACAACATCGCCACCCTCTCCGGGATCATCGACCTGCAGACGGAGAAGGGGCGGGGGACCCGGTTCGAGATCACCCTCCCGGTGACCCTGGCCATCATCCGCGCCCTGGTGGTGTCGGTGGTGGGCCGGACCTACGCGGTCCCGCTCAACAGCGTGCTGGAGATCGTCGAGGCCCAGGCCCGGGACGTGCGCACCCTCTCCACCCGGGAGGTGATCTCGCTGCGCGGCTCGACCCTGCCGCTCGTGCGCCTGGGGCGGTTCTTCGGCCACCCCGGGGGGGAGCGGGCCCCGGCCGAGTTCTTCGTGGTGGTGGTGGGGCTCGCCCAGGAGCGGCTCGGGATCGCGGTGGACGACCTGGTGGGGCAGCAGGACATCGTGGTCAAGCAGCTCGGCCGGGCGCTGCGGGGGGTCCGCGGCATCGCCGGGGCCACCGACCTGGGGAACCGGCGGACCGTGCTGGTCCTCGACGTCGGGGCGATCATCGAGGACGTGGTCTCGGGAGACGGCCTGTCGGCGGGCGCCGATCCGGCCGTGCTTCCCTCGCGGGCGTGAGGCCGGGGCCGGCGGATGTACCTCGACCACTTCGGTCTCCGGCAGAAGCCCTTCTCCAAGACGCCCGACCCGGCCTTCCTCTACCCCTCGCGCCAGCACGCGGAGGCGCTCGCCCGGCTCTCGCATGCCCTGGAGGAGCGGGAGGTGGCGGTCCTCACCGGCGAGGTGGGGGCGGGCAAGACGACGCTCTCCCGCGCCCTGGTGGACGCCTTCGCCGAGCGGTGCCGGTTCAGCTTCGTGGTGAACCCGGCCCTCCCCGCCGCCCAGCTCCTCGGGGCGATCGCCGAGGGCTTCGGCCTGCCCGCCTCCCGGCGCAAGGCGGACGCCTTCTCCGCCCTGGCCGAGCACGTGGCCCGGCTCGACGCCGAGGGGCGGTTCGCGGTGGTGGTGGTCGACGAGGCCCAGCTCCTCGCCGGGCGCTCCGCCTTCGACGAGCTCCGGCTCCTCACCAACCTGGCCGCGGACGACCGGGCGCTCATCGGGCTCGTGCTGATCGGCCAGCCCGAGCTGCGCGAGCGGCTGCGCGCCAAGGGCGGCGAGGCCTTCGCCCAGCGGGTGGGGGTCGCCTACCACGTGGGGGCGCTGGACCGGGGCGAGATCGAGGGGTACCTGGCGCACCGGCTCCGGGTGGCCGGGCGGGACGCGCCGCTCTTCGAGCCGGCGGCGGTCGAGGCGGTCCACCGGCACTCGGGCGGCGTGCCCCGGCGCGTCAACCAGGTGGCGGCCAACGCGCTGCTCGAGGGGTTCGCCCGCGACCTGGCGACCATATCGGCGGAGGTGGTCGAGGCCGCCGCCGCCGACCTGGCGGCCTACCTGGGGGGCGCCCGGTAAGGGTAGACTCGGGCCGGGATGGACTTCCTGGAGATCCGGAAGAAGGCGAAGGAGCGGGCGGGGAAGGGCGGCGACGCCCCGGCGCCCCGTGCGCCCGAGCCTCGGCCGGCTCCGGGCGACCCGGCCGCCACGCCCGCGGCGGCTCCGGTCTCGCCGGCCGCGCCCTCCCGGGCGGAGGGCGCTCCCCCCGCGCCGGCCCCGCGGATGCAGCCCGACCCGCCCGGCGGCGACGGGAGGTTCACCACCTGGCGCCCCGGCTCCGGTGCGCCGCCGGTCCCGCTCGCGCCCCAGCCGGCCTCTCCGCGGGCCCCGGAGCCCGAGCCCCCCGTCGCCGCGCCCGAGCCTGCGGAGCCCGTGCTCCCGCCGCCCGCGCCCGTCCCCGAGCGCGGGGCGCCCCGCGCCGCCGGCCTGGACGAGTTCTTCTACCAGCCGGACGAGGAGGCCCCGGAGCTGCCGCACCTCGGGAGCGCGATCCCCGAGCCGGTGGCGCCCGAGGAGCCGATCGCCCTCGAGGAGTACCTGACGTTCAAGCTCGGGGCGGAGGAGTACGCGGTCCCCATCGAGCAGGTGCGCGAGGTGATGAAGGCGCCCCTCATCACCGAGGTCCCTCGCGCCCCCGCGGTGGTCCTCGGGGTGGTCACGGTCCGGGGCGAGGTGGTGGCGGTGTTCGATCCCCGGCGCCGGCTCGGGCTTCCCCCGGCCCCCGGCGGCCCGGAGGCGGGCCGGGTGGTGATCGTGGACTGCGGGGAGGGGAACAGCGGCCTCCTGGTGGACGCGGTCTCGAGCGTGGTCCGGCTCCGCCCGGGCTCGATCGAGCCCTGCCCCCAGGGGATCGGCGGCGCCAGCGCCGAGTGCCTGGCGGGCATCGGGCGCGAGCGCGAGCGGCTGTTCACGGTCCTGGACCTGGAGGCGCTGCTCCGGCCCGCGCCCTCGCCGCGGCGCGCCGGGGGGGCCCCGTGACCGCCGTGCGCGCCGCCTCCCGGGCCGAGGCCGACCTGGTCCAGCTCTGCACCTTCCGGATCGCCGGCGAGGACTACGCCATCGACATCATGCGGGTCCGGGAGATCATCAACCCGGTGGAGGTGACCCGGGTCCCCCGCGCCCCCCGCTTCGTGGAGGGGGTGATCCGCCTGCGGGGCGAGGTGATCCCGGTGGTGGACGTGCGCAAGCGCTTCGGCCAGCCGGCCGGCGCCCCCGGCCGGAAGACGCGCTACCTGATCGTGATCGTGGCCGGGCGCCGGATCGGCCTGGTGGTGGACGAGGTCTGCGAGGTGCTCCGGCTGCGGCGCGGCGAGATCCGCCCCGCGCCCGCCCTGGTGGGCGAGGGCGGGCCCCGGTTCTTCCTCGGGGTGTGCGGCGGCGACGGCGTGGCGGCGAGCGGCCGGCGCGGGGGAGGGTCGTCCCGCCTGCGGCTCCTCCTGAACGTCAAGGCGCTCCTCGATCCGGCGCAGCCCGGCGAGGCCGAGGCGGCGCGGGCGCAGGCGGAGGCGTCGAGGCAGGCATGACCGGCAGGCTCTCCAGCGTCGAGGCGCGGCGCGCCCGGGCCCGCGCCCCCGAGGAGGAGGTCCGCTACCGGGCGGTGACGGAGCTGGACGGGACCGATCCCGCCGACCTCGGCGTGCTGCTGGAGCTGCTCGCCGACGCGAGCTGGCGCGTCCGGTCGGCGGCGGTCGACAGGCTGGCCGGGCTCCGCGACCCGGCCACCGCCCTGGACCGCCTGGCGGAGATGCTCGCCGGCCCCACCATCGGCGCGCGCGACGCCGCCGCGGCGGCGCTCGAGCGGATCGGCGCGCCGGCGCTCCCCGCGCTCCTCCAGCGGCTCGACGGGCCGGATCCGGATCTGCGGCAGGCGGCGGCCACGGTGCTGGGCGGCATCCGCGATCCCCGGGCAGCGCCGCCGCTCGCCGCCCGGCTCGCCGATCCCGACGTGAACGTCCGGGCGGCGGCGGCCGAGGCGCTGGGCAAGATCGGCGGGACGGACGCCGCGGGGGCCCTCCTCGCGGCGCTCGGCTCGGACGACGGCACGCTGAAGCTCGCCGCCATCGAGGCCCTCTGGGCCCTGCGCGTCTGCCCGGCGGCCGAGACCGTCGCGGCGCTCCTCGCCGATCGCACCCTGCGCCGCCCCACCTACCGGGTGCTGGGGTCGAGCGACGACCCGCAGGCGTTCGCCTTCCTCGCCGCCGGGCTGGGGGAGACCGCCCGCGGGGCGCGGGAGGCCGCCCTCTCCGGGGTGGGGATGCAGCGGGCCCGGCGCACCGAGGGCGAGCTCGCCCTCCTGGCGGAGGCGACGCGGGCCGCGGCAGGGCGGGATCCCGGCATCGCCGACGCCGCCGCCGAGGCGCTCCTCTCCGAGGAGCCGTTCGTGGCGATGGGCGCCCTGGCGGTCCTCGGCTGGATCGGCGGGGCGCGCCACGTCCGGGCCATGCTCCGCGCGGCCGAGGACGACCGCCTCCGACCGCTGGTGGAGGAGGCGCTGGTGGGCATGCCGCCGGACCGAGAGCTGCGCGGGGCGCTGGCGGAGGCGCTCGGAGAGCAGGGCCCGCTCGGCCGGCTCACCGCCCTCTCCGTGCTCGCGCAGCTCGGGAGCCCGGCCGCCCTGGAGAGCGTGGTCCGCGAGGCGAGCGACCCCGACGCCTACCTCCAGACCGAGGCGATCGCCGCGCTGGGCCGTCTGGGCGACGCCCGGGCGGTGCCGCCCCTGGCCGGCCTGCTCGGGGACGACGCCCCGGCGGTCTCGGGGATCGCCGCCAACGCCCTGATCCGGATCGGCCAGCTCTCCGCCCAGGGGAGCGCCCTGGTCCTGGCGGCGGTGCGCGACCGGGCCGGGGCGAGCCCCTCGGCCGCCCTCTACCGCGTCCTGGGCGCCCTGGGCGGCGGGGGAGACCTGGCGCTCCTCGAGGCGGGGCTCCGGGCCGATCCGGTGGCGCAGCGCATGGCGGCGGCGGGCGCGGTGGCGGCGCTGGCGCACCGGGGGGTGGCGGTCGCCCGCGATCTCCCGGAGCTGGTGGCCGCGCTCTCCGACCCGGCCTGGTCGGTCCGGGCCGCGGCGGCGCGCAGCTACGTGGAGGTGGCGCGGGCCGCCCGCGGCGGGCCGGGGAAGGCGGGCGGGCGCGGCCTGGGGGAGCGGGTCCTGGCGGCCCTGAAGGAGCGGCTCGCCGACCCCGAGCCGGCGGTGCGGGCCGCCGCGGTGGAGGCGCTCGGCGCCATCGGGGATCCGGAGCTGGCCGCGGTGGTCGCCGACCTGGCCCGCGGCCCCGACGCGCAGCCGCTGGTGGTGGTGGCCGCCCTCCGGGCCCTGGTCGAGCTCGGGCCGCCGCCGGCGGACGTGGTCTCGCGCGCCGCGGGGCACGCCGATCCCGAGGTGGTGAAGGAGGCGGTCGCCGCCGCCGGCCGGCTGACCGGTCCGGAGGGCGACCGGCTGCTGCGCGAGGCGGCCCGCAGCCCGCGCTGGGACGTCCGGCAGGCGGCCGCCCGCGCCATGGGGGAGCGCGGGGATCCCGCCCTCCGGGCGGAGGCGGCCCGCCTCGCGGCCGAGGACCCGGACCCGCTCGTGGCGCGGGCCTTCAGCGACGCGGAGAAGGCCCTGGCGGCCCGGTAGCGGCGCATGTGGAGCCTCGACCCGTCCGGTCCGGCCATGACGGAGGAGGAGTTCCGGCTCCTCCGGGACCTGATCCACGCCCACTGCGGGCTCTGGTTCCGCGAGGACTCGCGCTACCTTCTGGAGCGCCGCCTCGCCCCGCGGCTGCAGGCGCTCGCGCTCCCCGACTACACCGCCTACCACCGCCTGCTCCGCTTCGATCCCGGCGCCGCCGCCGAGCTGGAGGAGGCGCTCGACGTCCTCACCACCAACGAGACCTACTTCTACCGGGAGCCCTACCAGCTCCGCGCCTTCGCCGAGGAGATCCTCCCCGCCCTCGCCCGCGCCAACGCGGCCGAGCGCCGGCTCCGGATCCTGTCGGCCGGCTGCAGCACCGGCGAGGAGGCGTACACCATCGCCGTGCTGGTGCGGGACTCGCGGCTCTTCGACGGCTGGGACGTTGAGATCCACGGGTGCGACATCTCCCGCCGCTGCATCGCCCAGGCCCGGGCGGGCGCCTACGGGGACCACGCCTTCCGCAGCGCCGAGGCGGAGCCCATGCGGCGCTGGTTCCGGCTGCGCGGGGGCAAGTGGGTGGTCGACGACGCCCTCCGGCGGATGGTCCGCTTCCAGCGCGACAACCTCCTCGACCCCCGGGCCCTCGCCGCGGTCCCGCGCCTGGACGTCCTCTTCTGCCGGAACGTGATGATCTACTTCGACCTCCCGGCGCGCCGGAAGCTCCTGGGCCGCTTCCACGATCGGCTGCGCGAGGGCGGCTGGCTCCTGCTCGGCCACTCCGAGTCGCTCCTCAACGTCACCGCCGACTTCGAGATCGTCCACCTCAAGGCGGACCTGGTCTACCGCCGGCCGGCGCGGGTGGAGGTGCCGTGACGACGCCGGCGCCGCTCCGGACCCTGCGGGTCCTGCTGGTGGACGACTCCGAGGCGAGCCGCCTCGCCCTGGAGCGGATCCTGGGCGACGGGCCGGGGCTCAAGGTCGTGGGGGTGGCCCGGGATGGCGAGGAGGGGCTCCGGGAGGCGCTCCGGCTGGTGCCGGACGTGATCGTCCTGGACCTCCAGATGCCGCGGATGGACGGCTTCACCTTCCTCCGCGTCCTGATGGCGAGGCAGCCGGTGCCGGTGATCGTGGTCTCCTCCCAGTCCCGGCGGACCGACGTCTTCAAGGCGCTCGAGCTCGGGGCCCTGGACTTCGTGGCCAAGCCGGACCGCGGCGACGACGAGCTCCTCCGCGAGGAGCTCCTCGAGAAGTGCGCCACCGTGCGGGCGCTCCGGATGGAGAACCTGTCGCCCCGGTCGGCCGCGGTCCGCCTGCCCCTCGCACCCGCCGTCGAGCCGCGCCGGGTGGCGGTGGTGGGCGCGTCGACGGGCGGGCCCCAGGCCCTGCTCAAGCTCCTCTCCGCCCTGCCGGGCGATCTCGCCCTCGGGATCCTGGTGGCCCAGCACATGCCGGAGCGGTTCACCGGGACCTTCGCCGAGCGGCTCGGGCGCTCCACGCCCTTCAGCGCCCACGAGGCGAGCGACGGAGACCTGGTGGCGGAGGGGCGGGTGATGGTCGCCCCCGGGGGGAGGCACCTCGAGGTCCGCCGCGATCCCGAGGGCGCGCTCCGCGCCGCGGTGCTCCTGCCGGGGCCGCGCGATCCCATCCCGCGGTACGTGCCCTCCATCGACCGACTCTTCGTCTCGGCCGCGGCCTGTCTCGGCCCCCGGGTCTGCGCGGTGGTGCTCACCGGGATGGGCCAGGACGGGCGGGCAGGGGTGGCGGCGGTGAAGCGGGCCGGGGGGCTCACCCTGGCCGAGTCGGAGGAGACGGCGGTGATCTACGGCATGCCCCAGCAGGCCGCGGAGAGCGGGGCGGTGGACGAGGTCCTCGGCCTGGGCGCGCTCGCCGAGCGGCTGGTTCGCTTCGCGAGGGAGCCGTAGGGAATCATGGCGAACCTGCACGCCCTCGTGGTCGACGACAGCCCGGCCATGCGCAAGCAGCTCTGCTACGCGCTCCAGCGGGTGGTGGGGATGGACACGGTCGAGGCGGGCGACGGCGCGGACGCCTGGCGGAAGCTCGCCACCACGAGCTTCGACATCCTCCTCACCGACATCAACATGCCGCTCATGGACGGGCTCAAGCTGGTCTCGCTCGTCCGCGCCGGCGGCCCGCACCAGCGGATCCCGGTGGTGGTGATCACGACCGAGGGGGCCGAGGCCGACCGCAAGCGCGCCATGAGCCTGGGGGCGAGCACCTACCTGGTGAAGCCGGTCCAGGCCCAGCAGGTGGTGGAGGCGGTGAGGGAGCTGCTGCGGTTGTGAACGGTGCCGGCAGCCTGGGGTGGCCCTTCCACCGCTTCACATCCTCACGAGACGCCGGGAGGGCAGCCTACGGCGTGATCCGCTCCATCATCCGCGCGAACGGGATCGTCTCCCGCACGTGGTGGAGCCCGCAGATCCAGGCCACGCAGCGCTCGACCCCCATCCCGAAGCCCGCGTGCGGCACCGTCCCGTAGCGGCGGAGGTCGAGGTACCACTCGAAGGCCTCCTTGGGCAGCTGGTGGTGGGCGATGGCCGCCTCGAGCACCGCCAGGTCGTCCTCGCGCTGGCCGCCCCCGATGATCTCGCCGTAGCCCTCGGGCGCGAGGACGTCGCAGCCGAGCGCGACCTTGGCGTCGGTCGGGTCCTTCTTGAAGTAGAAGGCCTTCATCTCCGCCGGGTAGCGGTGGACCATCACCGGCCGGTCGTAGGCCTTGGCGATGACGGTCTCCTCGTCGCCGCCGATGTCGTCGCCCCACTTCATGGGGTGCCCGGCCTTCTGCAGGACCTCCACCGCCTCGGTGTAGGTGATGCGCGGGAACGGCGGCTTCACGTTCCGGAGCTTCTCCACGTCGCGCTCCAGGACCGAGACCAGCTCCTTCTCGTGCCGGGAGAGCGCGGTCTGGACCACGTAGGAGACGAAGTCCTCCATGAGCTGCATGTCGCCGTCGAGGTCCATGAAGGCGACCTCGGGCTCGACCATCCAGAACTCGGTGAGGTGGCGGCGGGTCTTGGACTTCTCGGCGCGGAAGGTCGGACCGAAGCAGTAGACCTTCCCGAGCGCCATCGCCGCGGCCTCCATGTACAGCTGGCCGGACTGGGTCAGGTAGGCCTTGCCGAGGTCGAAGTAGGGGACCTCGAAGAGGGTGGAGGTCCCCTCGCAGGCGGCGGGGGTGAAGATGGGCGCGTCCACCAGGGTGAAGCCGCGCTGGTCGAAGAAGTCGCGGATCGCCTTCTCCACCGTGTGGCGGACCCGGAGGATCACCTGCTGGCGCTGGGAGCGCAGCCAGAGGTGGCGCTGCTCCATGAGGAAGGCGACCCCGTGCTCCTTGTGCCCGATGGGGAACTCGCGGGCCGGGCGGGCGACCACCCGGAGGTCGCGCACGTCGAGCTCGAAGCCGATGGGCGAGCGCTCGTCCTTCTTCGCCAGGCCGGTGACGGCCACGCTCGTCTCCTGGGGGAGGTGGTCGGCCTCGTGGAACACCTCCGGGGTGACGTTCCCCTTGAAGACCACGCACTGGATGGTGCCCGTGCCGTCCCTGAGCTGGAGGAAGTGGAGCTTGCCGGAGGAGCGGCGGGCGTGGAGCCAGCCGTGGAGGGTGATCTCCTTGCCCTCGTGCTGCGCGATGTCGGCGACGTGGACGGGCGGGTACATGCGGGCGGGCTCCGGAGCGGGAAGGGGGACCTCGGGCGGCGCGAATATAGCCCAGGTGCGCCGCCCCCGCCCGTGGCGTGGACAAAGGCAGACGAAGCGGGGGTCGTCCGGTAATATCGCCGGTCCCATGCCGATGAACGAGCGATACGAGCCCCAGGCCATCGAGCCGCGCTGGCAGGAGCGCTGGAGCCAGGCGGGCTCCTTCCACGCCGGCCGCCGGCCGGCGGCCCAGAAGAAGTACGTCCTCGAGATGTTCCCGTACCCGTCGGGCGCGATGCACATGGGGCACGCGCGCGTCTACACGATCGGCGACGCCCTGGCCCGCTACCTCCGGATGCGCGGCCACGACGTGCTCCACCCCATCGGCTTCGACGCCCTCGGCCTGCCCGCCGAGAACGCCGCCATCAAGGACGGCCGCCACCCGGCCGAGCGGACCGCGGAGAACATCGTCTCGTTCCGGGCCGAGATGAAGAGGCTCGGCTACTCGTTCGACTGGGACCGGGAGGTGGTGACCGCCGACCCCGCCTACTACCGCTGGAACCAGTGGTTCTTCCTCAAGATGCTGGAGCGGGGGGTCGTCTACCGGCGGCAGGGCAAGGCCAACTGGTGCACCGGCTGCCTGACGGTGATCGCGAACGAGCAGGTGGTGGACGACAACGTGTGCGAGCGTTGCGGCTCGCCGGTGGTGGAGAAGGTGATCCCGGAGTGGGCCTTCCGGATCACCGCCTACGCGCAGGACCTGCTCGACGGGCTCGACCAGCTGAAGGACTGGCCCGAGCGCATCACCACCATGCAGCGCAACTGGATCGGGAAGAGCGAGGGGGCGGAGGTCGACTTCCCCATCGCCGGCGCGCCCGGGGCGATCAAGGTCTTCACCACTCGCGTCGACACGATCTACGGGTGCACCTACGTGGTGCTCGCCCCCGAGCACCCGCTGGTCGCCCAGGTGACCCGGCCGGAGCGGCGCGCCGAGGTCGAGGCGTTCGTCGCGCGCATGCGGAAGACCGACGCCGCGGCGCGGACCGGCGAGGGGGCGCCCAAGGAGGGCGTCTTCACCGGCGCCCACGCCCTCAACCCGTTCAACGGGGAGCAGGTCCCGGTCTGGATCGCCAACTTCGTCCTGGCGGAGTACGGCACCGGGGCGGTGATGAGCGTCCCCGCCCACGACCAGCGCGACTTCGAGTTCGCGCACGCCTACCGCCTCCCGATCCGGACGGTGATCCAGCCGGCCGCCGGCGAGCGCCTCCCCGCGGGCGAGGCGCTCGCCCAGGCGTCCACCGAGGACGGGGTGCTGGAGGCGTCCGGCCCGTTCACCGCGCTCTCCTCGGCCGAGGCCCGGCGGCGGATGTCGGCGCTGGCGAAGGAGAAGGGGTTCGGCCAGCCGACGGTCCGCTGGCACCTCCGGGACTGGGGCTTCTCCCGGCAGCGCTACTGGGGCACGCCCATCCCGATCATCTACTGCCCCGAGCACGGGGAGGTGCCGGTGCCGGAGAAGGACCTGCCGGTGGTCCTGCCCGCCCAGGCGATCATCACCGGGACGGGCGAGCCCCCCCTCGCCAAGGTCCCCGAGTTCCTGAACACGACCTGCCCGATCTGCGGGAAGCCCGCCCGGCGCGAGGTCGAGACCATGGACACCTTCGTCGACTCGTCCTGGTACTACGCCCGCTACCTGTCGCCACGGGACGAGACCCGCCCGTTCGATCCGGAAGCGGCGCGGCGCTGGCTCCCCGTCGACGTGTACGTCGGCGGCCCCGAGCACGCCGTCATGCACCTGCTCTACTTCCGGTTCTGGCACCGGGTGATGCACCAGCTCGGGCTGGCGCACGAGGACGAGCCGGTGAAGCGGCTCGTCACCCAGGGGATCGTGAACGGGCCGGACGGCCGGAAGATGTCCAAGCGCTGGGGGAACGCGGTCGCGCCCGGGCCGATGGTGGACCGGTTCGGGGCCGACACCGTCCGGCTCTTCATGCTCTTCGCCGCCCCGCCGGAGAAGGACATCGACTGGTCGGACGAGCAGGTGGACGGCCTGTTCCGCTTCCTCGCCCGCGTGTGGCGCCTCTTCGTGGCCCGGCAGGACTGCTTCGCCGCGCCC
>Ga0335076_10003324_pt1 | contig 16156 bp, 13 predicted proteins | sample Lox_Sample_25_FD_206717 | JGI IMG/M metagenome (GOLD analysis project Ga0335076, IMG submission 206717) | Soil microbial communities from Loxahatchee National Wildlife Refuge, Florida, United States - Lox_Sample_2.5 | ecosystem: Environmental > Terrestrial > Soil > Wetlands | place: USA...
GCCATGGGCTCGAAACAGATTGGCCACGCCCGCCACCAGCGGAGCTTCCGGACCCACCACTGTCAGATCGGCGCCAACCGATTCGGCAGCCGCCAGAAAAACCTCGGGCGTGCCGTTCTTCACCGGGATGCAGGGACCGAGCCTGGCAAAGCCAGGATTGCCCGGCGCGCCATACACCGACACGCCCGGCGATTGCGCCAGTTTCCACGCCAGCGCATGCTCCCGCCCGCCGCTTCCAAGGATCAGGATTTTCATTTCGATACAATGATAATCGAATGCACGAGAAGTACGACGTGGTAGTCGTGGGGGCCGGGCATGCCGGGTGCGAGGCGGCGCGAGCTTGTGCTCGCATGGGCCTCAAAACCGCCATGGTTACGATGAATCTCGACCTCATCGCGCAGATGTCGTGCAACCCGGCCATCGGAGGAATCGCCAAGGGACACCTGGTGCGCGAAATCGATGCGCTCGGCGGCGTCATGGGCGAAGTCGCGGACGCCGTGGGCATTCAGTTCCGTCTTCTGAACACCAGCCGCGGGCCCGCCGTCTGGTCGCCCCGCGCACAGATGGACAAGAAGCAATATCGCGTCCGCATGCGCCAGGTCCTGGAGTCCGAGCCGAACCTCAGGATCAAGCAGGCCGAGGTGGCGTCTCTTCGTCTCGAGCCAGGCCGGGTAACCGGCGTCAACTTGCGCGATGGCCGCAGCGTCGCGGCGCAGCGCGTTGTCATCACCACGGGGACGTTCTTGAATGGCTTGGCGCACGTCGGCGAACAAAAATACAGCTGCGGGCGGAACGGCGAAGCGCCCTCGGAATTGCTTGGCGAGCAACTTCGTACTCTTGGGCTCCAGTGGACGCGGTTGAAGACCGGCACCCCACCGCGCCTCGACGGCCGCAGCATCGACTGGAGCCGCTTCGAAGCTCAGCCCGGCGACAGCGAGCCGACGCCATTTTCATTTTTGACCGGCCGCATCGACCGGCCGCAGATCCAATGTCACATCGGCTACACCACGGCCGAGACCCATCGCATTCTCAAGGAAGCGATTCCGCGGTCGCCACTCTACAGCGGGCAGATCGAAGGCATCGGTCCGCGATATTGCCCGTCCATCGAAGACAAGATCGTCAAATTCCCGGACAAAACTCGTCACCAGATTTTTCTCGAACCCGAAGGGTTGGACACCAACGAGGTCTATGTGAATGGCATGTCCACAAGCATGCCGATTGATATCCAGTCGGCGGTTGTGGCTTCGGTGCCGGGACTGGAAAATGCCGAGATGATCCGCCCAGGCTATGCCATCGAGTACGACGCCATAGACCCGCGTGAACTGGAGCACACCCTCGAGGTGAAGTCGATTCGAGGGCTGTATCTCGCGGGTCAGATCAATGGAACCTCGGGTTATGAGGAGGCCGGGTGTCAGGGATTGATCGCCGGAATGAACGCGGCGTGCAGCATTCATGGTCGGGACCCGGTTGTGATCCGCCGAATGGATGGCTACACGGGGATTCTGATTGACGACTTGGTGACTAAGGGCGCCGACGAGCCGTACCGTATGTTCACTTCTCGCGCCGAATTCCGCCTGCATCTGCGAATCGACAACGCCGACGAGCGCCTGACGCCCGTCGGATACCGGGCCGGTCTTGTCAGTTCCGAACGCTGGCACGCATTCGAGCGCAAACAGAGGCAAAAGACGCGTCTGACTGAAGCTATGGCACGCGAGCGCAAGGATGTATGGCTGAAGCGGCCGGAGTCGACCATTGGCGAGCTGCTTCCATGGATTCGGGAGACGGTCGGCGAAGAGCCGGTGCAGGGTCTTCTCGCAACAGTCGAAACCGAGATTAAGTACAGCGGCTATATCGCACAGCAGGAGCGGCAAATGGAACGGGTCAAGGACGCCGACCGACGGACCATTCCAGCGGAGTTTGCCTTCACCGGAATTCCCGGCCTGTCGCGCGAGATCCAGGAGAAGCTTACCCGTGTCCGCCCTGGAACGCTGGGTCAGGCCGCTCGAATTCCTGGCGTGACTCCCGCGGCTGTGGCAGTCCTTGATGTCTACCTGAGCCTTGGCCGTGTTTCCTGAGCTGTTGCAAGCCCGCTTAGCCGGCATTCTGGACTTGGCTCCCGATCAGGTCTCCGCCCTGGCATCGCACTATCAGCTATTGCTCCATTGGAACCGCAAGCTGAATCTGACTCGCATTGAAAGTCTGGAGGAAGCGGTCGAGCGCCACTATTGCGAGTCGTTGTTCCTGGCGGCGCACCTCCCGCCCCGGGGGGTGCGCATCGCGGATATCGGATCTGGCGCGGGATTCCCTGGCTTTCCAGTCGCCATTGCGCGCCCGGATTGCGAGGTTAGTCTCATTGAGTCTCATCAACGCAAGGCCGTCTTTCTCCGTGAGGCCACCCGAGGCCGCTCGAACTTGCGAATACTCCCTGTCCGCGCGGAAGCCGTGAAGGACCAATTCGACGTCGCAATCTCCCGGGCGGTGAGGTACGAAGATCTGGCCGCAGCGCTAAAGTCGCTTGCACAATCCACCGATCTGTTGACCGGGGCAGAAGAACCGCCCGAGGCTTGGACCTTCAGTTGGCAGTCAATCCCACTGCCCTGGGGCCACCGCCGGTACCTGCGAATTGGCATTCGTGGGGCAGGTTTATAAGCTGCGGGGGGCTTTTCCAAGCCGCCGTGCCGTTGGGATTTTGTCGTGGTGACGTGCCACAAGCACCTTCCCACCGCGTTTGCGACCCCCCGGGTTGCTAGCCCGCCTCGTCGCACGGGCCGATTGAGCTGATTCGAATTAGACAGAACCACTCGCCGCCGGAGGCCCCTAAGTGGACACACGGCGAAGCAGTTTCACGTGAAACAAGTCGGGGAAGGTATGTTCCACGTGGAACATACCCGAAGAAACCTAAGCTCATTGATTCAGCAGCCACTCCCGCCTGCCAACCCTGCATCCGCCGGGAGTCGACCTATTTGGGTTCGTTCCGTCATTGCTCTCCAGTAGAGTTCTCAACGTCACACCCGGCCGCTCCGGGAGCGCGAGGTCCTATCCTGTTCCGCTCTTCCGAATTCGCCAAAGGCGGGAACAAACCTACCGTCCCCGCCAGCCGACGCGTACGACGCAGCCTCGGGCCATTAGCCAATCTCTCTCTTCCTCACCCCCAAATTGCCTTCGTTTCACAAGCCGCCTCCGGCGCCCCTCATGATACTATGGCCGCTTGAGCAGAGTTTTCGCCATCACCAACCAAAAAGGCGGCGTCGGTAAGACGACCACCGCCATCAATCTGGCCGCCTCCTTAGCCGCCAACGATCTCAAAATCCTGGTAATTGACTCCGATCCGCAGGGCAATGCCACCACAGGCCTGGGAATCACCAAAGACCCCGACCGGCCAAGCCTTTATGACGTTCTCCTTGGCGACGCTCCTCCCCAGGAAGCGATCGTACCGACCGAATTCGACGGTCTCAGCATCATCACCGCTGACAAGAACCTCGTCGGCGCCAACCTCGAGTTGGTAGCCATTGATCGCCGCGAGCAACGCCTCCGCGACCGTTTGGCCCCCATTCGCCAGGATTACCATTTCATCCTCGTCGACTGTCCGCCAGCCCTCGATCTCCTCACGCTCAACGCCCTACTTGCCGCGGACGCCGTCCTCGTTCCCATCCAGTGCGAGTTCTTTGCTCTCGAGGGTATCTCTGAGCTGATGGATACCATCCGCCGCATTCGGGAGTCCTTCAAACACCCGCTCGAAATCGCCGGCATCCTTCTGACGATGTTTGACGACCGCACCAACCTCACGCGTCAGGTCGCCAACGATCTCAAAGAGTTCTTCGGCGATCAGGTCTTTCACACCGTGATCCCTCGCAGTATCCGCATCGCTGAAGCCCCCAGTTTTGGCAAGCCCATCCTGGCCTACGACCCCCGCTCCAAGGGCGCCGAAAGCTATATTCAACTGGCAAAGGAGATTCTGGACCATGAACAAGCTGGACAACCAGCGCAGAGCGCTCGGTAAAGGCCTCAGCGCCCTCCTTCCAACCCGGCCGCACGACCCCCTTCCTCCAGAGCCCTTCACCGAACCCTCCCCCCACACCATACCCATCGACTCCATCGACGCCAATCCGACCCAACCGCGGCGAGTATTCCAGCCGGACCGCCTCGCCGAATTGGCGCAATCCATTCGCGAGAACGGCATCATTCAACCTTTGGTTGTCCGCAAAGCTGGCGACCGCTACCAGCTCGTTGCAGGGGAACGCCGCTGGCGCGCGGCCAAACTCGCAGGTCTCGAGCAAGTTCCCGCGGTTGTCCAGGAAATCCCCGATGACCGTCTCCTGGAAGTCACCCTCGTTGAGAATATCCAACGCGAAGATCTCAACCCGATCGAGACCGCAAACGCCTTCAGCCGCCTCAATTCCGAGTTGTCACTCAGCGCCGAAGAAATCGGCCGCCGAACCGGCAAGGACCGCACGACAATCGTCAATTCCCTCCGACTCCTCCAACTCCCTGGCGACTTGCAGCAGCTTGTTTCCGAACGACGGCTTTCCGCAGGACACGCCCGATGCCTCCTCTCCCTGCCGAACGCCGATCTTCAGCGGGAGGTCGCGGAGAAGGCGGTCGCACAGGGATGGTCCGTCCGCCAGATGGAGCGGACTACTCAGCGGATGACGGAAGGCCGCAAGCCCAAGCACGTCGACGAAGTTGAAACCGATCCAAACGTCAAGGCGGCCATCGAGGAAATGACCCGCGTGCTCGGCACCAAGGTTCGAATCATCGAAAAGGCCAACCAGAAAGGCCGCATCGAAATCGAATATTACTCAACCGAAGATCTGGATCGAATCTATGGGGTGATCGTCGGCGAGGAGTGACTCATTGGAGTGACTCTCCAGTGGCCATTCTGTTGGCTGCGGGCTGGTAGCGAAGGCGGCATGTCAATCGAGTGCCCAAGTCGATGGCTGGCTTTTCCACGGTGTAGTAGAGAAGAATTGGGACGGCGGGTGCCAGAATGAGGAAAACGGCGATCCGCAGCACCACCGGCGCCGCGGAGATGGGTTCGGTCACCAGCCACATAATCGGGATGTGGGACAGATAAATGCCGTAGGAATACTTCGCCACAAAATGAGCAGCAGCGCACAGCCATCGGCTCTCGATCTCGCGTAACCAGCGAAACCCCAACCCAAACAACAGTACAATCCAGTAATTGTCCGCCAACGAATTGTGACACACGGAAATCGCCGCGACTGTCAAACCCAAAAAGACGCAATATGCCGTCCCTGAAAACATCTGCTTGGCTTTTGTGAAATAGAGAGCGATACCGAGTGTGAAGAACCCGCTCGCACCGAGGACGACCGGGTGCCGAAAACGCTTGCCCCAGAAATAGAACATCGGGAGGATCAGGTACATCTGTACTTCATACGGCAGCTCCACAGCGGGGCAAGCACTGCCCACTGCCGGGCAAGATTCTGATAGAGCAGCAGGTTCGACCAAAAATACTAGGGTCCGGCCCACGATACGGAGTCTTGAACCAGGGCGGGATGTGCAGAATGAAAACCGTCAGCACCGTTAACATGCTGAGCGGGTAGATACGAAATGCCCGGCGAACATAAAAGCTGAATACGACGGGCCCATCCCGCTGTTCGAGTCTGGCCAGAGACGCCGAAAGCACGACGCTTGTGTGAACAAAAAACAGCATCACGCCGAAAAAGCCGAATTCAACGTGCAACACGCCACCGAGACCGAACAGGTATGGCGCGTGGCAGAAGAATACCAGTAGGACTGCCGTGGATCGCAACAGATCCAGGTTCGGCGATTGATTCGACACGTGACTCAGAGTCGCTGGGTCCTCCGGCTGCGCGGGACTCAGCCGGATGGCTCACTCGCCATTATCACGTATTTAGGATGTAAGAGTATTAAATAGCGGCCGCGAGCCCGTTATCCTTGGTTAAATCGCTCCGCCGACCGAACTTGCGCCACGACTTCCATAAGGATTCCCGGCCAGGGTGATTCACTTCAGCGTCTTCAGGATATCTTCCAACTCTTTGCGTATCTCGGGTAGCGGGTCTGCCGCGAACAGATCTTTCTGAATCTTCTTCGCCGATACCGGCTTCGGAGCCTTCGCCTGGGCCTGCAAGGTCTGCCGGGCGCCTTCGATGGTGAACCGCTTCTCGTAGAGCAGGTGCTTGATCCGCAGCAACAGCTCCACGTCCTTGCGGCGGTACAGCCGATGGCCCGTCCCCGATTTCTTCGGCGACAGTACCGGGAACTCGGTTTCCCAATACCGCAGCACATACGGCTCGACGCCTAAGAGTTCGCTAACCTCACCAATTTTGAAGTACAGCTTATCCGGTATCTCAGGAGTTCCGGGCTGTAACGCGACATCTGTCATTCGTCATTCGACATCCTAACTCAGTCGAATGCCGTTGTCACGAAATGTTGTCCTCGTGGCAGCATTACTACACTCCCGTGCGCGAAGACCGCCGAACTGTCCCGGCCATCCACCTTCAGGGCGCTCACTTTGCGGTCGAAAACCGCGATCGCGCGGCTGCTGCTGGCGTATTGAAACTCAATTTCCGCAGGATCCAGCTGACGCGCCGAGAGAAGGTCGCCGTTCAATCGCAGGAGTCGCGGCCCAATAGTCTTCCCGGGCTCGACCAGATGCTTTCCGCCTGGCAACCAAACGGTTTCACCGTCCCATGCCGGCCACTGCCGACCGTCGACCACCATTGCTCCGTGCCAGTTGAGTCCGACCGGCGCCGCGCTTTCCACGACCACGCCTTCTCCGCGCTTCTCCATGTGCTCCGCCGCCTGCCCACCGGCCGGCAGCAATGGCAAATCCGGGGTTAGCAGCGAATTCTCGAAATATAACGCCACGCGGGGGAACGCCTTTGCCGCCCCGTGCAGCAGTTGGAACAATTCCGTCCCGGTCTGTTGCTTGGTCGGGTAGACATCCTGATAGCGCTCCACGATGTTGATGTCGATCGCCAGTTTATCGGTGTGCTTCGTCAGCTCGCGATACCGCTCGGCCATGGTCCGATACCGATCCGGGCCCATGCCCCAAACGGTCGCCGGATCCTCCACAAGGAAAGTGAAATCGTGGCTGTCCAGTAGCGGCAGCACGTTCGCCGCATCCGCCCCGATGGCATCGCGCATTCTCGGGTCGAAGCCATCGTCCACATGTGTCAGGACCAGATCGAGTTCCGGCTTCGACTGTCGAATCTCCTCCATCTCCCGAATCCAGTCGCCTTGCATTCTGCGAGCCAGGGCCATCCGGAAATCCAGGAACATCCGCCGCGAGGGTTCATCGCTCCGTCCGTGGAATAACTCGAGCGGATCAAACCCGGCCTCCCTGCGGAAGAGAGCGCGCACATCGTCGTTCATCGGCGTAAATCGGGACGGATTGTCCATTCCCTCCAACGACTCGAAGTAGAGCTCCGCCAGGTTGATTCCGTCCCAATCGAACCCGTTGATCAGCCGCTTGAGCCCTGCCGACACCGCCTGGAAGCAATCCCGGTTGGTCAGGTTCATCAGCTTTCGCCAGTCCAGGTGGGCGTCCTGCAGGAGTGCCGTCTTCTCGCGCCACTCTGGATGTTTCGCCCAGAATTCCTCGCTGACATGCGGCATGTCCATCCAGGCGTACACCAGAACTCCTTCGCGATGGCACGCCTCAATCAGTCGCTTCAGATAATCGTCCTGCTCGGCCGACGGTTCGAAGAAGTGCCAGGCCGCCACATGCAAGGCGGAAATTCCGGCCTTTCGCCAGCGCGTCGCAAAGTAGTCCAAATCGACGCGCGATCGATAGGCGGAGTCGAAAAACGCCCATAACCGCGCCGACCGGTAGGGCATCTCCAAACCAAGGTCGATGAGCGCCTGTAGCAGATATGGGAATCGTTCGTAGCCTCGCTGTCCCGGCGAAACTGCGGTCCATAACACAGCGCCGCGACCGATTCGTACACCCGCTTCCAGCGCCGCACGCGACCACTCGTCCCGCGCGAAGACAATTGCGCCTGACGGAGTCTCGAAGACGGGCACGTCCAATCTGGCTTGCCAAATAATCGCCATCCCTGGATTGTGGACATCGCTGGGACGACCGGCCCGCACCCGTTCGGTAGTGGCTCGAAACCCGAAGGATTCCGCGAGGGGAGAGGCACCCTCCAGAATGACGATCGTCCCTCCCTCGACTCGCTTCGCCCAGTCTCCCGCAGCCGCCGCCCCGCCCGCGACAACCACTCGGCTACCCTCGACGCCATGCCGCTCAAACCCCACCGACCCCAGAATCGCAGGCCACGCGCCGCCATCCCCCGACGCCACCGCATAGTAAGGCAGGTCAGCCGCCGCCGCTCCCCACGCCATCGCAAGAATCAGGGCAATTCTGTAGGGCAGGCTGTCAGCCTGCGGCCGATTGTCAATCGGCCTACCGACGCGCGAACCGGAGTTGCTTTTCAGAATGGACTTCACCTCGCAAATGCATACCACACGCCCGCCTTCAAATCCGTATATGGGCGGTGTAACGGATTGAAATCCTGGAATAGATACGCCCCTCGCACGGCCGTCAGGATCACATACATCGAATCCGGCATGAACGCCGCGTGCACCTTCACCCCAAGCCCGGTCTCCATGAAATTCGCCCATACCTGCCGGCCACTGTCGAAAGTCAGATTGCCGGACCAGAACAACTGGCTCCGCATCGATTTCGGCCCCATCGAATAGCCGGCTCGCGATTGCGAATACACCAGAAAATCGTTCCCGAACCGGCTGATGAACACTGCATCCGCGTTGACTTCTCCGAATGCCCCGCTCCGCTCGCCCACCAGCGACCGGCCGGCCGCCCGCGTCATCGACACCCCGCCGCGGTAGTCCGTCAGCATGTGGCCATTCAGGTAGTTCGCCGCCCAGCCCGCTTCAAACCATCCGCTGACGCCGTGCCATGTCGAAGTCCGCAGCCCGGCCGCCAGGATGATCGACGTCTCCGAGTACAGCAGGTCGGGAATTCGGCTGCAGCTGCGCGAGTCGGCATCCAGACGGATGCTGACGTACGGCCGGATCCAGGTGTGCGTGTTGAGCTCTGTCCGAACCTGGCCGTATCCGAAGAGATCGTTCCAGCGAGTGGATACCATCGGGAATATCCAGCCCGAATAGCGAACCGGCTCTTCCGACTGGCGAAGATTACGCCACGCCTGGTCGGCCGCCGAAGCGACCGCGGGATCTTCGCCTTGCCGCGCCTGGTTGAACCAGCGAAACGCCTCGCGGTCTTCGTGCAGGATGTTGGCGGTCTGGCCTAACTTCAGCACCAGCTCCATATCACTTGGATCGTCGGCATGTGCTTGCTTCAGATAGGCCAGCGCATCCTTCAGATAGCCGGCCCGCAGGCTGTTCTCGGCCATCTGTTTGGCATCGCCCCCACCGGCGGCATGCCCGACCTGCTGAACCCCCATCACCGCCCGGACGCGGTTTGCCAGATCCGTATCCGATCCGGCGAGCACCCGATCCAGGAGGACCTTGGCTGCCTCTTTCTCTCCGCGCCCATAAAGCAGGAACCCCAATTGAGCGGCCGATAGCAGATCGTTCATCGGCGGATCCGCCAGCGCGCGAAATTCCTTTTCCGCCTCGGCCGAACGGCCCATCTCGAGCAGCAGGTAGGCCAGTTCGCGCCGCAAGTTGACATTCTGTGGATCCAGCCCAGCGGCCGCGCGGAATTCCGCCACGTAAGGATATCGGTGCGGCATGCGCTCCCGGGCCATATCCGCCGTGCGCGTATCTCCCGATCGCGATGCCGCCAGCAGTACCGCCATCGCCTCCTCATTCCGATCCAGCTCCTGCAGGACCCGGCCAAGGTCGACCAGGATCTCGCGCCGTTCCGGACGCCGCTGCCACGCCAGGCGAAATTGTTCCGCCGCCAGTTCCAGACTGTCGCGCTGCTCGGCGAGCGTAGCCAGTTCGTAGTGCGAGCCGGAATCGTCCGCGCCCTTGTCAATCGCCTCCCGCCATCGCGCGATGCCGGCGGCGAGCGGCGCGTCGATATTCTGAAACGCTTGTTCCGCCGTCGGATTTCCGGTCTTGCGAAGCCGGTCGAAGATGCGCCGCGCCTCCAACTTGTCCTTGCCTTCGTAACACAGGAAGGCATATTCAAGAGCCACCGGCGTATCGGCCGCGTCGAGCCGCATGGCTTCGTGAAATTGCGCGCGGGCAAGTTCGTTCTCGCCGATTTTCAGATATGTGTATCCGAGGTCTTTGTGAATGGATGCCCGATCGGGTGCTGCGTGGATGGCCGCCTGGAAACTGGTCACCGCGGATTCGTAATCTCTGGCTGTGAGCGACTCATACGCACGCGCCAGATTTCCATATGCCGGATCGGGAGTCTGCGCCAGGACCGCGCAGCATACCGCCGGCAGAATCAGGAATCGCATAGTTACGGAAACGATTACGAAGGATAGTGGGCCGGCCGTACCCATCGTCACAGGAAAATGCACGAATAGCCCTTATGAGGCGAAATACCGCGCAACACCCCATTGACGTGGTGCCCGCATTGGGAATACTATGCGGGCATACAGACTCTGTAGTCTGAAATTGAAGCCAAGGAGCTTTACGTGACCACAGTAGAATCAGCCACAACGTACGTCGACCAGGTCTTCGAGACGGTCAAGAAACGGAGTGCAGCAGGAGAACCCGAGTTTCTGCAAGCCGTCAATGAAGTCTTTCGGTCGATCGCGCCGGTGTTGGACCGGCATCCGGAATACATTGAATCGCGCATCCTTGATCGCCTGGTCGAACCCGAACGTGTCGTCATGTTCCGTGTTCCCTGGCAGGATGACAAGGGAAAGTTCCAGGTCAATCGTGGATTTCGGATTGAGTTTTCCAGTGCCATCGGACCTTATAAAGGTGGCCTGCGATTCCATCCCAGCGTCAATCTGGGGATCCTGAAATTCCTGGGATTCGAGCAGGTCCTCAAGAACTCGCTCACTACGCTCCCCATGGGCGGCGGTAAGGGTGGCAGCGACTTCGATCCCAAGGGCAAATCCGATAACGAGGTCATGCGCTTCTGCCAGAGCTTCATGACGGAGTTGGCGCGCCACATCGGCGCCGACACCGATGTCCCCGCCGGCGATATCGGCGTGGGTGGACGCGAGATCGGGTTCCTCTTCGGACAGTACAAACGCATTCGCAACGAATTCACCGGCGTGCTCACCGGCAAAGGTCTCGCCTGGGGCGGTTCGCTGATCCGGCCGGAAGCTACCGGCTACGGCTGCGTCTACTTCTGCGAGCAGATGTTGAAGACCCGCGGTGAAGGCTTCAAGGGCAAGACCTGTCTGGTCTCCGGATCGGGCAACGTGGCGCAATATACAGTCGAGAAGCTGAACGAGCTTGGCGCCAAGTGCGTGACCCTCTCGGATTCCGACGGCATCATTTACGATGCCGATGGAATCAACCCCGAGAAACTTGCCTTTGTCATGGATCTAAAGAACAACAAGCGCGGCCGCATCAAAGAGTATGTGAAGAAGTTCCCCAAGGCCGAATACCTGCACGGTGTGAGGCCCTGGAGCATACCGGCCCAGTGCGCGTTCCCGAGCGCGACTCAGAACGAAATCGATGGCAACGACGCCAAAGCATTGCTCAAGAACGGCGTCTATGTAGTGGGTGAAGGCGCCAACATGCCCACCACTCCCGAAGGCGTCGAACAGTTCCAGGCCGCCAGGATCCTCTATGGACCCGGCAAAGCCGCGAACGCCGGCGGCGTGGCCACTTCCGGTCTCGAGATGGCGCAGAACTCGCAGCGCGTGATGTGGACGCGCGAAGAGGTCGACCATCGGCTGCGCGGCATTATGACCGCGATCCACGACAACGCTTACGAAACGTCCAAGGAATACGGTGTTACCGGCGACTACGTGACCGGCGCCAACATTGCCGGCTTCGTCAAAGTTGCCGACGCCATGCTGGCCGAAGGTCTCGTGTAAGACAGGAGGGCGGGATTCATCCCGCAAGGGGCTTTAGCCGAGGTTCTGTCATGTGGGACTCGAGTCGCCCTGCACGGCTGAATCCCGCCCTCCAACCACTGTGCTAGACTCAGAACGCGATGCGCGGTGTGGCGATTGCCGTCGTGTTCCTGAGCCTTCTGCCTTCTCAGGTCAATCCCCAGCAGCCCACTTTCCGATCCGAATCCAACCTCGTAGTAATCCCCGTCTCAGTGACCGACACCATGAACCGGTTCGTCCTGGGACTTCGCAAGCAGGACTTCCACATCTACGACGATGGAGTCGAGCAGAGTATCGCCCACTTTTCAGGCGAGGATGTTCCGCTCTCCATCGGTCTGGTCTTCGACATCAGCGGCAGCATGGACTACAAGCTCACCACCTCTAAAAAAGCGGCCGTACTTTTCTTGAAGGCCCTCAACCCCGATGACGAGTCGTTTCTGGTGAATTTCAACGACAAGGTGGATCTGACTGTCGGCTTCACCAACAATACTCAGGACCTTCGAACCGCCCTGGAGAAGACGCAACCGGGCGGACTCACAGCATTACTCGACGCGGTGAACTTCTCCGTCACCGAGATGAAGAAAGCCAGGAACCCGCGCAAGGCGATCCTGGTTGTATCCGATGGCGGCGACAATCACAGTACCTATACGCCCAGGCAAATCGAATCGCTTGTGCGCGCGGCCGATGTCGAAATCTACGTGATGGGTGTTTTCGATCCTCTGGCGTCCATTCTTCTTTCACCGGAAGAGATCTCCGGACCGCGCCTGCTCTCGGAAATCGCCACGCAAACCGGCGGACGGGCCTTTGCCGCGTCGATGGCGGACGACCTTCCCAGCGTCGCATCGCGGATCGCCATCGAGTTGCGGAATCAGTACGTCCTCGGCTATTACCCCAAGAACCAGATCGCCGACGGCAAATATCACAATGTCGAAGTGAAGTTCACGCCACCGGCCGGCTTACCTGCCTTAAAGGCGCACTGGCGCCAGGGCTATTATGCGCCTGAGAAGTAGGACGGGTTTTTCCGTCAATGCCGGATCACACCGCCGCGCGGGCCAGGCGCCGGCGTCACCGGTCGCGTCACCGGGGGCATAATCGGACGGGGCCCCACGCCGATCGGGCGCGGCGTCTGGCCGGGAAGGCCAAACCGAATGGGCGAATACGGCGACCCATGCAGACCGGTCAACCCGGTCGTGCCTCCGAACCCGCCTATTGGCAGGCCGAGCAGGCTGGGCCTGCGGGTGTAGCCCGGCAGATAGATCGAATAGAATCCGGGCTGCAACGCCGGAACAGTCGTCTGATATACGAGTGCCGGGTTGTACACTGCCGAACCCGCCGGCGAGAGGCCCAGCATCGGGAAGTAGGTGAAGCCGTCCGGCGGTAAGCCGGGAAACGACATCGAGCCGGGATCCTGAATATCGGCCGCAATCGCGTTGTCCGCCGACACCGATTCCGCGCGTCCGTTCGCCCAATCGCCGAGCGAATCGTGTGGATCGCCGTCTGACTTTTCGGGTGTGAGAGTATCTCCGAACTCCAATTCGTTGCCCTTGTCCACGCCGATGGGTTCGATATCCTCGGCGCTCCAGACCGACAGCCGCCCATCGTGAACCCGTACCCGAGGGGGATCGCAGTCAATCCGGTAGGACCCTCTGTCGGCCAATTGGACGCTCCAGTCGCGGTAGGTCACGGTGACGGAGGTCCCAGGCGATGGCTCCGAGGCATCGACGATCGCCGAGCCCTGGAGCAATTCCACGCGGGTGTCGTTGAGAGCGCTCGAAATCATTCGGATGGCGCTTTGGTCTCCAATCCGCATGAGGACCCCGGGCGTCAGAAGCACTTCCGCCCTGCCTTGGGTGGTACGCAATTCGGAACCTTCCGCCACGGTTGTGAACTTGCCCAGCCGCTGTTCCAGAGGCTGCCCGTCCACGGTGACCGCTCCTTCGAAGTAATGCACGACGCCGGAACGGGCCGAGAGAACCGCTTGCCCATAAACCGGCTGCAGTGAGAGGACCAGGCTTGATGCCAGCAAAGATACCAGGACGGAGGCGCGAGACATAAAAACCCCTCCCGTTCGAGTATTATCCGATCCAAGGCCGGGGTCAAGCCGCGTAAGCGATAGTTCGCACTTTGCTAGAATCGGATTTACTTCCCCTTCTATGCGAATCGCCATCGCCGCGGACCACGCTGGTTTTGCTCTGAAGGAGCAACTGCGGCAGATACTGGCCAGTGAAGGCCACGAGGTTGTGGATTTCGGAACCAGCTCCGCCGAGTCGTGCGATTACCCGGATTACGCCCAACCGGTGGGCCGCGATGTGGCCCAGGGTCGCTACGATCGCGGAATTCTGGTCTGTTCCACCGGTATTGGCATGGCGATCGCGGCGAATAAGATCGATGGCGTACGCGCGGCGCCGGCGCAATCGGAAGACGAAGTCCGTATGACGCGCGAACATAACGACGCCAACGTGCTGACGATCGGCGCCAAGTACCTGGATGAAAGCCGCGCTATCGGGTTGATTCACACGTTCCTGAATACGGAGTTCTCGGGCGGCCGTCATGCGCGCCGCGTCGCCAAAATCGCGCAAATCGAACACGGCGCGCAGGCGTAGCGATTGCCGCTGCGCTGCCGCCGGCCGGAGGAAATTGTGAGTACAGAAGAACAGATGCGCCGCCCCTTGGCGGAAGTGGATCCCGAAGTCTTCCAGGCGATCCAGCACGAGACCGGGCGGCAAGGCTCGCAGCTCGAATTGATCGCCAGCGAGAATTTCACGTCCCAGGCCGTGCTCGAAGCCACCGGCAGCGTATTCACCAACAAATACGCCGAAGGCTATCCCGGCAAACGCTATTACGGCGGCTGCGAATTCACCGACATCGTCGAGAACCTGGCTCGCGACCGCGCCAAAAAGCTGTTCGGCGCCGAGTACGCCAATGTACAGCCGCATTCCGGGTCGCAGGCCAACCAGGCCGCCTATGCCTCCGTGTTGAACCCCGGCGATACCATCATGGGGCTCAACCTGGCGATGGGCGGCCACCTCACGCACGGCCACCAGCTCAACTTCTCGGGCAAAACCTATCACGTGGTGCCCTACGGCGTACGCAAAGAGGACGAGCGCATCGATTACGGCGAGTTGGCGCGCTTGGCCGCCGAGCACAAGCCGAAGATGATCATCGCCGGCGCCAGCGCCTACCCGCGGACCCTGGATTTCCCGCGCTTCCGGCAAATCGCGGATTCCGTGGGCGCGGTCTTCCTGGTCGACATGGCGCATATCTCCGGGCTGGTGGCCGCGGGTCTGCATCCCAATCCCTGCCAGTGGGCCGATATCGTGACGTCGACCACCCACAAGACCCTGCGGGGTCCGCGGGCTGGATTGATCCTGGCGAAAGAAAAATTCGGCGCGGCCATCGACAAAGTGGTGTTCCCCGGCATACAGGGCGGACCGCTGGTCCACGTGGTGGCCGCCAAGGCAGTCTGTTTCCTGGAAGCCATGCAGCCGGCATTTGTGGAATACCAGAAACGCGTGGTGGCCAATGCCCGCGCCCTCGCCGCGAGCCTGATGGACGCCGGTTTCCGGGTCGTCTCCGGCGGAACCGACACCCACCTTCTGCTGCTGGATGTTTTCTCCAAGGGCTTGCGCGGCAAGGAAGCCGAAAAGGCGCTGGACTCCGCCCGCATCACCGTAAACAAGAACGCCATTCCGTTCGATACCAATCCGCCGCTGAACCCGAGCGGTATCCGGCTGGGATCGCCCGCGGTGACCACTCGCGGATTCGGCGAGGCTGAGATGCGCGAAACCGGCGAGTTGATCGCCGAAGTGCTCCACAACATTTCGAGCGAAGAGGCGATCTCCCGGGTTCGCGCGCGGGTCGCCAAACTGACGGAGCGGTTTCCGCTGTACCGTTGGCGTCTCGAGCGCCACGAAGTTCCGGCGTAGATGGCCGCATGCCGCTGCACATTGCGATCGACGCCCGGCGTATTCGGGATTTCGGCATCGGCAGCTACATTCGCGGCCTTCTGAGCGGGTTGGCCGATATCGATCGCCTCAACCGTTATACCTATGTGGTGGGTAGCGCCGACACGCAGGCTTTGCCGAAGCTGCCGGAGAACTTTCAGCCGGCTTTCTACCAGCGGCGCGATTGGATGCAGCTCGACAATCTGGCATTCCCGGTATTTCTGCGCTCGCTCGGCGCCGACCTGGTGCACATCCCGCTGGCCC
>Ga0335076_10003326_pt1 | contig 16155 bp, 21 predicted proteins | sample Lox_Sample_25_FD_206717 | JGI IMG/M metagenome (GOLD analysis project Ga0335076, IMG submission 206717) | Soil microbial communities from Loxahatchee National Wildlife Refuge, Florida, United States - Lox_Sample_2.5 | ecosystem: Environmental > Terrestrial > Soil > Wetlands | place: USA...
GCGCGGCAGGTGCCGGCGGCGCTGGTGCCGGTGGCGCGGGTGCTGGCGGTGGTGCAGGTGCGGGCGCCGCCGGTGCCGCCGGTGGCGGTGCCGGCGCGGCAGGCGGGGCCGCGGGCGGCGCCGCCGGTGCCGCTGGTAGCGCGGGCGCGGGCGGCGCAGGAGCTGGCGCCGCAGGTGCCGCGGCTGGTGGCGCCGGCGCCGGGTCGGCCGGAGCCAGCGGGAGCGCCGGCTCGAGCGGCGCCGGCGGGGCATCGGCGGCTGCGGGAGCCGCGGGCGGCGGGGGCTATAGCTATACCCCGGAGATGTCAGCCCTGGAGGCGTTTCTGCGCAGTCCGGCGGCGACTCACTGGTACGCGGTGACGCCGGAGCAACATCAGGTGCAGGTCGTCCGCCGCTATCAGAGCGCGTCTGGACGAAGCTGTCAGGTGATCAAGCAGACCGTCGTCATCTCCGGGATGACGGTGAACGCCGTCGGCACGGTGTGCCAGCAGGCCGACGGGCGCTGGGCCATCGTGTACTGACGCCCGCGTACTGGCGCGGCGCCGGCGTCGCAATCGTCAAGCTTGCCGCGTCTTGGCGCGCGCCTCGTCGACCGACAGCATCGGCATGAAGAAGCGGTCGGTGATGCGTGTGTAGCCGCCATTGCCGGCGAGCCGGCCGAGCGCGTCGAGCTTGCCAACATCGACATGGAAGCGCCCGTCGACGAGGCCGGCGTGGTAGTGGAACTGTACCACCTCGCCGATCACCAGGTGATAGGGCATGCGCCCGAGCGGCAGCATCTGCACCAGGCGGCATTCGAGCTGAACCGGGCAGTCGATGATGCGCGGCGGCCTCACCTTGAGCGAGGGCGCGATGCGGAAGCCCGCTTCGGCGATCTCGTCGGTGCCGCGGGGAAAGGCGGTGGCGCAAATGTTCATCGCCTCTGCCAGGCGCGAGCTCACGATGTGGACGACGAATTCGGGAAGCGCGCGGATGTTGTCGAGCGTGTCCTTGGCGGTGCCGTCGCGCGGGCTCACCGAGAAGACGATGGTGGGCGGATCGACCGCGACGGCGTTGAAGAAGCTGAACGGCGCCGCGTTCGGGCCCTGCGGCCCCAGCGTCGCCACCAGCGCGATCGGGCGCGGCACGATCGAGCCCGTCATCAGCTTGTAGGTGTCGGCGGTGCTCATGCTCGCGGGATCGAACGCCACCATGCCCCGCGCGGGATCGAGATCGTCCATCGCCCCCTCCTGTCGCCCATCGGCTGGCGCATCCCGGAACGAAAGCGCCAAGTGCTCTGCTCGGGCGCGGCTACACCGTCTCCCTGATCATCCGCACGGTCTTGTCGCATTCGGTCAGGATACGCGCGATCTGCTCCTGGTCCGGGTCAAGCTCGGCCATGAGCTCGTCGATGCGTCGGTTCCAGAACCGATCACCACGACAGTGATCGAAGGCCTCGCGCATCGCCATCCGCATGACCAGCTCCGCCTCCGGCGGAAGCGAGGCGATCCACTCGAGGAGGGCGGGTTGGCGAGGGTCGAGGGCGGACATGCGAAGAGAACGAACGTTCGGCATGGCTCTGCGTTCCCGTGCCTTTCCTGTCGCCGGGCGAGGTGCCATCGGCCGCGTCTGGTGCATAATGGATCGGCTGAAGTCTGGGAGCCAAGCGATGGGAGGCGCAAATGGAAGGCGTCGATCTCGAGGTCGAGGGTGCCGTAGCCACGATCACGATCGATCGCCAAGACGACGAGAACCGGCTGACCTTCGAAGCGTTGCTTCGGCTCCAATCCATCGTGGCCGAGGTCGGCGATCGCGATGACATCCAGGCGGTGGTCATCCGCGGCCGCGGATCGGCGTTTTTCTGCACGGGGGTGCTCAATCCCGCGCTGCGCGGCAGCATGTCAAAGGACGACGTGCTCCGACTGGTGTTCCTGGCGGGCGCCGTCTTCGACGCGATCGAGGCGCTGCCGCAGATGGTGGTTGCCGGGATCAACGGCACCGCCCGTGCCGGCGGCGTCGAGCTGGCGCTGGCCTGCGACATGCGGATCGCAACCGCGGGCGCGCGGCTCGCGCTGCCGGAGGCGCGGTGGGGCGGTTTCCCCGGCGCCGGCGCTCCCGTGAGACTTCCGGCGATCGTCGGCTACGGCCGCGCCGCAGAGCTGATCGCCACGGGTCGCGAGGTCGTTGCGGAGGAGATGTTGCGCATCGGGCTGGTCGAACACGTCGTGCCCGGCGCCGCATTCGACAGTGCTCTACGCGATCTTGCCGTCACGATCGCGGGCAACGGGCCGCTCGCAACACGCGGTGCCAAGCGCATCATGCGGCTGCGCCGCGAGGCCGGGCCGCAAGCCGCGCGGCAGCTATCGGATGTCTTGCGCCGGTCACTCGAATACAGCCACGATGTCGACGAGGGAATAGGCGCGCATCGCGAGGGGCGGCGGCCGATGTTTACCGGACGATAATCGCTGCGCGATCGACGGTACCACGGAGGATGGCGATGAATGGTGCGGAGAGCTTGGTGCGGACCTTGGTCGCGGCAGGCATTGAGGTCTGCTTTGCCAATCCCGGGACGTCCGAGATGAACTTTGTCGCGGCGCTCGACAAGATCGACGGTCTTCGCCCGATCCTCGGCCTCTTCGAAGGGGTGGTGACCGGTGCGGCCGACGGCTATGGCCGCATGGCCGGGAAGCCCGCGGCAACGCTGCTGCATTTGGGGCCTGGCCTCGCGAATGGCCTCGCCAACCTGCACAACGCGCGGCGGGCGGCGACGCCGATCGTCAACATTGTCGGCGACCACGCGACCTATCACGCGCAATACGACGCGCCGCTGGCCTCCGACGTCGTCGGCACTGCCCGCCCGGTCTCGGCTTGGGTTCACCGCGCATCCTCGGCCAGGACAGTTGCCGCCGATGCTGCGCGCGCCGTGCAGGCGGCGCGCCAGGCGCCGGGGCAGATCGCCACGCTCATTTTGCCGGCCGATACCGCCTGGCTCGACGCGGACCGACCCGCGCCGCCCTTGCCGGTCATCGATCCGTCGCCGGTCTCGGCGCAAGCCGTCGAGCAGGCCGCCGAGGCGCTTGGCGCCGGCAAGCGGACGCTTCTGCTCCTGGGGGGCGCCGCGCTCCGGCGGCACGGCCTCGATACCGCCGGCCGGATCGCCGCAAAGACCGGCGCGCGCCTGGCCTGCGATACCTTCACCGCCCGGCTCGAGCGCGGTGCCGGTCTCGTCGCCGTCGAGCGCATCCCCTATTTCGCCGAGCAGATCGTCGACTTCCTTAGGGATACGGAGCTTCTCGTGCTTGTCGGCACCAAGCCGCCGGTGTCGTTTTTCGCCTATCCCGGCAAGCCGAGCTGGTGCACGCCCGATTCGTGCCGGATTCTTTACCTGGCGCAGCCGCATGAGGATGGCGTCGCCGCGTTGGCGGCGGTCGCCGATGCGGTCGGGGCTCCGGCGCAGCCCGCGTCACGCGCCGCTCTGAAGCAGCCCGAGGTGCCGACCGGCCCGCTCAACGTCATGACCGCGGGTCAAGTGATCGGCCACTACTTGCCGGCAAACGCGATCATCGCCGAGGAGGCCGGCACCGCCGGTCTCGGCACGGCGTTTTTCACTGCCAATGCCGAGCCTCACGACTACCTCTCGCTCACCGGCGGCTCGATCGGCCAAGGGATGCCGCTGGCGACCGGTGCGGCGGTGGCGTGTCCCGATCGCAAAGTCGTTTGCCTCGAAGGCGATGGCAGCGCCATGTACACCTTGCAGTCGCTGTGGACGCAGGCGCGCGAGCAGCTCGACGTCACCACCGTCATTTTCGCCAACCGCTCCTACGTCATTCTCAATGTCGAGCTGAAGCGCGTGGGCGCCGCGGAGCGCGGCGCGAAAGCCCTCTCCATGCTCGATCTGCACAATCCGGCGCTTGACTGGGTGAGCCTCGCACAGGGCATGGGCGTCGAGGCCTCCCGTGCCTCGACCGCCGAGGAATTCACCGCGCAATTTTCATCTGCTATGGCGAGCCGAGGCCCGCGCCTCATCGAGGCGGTGATCTCGCGATGACGCGAGGCCGCCGCCGGGGCCGGCGAGGGAGCAGGGCTTGTTGATCGTCCCCCGGCGTTTACGTTTCGCAATGCGTGCGGCGTGCGCGGCACGCGCTCTGGCCTGGAGGGAGCGGAATGGCAAAAGGCGTGAAGGGGGCGACCCCCCACAGTGGGCCCCGGACCTTGTCCATCGATATAGGCGGGACCGGTCTCAAGGCATCCGTCCTTGACGGCGCGGGACGCATGGTGGTGGAGCGGGTTCGCGTGGCGACCCCGCATCCTTGCCCGCCCGCGGTCTTGCTGCGGGCGCTCGCAAGCCTGGTCGCACCGCTGCCTCCCTCCGACCGGATTGCCATTGGCTTTCCCGGTGTGATCCGCGACGGCCATGTCGTCACGGCACCGCATTTCGACGTGAAGGGCTGGCAGGACTATCCGTTGCAAGAAGCGGTTTCGCGTCGCCTTGGCAAGCCCGCGCGCCTGCTCAACGATGCCGAGGTTCAGGGCCTCGGTGACATCGCCCGACGCGGGCTCGAAGTGGTGCTCACGCTCGGCACCGGCGTCGGCAGCGCCGTGTTCGGCAATGGCCGCCTCGCGCCGCATATCGAGCTCGCACATCATCCGATTCACAAGCACGAGACCTACAATGATTACGTCGGGAATGAAGCGCTGCGTGCGCTGGGCAAAAAAAAATGGAGCCGACGCGTGCACAAAACCATCGATATCGTTTACGCCTTGCTGCACTACGACGTGCTGTATCTCGGCGGCGGCAACGCGAGCCATGTCGCACTCCCGCTGCCCGACAACGTCCGGCTTGCCTCGAACGACGCCGGCATCACGGGAGGCGTCCGCCTCTGGGACGAGGAAGTCTGGCGGGCCATTCAAGACAGCCACGGCCGCCGCGAGCGCAAACGCGGGTCTGCAACCGGCCCCACGCGCCGCGCCGCTCTTCGATCGCGGTGATCGAGCAGGAGGTGTTTGGCGGGCATGATGGAATGGACGCAAGCGGGAACGCCGGTTGTCGCTTCCTTTCTCGCCTCGATGGTGGAGTTCGTCGAAGCGCTGACCGTTGTTCTTGCCGTCGGCACCGTCCGCGGCTGGCGGCCGGCGCTGTTCGGGGCCTTCGCGGCGATGCTGGCGCTGAGCCTCATGGTGCTGGCCTTGGGGCCGTCGCTGACGCTCATCCCGCTTGAGGCGCTGCAGCTGCTCGTCGGCTCGCTCCTGCTCTTGTTTGGGCTGCGCTGGCTGCGCAAGGCCATCCTGCGCGCCGCGGACGTCATTCCGCGCCACGATGAAGCGGCGGCGTTCCGGGGCACGGCCGAGCAGTTGCGGCGCGCTCAGGGGCGTCGCTGGCTCGGCCTCGATGCCGTCGCCTTTTCGACATCCCTGAAGATCGTCATGCTCGAAGGGATCGAGGTGGTGTTCATCGTCATCGCTTTGAGCGGCGGCGGACGCGCTCTGCTGCCGCCGGTCTTGGGCGCGGCGGGGGCCTTGCTGCTGGTCGTGGCGTTGGGGCTTCTGCTGCATCGCCCGCTGGCGCGCGTGCCCGAGAACACGCTCAAATTCTGCGTCGGCATCCTGCTGTCCGCCTTCGGCACGTTTTGGGTCGGGGAGGGCGTCGGCGCCGCGTGGCCAGGCACGGATGGCGCGTTGCCCGTCCTGATCGCCGGATTTCTGATCGTCGCGCTCGCCGCGATCCCCTTGGCCCGGCGCCGGCACGCTGGCGCTCTCGCCGCGTCCCGCGTCGGAGCGCGTTCGCGATGAGCGTCCTTCGCGGCCTCGCCGCCGAGCTCTTCGGCCTCTTTGTCGATGACCGCAGTCTCGCTCTCGTGCTTGTCGTCTGGGTCGCGCTCGTCTTTGCGCTGAGCCGTTGCGGCCTGAGCCCGACCTGGCTCGGGCCCGTGCTCTTCGGCGGGGTCATCCTGATCCTGGTCGAGAATGTCTGCCGCCGTACCGGCTGACCCGAAACACCGACGCCCTCTGCCGGAGCCCCGCGGCGGCGGCCGTCAGCCGCCCCACTTCGCGACGAGCCGCCGCAGCAGCGTCCGCGGCCCATCGAGATGCAGACCCCCGTGGCGAAAGATGTCGATACCGAGACGCGCCTTGATGACGTAAAGGGCGTAGAGCGCCACCACGGCCAGAAGCAGCAACGGGATCAGCCCGAGCGCTGCATAAAGCCGCGAGACCATGGCGAGGACGGAGGCGAGCATCGGCACCGGATCGACGGCGAGATCCGCACTATGAACGGTTCGGCGCGCGCTTTGCTCCGGTGGGGAGCGCCGGCATCTTCGGCGCGTCTTCCCCCTGCGGCGGCGAGCCTATATTTTGCCGTTTCCACCGCAATGGAGGCACGCCATGCGATCCCTCACCGTTGCTCTCGGCGATTACGGCCTCACGCGGCCGCTCAAGGACGGCAGCGTGCCGCTTGGCCGCCTGAAGCTCGATTTCGTCCCGGTCGAGCCGATCACCGCGGCGATGCGGCGCATGGTGCGCGGGCTTGAGTTCGATGTCTGCGAGATGGCGTTCACGACGTATCTCTGCGCCAAGGCGCTGCGCAAGCCCATCACCGCACTGCCGGTCTTCCTGACGCGGAATTTCCATCACCGCGCCGCGGTCTGCACCGTGGCGTCCGGCATCGCCTCGCCTCGGGATCTCGCCGGCCGCGCGGTGGCGGTCAATCGCGGTTACACCGTCACCACCGGTCTCTGGGTGCGTGGCATCCTCAGCCGCGAATACGGCCTCGATCTCGACACGGTCACCTGGCTCCCCACCGATGAGGAGCATGTGGCGGAGTATCGCGCTCCCGCCCATGTCGACTATTCCTGCCGCGGCAAGACGGTGGAGGAGTTGCTGCTGTCGGGCCGCTGCGACGCGGCGGTCGGCGATATCCGCAGCGCGTCGCCGGCGATCCGCCCGCTCATCGCCAATGCACGGGACGTGGGCGCGGCGTCGTTTCGCAAGACCGGCATCTATCCGCTCAATCATGCCGTGGTGGTGAAGGATGCGTTGCTTGAGCAGGATCCGGCGCTGGCGGCGGAGCTCGTCGCCCTGTTCGAAGCGGCCAAGGCGCGCTACCTCGCGCATCTCGCGCGCGGCGCCGGGCTTTCCGCCGCCGATCAGGCGGCGCAGGAGCTGGGCGCGGTGGTGGGCGATCCCTTCCCCTACGGCATCGACGCCAATCGCCAGGCGCTCGACGCCATTCTCGACTTCGCCGACGAGCAGCATGTGACGCCCGCGCGGCTCTCTCTCGACACGCTCTTCGCGCCGCTGCCGGCGGCCGCATAACGGTTCCCGTCGACCGCCAGGGGCGAGTCGCTCCGGTGCGAACCGCTGCTCGATGCGTTCATCGGCGCGGCGTGCCCCATCCTCGTCCAACGCGAGCCAGCACGAGCCTGCGGCCACCGACGCCCTGACGTCCTGAGGACGCACCGGTTCGGTCGATCGCGAACCGATGCGACAAAACCGCTACGCCGTCGTCGCCGCGGCGTTCTCGACGAACCAGCGATAGGCGTCGGCGAGACCGTCGCCGAGCGCAATACGCGGGCGCCAGCCCATGGCGTTCAGCTTCGTCACGTCGAGCAGCTTGCGCGGCGCCCCGTCCGGGCGCGTGCCGTCATAGCGGAACCCGCCGCGATAGCCGACCGCCGCGGCGATGAGTTCGGCCAGCTCACGAATGCTGACATCCTCGCCACAACCGATATTGATCGGGCTTTCGCCGGAATAGCGTTCCATCAGGAAGACCAGCGCGTCGGCGACATCGTCGACATGCATGAACTCCCGCCGCGGCGCCCCGGTGCCCCAGATCTCTACCTCCTTGGCGCCGCTGAGCTTGGCGCGGTGCGTCTTGGCGATGAGCGCCGGCACGACATGGCTCGCCGCGAGATCATAGGTGTCGCCCGGGCCGTAGAGATTGGTCGGCTGCGCCGCGATGAAATCGACGCCGTGCTGGCGGCGATAGGCGGCGCAGAGCTTGAGGCCGGCGATCTTGGCGATGGCGTACCATTGGTTCGTCGGCTCGAGCGCGCCGGTGAGCAGCGCTTCTTCCGTCATGGGCTGCGGCGCAAGACGCGGATAGACGCAGGAGGTGCCGAGGAAGAGCAGCTTCCGCACCTCCGACCGGCGCGCTGCTTCGATGACATTGGCGGCGATCATCAGATTGTCGTAGAGAAACTCGCCCGGCCGCGTGTCATTGGCGAGGATGCCGCCCACCGTCGCCGCGGCGACGAAGACCGCCTCCGGGCGATGCGTGTCGAACCAGCGTTCGACCGCGTCCTGCCGGCGCAGATCGAGCGCGCTGCGCGTCGCGGTGAGCAGCTCGCATTGCTCGGATGCGAGCCGCCGCAGGAGCGCGTCCCCGACCATGCCGCGGTGGCCGGCGACGAAGACGCGGCGGCCTTTCAATTGAAAGAGGCGGGGTTCCTTCTCGGGCATTGCGTCCTCGGCGGTCGCCCGCCGGGACGGCGGGCGTGCCTGCTCTAGCACGCCGCCGCGGCGCGGGGCAATCGGCGCGCGCCGCGCCGCGCCCGCCAGGCTGGCGCACCGCTCTCACGCCGGCCGGCGACGGCTGTCGACACTCCGCCGCGCGACGGCGCCGACCGGATTGCCGAGGCTGATCCGGCTAATCGCCGCTGCTGATCGACGGCGTTCCGACCGAGCCCGGAGGCGTGAAGGGAGCCGAGCCGCCGGACGTGACGGGTGCGGTGGGCTGAGCTGCCGCCGCTGCCGCGGGAGCACCGCCGCCGCCACCGCCGCCGCCGCCGAGACCGCCGGCGCCGAAGGCGAAAGGCTGCGTTGGCCCGCCATAGGCCCCTCCTACGCCGTTATTTTGACACTGTGCCAAATTGGCGTTCGTCCCGGTGCAATCGGCGGCGGCGGGCAAGGGGTCTCGCAGGGCTTTTTCTGCTCTGGCGACGTAGTTGAGGCATTCGGACTCGCTGCCTGGTTCGGCCTCGAGGGCGCGTCCGTACCATTTTTCGGCAAGCCAATAGCGCTGCAGATTCCCCACCTTGGTCTGGTCGATGCGCGGCTTCAGATCTTGGAGGTCGTCTCTGCACAGAGCATGCGCCTGCGCCGATAAGGACAGAAATAGACTCGCAAAAAGCGCCGTCCTTGCGATCATCGCTTCCTCCGTTCAGGCAGGGCGAACGTCGCTCATTCTGATCGGTTCCACCCTGGCGATGGAAGCTCCTTCGAGAATGGAACCTTTGCGCGGCTTGGTCCGGAGTAATTCGACCGGCGATTGCTCGATCTGGACTGATCTCTCGCCCTCCGTCGCATGGTCGAGCCGCGCGGAATGCACGCACGGGAAGCGCGTTGGTCTAGGGCGGTTCAGCAGCGACGGAGGCAGCCATGGGCGAGCAGCGCGAGATAGAGGTGCTCGGCGTCGCCTATGTCGGGCCGCATTGCGTTCACCCCGAAACCTACGAGATCGTGATCCACGTCCAGGCCGCGCCGGACGCGCCCTCGGAGCATATCGCGCTGCGGTTTCGCCCTTCCGACGCGGCCTTTCTGGCGCTGGCGATGCAGGCGAATCCGCCTCGGCCTCATGCCGATGAGCGGCTGCTGGATCACGTTGCCGCTCTCGGCACTTAGGAACCTGGGCGAGCCGCCGCTTACTTCTGGCCGAGGCTCAGAATGTAGGTGACGATGTCGGCGCGTTGCCGGTCGGTGAACTTGATGTCCGGCATATCGCCATGCGGCGTGCTCAAGAACGCATTCAGCGACGCGGCCGTGGTCGAGGGCAGCTTCGCCACCGCCATGAAGCTCGGGACATCGGCGTAAGGCCCGGCGATTTCGCCCGGCTCGACCGCGTGACAGCTGGTGCACCACGCGCGGGCGAGCTGGTGCCCGCCCTCGACTTCGACACTGACGCCCGCGGCCGTCGCCCCCCAGGCGGCCAGGGCGAGCGAAGGCAGCGCCAGCGCCAGGAGTTTTGCGATGCCGAAGACCGTCGATAGCTTGATGCGATGGCAGAACATGCCTCACCTCGGCTGGCGGCGGCGCCGCGGCTGATATGCGTCAAGCCGATGCCGCGGCGGCACGCCCCGCCGCTTCTAGGGCCGGCCGAGCTCGATGCGATCTTCGACTTGGGTGACGCCGGGCACCGACCACGCGGCGCGCTCGGCGGCTTCGCGCTCGGTCCAGGCGTCGACCTTGCCGCTCAGCGTCACCTTGGTGCCGGTCACGGTGACGGCGATCTTCGTCGCCTCGACCTCGGCGTTGCGCTCGAGCGCGGCGCGAATCTCCGCCGCCACGTCGCCGACGCGAATTGCCGGGCGGACCACGATGTCGTTGATTACGCTGCGCACGCCGCTCAGCTTGCGCACGTCGTATTCGGCCTCGGCGCGTTGAAACTGCCAGTCGACCTCGCCGTTCAGCGTGACGATACCGTGCTCGACCTTCACCGTGATGCGTTCATGCGGCACCGACACGTCCCAATGGAGGAGGCGCACCGCGCGGGCGGCGATCTCGTCGTCGTCGAGCTTCTTGTCCGAGGGCAGCCGTACTTCGATCTCCTGCGCCACGGCGCTGACGCCCTTGACGCCGCGCGCGGTGCGCTCGGCGGCGAATTTCTCGGTGAAGCTCTCGACATGGCCGGAAAGCTCGACCACGCCGTTGCGCACGCTCACGCCGATATGGGCCGCGTTCACGCTGGGCTCGAACTCGAGCGCGTCGATGACCCGCTGCTGCAGTGTGAGATCGTTGTTCATGGCCGCGCCTTTCCGGTTACTGCTACGTCACCCGTGCAAGGTTATCCCGCCGCGGCGGAAGCACATTGATCTGGGTCAAGGCGCCGCCGGCGCGTGCGACATCCGGGCTAGACGTCGATGACACATTGCGCCAGCCAATCGCCATCCGGCAGGCGCTCGAATTTGAGCGCGGTCAGCGTCGCGCCCTTCGGCTCGACCGCGGGTGCGTGACGCTCGCGATCGACGCGCTCGCCCCACGCCGTGGCGTGGAGGCGCCTCCCGGCGAGGGTCACGGCGAACCGGCCGAACACCATGTGGCGCGCCGCCATTTCGTCGATGAGGCGGTTGAGCCAGTCGACCAGCAGCAGATCGTCACGCGCCGCCTCGCAATCGATCGCCACCGGCTCGGGCACGGCGACATCCGCGAGATCGGTGACGATGGCCGTCAGCGCAATCGCCGCCTGCTCGAACGCCGCCTCGCGCGTCGGGCCGATGCCGCGGATGCCGATATCGGCGCCATGGGCGAAGTGCTCGGCGCGAAGCATGAGACTTACCGCTCGTCGGCTGCGGCGCGCCGGCCGCAGCTTTGGGCCAGCGCGCGCAACGCTGCGCTGATGGTGACGGGATAGCAGAGGGGCTCCAGCCGGCGCACGCCGGCATATTCCTGGATCTTATCGGCGCCGTCGAGCGCTCTCCGCCTCCGCATTGGCCGAGGCAGGATTCGCAAAACCGCACCGCTCCGGCTTTGATCCACGTCAAGGCCGGGCCTGGCGGAATGATCGATCGTGCCGTCATGGCGCTTGCCGCCACGGCACGCTAAGACAATGCCGCCGCTGGCGCCATTTCGCATGAGAGGGTGCAATGCTGACGATTTCGCTCGACCGATTGGTGGATCTCCTCGAGAAGGCCGCAGAGGTCGATATTCCCGAGACCGCCATCACTGAAGACGGCGCCGAGGAGGAGACGGAGATGAGCGCGGAGGCGCTCGAAGAGAGTCTGGCCGACGACCCGGCTTATGGTGATCTGGTCGAGGCGGTCGAACGCCTGACGCCTGAAGAAACCGACGAGGTGCTGGCGCTGGGGCTGTTCGCGCGCAACGGCGCTTCGGCCGAGCAATGGCAAGCCGTGGTCGAGCAGGCCCGCGCCGTCCCGGAGGCGGAAGCCACCGACGAGCTGCTGCGCATGCTCCTCCTCACCGATGAACTCGAAACCGCGCTGGAGCAGCTCGGCTATTTCGCCGAGGAAGCCGAAGAGGATGAAGAGACGCCGGAAGAAGAGGTATCGGACGAGGACGAGCGATCCGAAGACGACGATGACGATGAGGAGCCGAAGAAGTAGGTGTAGCGCAGAGCCATGCGCGCGGCTCGTCGGAGCTGACGCGGGAATGATGACGAGACCCCGATCGAGATCCGGCCCTGAGCGGCGGCGCCCCGGCCATGGATGAGCCGCAGGCGCTCATCGACTTCCTCTCCTCCGGCGCGAGCTACCGGCTTGCCGGCGCGGCGGTGGAGCAAATCGTCACCCATATCTCCCGCCTTTTCCTCGTCGGCGACCGCGTCTTCAAGCTGAAGCGGGCGGTCAAGTTCTCCTATCTCGACTATTCCACCCGCGAGCGCCGCGAACGCTTCTGCCGCGCCGAGCTCGATCTCAACCGCCGCACCGCGCCCGGGCTCTATCTCGGCCTCCGCAAGATCACCCGCGGTACCGATGGCAGCCTCGCTCTCGATGGCGGCGGCGAGGCCGTCGACTGGCTCATCGAGATGCGCCGCTTCCGCGAGGACGACCTCTTCGACCGCATGGCCGCCGCCGGCCGCCTCACGCCAATGCTGATGCGCGATCTTGCCGACGCCATCGCCGTCTTCCACAGCGATGCCGAGATCACGCCCGATCGCGGCGGCCGTGACAGCCTCGCGCGTACCATCGCCATCAATGACGAGAATCTGCGCCTCGCGGCGCCGCCGCTCGACGGCGCCGGCATCGACCGGCTGCGGGCGGCGTCCGAAGCCCATCTCACCCGGGTCGGGCCGTTGCTCGAGGCGCGGCGCCGCGCCGGCAAGGTCCGGCGCTGCCATGGCGATCTGCACCTGCGCAACATCTGCCTCTTCGAAGGCAAGCCGACGCTTTTCGATTGCATCGAGTTCAACGACGATTTCGCCTGCATCGATGTGCTCTACGACCTCGCTTTCCTGCTCATGGATCTGGTCGAGCGCGGGCTGGCAGAGGATGCCAATCGCGTCCTCAACCGCTATCTCGACCGCAGCAGCGAGAGCGATGGTCTCGCCGCCTTGCCGCTCTTCCAATCGGCGCGGGCGGCGGTGCGCGCCCAGGTCCTGGGCGCGTTGGTCCGCTCGGGCGGTCCGCAACGGGCGGCGGAGGCGCGCGCGGCCGCGGCCTATCTTGCCCTCGCGCTGGCGCTGCTCGAGCCGCACCCGCCGCGCCTGCTGGCATTGGGCGGGCGCAGTGGCACCGGCAAGTCGACCGTCGCCCAGGCGCTCGCTGCCGGATTCCCGCCGGCGCCTGGCGCGCGCCTCTTGCGCAGCGATGTGATACGCAAGCGCTTGGCCGGCATCGCGCCGGAAACGAGTCTGCCGCGTGAAAGCTATACCCCCGCCGCCTCCGAGCGCGTCTATGCGGCGTTGGGCGAGGAAGCGGAAAGGACCTTGGCGGCCGGCTACAGCGTTATCGTCGATGCGACCTTCCTGCGCGCCGAAGAACGCCGGGCGGTCGCGGCGCTGGCGGCGAAGGCGCGCGTGCTGTTCACCGGGCTGTGGCTCGATGCGCCCGATGAGGTGCTGGCCCGCCGCATCGCTGCGCGGCGTGGCGATGCCTCCGACGCCGATCTCGCCGTGCTGCAATGGCAGCTCGGCATCGATACCGGCCCGATCGCGTGGCAGCGCGTCGACGCGGCGGGCGATCTCGCCGAAACGCTCGCCGCGGCCCGGGCGCTCAGTGCGACATCAGGACCGGCACCGTCATCGTCGTGAGCAACGTGCGGGTAGCGCCGCCGAAGATGAATTCCCGGGTGCGCGAATGACCGTAGCCGCCGGCGACGATGAGATCGGCACCGATATCGTCGGCATAATTGAGCAGCGCGTTGCCTTCGTCGATCTCTTTGGCCGTGGTGTGCGCGGCCGTCGCCTTGACGCCGTGGCGGGCGAGGTGCAGGGCGATGTCGGCGGCCGGGACGTCGCCGTCGCCGCCGACGCCGGCCTCGGGATTGATGGCGAGAACCGTGACCGAGCGCGCCTGCTGCAGCAGCGGCAGCGCATCGTTGAGCGCGCGCGCCGCTTCGCGGCTGCTCTTCCAGCCGATCAGCACGGTCTGACCCAGATTTGTGACGCTGCCGATATAGGGGACGATCAGCACCGGCCGGCCGGAGGAGAGGAGCGTGTGCGCCACGATTTGCGCCTCGCTTGTGCCCGACGTGTCGTCGGGATCATGCTGCCCGACGATGGCGAGATCCGCATAGCGTGCGTGGAGCGCCACCGTCTCGGCGACGCGGCCTTCGACCAGCCGCCATTCGCCCTCGATCCCGTCGCGGCGCAGACGTTCGGTGAAGCTCGCCTCGACCGGTCGCGCCTTGGCGCGGGCGGTCTCGCGCATCTTGTCCATCATCTCGTCGATGAGACGGACATCGGCGAAGCCCGAAGGATCGCCATAGAAGAGCGCCGGCGACGGCAGCTCGACGCCGTAGAGCGCGGTGAGATGTGCGCCGTGCCGCGTCGCGAGCGCTGCGGCGAGAGCCAGCCGAACCGCGCCGCGCGGCGAGGCGTCGAGATGCACCAGGATGTCTTTCACGGCCATGGACGCCTTACTCCTTTGCCTGAGGATCGCTGGCTCCGGGCCCGGCACGCGAAGATACCGCGTTCCCGGCCCTGGGCTGAAGCGCCATCCGACCCGGCGCGGTCATTGCTCGATCACCATGCCGGAGATCGGCTCGACCCAGACCAGGTGGTCCCGCACCCCCGTAACGCCGGGCAGGCGCTCCGCCGCGACGCGGAGCGCCTCGCGCTCGCGCTCATCGGTGACGATCCCGCTGAGCTCGACGACGCCGCGGCGTACGGTGATATCGAGGCTCGCACGCGGCGCCCAGCGTTGCTTATCGAGCTCGGCAAGGAGCCGGCGGCGGATTTCCCGGTCCGAGGTGGCGGCCGCCTCGGTTTTGCCGGTGGCCTCGACCAGCGCAGCGAGCAGGTTGGCGCGACTCAGAATGCCGACGAGCCGGCCGTGTTCGAGCACCGGTAAGCGCTTCACCCGATGCTTCTCCATCAGCGCGACCGCGGCATCGAGCGGCGTATTGGGGGCGATCGAGACGACTTCCCGGGTCATGATCGCGCCCACCTTGCCGGCATGGGTCTGGACATAGTCGCGCGCCAGGCGCCCGGGCCCGAGCAGCAGCTCGACCCAGCGCGCGTGCCGGCGCTCGGTGCCGATCTCCGCCCGCCGCAACAGGTCGCCTTCGGTCAGCATGCCGGCGAGCGCGCCGCTCGCGTCGACCACCGGGAGCCCGCTGATGCGGCGGCTCAGCATCAGCCGCGCCGCATCCTCGACGGTGCTCTCCGCGGTGACCGTGATCGCGCCGCGCGTCATCACCTCTGCTGCCTTCATGATCCCACCTTCCTTTAGCGCCAACCCTACCGGTCGCCGGGCGGCGATGCCTTGATCCGGATCAATCCGCGGTATCCGGGGCCTAGCCCAGCGCGAGATGGATCAAGGCGGATCGGCGGCGGCGCGACCTCGGTGCAGGTGATTCTCGACGCGAGCGACGACGCTTCGGCGACCCTGGCCGGGGCCTGCGCAGAGACCGTGGTTTTGCGAGCGACATGCAGGTCTGGTTTGCCGGCGGCTCGGGACAGTTCATGCCGTCGTCGGCGCCGCTCTCAATCGAATCGCGGGTGTGGTTCAACGAAGAGCTCGACAGCCGGAACTTCATCATTCCGGACGATCAATTTGTCGCTGCATTTTGCCCTTGCAGCAATATTGAGGTGCGCGTAGTTAGTAGGATCGCCCGTGACACGGGGAGGTCCTTGGTGACAAAAGTGCCGACGCAGCGCGCAGCGCGACTGCCCTCTCGCGCGCATTCGCTGGCCCGGATGCTTATCGATCAGCACGGCGCCCTCGCCCTGCGTCACGTCACGGATCAAATCGAGCTCTTCCTGTCGATCGGCGATTTCGCGTCCATCGCGCTTTGGGCGCGGGCGGCGGAGGCCGTGAACAAGTTCCAACGCGAGCAGGACAAGGCGTGCCAGCCGGTTGCCGCCGAGATTCTGCCGCCGGTCGCTGCCGAACTCGGCCTCGATCCCGCGATCGAAGTGATGCTCGATGGATGAGCTTCAGCAAGTGCACAGCGTCGCCGCCATGCTCGTCGAAAAGCACGGCGTCAGAGCGGTTTCAGTGGCGGAGTATAACGCTCTCAAGGCGCAGCATGGCGGCGATACCGCATCGGCCAATGGTTGGCGCA
>Ga0335076_10003328_pt1 | contig 16153 bp, 15 predicted proteins | sample Lox_Sample_25_FD_206717 | JGI IMG/M metagenome (GOLD analysis project Ga0335076, IMG submission 206717) | Soil microbial communities from Loxahatchee National Wildlife Refuge, Florida, United States - Lox_Sample_2.5 | ecosystem: Environmental > Terrestrial > Soil > Wetlands | place: USA...
CTATGTTTTCGCTGTGTGTGCCTGTGGATAGGGGAAGACTCGGTCCGGGGCCGGCGTGCGATTCTGCGCAGCATGGATACGGGGCAACCGTTCATCGGCAGCGAGGCATTGGCATCCGGGGCGTTGAGCCGGCATCAACTGCGGACGCGCTACCGTTCGGTCTTCCCGAACGTCTACCTACCCAACGACGTCCGGCCGTCCCTCGAGCTTCGCACCGTCGCCGCATGGCTGTGGTCGAGACGGACGGCGACCATCGTCGGAGCGGCCGCCGCGGCATTGCATGGATGCAAATGGATACCGGATGACGTTCCCGTTGAGCTGAATCACGCCAACACGCGCCCACCTCGCGGCTTGCTGACGCGGCGCGACGCGTTGTCAGACGGCGAGACGCAGGTCATGAACGGGCGCAGCGTCACCACGCCCGAGCGAACCGCCTTCGACATCGGCCGGCGCGGTGCCATCCGCTCGGCGGTTGTTCGGCTGGACGCGCTCGCGCGAGCAACGGGTTTCAAGGTCGATGATGTGCTGCGCGTCGCGAAGTGCCATCCCCACTCGCCCGGGCTGCGGCGGCTAGAGTCCGCACTGGAGCTGGTCGATCCGGGGGCGCAGTCGCCCTGGGAGGGCTATCTGCGGCTGCTTCTCATCGACGCGGGTCTGCCCCGGCCACAGACGCAGATCCCCGTGCTGGGCGTGGACGGCATTCCGGTCGCCTACCTGGACCTGGGTTGGGAGGAGTACCTGGTCGCGGTCGAATACGACGGCGATCAACATCGAAGTGACCGAAGGCAATACGTCAAAGACATTCAGCGTATCGAGATGCTCGAGCGGATGGGGTGGATCATTGTCCGGGTCGTCGCGGAGGACCGCCCCGGCAACATCGTCCGCCGCGTCCGCGCCGCGCTTGAGGCGTCGAGTGTGCTGAGGGCTTCAAGTGTGCGTCCTGGGTTTCGAGCGTGAGCTGGTGGCGGGATCTGGGCGATTTTCCCGCCCTGGACGCACACGCAAAGCCCAGCACTCACACTCGACGCGAACGAAAGGGCCTAGAACGTGCTGGTGGGCCGCACCTGGTTCGCCATGTCCACCAGGGTGTAGCGATGCCGTTGGGTGGGCGCGACGCGGGCCAGGCTGCGCAACGACGCCTCGACGCCCAGTCGCAGGCCGTGTTCGGTGAACGGGAAACCGAGAATGTGGTTGGTGCTGGCCTCGTTGGCCTCGAGCCAGTCCATCGCGCCACCCAGCACCAGGGCGCGGATCTGCAGCACGCGCGGTTCGGTGGGCGGCAGCGCCTCCACGCGGCGGGCCGCGTCGCGGATCTGCGCCTCGGTGATTTCGCCGGTGGACCGGCCGGACATCAGGGTCACCGCGCTGGTCAGGCGCGCGGTGGTGAAATGCCTTGAGGTGGGCGGCACTTCGTCCAGGGTGTCCACCGCGTCCTCTCGATCGCCTTCGGCCGAAAGGGTTCTGGCCAGCCCGAAGGCCGCGGAGATCACGCCGTCGTTGGTTTTCCACACCGTCTGGTAGAACTTGTGCTCGTCGGTGTTGCCGGCCAGCTCCGCGGTGGCCGCCAGCGCCAGCTTGGGCGCGAGCTCACCGGGGAAGGTGTCCAGCACCTCGGTGAAATGTTTTGTGGCGGAGTCGTAGTCGCCGGTAAGCAGCTCGGCGACGGCTCGGTACCAGACCAACCGCCACTGCCAGCCGACCCGCTCGGCCAGGTCGTCGAGTTTGCGGGTGGCCTTGGCCACGTCGCCGAGGTCCAGCAGCGCGCGGACCTCCATCAGGGGCAGCTCGATCGACTCGGACACCTCGATGCCGTCGGCGTCCAGCGAACCGTGGCGGGCCGCGCGCAACGAGTCCAGCGTCTGCACAGGCTGGGACAGCACCGTCGCCTGCAGCACCGGGGCGGCGACGTCGGCCGGGTCGACCAGCGGCACCGGCAGCGCGGTCACGATTTCCCGGGCGGTCAGCTTCTCCGAATGGACCTGCCCGTCCAGGTACACGTCGGTGTGCGCGACGAGCAGGTCCACCCCGAACGTCGAGCGGCTGGGGCTGAAGACCGTCGACAGGCCGGGCCGCGGCACCCTGGTGTCATGGGCGACCACCTCCCGCAGCACGCCCATCAACTGGGCGGACATCTCCTCGGCGGTGGAAAACCGGCGCCGTGGGTCGGGGTCGGTGGCGCGGCGCAGTAGACGGCCGAACGAGTCGTAGGTCTTGAGCACGGGGTCGTCGTCGGGCAGGCCGTCCACGTAGCGGCCATTGCGGGTGCGCAGGTTCAACGCGAGCGCCGCCAGCGTGCGTCCCACCGTGTAGATGTCGGTGGCGATCGTCGGGCCGGTCCGCACGATCTCCGGCGCCTGGAAACCGGGCGTGCCGTAGAGGTAGCCGAACGAATTGATCCGCGACACCGCGCCCAGGTCGATCAGCTTGAGTTGCTCCTCAGTGAGCATGATGTTCTCCGGCTTCAGGTCGTTGTAGACCAAGCCGATGGAATGCAGGTAGCTCAGCGCGGGCAGGATCTCTAGCAGGTAGGCGATGGCCTCGGCGACCGGCAGCTTCTCGGACTTCCCGGCTTTGAGGCTGCGCCTCAGCGACTGTCCGCCGATGTACTCCATGACGATGTAGCCGACGGGATCGCCGCGCTGGTCCGTGTGTTCGACGAAGTTGAAGATCTGCACGATCTGCGGGTGAACCACCTCGGCGAGGAACTGGCGTTCGGCCATCGCGATCGCCTGCGCCTCGGCGTCACCGGAATGCACCAGGCCCTTGAGCACCACCGGACGGTCGTTGACGTTATGGTCGACCGCCAGGTACACCCAACCCAGTCCGCCGTGCGCGATGCAGCCCTTGACCTCGTACTGGCCGGCGACGATCTCCCCCGGATTCAGTTGGGGCAGGAAGGAATACGGACTGCCGCAGGCCGGGCACCAGCCCTCCGAGGCGCCTTTGGCGTGCTGACTGGACCGGCCGACCGGCTTTCCGCAATTCCAGCAGAAGCGCTTCGACTCCGGCACCACCGGACTGGTCATCAGGGCCTCGAGCGAATCGATGTCCCGCACGCGCGGGATCTCGACCAGGCCACCGCCGAGCTGCCTGGTCGGGGGAAGCACTCGGGTGGCCACCGTCATCCGGTCCGGCGCCTCGGTGTCCATGCCGGGGATGAGGGGGAAGTCATCGTCATCGTCGTCGAAATCGGGACGGAACAGCGCCTGGGTGGCCTGTGGCCGCGACTCCGCCTCTGAGCTAGCTTGGGAGCCCGTCTGCGCTTCCGGCGCCTGGGCGCCCGGCTCTTCGGAATCCATCGGCTCGGCCATCAGTCCACATACCTCGGCGTCGGCGGGGCAGGTGCGGGGCCCAAGACCGTCAACCACTTGCGGTACAACGTGTTCCACGTGCCGTCCCGGCGGATGCGTTCCAGCGTGCCGTTGACGAACCGGACCAGCCCGGTGTTGTTCAGGTTGATGCCGACGCCGTAGGGCTGGGTGGCCAGGTTCGGTCCGACGATGTGCAGGTAGGGGTCTTCCTCGACCAGCCCGGCCAGGATCGAGTCGTCGGTGCTGACGGCGTCGATCTCCCGCTGTTGCATGGCCACCAGGCAGTCGGCCCAGTTCACCACGGACACGATGACCGGTGGCGGGTCGATCTGCTGGATGCGGTGCAGCGACGTGGTGCCCCTGGCCACGCAGACCCGCTTGCCGGACAGGTCGGCAGCCTTGGCGATCGGCGCGTCGCGGGGGGCGAGGATGCGCTGGTTGGCGTCGAGGTAGACGGTGGAGAAGTTGACCAGCTTGCGCCGCTCGCAGGTGATGGTCATGGTCTTGACGACGACGTCGACCTCCGACTGCTGCAGCGCGGTGACGCGCTCTTCGGACGACAGGATCCGGTACTCGACGTGCGATGGGGCGCCGAAGATGTCGCGCGCGATCTCGCCGGCGATGTCGACGTCGAAGCCAGTGATCTCGCCCGTGATCGGGTCGCGGAAGCTGAACAGGTTGCTGCCGATGTCGAGGCCGACGATCAGCCTGCCGCGCGCGCGGATGTCGGCGACGGCGGCGTCGGCCTCGGCCTTGGCGGGGAAGGGGCGCAGGCTGGCGGTCGGATCGCAGTCCTGATTCGCGTTGTCCGGGGGCAGCGGCGGCTCCGGCGGCAACTGCTGCATGCCGATCGGCGTGGGCGGTGGCAGCGTCGGCGCGGTGGCCACGGTCAGCGATTCGGTGTGGCCGCAGCCCGCCAGCGCCGTGCACATGAAGGCCGCGGCGAGTGCCCCGAGATGGGATGCCGCCCGCCGGATCCGGGCCGCGCCCGTCATCATCGGTACTCTTTCAGCCGTGGCCACAGGCCCAGCGCGACGGCGATGGCGGCGCCGAGGCTGAGCACCACGCCGCCGACCTGGGCTCCCGACAGCCCGCTGCGCGCGTTGAGCACGTCGTTGCGCAGGTGGGTGCGGCTCTGATCCATGGCCTTGCGCAACTGGTCTTCGAGCTTGTCGAACGCCGGCGTGGAATCGTCCTCGCCGCTGCCGAGGGCCACCTGCGTGGCGGCCCGGTAGTTGCCCACCGAGATGTATGAGTTGATCCGGTCGTTGGCCTGCCGCCAGCGCAACAGCAGCTGATCGGCGCCCTGCAGGTCGGCCTTGTCGACGGCGTCGCTGCGGGACATGTACTGCTCGAGCTGCTGGTGCATGGAGTCGATGCGCTGATAGAACAACTGCTTGCGGACCTCTTCGTCGCCGCGGCGGATCAGCGACAGCGTCTCGTCGGCCCGCGCCTGCTGGGCGGTGATGGCGACGTTGGTAATGGTCCTGAGCGACTCCGCGGCGGTCTCCTTGGCGCTACGACTCGAGGTCGTGGAGATGGTTAGCGCGGTTCCGACCCATACCACCATGACGAGGATACCGAGGGCGCCCACGACCAGCCCCGGGTTGATCCGGCGCCTGGTGTGCCGGGCCAGCCAGCGATGGGACAACGCGCCGAAGACCACCGTGCTGGCGACGACGAGGATCACCGGCGCCGGGAAGTGAGTGGACGCGGTGGTTTCGCTGTCCACCCGCTCCGACGTCGCCTGGTACAACTGTGCCGCGTCGGGCAGGATCGTCGATTGCATCAGGCCGGAGGCCTCCGACAGGTAAGACGACCCGACCGGGTTGCCTTCCCGGTTGTTGGTTCGCGCGATCTCGATCAGGCCGGTGTAGACGGCCAATTCGGCGTTGATCCGGCCCAGCAATTGCACCAGCGGTTCGTCCGTCAGCCCGCTCGACGCCCTGGTCACGGCGACCGTGGCGTCGGTGATGGCCTGTTCGTAGCGTTGCCGGACCGGGCGGGGCTCGGCCTGGGCGATGAACGCGGTGGCGGCCGCGGCGTCGGCCACCGACAGCGTGGTGTACAGCCGTCCGGCGGCGAACGACAGCGGCTCGGTGTGGTTGAGCACCGTGGACAGCACCTGCTGCCGGTGGTTGATGGTCGTCGAGGTGGCGAAGGCGCTGGAGACGCCGAGGGCCGCCAGCACGATCCCGATGGTCAAGATGCGGCCCGGCGTCGTCGAGATGAACCACCAGCGGGGGTGGGCCGGTTCGGCCGGCGACCGAATCCCCTTCGGCTCGGTCGTCGGGTGCGCCAGCTCAACCGTCACGTCTGATCAGCCCTCGTACTCTCGGCGCCTGAAATTCACTGCACTAACTCGGATAAGCGAATTCTAAGAGAATGTTCCGGCGGATGGGGGGAGGCGATCCCAATTGACCGAGGGGATTGCCTGCATATCCTGAACTCGTGCAGGGCGACGGCGACGGATGGGTGGTATCCGACGGCGGCGCCCACTACTGGGGCCGGTTCGGCGCGGCCGGCTTGTTGTTGCGCGCCCCCCGGCCAGACGGCACGCCCGCGGTGCTGCTGCAGCATCGTGCGGTGTGGAGCCACCAGGGCGGCACCTGGGGGTTGCCGGGCGGCGCCCGGGACAGCCACGAGACCCCGGAGGAAACCGCCGTCCGCGAAGCGCACGAGGAAGCGGGCCTGCCGGCAGAGCGACTGACGGTGCGGGCGACGCTGGTCACGGCCGAGGTCTTCGGTCTCGGCGGCGCTCACTGGACCTACACCACCGTCGTCGCCGACGCGGCCGAGTTGCTGCACACCGTGCCGAATCGGGAAAGCGCCGAGATGCGCTGGGTTGCCGAGAGCGAGGTGGCCGACCTGCCGCTGCATCCCGGTTTCGCGGCCAGCTGGGAACGGCTGCGCACCGCCCCGACGCTGGTGCCCCTGGACCACGGCGACGAACGGCGGCACCACCTGCCGCGCACGATCGAGCTGGAGGCCGGAGTCTTCGTGTGGTGCATGCCGGGCCATCCACTTCAGGCCGATGAGGAGCCGTCGCAGCTGAGCCGCCGGATCAGCTCGCTGCTGCAAGCGCCGACCTGAGCTGTTCGGCCGCCGCCCGCGGGTCCTCGGCCGCGGTGATCGCCCGCACCACAACGATTCGTCGCGCGCCGGCCTCCAGCACCTCGGGCAGCCGCCTGGCGTCGATGCCGCCGATCGCGAACCACGGCTTGTCACCGGCGAGTTCGGCGTCCAGGGCGGCGGCCGCCCGTACCAGCTGCAGGCCCTGCGCGGGGCGATCGGGTTTTGTCGGGGTGGGCCAGCAGGGGCCGACGCAGAAGTAGTCGGCATCGCCCGTTGCGGCGGCGGCAGTCTGGTCACGGTCATGCGTGGACAGCCCGAGCAGCGTCTCCGGCCCGACAATCTCCCGGGCCACGGCCAGCGGCAGGTCGCCCTGGCCCAGGTGCAGCACATCCGCGCCGGCCGCGCGGGCGATATCGGCGCGGTCGTTGACCGCGAACAGGGCACCGTGCCGACTGGCCGCCTCGGCGAGGATCTCGCACGCGGCCAGCTCGTCGCGCGCCTCGAGGGGGCCGAACCGCTGCTCACCGACCGACCCCTTGTCGCGCAGCTGGACGATGTCGACTCCGCCGGCCAGGGCGGCGTCGGCGAACTGGGCCAAGTCGCCACGCTCACGGCGCGCGTCGGTGCACAGATACAGCCTCGCTGCCGCGAGACGGGTAACGGATTCGTACACACCGCGACGCTAGCGCGCTAGCGTGGAACCCGAAGAACTTAGACACGGGAGTCCCGGGAGCGGGGCTGAGAGTGGGCACAGCCAGAGCAACCTGGACCTGCCCTTACCGTCACACCTGATCCGGATCATGCCGGCGAAGGGAGGCCAGCGATGCCATCAGGGCCACCAACGGGGCTGCTGGCCGTCATCGGCGGGGGTGTAATCGGGTTGTCGGTGGCGCGCCGGGCGGCGCAGGCCGGGTGGTCGGTGCGGGTGCATCGCACCGGCGACGCGGGTGCGTCCTGGGTCGCGGGCGGCATGCTGGCCCCGCACAGCGAAGGCTGGCCCGGTGAGGAGCGGTTGTTGAGGCTGGGTCTGGAGTCGCTGCGGCTGTGGCGCGAGGGCGGCTTCCTGGACGGGCTGCCGCCGGAGGTGATCACCGCCCGCGAGTCGCTCGTGGTAGCGGTTGACCGGGCCGATGTCGCGGACCTGCGCACCGTTGCCGACTGGTTGTCGCAGCAAGGGCATCCGGTGGTCTGGGAGTCGGCCGCCCGGGATGTTGAACCCCTGTTGGCGCATGGCATCCGGCATGGCTTCCGGGCGCCCACCGAGCTGGCGGTGGACAACCGCGCGGTGCTCGACGCCCTGGGCAAAGACTGCGAGCGCCTGGGGGTTCGCTGGGCGGCGCCGGTCGACGACCTGTCTAAGGTCGATGCCGATGCCGTGGTGATCGCCAACGGCATTGACGCGCCCGCGCTGTGGCCCGGCCTGCAGGTGCGCCCGGTGAAGGGCGAGGTGCTGCGGCTGCGCTGGCGAAAGGGCTGTATGCCGTTGCTGCGGAGGGTTATTCGCGCCCGCGTCCACGCACGGCAGGTCTACCTGGTTCCGCGCGCGGACGGGGTGGTCGTCGGCGCCACCCAGTACGAACACGGACGCGACACGGCCCCCGTGGTTTCGGGAGTGCGTGACCTGCTCGACGACGCGTGTGCGGTGCTGCCGGCGCTCGGCGAGTACGAGCTGGCCGAGTGTGCGGCGGGGCTGCGCCCGATGACGCGCGATAATCTGCCACTCGTGCAACGCTTGGACGCGCGCACCCTGGTCGCCGCCGGCCACGGCCGATCCGGGTTCCTATTGGCGCCGTGGACCGCCGAACAGATCGTTTCCGAATTGGTCCCGGTCGGAGCGAGAGCCTGATCGTCATGATTGTCATAGTCAACGAACAAAAGGTCGAGGTCGAGGAGCAGACCACGGTTGCCGCATTGCTGGAGTCGCTGGGCTTCCCGGACCGGGGCATCGCGGTGGCGATGGACTTGGCGGTGCTGCCGCGTTCGGCGTGGGCCACGAAGCTATTCGACGGTGCACGACTCGAGGTGATGACGGCGGTGCAGGGTGGTTGATGCAAAACTGACGATCGGCGATCGCAGCTTCGCCTCGCGGCTCATCATGGGGACCGGGGGAGCGACGAACCTCGCGGTGCTGGAAGAGGCCCTGGTCGCGTCGGGCACCGAGCTGACCACCGTCGCGATCCGCCGCGTCGACGCCGAGGGCGGGACCGGCTTGCTGGAGCTGCTCAACCGGTTGGGCATCACGCCGCTGCCCAACACCGCGGGGTGCCGCAGCGCGGCCGAGGCGGTGCTCACCGCGCAACTGGCCCGCGAGGCGCTGAACACCAATTGGGTCAAGCTCGAGGTGATCGCCGACGAGCGCACGCTGCTGCCTGATGCGGTCGAATTGGTCAGGGCGGCAGAGCAATTGGTCGACGACGGGTTTGTCGTCCTGCCCTACACCAACGATGACCCGGCGCTGGCCCGTCGCCTCGAAGACGCCGGCTGCGCGGCCGTGATGCCGCTGGGCGCCCCGATCGGCACCGGTCTCGGCATCACCAACCCGCACAACATCGAGATGATCGTCACACGGGCCGGCGTTCCGGTGGTGCTCGACGCCGGCATCGGCACCGCCAGCGACGCCGCCCTGGCAATGGAGTTGGGTTGCGACGCAGTGCTATTGGCCACCGCGGTGACCCGCGCGGCCGACCCGCCGGCCATGGCCGCCGCGATGGCCGCCGCGGTCACCGCGGGCTATCTGGCGCGGCGGGCCGGGCGGATCCCCAAACGGTTCTGGGCACAGGCTTCCAGCCCAGGCCGATGAAACGTTATGTCGCGCTGGGTAGTTCGATGGCCGCCGGTCCCGGAATCCGGCCCCGCGCCGCGGGCGCTCCGCTGTGGGCGGGCCGATCGGCCCGCAACTACGCGCATCTGGTCGCCGAACGGCTGAACCTCGAACTGGTTGACGTCACCTTCTCCGGCGCGACCACCGCCCACGTGCTCGCCGAGCACCAGCACGGCACGCCACCCCAAATCACCGCGCTGGACGGGTCGGAGAGCCTGGTCACGGTGACGGTCGGCGGCAACGACGTCGGCTACGTTCCGCTGTTGACGGCCGCCTCGCTGCCGCTCGCCGCGCGGCGCCTGCCGCTGCTGGGCGGGCGCATATCCGAACTGCTGGACCGTGACGCGCGCGATCGAGCCCTGGCCGACGTGTTCGATTCGTTGTGCGCGGTCGGGACCGCGCTGCGGCAGCGCGCCCCGGGGGCACGGGTATTCTTCGTCGACTACCTGACGATCCTGCCGCCCGCGGGAGTGTCGGCCCCGCCGCTGCCCGAAGCCGATGCCGATTTCGGCCGGCATGTGGCCGAGACACTCGAAGGCCTCACGGCCGATGCGGCGGTGTCGACCGGATGCGAGGTCGTCCGCGCGGCCGCGGCCAGCCGGCAACACCACGCCTGGTCGGCCCAGCCGTGGACGACTAGGCCGGCGCGCTACGGTGTGCCGCTACCGGGTCGGCCGGCCCCGTTGCACCCCAATGGTGCCGGGATGCGCGCGGTGGCGGATTTGCTTGCCGCCCAACAGTAGAAGGTCAGCCGTTGGTGCGCCACCACTGGTAGAGGGCGTTGACGTCGGTGTTGGCTGCGCGGATGTGGCTCAACACGTTTTTGCCTTCGGTGGTCCAGGTTATAACCGCGGCGTTCTTGTACGTTCCGCACGCGACTTGCCCCGCCGACTGACCGGAACTGCCCTGGTGCCAGGTGCCCGGCGATTGACCGTTTTCGCCGCAAGGGCTGAGGGACACGCCGTTGATGCCGGCGGTGAAAGCGGCGGCGAGGTCGCTGCCGTTGTTGAAGAGTTGGTAGACGCCGGCGGCGGGTCCGCTGGAGTCGGGGTTTTGCCCGCAATCGAGCTCGGCCAGTACGGGACCGGACAATGGGGCCGGCTGGCAATTGTTGAGGCCGTAGCCCTTCGACAGCGAGCTGGCCAGCGTGTTGATATCTGCCGAGGTACCGGTGCCGGGGTCTGCAGTCGCCGTGGCGGCACCGAAGACGGCGGCACCGCCCGTGAGCGCTACGGCCGTCGCGGCTCGCAGCGCGTTGGTGAGAGGGGACATCCTGAACTCCTTTGACGTGTTGGGAAACCAGATAATCCGAGCATCTTTCGGGCCGCCGCCGCGGAAGTCATTGCGGCCCAACGATCCACATCAGCCGTTAGCGCGCCACCACTGATAGAGCGCCGGGACGTCGTTGTTGGATCCGCGGATGTAGCTCAACACGTTTTTGGCGTTCGTGGTCCAGATGATCTCGGCGGCGTTCTGGTACGTCCCGCATGCCACCGATCCCGAGTTGGCGGTGTCACTGCCCTGATGCCAGGTCGTGGGTGACTGGCCGGCGTCCCCGCACGCAGTCAGAACGTCGTCCTTGATGCTGGCCTTGAACGAGCCGGCCAAGTTGTCGGCGTTGTTGAAGAGGATGTATTTCGCTTGGACGGGGCCACTGGGGTCGGGGCTTTGTCCGCAGGTGAGGGCGGCCAGTTCGCCGGTGGTGAGGTTTTGGGCGGTGCAGTTGTTGAGGCCGTAGCCTTTCGAGAGCGAGGCGGCCAGCGTGTTGATGTCTGACGAGCTACCGGTATTGGTGGGATCCGCGGACGCGGTGGCGGCACCCGCGAACGCGAAACTGCCCACGAACGCTGTGGCCGTCGCGGCTCGCAGCGCCTTGCTGAGATGAGACATCCTTGGCTCCTAACGGTTGTCGGACCGACGGTGCGGCTGCGCTGACGTCCAGGAGTGTATTTGCGCCGCTCACCGGAAACAGTGCTTCTGCTAAAAGGATCGTAGGGCTATGTCCTGTCCATGCAACACATTCCGCTGGAAATTGTCTGTCTGGGCATCTTTGTTATAACGGCGGCTACCGATGCCCGATCGGCAAAGCGGTTAATCGCCAGCGATTTTCAGGCTGGCCGGACAGGCGTCGCTCGGACGGGTGGCAACGCAGCGCTCACGGGCGCGGCCGTCGCGCGGCTGGCCGAAATGATCAATTTTGCGGAGATAGTGCCCTCGCGGCGCTGCTCGGGTATGGTAAGCACCGCTTCACGCCAGCTAACTCCTCTCAACTGGAGAATCCATGACACAGCCACCGCCACCGCCCGGATACCCGCCGCAGCAGCCCGTCGGGCAAGCACCGAATAACTACCTGGTGTGGTCGATTCTGGTGACGATTTTCTGCTGTATTCCCTTCGGGATCGTGGCGATCGTCAAGTCCAGCCAGGTCAACGGGCTGTGGGCACAGGGCCGTTACCCGGAGGCGCAGGCCTCCGCCGATAGCGCCAGGAAATGGATTATCTGGTCAGTGGTCATCGGGCTGATCGTCAACGCGATCCTCATTGCGGTCAACGTGATCAACATGAACGCCAATACCAATGCGGCCATGGTATTTCTAGGGTTCTAAGCGCGGGCCGTACTCATGGAAACTCGCCAACGGTCGGTGCGGTTGGGCCTCGGCGCGCCGCTCTTGGTGGCCGCCTCCGCCACGTTGGTGTGTGCCGCTACCTGGGTGGGTGATCCGACGACCCCGGGCGGCCCGCTGCCGGTGTGCCCCACCAAGGCCCTGCTGGGCATCGACTGCCCCGGATGCGGCAGCGCGCGGATGTTGTATTCGCTGATGCACGGCAACCTGGTGGCGGCCGCCAGGTTCAACGCGCTGGGTTTGGCGGCGGTGGTGTTGCTGGTGTGGGCGTACGCGGCGTGGACCTACGGCCGCGTGACGGGCCGACCGATCAGGGGCTGGCAGCACCGGCGCTGGGCGGCGGTGGTGACACTGCTGTTGGTGGCGGCGTGGTTTGTGGTGCGCAACATCCCGTTTGCGCCATTCACCGCGCTGTATGTCTAACCTTGGGCGTGATGGCAAAAAAATCAAGGATGACCACGGCGATGCTGGCCGTGGTCGCCCTGACCGCATTTCTGACCGGCTGCTCCCACCGTCGCGCCGAGTCGCAGGCCGCGACCGGTGACCCGGCCGCGGCCGAGTTCGCCACTGCGGTACATAACAAGGTCACGACCGACGCGATGATGGCGCATCTGTCGAAACTCCAGGACATCGCCAACGCCAATAACGGAACTCGAGCGGTCGGCACCCCGGGCTACGAAGCCAGCGTCGACTACGTCGTGAATACGTTGCGTAACAGTGGCTTTGATGTGCAGACGCCCGAGTTCTCGGCGCGGGTGTTCCACGGCGACAAGCCGGCCGTGACCGTCGGCGGCAAGGCCGTGGAGGCGCGTGCATTGGAGTTCAGTCTGCCCACTCCGCCCGACGGGGTGGGCGGGCCGCTGGTGGCAGTGGCCGCCGGGGACAACGTCGGCTGTAAGCCCGCCGACTTCGACGGGCTGCCGGTGCAAGGCGCGGTGGTGCTGGTGGACCGCGGCACATGCCCCTTCGCTCAAAAGGAGGATGCCGCTGCGCAGCGCGGTGCCGTCGCGATGATCGTCGCCGACAACGTCGACGAGCAGCAGATGGGCGGCACCCTCGGGGCCGACACGGTGGTGAAGATCCCGGTGGTGAGCGTCACCAAGTCCATCGGGGTGCAGCTGCGCGCACAGCCGGGACCGACCACGATCAAGCTCAACGCGAGCGTCCAAAGTTTCAAGGCCCGCAACGTCATCGCGCAGACCAAGACGGGGTCGTCCACCGACGTGGTGATGGCGGGCGCGCACCTGGACAGCGTGCCCGAGGGCCCGGGCATCAACGACAACGGGTCGGGAGTGGCCGCCGTCCTGGAAACCGCGGTGCAGCTGGGAAATTCGCCGAAAGTGCACAACGCGGTGCGGTTCGGCTTCTGGGGTGCCGAGGAACTCGGACTGATCGGGTCGCGCAACTACGTGGAGTCGCTGAACCTGGACGGGCTTAAAGACGTTGCGCTGTATTTGAACTTCGACATGCTCGCGTCGCCGAACCCCGGCTACTTCACCTATGACGGGGACCAATCGCTGCCAGCGGACGCCCGCGGTCAACCGGTGGTGCCGGAAGGCTCGGCCGGCATTGAGCGCACGCTGGTGGCCTACCTGAAGGCGGCGGGCAAGACCGCGCAGGACACCTCGTTCGACGGTCGTTCGGACTACGACGGATTCACCCTGGCGGGTATCCCCGCGGGGGGCCTGTTCTCCGGCGCGGAGGTCAAGAAGTCCGACGATCAGGCCAAGCTGTGGGGCGGGACGGCAAACGAGCCGTTCGATCCCAACTACCACAAGAGCACCGACACCCTCGACCACATCGACCGCACCTCGCTGGGCATCAACGGCAGCGGTGTTGCCTACGCGGTGGCTCTGTACGCGCAAGACATCGGCGGGCGCAACGGGGTTCCGGTGATGGCGGACCGGACGCGACACCTGCTCGCTAAGCCATGATCGGGGCCTTGATCCGTCGGCTGGGCGCAGCGGCGGTGCTGATCGGGTTGGTGGCCGGATGCTCGTCGCCACGTCCGGTGCCGCCGGCCGCGGCGCCGGATCTCGCTCGGGGATTGGCGCCAAAGGTGACCGTGGACCGGATGGTCACCCACCTGCGCGCGCTGCAGGATATCGCCAACGCCAACCACGGAAACCGCGCAGACGGCACGCCGGGCTACGACGCAAGCGTCGAGTTTGTGGCGAAGACGTTGCGGGACAGAGGTTTCAAGGTATCGACGCCGATGTTCGACCGGCTTTATACCGTTGCACCGGGTAAGCCCGCATTGACGGTGGCCGGCCGCACCTTCCAGGTCGACCAGGCGTCGCTGCTGGTCCGCACGCCGCCCGGCGGCCTAACCGGGCAGCCGGTCCGCCCGACGCAACCGTCGGGCTGCGCGCCCAACGATTACCCGGCCGAGGTACCCAAGGGTGCGATCGCCGTCGTTGACGACACCACCTGCTCGGTGGTCGACAAGCAGAACAGCGCGGTGGCCAAGGGCGCGGTGGCACTGATCGTGCTCAGTGCGCCGCCCACTGGCCGGGGCGCTCCGCCCACGCTGTTCGTCCCCGGTTACTTCAAGCAACTGACCGTGCCCGTCGCCGTCGCCGGTGCCGACGGCGCCACCGCGCTCGCGCGTGATACCGCGCCGATACGCCTGGTGTTGGACGCCGAGAACATCAAGATCACATCCCGAAACGTGCTGGCGCAGACCGAAACCGGTTCGACACATGACGTGATCGTGGTCGGCGCGCATCTGGACAGCCCGCGCGACGGTCCGGGCATCAACGACAACGGGACCGGCGTGGCGGCGGTGCTGGAAACGGCGTTGCAGCTGGGCCCGTTGCCGCCGGTGAACAACGCCGTGCGGTTTGTTTTCTGGGGAGCCGACGAGGACGGGTTCAACGGCGCCATGGATTACGTCTTCGGCATGGATCGGGATCAACTCAACGACATAGCTATGTACCTGGACTTCACCGTGCTCGGTTCGCCGAACGCCGGCTACTTCACCGACGATGGCGACCAATCCGGTCCGCCCTCGCCTGGAATCGGGTTCGGCGATGTGCCCGAAGGTTCGGCCGGCATCGAGCGCACCCTGGGCGGCTACCTGAATCTGGCCGGCAAGCGACCCGCCGATATGCCGTTGAGCACTAGGAGTGACTACCACCCCTTCATGGTCGCCGGCGTGCCGATCGGCGGTATAACCGCCGGTGCTACGCAGGTGAAAACCACGGTGCAGGCGCGACTGTGGGGCGGTCAGGCCGGTGTTCCGTTCGACCCCAACTACCAGGGCCCCCGGGACACCGTCGACGCCGTCAACCGGGAAGCGTTGGCGGTCATGGGTTCTGGCGTGGCATTCGGGGTGGGCACGTACGCGGAGTCGATCGGCGGCGTCAACGGCGTCCCGCCGCATGACAAGCGGCATCGCACGCGGGTGCCATAGCGGCGGGTAATCCACAGCAGGCGATCTTCGGCAATGGTTTGTCGGCCGGCCCCACTATACTCGAACACATGTTCGAATACTCGGTGTTGCTGGATCGGGTGCGTGAGGCGGGGCGGGCCGAGGCGCGGGCGGCCGCCGAGCGGTTGGTGGCCGTGGGGGAGTTGTTCGTGCTGCGCTGTCGTGATTTTGGGGAGCAAGAGGACTGGGCCGCGGACAGCTGGGAGGCGGTGGCCGCGCAGGTGGGGGCGGCGCTGAATTGCAGTGTGGCGATGGGGCATAGCTACCTGCGCTACGCGATGGCGATGCGGGATCGGCTGCCGGAAGTGGGCAGGGTGTTTCAGTCCGGTGACATCGATTATCGGGCGTTTCAAACGATCGTGTTTCGCACCGATTTGATCACCGACCCCGAGGTGTTGGCCAGGGTGGATGCCCGGCTGGCGGTGTTGGTGTCGCGGCGCGCGTCGCTGACCCGGGGTGGGTTGGCCGCCGCGGTCGATCGGGTGGTGGCGATGGTGGATCCCGATGCGGTGCGCCGGGCGGCTCAGGCGGCCGCGGACCGGTATGTGGATGTGGTGTCCGACCCGTCGGGGATGGCCTGGGTGGAGGGCAAGGTGTGGGCCACCACCGGCCAAGCCCTGGATCGCCGGCTTGATGAGCTGGCCGCCACGGTCTGTGACGGCGATCCCCGCACGGCCCGCCAGCGGCGCGCCGAGGCGCTGGGGGCGTTGGCCGCCGGGGCGGAGCGGCTGGTGTGCGGCTGCGGGCGTGCCGAGTGCCCGATGGCGGGCGCTCCGGCGCCGAAGAGCACTGTGGTGATCCACGTGGTCGCCGAGCAGGCGACCGTCGGGGGCGCCGGGACCACACCCGGGGTGGTGCCCGGGGTCGAGGGCCTCATCCCGGCCGGGCTG
>Ga0335076_10003329_pt1 | contig 16150 bp, 9 predicted proteins | sample Lox_Sample_25_FD_206717 | JGI IMG/M metagenome (GOLD analysis project Ga0335076, IMG submission 206717) | Soil microbial communities from Loxahatchee National Wildlife Refuge, Florida, United States - Lox_Sample_2.5 | ecosystem: Environmental > Terrestrial > Soil > Wetlands | place: USA: Florida...
AACCAGAATTTGTGTCTAGCAAGAGAGAGAGGGCACAGCAAGAAAAAGGGCGCTTCCGCAGAGCGCCCTTTTTTCTTTTTGATCTTGTAAGAACTGCGTTCTGAGGCGGTCCGCTCTCGCGAATACTGGGTTATTTATGACCTTGTCGCGGGGGCTATCCGGCGCCTCGCCGCGTCTTAATTTTCTTTCGGAATCGCCAGGAACACACGATCGTCAATCGGCATCGTCGGCGTAAACACCGTCGAACTCTTACCCTCCGACAGCGCAATTTGCTTCGCCAGCCCTGCGAGCGATGGGCCCGCCGGTTTACTCGAATTGGCCGGCGTATCTCCCGGTACAAGCGAGATCCTCGTTGTCTTTGGTGTGCAATTCGAGGCACCGAGACACGTGTCGCGCACGAACACCTGCCTCAACCCGCTGTTGGGAGCCGCTGCCTGTGCGTGACTTCCGCTTTGTGCTTCGCTCTTCGCGCTCGGCGTCACCGCCAGAAATGCCACGAATCTTCCCGAACTGCTGATCGAGGGCAAAATACTTTCGGTTCCCGTCAGCTTGCCTTCTTCGTCCTTGGAGATCAGCGCCGTGCTCGGTTTGCAATCAGCTGCCGCGCCAATACAGCTATCGCGCAAATAGACTTGGCGGCCGGCCGGCGCGTTGCTCACCAGATTCGTGGCTGCCGAACTGAACGCCACATATCTAGCATCAGGTGTGAGCACGGCGTTATGACTGTCGGCATTCCCCGCCGTACCATCTGGCGCCACCGATGTGGTGCGCGTGGACGGCACGCAATCCGAACCCGCGCCTAAGCATGTGTCTCGCAATAAGATTTGCGAGTTTTCTCCCTGAATCGAGCTATATGCCACATAACGTCCATCCTGGCTCACTGCCGGCGCCTCCTCCGCCACCGCTTGCGCGCTCGTAGATGAGCCGGATGACGGCGTGCCAATCGTGAACACAGCGGACGACGGAACGCAATTCGCCGGCACCGGCGGGGTTTTACAATTCGTGTCGCCTCCGCCTAAATCCGGACAAAAAGCCAGGCAGATCCCGCTGGGCGGGTTAATCACGTTAACCAACACCTGGCTATCCGCAGCCGCCAGAAACTTCGCGGGAAGCGTCGCTTTGATCTCGGTCGCCGTAATGCTCGTCACGGTGATAGCAGTTTCCACGTTTCCGGTCGCCACGGGCCCGGTGATCGTCACTTTTGATCCGCCATTGTTGTCAGTCGTCACAAAATTGCTGCCCGAAACGGTCAAAGCAACACTCTTGCAACTATTCCCAGTACAAACGGCCGCATTGTCCGGGCTAACTCCGGTGACTGTCGGGAACGGATTGGGAGTGCCGTAGATATTGAACCCGAGGGAATTGGATAGCCCGTTTTTTCCGCTCCCGCTCTGCGGCGTAAACGTATTTACATTCGCGCTTCCTGGCTTTGCTATGAAGCTGTATGGGACCTGCGCCGACATATCCGTCACGTCCAGGTATGTCGAGCATCCGTTCGTGGAACTCGCCACGGCGCAGGAAGGCAGCGACTTGCCGTTCCATTGCACAAGCGTGTTGCTCTGGAACCCATTGAAGGAACTACCGGTAATGTTCAATGTAAAGCAGGGATTGGTTTTGCCCGACGGTGTATTTGGGCAGTTCGTCACCGATCCGGTTGGCGGCCCCGCTATGGCGTTAGAAGGGGACAGTGTCAAGATGGAGGCGCCCGTATTCCCCTGCACTGTATTGTTATAGTCGTTGCAACCTGCGAGTACTCCCAGCGCAATAAGAAAGACAGCCAGCGCCGTCCACAACCGCTTCATGAATTCTCCTTCACACACACCTGTAATGCGCCTGTCGTTATGTCTCCGCCATTAAGCGGCTCGGCGCTTCCGATTGGGTTGAGATGCAAGAAATCGCGCCAGCGTTGACCCGCAAAGGGCCCCCCAACGCCGTTGCACTATTCCAAGACTTCTATTATCGCCCAGCCTGGTCATCCCGCAAAATTTTGAATTGCCTTCATTTCGACCTGTCCCGCCATGCTCATTTTCCGCCGATTGCCGCTAGTGCCTCGTGCGCCAGTTCGACGATTCGGGCTCTGCACTGTGGCTCCTCGATTCGGTCCGTCGAGGCCAGCGCCGCCCGATAGGAATTCTCTGCTAATTTCCTGCGGTCCAGCTTTGCATAAAGGTCGCCACGTACCAGCAAGTACATCGGATTGAGCGGATATTTTTCCGCCAGCGGTTCCATTGCTCGTAACGCTTCCTCATATCGCTGGTCATAGTTCTCGAGATTCAATGCCAGGTAGAACCGGGCCACCGCCGTTGTCAGCTGGCCTTCGCGAATTGCCCGATTCAGCTCTCGAATTCCTTCTTCCTTGCTGCCGCCCGGTACTCCCATAAAGAACCGCAACACCCGCGCCATCGCCGAAAGCGTGTCCACGTAGTAGTTGTACAACCCCAATCCAGTCTCCGCATCCGCCAGAGAAGGATCCTTTTCAAGCGCCTTCAGAAAGTGTTCCCTCCCGCGCACGCCCGCTCGCGCCGTCGCCCGCGCTTCTCCTCGCAATCCGTACATTCGCGCTTCCAATGCATCCGCCATCCCGGCGTAAAGATGCATCTCTGCGGTGTCGGGCTCTCGCAAACCAGCTTCCGCCAACGCGTAGGCCTTCCGCGCAAGCTCGAGGTAGGGTTGGTCGGCTGGCGATTTCTCGTGATGCCGCGCCATGGTCATTCCGTATTTGTATTCCGCCGATATGCACCAGATTTTCCACCATTCCAACTCTGCTTCCAGCAAGTACGGCAACGGGTGAGTTGGATACTTCTGTTGCAGCTGATGAATCTCCGTAAGCGCCTGATCTCGCCTTCCGGAATAGATGTGATCCAAAATTACTGTCGTGTTCGGCAAAAGTGTGAGCGGCCTGGCGCTCACCGGCAACGCGCCGAGCAGGAACACCAGGAGCAACCCTGGCGCAATTGGCCCTCTAGGGAATCGAAACATTCCTTCGAAAAAGGAAGGCTGAGGAAACTACACCTTCCGTGTCACGAGTTTAAGCTGTTCCGCCAGCGCCGCAAAACGAAAAGGCTTTTGCAGAAACGCCGCGCCCGCGGGAATTTGTGCTTCCGAAAAACTCTGCGCATAGCCGGACATGTAAATGACGTGAATTTCCGGGTGCATCGCTTCCACCTGGCGTGCCAATTCCGTCCCACGCAGTCCCGGCATCACCACGTCCGTGAGCAGCACGTCAATCGGCCCTCTGTGACTTCGCGCCATCTCCAGTGCGTCATACGGACTATGCGATTCCAGCACTGTGTGCCCCACACCGCGCAAGTATTCGGCCACCGCCTCTCTTAATGGAGGCTCGTCATCAGCCAGAAGCACTTCCAGCTTCGCTATGTTTTGGGTTTCGATCATTGCGCGCGCCGGAATTTGCTGCGCGGGCACCAGGGAATTCTGCACCGGAAAATAGATCTGGAAGCAGCTTCCGTCTCCGGGTTTCGAGTCAAGCAGGATATATCCCTCAAACTGCCGAACGATCCCATACACCGTCGATAATCCCAATCCCGTGCCTTTGCCGAGTGGTTTTGTCGTATAGAAGGGTTCGAAGATGTGGCTGCGCGTCTCTTCGTCCATCCCCTGGCCGGTATCGCTGACCTCCAACACCACCCATTCGGGCACTGCCGCAACGTTTGGACCTGGCGTTACACTCTCCGGCAAGCAAAGTTCATTGTGCGTGCTGATTGCCAGTTCCCCTCCCTCGGGCATCGCGTCGCGCGCGTTCACAGCCAGGTTCACGATGACTTGCTCGAGTTGCGAGGCATCCGCTTTAATCCACGACTGCGCCGCCCGGTGCTGGAATGTCAGCCGCACGTCCGAACCGAGCAGCCGCGGCAACATGAATTCCGAATCGGTCAATACTTCATGCAAGTCGATTGCCTTCGCATCCAGCACTTGCTTCCGGCTGAAGGCCAGCAACTGATTCGTGATCGCTGCCGCCTTATCCACTGTCCGCCGGATTTGTTCCAGGTAGGAATTGCCCGCAAAGTTCGGCGGCAAGGTCTTGGCCAGCAATTCTGCAGAGCCAGAAAGCACCATCAGCATGTTGTTGAAATCGTGTGCGATGCCACCGGACAGTTGTCCGAGCACCTCCATTTTTTGCGCTTGGCGGAATTCGCTTTCCAAGAACCGGCGTTGCTCCTCCAGTTTGTTGCGCTGCGTGCTTTGCCGGTAATTTTCAAACAGGATGGCTGTCGTCTGCGATATAGCCTCCAGCGATTGCAGTTCCTGTTTCGAATAGCCATCCGGGCGATTGGCCACAGCGATCACCGCTACAATTGACTCCCCTTTGAAAATCGGCACCCCCAGGAAGTTTTCGATGGGAGGATGTCCCGGCGGCACACCTTTTGCGCTGGAAACTTCGGAAGGCCTGTTCGATATCACCGTTTTGCCCTGAATCATGATCTGCCGGAAGAGATTGTCCTGATGTGACAGATCAAAGTAGCCTTGCGCCGCCAGTTGGCTCAGCTTCGCATTGTAGAGCTGCCGGTTGGTATGCAAATCCCACGCCGTGGCCTTGTACGCCAAAACCCTCAGCAGCGATTCCTCGAGCACAACGGCTATGAATCCCATCCTGCTGTTCGTCAGCTCCATCACCCGCGCCAGGATGCTTCGGCTTGCCGCACCATAATCCCCATTTTCAAGGAAGGCGTTCAAGGCCGTGGTCACCGCAGCCAGTGTGCCGCTCTTTTCGTTCAATTCCCTTTCGATCTGCCGGCGGCTGCTGATATCCTCGACCGTCCCCATCGCTCCGGTAATCCGGTAATCTTCATACAGCGGTGCTAATGACATCCTTACAGGGAAGCGCTCTCCATCCTGCCGCGTTCGCATGCTCTCAAATCCGCTGATCGCTTCTCCTTGTAGCACTCGGTCGAGCAGCTTAAATTGCTCTTCCATCCGTTCTGCTGGGATCGTTTTCGCCACGGTTCCGACAATTTCCTCTTTCTTCCAGCCAAAAATCTGCTCCGCCGCTGGATTCCAGGAAGTGATCCTGCCTCGCAGATCGGTGCTGACCACCGCCATTGGCGCGGCTTTAACCAACGCTTTGAACTTAGCCTGGCCCCGCAGGGATCGCACCTCATCACTTGCCCTCAACACCTCCAACAACGGCGGAATCGATCCAATCATGGCCGCCGACAACAGACCCAGGGCTATCAGCATGAACGCCTGCATGGATTGCGCTAGCCAAGTTGGCCAGCCGTCGGTATGGCAAACTGCATGCGCGGCTTGCGTCACTCCGCAACACACGAAAAGAACTGCTAATACTCGGAACCCAGCCGCATGCCGCAGTCCGTGGCCGATTTGGACCGTAAGCCACGTCACCACGAATCCCATGGTCAGCAGGAACACCGCTAAGGCACCCGCCAGATACCGCCAGTGCTCTACAATTGCCAATGTAAACGCTAAGAATTGCTCGATTCTCAACACGTTAATCCTCGCCGCGCGAGAACGCTGGCCTTTGATTCTTCTGGAAGGGAAAACTCGGGCGCGATGAGAGGAACCGCCGCGCACCCGTCTACATCCTCACTTTTACTCCCACGTGCTCCCCTGTCAATAGAACTTGTTCCTTGTTGAATACGGCACGCCGCCTCGGGCGTTGGGATTGCCCCCGCTCCTTTGTTATTCTCGCTGCGGATGTCCGGCGAGTCTCAACCACAACTGGAGCGCGGCCTCGGCCTGAAAGAAGCCGTTGCGCTCAACATGATCGAGATCGTCGGCATCGGTCCGTTCGTCGTCAGCTCCCTCGTGATCAAGGCCATGGGTGGGCCACAGGCGATGCTGGCGTGGTTGGCAGGCGCTCTCCTCGCCACCCTAGATGGCTTCGTTTGGTCTGAACTCGGCGCCGCTATGCCCAAGGCCGGCGGCACGTATGTATTCCTTCGCGAAGCCTACGGCCCGCAGAAGTGGGGCCGCCTGCTGTCTTTTCTTTTCGTGTGGCAGACTCTGATCCAAGCTCCTCTCTCTGTGGCCTCTGCTGCAATTGGCTTCTCCGAGTACGCCAAATACATCCATCCTCTGAACTCATGGCAGTCGCGTGCCGTTTCCGGCGGACTTGTGATCTTTTTGGTGATCCTTCTCTACCGTCGCATCAGCACCGTCGGAAAAATCTCCGTCCTTCTCTGGGCCGGTGTCGTCGGCACTATGCTCTGGCTCATCTGGGGAGGAGTGCGCCATTTCAATCCCAACTTAGCCTTCGATTTCCCTCCTCACGCGTTCGACTTCTCCTCTCTTTGGTTCGCGGGGCTTGGTGCTGCCATGGTCAACACCATCTACAGCTATTGGGGCTACTACAACATCTGCCATCTGGGCGGCGAAATCCGCGATCCACAGAAAAACATTCCGCTCGGCATTTTTCTTTCTATCCTTGGCATAACGGTTCTCTACATCGCTATGCAGGCCAGCATTCTAGGTGTCATTCCCTGGCGCGAAGCCCAGAATTCCCCGTTCCTCGCCAGCCTCTTCGTCGAACGCCTTTATGGCCACGCGGCCGGTCAGGTGATGACCGGCATGGTTCTTTGGATCGCCCTCGCCAGCGTCTTTTCGGTCCTGCTCGGCTATTCGCGTGTACCTTATTCCGCCGCGTTGGACGGAAATTTCCTGCCTGTCTTCGCCCGTGTTCACCCCACAAAACATTTCCCGCACGTCTCTCTGCTTCTTCTTGGCGGACTCGCCTTCATCTTCAGCCTCACCCTCAAATTGAAAACGGCCATCCAAGCTATCCTCGCCATGCGCCTGCTCGTGCAATTTATTGGTCAAGCCGTCGGCGTCATGCTTCTTCGTAAGCGCTGGGGCACCGAAACGCTGCCCTTCAAAATGTGGTTCTACCCCGTTCCCGCTGTCCTCACAATGCTCGCGTGGGGCTGGCTTTTCTGGCACACGGGTGCCGCCCGCAAATGGGGAGTGCTCGAAATTGTGCTCGGCGTAATCGCGTTCCTGGTTTGGACCCGCGAGATGCGACAATGGCCGTTCGCTCCGGCAGCAACGCCAGCGAAACCGGCCGTCGATGCCTGACATCCAACTGTTTGGAGCGATCTTGTGGTGGATCTATGGGGGTCGGAGCTTCAGCTCCGACAGTAAGTCCAAGCTACAACCGGGCTTCAGCCCCTGAAGAAGTGGTTCTCCTTCTTTCATTCCTATTTGTGAGATAGTTCTAGCTCGTGCGGGAGGGTCTTTGAGCAGGTTCCGTTTCGGCTCGCTTTTACTTTTGACGTCTCTTTTAATCCCTTTCATTGCCCTGGCGCAATTCCCTTCTGCTCCCGGCACCGGTCCCGGCCTTGCCGAAACCATCGAAGCCATCGACAGCGCTCGCGTGACCACGCGTATCCTCTACATCACCGCGCATCCCGACGACGAGTCCGCCGCCGTTCTCACTTATCTCGCCCGCGGCCTTCACGCCGACGTCGCTCTACTCTCTCTCACTCGCGGCGAAGGCGGTCAGAACGCGCTCGGCCCCGAACAAGCTCCCCAGCTCGGCCTGATTCGTACACAGGAATTGCTCGCCGCCACGCGTGGCTACGGCGTAAAACTCTACTTCACCCGCGCCCGCGATTTCGGCTTCTCCAAAACTCCGGAAGAAACGGAAAAAATCTGGGGCGACCAGGTCACTGAAGACATGGTCCGTATCATCCGCTCGTTCCGTCCCAACATCGTCATCAACAATTGGGGCGGCGTTCATACCGGCCACGGCCACCACCAAGCCGCAGGCCTCCTCACCCCCAAGGCCGTCGCCCTCGCCGCGGATCCCAAAGCTTTCCCCGAATTGAGCAAGGAAGGCCTGTCACTCTGGAACGGAGCGGGAACTCCGGTTCAGATTCTCAATCTGCAGCGCGGAAGCGATCACCCGACAGGCTACGTCTTGCCTCTCGACGATGTCTCACCCATTTACGGCAAATCGTGGCGCCAGATTGGGCTCGACGCATTCGTCAATCACCGCACCCAGGGCATCGCCGGTTTCCTGAACTCTCCGTTTCTTCGCCGGCCGATTGCGCTCGTTGCCGAAGGTGATAAGCCGGTTGATCCCGGTTCTCTCGCCGTCAGCTTGATGGCCGCCGCCTCGGTCAAAGGCCCTTGCGGGTGCGATGAAGCGCTGAAGGAAGCGGATCGTTGGCTCGAAGCTGCCCGCTCCGCCGCGCTGCGATTGGATTGGCCAGTCACCGTATCCGCCGTTGTCGCAGCGGAAAAATCCTGGCAGCGCGCCTCCATGTTATCGATCCCCTATCCAATCCCGCCCGACTTGGCCGAGAAGGTGGATTTCCTGGGCCGCGAAAAACAAAAGCTGGATCACGCCCTCGCGTTCGCCCTGGGTCTGCAGATTTCAGTAGAGGCAGATCGCGCCGATATTGTCGTCGGGGACGGATTCGAAGTGAACTACTCGTCCCGCTGTCGCACCGGGATCAGCTGCGCCTTCGGTTCGGCGCAACTCTTAAATACTGTTCCCTTGTCAACGACACAACCTGCTCCCGGACAAAAACCGGATGAAAAATCGCCGGAATTGTCCTGGAAACTCTCCTTTGGCGAACGGCAAACCGGCCCCCTTGGCGTCGGTCAAGTTTGCAATCCCCAGTTCCCCACGTCTCCAACGCTGGGCGACCTCACTCCCGAACCCGCTCCTCTCCTTCAAGTTGGCCGCATAGTTTCGGTCGACGATTTCGAGTTTTGTCCTTGGACGCCCGTCACTCACACCAGCGCCACATCTACCAGCGTCGTTCGCGTTCCCTTGCGTATTGTCCCTGCATACACGCTGGCCGTTGAGCCGCAACAAGCGGTCGAAGTCCTCAACGCCGAACACAAACCCTTCGACGTTTTCCTCCGCGTTCACTCCTATTCCACCAAGCCCGCTAAAATCTCCGTCGGCCTCGACGTTCCCGACGGCCTCACCGCCAGCCCTCCCGTCGATCTCGACTTCTCCGGCATCGGCGACCAATACGCTAAGGTCACCGTCTCTCCTCCCGCCAAAATCGACCCCGGCAATTTCACGATCACCGCCTATGCCAAACGCGGCGACGAGAAATTCTCAACCTCGCTTGAGCCTCTTCCCTCCATGCTCACTCTTCTCTGGAGCGAACCCGCTCAGTGCGTCGTCCACGCCTTCGATATCAATGTCCCGCCCAATCTCCAGGTCGGCTATATTTCCGCCGAAGGCGAACCCATCCCCGACGCGCTTAAGCGTCTCGGCATCAGCGTCGAGAACCTCGACACCGCCGCGCTCACCTTCGGCAATCTCTCCAAATTCGATTCCATCGTTGTCGGCGTCCGCGCCTACGAACTCCGCCCCGAACTGGCGGAGGCCAACAAACGTCTGCTCGACTACGTCTCCAACGGCGGCACGCTTGTCGTGCAATACAACCGCGACAACATCTGGGACCGCCTGCAACCCGCACCGTACCCAGCCAAGATTGGCAACCCTACTCCCCGCATCACCGACGAAAACTCTCCCGTCAAATTTCTCAAGCCCGACGACCTCTTGTTGAATCGTCCCAACAAAATCACCAAGGCTGATTTTCAGAACTGGATTCAGGAGCGCGGCCTCTATTTCTGGAGCGATTTCGATTCCCGCTACACCCCGCTGCTCGCCATGAACGATCCTGGCGAAAAGGATTTGAATGGGGGCCTCGTCTACACCCACTACGGCAAAGGTACCTACATCTACACTGGCCTCGCTTTCTTCCGCGAGCTTCCCGAAGGTGTTCCCGGTGCCTACCGCCTGTTCGTCAATCTCATCAGCGCCTCCAGATCTAGATAGAACTGGTCTAGCCTCGCGTGGGCCGCGGTTTTGTAGGGACCGCCTTCTGAGGCGGTCCGCCGACTCCCCCAATAAATATCGTAAGATAAAATAATGCACAAGTTACTACCAGCCCGAAAGTCTATTGGACTATCCTCGCTAAACTATCTGGGCGAGCGCTTCTATTTCATAACGATCTGCTGTCACCGGAAGCGTCCGGTCTTCAATGACTCCGTGAACTGCCAATGGTTAATCAGAATTCTTTCCGAAGAATCTGCCGCTTGCCACTTCACAATTCACGCTTACTGCATCATGCCCGATCATGTCCATTTTCTGGCGCAAGGTCTTAGCCCGCGCAGCGACCTTCTTCATTTTGTAAAAACCCTCAAACTCAAAACCAGTAGGGCATACTTCGAATCGACCGCTCAGAAACTCTGGCAGCGCCGCTTCTTCGATCACATACTCCGACCCAACGAAACTGTGGAAGCCGTCACCTGGTATATTTGGCTGAATCCAGTGCGTGCTGGATTGGTTCCATCAGCCCGGAAGTATCCGTATAGTGGCTCGTTCAGTGACATGGAAATGCCGTCCGTCTGGAGCAACGCGGCATTTCAGCCCACCTGGAAACGGCCGGGCAGTTCAAGAAGCAGCGGACCGCCTCAGAAGGCGGCCCCTACAAAACGTGACCCGATAAACAACTGAACAACCTTTCCTCATACGCTTCCGCCGAACCCGGCTCACTGCGCTATCCTCGTTCGTGTCGAACCGTGGCCTCATCTTCGCGCAGGAGCGCATTGAGTATGACTAGCAAGCAAGATTCGCCAAGTATCGAAAAGTTCTTGAAGCACTTGGCTCGTCTGTCATTTTTTTTGTTCTTAATTTTGTGCCTGGCCGGAACCGCCTTGGCCCAGAAGAAAAAGAAAAAGGACGACGCGCCCGCCGCACAGCCCGCCAGCGATGTGGTCTCGCTTCCCGATCAGGCGAAAATCGACAACGTTATCGGCCAGATGCTGGGCGCCTGGCAGGTGGGCGACGTCGAAAAACTTCACGCCACCACCGCGGACGATGTTTCCGTGGTCTCGGGAGTTTGGGGCCCGCCGGTAATGGGCTGGGCGAACTACGCGGCCTCTTACCAAATGCAGCGTGCGCGCATTCAGCAGGTGCGCATGGAGCGCAGCAATACGCTCATTCGGATTGCCCCGAGCGGAAATTTTGCTTGGGCTTGTTATCAATGGGAATTCAGCGGAGTCGTTGACGGCACACAAACTTCATCCGTGGGCCAGACGACGCTGGTTCTCGAGAAGCGCAACGATGCTTGGGTGATCGTTCACAACCACACTTCGCTGGTGCAGCCGACAACACCCGCCGCCCCCGCGAATGCCGACCCGCAGCAACCGGCACCCTCTGCGCCACCGAAGCCTTGATTTCCCCGGATGACCGGTGGGTGGCCAGCCAGCTCAGAAGTTCTTCAATCCGTGATAGACGAAAATTCCCGCAATTAACAGCAGCAATGCTCCGGAGCAGATCCCGCTCGTTAGTATCGGCCGCGACAGCATTTGAATCTTCGATACTAACTCGCGTTGCTCCCTTGCCATGTGCTCTTGTGCGGCGTCCAGAAAGATCTGATCGTCCTCATGGCTGCTCAGCACGCTTCTCCAGGCAATTAGCACCAGAAAAACGGCGGTCACAACTCCCCAGCCAATCAGAAGATACAGAAGTGGTCCCGTAAACGCAGATTCCAATTCATCCATGACAACCTCCCGTTGGAACCGGTCCCCGGTACCTGCTCTGCAGCGGCAGGTAGGCTTTCTGGCCGGGAGTATAGCACTCTGCCGCCGGAAGTCTAGGTACCGCCTCACACCTCCTTAGCCCCGAATGCGCCTGGAACCGAAGGACCGGAGTGTATGCGCGGCAGTTTGTGCTATGACGAAAATAAAGGATTTGGAATCAGAGATCAGGAACACCCAGGCGAATCTGGCGCAAATTATCTCTATTGCCGCTGCAAAATCATTGTGGTAACAGCATTGTGTTGAGACCTGGTCATCCTGCTGCAAATCTCCCGCCCTCCAGCTCGCGGAGCTCGGCCTCACAGACCCCCGCAAATCCAGGAGACGATCATGAAAATCTTAGTCATCGGTGGCAGTGGACTCATCGGATCGAAGCTCGTCCCCAAGTTGCGTGAACTTGGGCATGAAGTCATAGCCGGGTCGCCCAATTCCGGTGTCAATTCTGTCACCGGCGAAGGACTGTCCGAGGCGATGAAGGGTGCTTCCGTAGTCGTTGATGTCTCAAATGCTCCATCGTGGGAAGATGCGGCAGTCATGAATTTCTTCGAGACGGCAACCAGGAATCTGCTTTCTTACGAGACGGCCGCCGGTGTCCGCCATCACGTCGCGTTGTCTGTCGTTGGATCCGACCGCATGCTCGAAAGCGGCTACTTTCGCGCAAAAATTGCTCAGGAGGACTTGATCAAGAGTTCTTCCGTCCCCTATTCGATTGTTCGCGCTACGCAGTTCTTCGAATTCATCAAGGGCATCGCCGACTTCTCCACGGTTGACGGCAAGGTGCACCTGCCACCCGCCCTCATCCAGCCGATAACGGCTGACGATGTCGCCAGCGGGGTCGGCCGCATCGCTGTGGGTTCGCCCGTGAATGGCGCGATTGAAATAGGTGGGCCACAGAAGTTTCGACTTGATGACCTCGTACGGCGAGCTCTGACCGTATGGAATGATCCACGCGAAGTTGTCGCTGATCCGAACGCCCGCTACTACGGCATTGCCGTGAGCGATACGACGCTCGTGCCGGGTGATGACGCACAGCTCGCCCCGACGCGTTTCGAGTCCTGGCTGGGCCTCGCCGCCGCCAAGGGAGCGGGTAGCGCTGATTGAACAAGTCTCAGATTCCATCAGCGAGAGTTCCCCGGACACAGGGGTCGGTTGTGTGGAAAGCCGACAAAGTGGGGCGTATTACGCAAGCCGAACAAAGAATGAATGCCTAGATGTAAAGTAACTTATTTAGAATGAATACTATAGAGTAGGACTGAATTGGCCCTCGATCTGCTTGCTTCATGTCTAGTTGCAAGTTGGTTGCAACAATTGCCGCCTCTAGGACATCCTCATGGGCCGAAAACTACTCCTCCTGCTGCTTATCACCCTTCTTTTCATTCTTCGTGCGTCTGCTACCACCAGCGGGAGCATTTCAGGGACCGTTACGGACGGAAGCGGCGCCGCGATGCTCAAAGCAACAGTTGTGGCGCGAGACGTGGATACCAATGTGGAGCGGAGTGTCGAGACAAATGACGAAGGCTTTTACGCGCTGACTTTTTTGCCGGTGGGCCGATACTCGATCGAAGTACGCCAGGAGGGATTCCGGCCTTATACCGCGAATGGACTTGTGATCGATATCGGAGCGGCCTTGAAAGTCGACGTCACGCTGCAAATCAGCGAGCATGCCGACGCGGTGATGGTGGTGGAAGATGGCGGCCAAGTGGAGACCGCCAGCGCGCAGATGGGAGAAGTGGTCACCGGCGCCGAGATCACCGGTGTCCCCCTGAACGGCCGCAGCTTCACGGACCTGTTGGCTCTGCAATCAGGCGTCGTGCCGATCAGTTCACAGCAGCCGAATGCGGTGGTGATGAGCGGAGTGACAAGCACGCCGCCATCCGGCGACCTGAATCCCGGAAACATGTCGGTGAGCGGGCAGCGGGAAACCTCGAACGGTTTCCGGATTAACGGAAGCGACGCGGAGGAAGATGTGGGCATGGGAACCGCGATCGTGCCGAATCTGGATTCCATCGCCGAATTTCGCATTCTGACAAACAACTTCGATGCGGAATACGGCAATTACAGCGGCGGGCAAATTCTGGTCACCACCAAGTCCGGCCAGGACGAATTCCATGGCAGCGCGTTTGAGTTTGCGAGAAACACTGCCTTTGACGCCAAGAACTATTTTTCGAGCAGCCGCGCTGCATTCCTGCGAAACCAGTATGGCGCAACGCTCGGCGGACCCCTCGGGAGAGAGAAGCTCTTCTTTTTTGCCGATTACCAGGGAACCCGCTCGACCGAGGGTGTCGACACCGGCCGAATCTCCGTTCCGAGCCTCAGCGAACGCTCCGGTGATTTGTCTAGCGTAGCCAGCGCATTGACCGGCACGGTGCACGGAGACTACTGGGCGCAGCAATTGTCCCAGATGCTCGGCTATCCGGTAGTTCAGGGCGAACCGTATTACACGCCGGGATGCGTCAGCTCTTCGCAATGCGTTTTGCCGAATGCGCAACTGCCGCGGTCCGCCTGGTCTTTACCATCTCAGAATCTGCTGCAATACATTCCGGCGCCGAATGACGGCGGTGCGACATTTTCCACTGCGGCGTACCAGCAAACCGTCCACGACGAAAAGAGCGCAATGCGGATGGATGCCAACACTCGATGGGCGGCGCTCTTCGCGTACTACTTCGTCGACAACTACTCGCTGGACAACCCCTACCCGACAGCGCAAGGGGGAGCCAGCGTGCCCGGGTTCAACGCCCTGACAACCGGCCGGGCGCAGCTCGTGAGCCTGGGGGCCACAAAAACCATCGGAGCGAGCATGGTGAACGAATTCCATTTCAGCTACATGCGCGACTTCAACAACGTGGGCCAGCCGGTGGGCGGCGTCGGGCCCAGCCTGGTTTCGCAAGGCTTTGTGGATGCAAACGGACAGCCCGGAATCCACGCGTTGGCGCCGGAAATTGAAGGAGTCGAAAACGTCTCACTGAACGACTTGACCTTTGGCGTGGATATCACCGGCCTAAAGCAGGCGAACAATACGTTTCAATGGATCGACAACTTCTCCAAGGTCGTTGGCAAGCACACTCTGAAGATCGGCGCGGAAGTGCACTTCGATCAAATCAACGTGAACGCCAACACCGTCGATAACGGGTCGTTTCTATTCACGGGCTCGGAAACAGGCCTGGACTTCGCGGATTTCCTCCTGGGAGTTGCCAGCAATTACAACCAGGCGGAAGCACGGGCGTTTTACTACCGGAATCACTACGTGGGCCTGTTCGGGCAAGACACCTGGCAATTCCGCCCGAACCTGACGCTCAGCTACGGATTGCGCTGGGATGTCCTTCCCCCGTGGTATGAGAAGTACAACCAATTGCAGACACTTTCGCTGGGACAACAGTCGCAGGTATATCCAGAAGCGCCCGCGGGACTGGTATTTCCGGGCGATCGCGGTATCGCCAGAACATTAGCGCCCACTCGCTACAACAAATTCGCGCCACGCATCGGCGTTTCCTATTCGCCAAAATTTCAGAATGCGGCGTTGCGCAAAATCTTCGGCGAGCCGGGCAAATCGAGCATACGTGCCGGCTACGGAATGTTTTTTACCGCGTTCGAAGGCCTGTCGGCCAGCATCATGACGGCGAATCCTCCGTACGGATACGACTTCAACAGCTACGCACCGCCGCTCTTTCCCACGCCATTTGTGACCGCAGCCAGCGGTCAGGACAATGGTCAACGTTTCCCCCTGGCTCTGCCGCCGCTGGGAGCCTCCCCAAGCAACCCCGATTCCTCCGTAAACTGGTCACAATTCCTGCCGATTACCGGAGTGCCCTCGTTCTACAAAGGCAACGTGCCGCCCTATGCCGAGAACTTTATGTTGTCGCTGGAGCGAGAAATTTCTGCCAAGACTGTACTGAGCCTGAGCTACGTTGGCACGCAGGGACACCACCTGCTCGTGCTAACGCCTGCAAATCCCGGCGATCCGGCGCTCTGCTTAAGCCTGAGCCAGGCTGGCGGTGTACTGACGGGCACCCCAACTTGCGGTCCTTTTGGCGAGAGCAATACCTACACTACAGCGGCAGGCCAAACCATCAGCGGCACGCGTGGACCGTTCAGCTCGCAATTTGCTGCGGTCACTTACCAGAAGACCATCGCCAATTCCAATTACAACGCCTTCGAACTGAGCCTGCGGCACACCGGCCGGCAGCTGGAGCTTCTGGCGGGCTACACCTACAGCAAATCCATCGACCAGTCTTCCAGTCTTGCCGAAGAGATCTACCCGACGGACAGCCACCTCAACCGCGGATTGTCTGCGTTCGACATGCGGCATAGCGTGGTGGGGAGCTTCCGCTGGAACCTGCCCTTCGCGCAACTGTTCCGCGCGAGCAACCGGGCCACACAAGGCTGGCAGTTGTCGGGACTGGTGCGATTCGCAAGCGGCTTGCCAGTGACGCTGTACAACAACAACGACACCTCCTTGCTCGGCAGCATTCCGAACGGCATCAATAACAATGGCGTCGACACGCCGAATTTCGTTCCTGGCGATCTGCAGATCAACACAAATCCGCGGAATGGCAAGGCGGAATTCAACACGTCGCTCTTCGGCTTGCCGGAGTTGGGACAACGTGGA
>Ga0335076_10003330_pt1 | contig 16147 bp, 10 predicted proteins | sample Lox_Sample_25_FD_206717 | JGI IMG/M metagenome (GOLD analysis project Ga0335076, IMG submission 206717) | Soil microbial communities from Loxahatchee National Wildlife Refuge, Florida, United States - Lox_Sample_2.5 | ecosystem: Environmental > Terrestrial > Soil > Wetlands | place: USA...
CGTGAAACATATTGAGTCCCAGGATCAGCATGGTCTAGCGTTCGTGCTCCGGGAAGGTCATCGAGAGTGGGTCAGGCTGAGGGTGGACGCCGGTTGAATATCGATCGATGGCGGATTGACAGTTACTGGCGTCCCAGTCGCAAGAGATTTTTGCGCACACAAAGTCGCCATGGTTGAGAGGACGATTTCTTCGAAGGGAATTGGTGAAGCAGCGCCGCGTTGAACCGCAGAAGCGAAAGCCTCCCACTCGGTCAAATGCCCCTTATCCTGACGCCAGCGGGAACGGATCGTTCGCTTCCGTCCATTGCGAACAAGTTCGAGGCGACGAAAATCTTCCACCACTGCCGTGCTACCTCCGCCGAAGACTTCAATTCGTTCTTTCGAAAACGAACGATCTCCATTTGCCAGATAACTGATCGTTCCTTCGGAACCATTGGCGAAGCGCAGTGAAAAAAGCGCGTTGCCCCCGGTATAGCGAGGGGAATTGCCAATCCAGCGGCCTGTGACTTCGACAATCGGACTCTGCGCAAGGAACATGAGCAGATCCACGAAATGGCAGACCTCGCCCAAAACGCGACCGCCTCCTTGCTCGGGGTCGTTCATCCAGTGGTCTGGGGCGAGATATCCGGCGTTGATGCGATAGTTGAGAGCAAGCGGCTCGGAGATTTGCACCAGAAATGATTTCATCTGCGAAATCATGGGAGCGAACCGGCGATTGAACCCGACCATAAGCAGAGGTCGTGGGGTATCGCTCTGGGTGTAGGCTTGGATAACCGCGGCCAGTTCCTCTTCTGTCAAACACAGAGGCTTCTCGCAAAATACATGTCTTTTATGCTCGATCGCTGCAATTGTTTGCTTTGCGTGCAGATGATTTCGCGTGGCAATGACCACAGCGTTGATTTCAGCACCTTGGAATATTTCAAGTTCGTCTGTTGTCGACTGCTGAAACCCGAACTTTCGGGCAGCGTGCCGGGCGTTAGAACCAGTAGCGGCGCAAACCGAAATCAACGATGTGGATTTCGAGGCTTGCATTGCTGGAATCAAAGTAGAAGTCGCGAAGCCACCGGCACCAAGCAGTCCCACCCTGATTTCAGACTCTCGTCTCTGCGCGTGTTCGACGTCGCGTGGCCTTGAAATCAAATTTAGAGACGCGGAGAGGTCACGCACTCCTGGATATTGAATCAAGACTCCCAGAAAAGGCTCTGTGGAGCGGCCTGTGATCAAGTCATAAGCACTCTGGGCTCGACCGACCGGGAAACGATGAGTGATGAGCGAGCCGACGTCGATCTTTCTCTGCGCGAGAAGATCGAGAAATGTCTCCATGTTGCGCGTCTCGGTCCAGCGCACGTAGCCGATGGGATAGTCGCGCCCCTTCTGCTCATATGCGGAATCGTAGCGTCCCGGGCCGTAGGACCGGGAAATGCGGAAGTCGAGTTCCTTCTCGTAATAGGACTTTCGTCCAATGTCCATCCCGACGGTTCCAACGGCGACGACGACTGCGCGATCGCGAGCGATCGCTCCCGCGAGATTCACAGGCTCACTGCTCGGCGTTTCCGCAGTAATCAGAACGGCATCAACTCCAGCGCCGGAGGATGCCTCCAGACAGAGCTGCTGAAAGGCTGAACTTGAGCTCGCCACTGTATCTGCGCCGAGTCGGTGGGCCACATCGACGCGTGCTGGATCGATGTCCATCCCCACAACTTTGCATCCCGCAGCCTTCAGCAATTGAACTGCAAGTTGCCCTAACAGGCCAAGTCCGATGACCGCTACTAGGTCGCCTAATCTCGTCTCGCTCGTGCGAATTCCATGGAGCGCGACTGCACCCAAAGTCGCGAAGGCCGCTTCGTCGAATGAAACTCGGTCTTCGTTTGATTCGCGAGCAGGGATGCGCGCCAACAGTAGTCGAGGAATACACGCAATTTCGGCATGAACTGCAATTCCGGCACCGGCGCAGGCAACGCGATCTCCGGGCTGAATATCGGTGACGCCCTCACCGACAGCAAGAACAGTACCGGCACTGCTGTATCCGGGAGTCTGCGGCTGATCCAAGCGAGTTCGGACAGCGTGAATCGCAGATAAGAGTCCATCGCGCTGAACCTTGGTCAGCACTTCTTTAACAAGGTCCGGGCGCGAGAGGGCCTTCTGGAGCAGGCCTTTGCGCGCGAATTCGGCTGAGGCTCGCTCCGTACCTGCGGAAACGACCGATGCAGCGACGCTTACCAAGACGCAACCGGGACGCAATTGAGGTGCGGGAACCTCCTCAACTGTAATCTCCCCTGTGCGCGCGCGTTGAAGAACCTGTTTCATGCTGTTGCTACTTGCGGGATATGAAACGCGTCTGTTTCGAACCTTCGGGCACCGCCTTCAAGGAACGTTTGTATCCAGAGCTCAAGTGTCAGGAATTGCCAGATTTGCAGCGACCAATCTTTCCGGCCAGTTCGCTGCTCCTCCACCAAGCGGCGGACAGAGTCGACCTTGAAAAGTCCTCGCTGTTTGATCCTGGCCGGCGATAGCAAGTCCTCGACCATTCCCTTGAGGTCGTGCGCCAGCCAATAGTCTACCGGTGCGGCGAATCCGGCCTTGGGCTGTTGCAGCACTTCTTCCGGCAAGTCGTGCATGGCTTTTCGGAAAATGTATTTCGTAGTCGGGTTGAGGAAGCCTTTCAATTTCAATTCCGGCGGCACATTCCATGCAACAAATTCTGCAAGTTCGCGGTCGAGGAACGGAACTCGAACTTCGACGGATGAAGCCATGCTCATCTTGTCGTTGTACGTAAGGTTCAGACTCGTCATGAATATTTTGGTATCAACATACAACATCTGATTGAGGAAATCGGCATCTGCCACGCGATTAAAGGCTGCTCGATGCGTGGTGTCGGAGTGCGCCCCATTGATGTTCAGTGAGAATTGCTCATTGTAGAGATCGTTCTTGTGATTCTCGTCGAGGTATGTGCAGTTTGCGATGAATTGCCGGACCGGATCTAAGGAAGCGCTGCGTGCCATTTTCTTAGCGAGGCGAACCCCTCCCTTCAGAGCAGTCCCGCGCAGACCTGGCAAAGCGGAGATCATTGCTTCAAACAAGTGGCGAGAAGAGCCGGGGATGCGCCGATAGGTTTGCGCCCACCGCTGGGCGATGTGTTTGCGATATCCGGCGAAAAGTTCGTCGCCGCCAACGCCGGAGAGGAGAACGGTCGCCTGCTTGCGAGCTTCACGACAGACCAGATAGGCCGCAATCATCGCGGGATCGGCCGTGGGCTCGTCCATGTGCCAGACGAGTTTCGGGAGCAACTCTGTAACATCAGGCTCGACTACGATTCGCTGGTTTTCGCATCCGAGATGGTGCGCTAGACGGGTCGCGACGTCCGGATCATCGAGAGTGGTTTCGCCTACGCGGTATTTCTTCGGAAAGGTGATCGTGTATGTCCGGACCGGGCGGTTTGTTGCCCGTCGCATCATGGCGACAATGCTGGAGGAATCGAGTCCGGCGCTCAGGAACGCGCCGATTGGAACATCGCTGACCATTTGCGTCCGAACAGATTTGCGGAAGCGTTCGCGGATCTCTTCTGACAGATCGGCCTCGGATCTCGGAAATTTGTGGCCTGCTTGCGGAAACGTCAGATCCCAGTACTGGGTTATCTTCAATTCGCCGTCGCGGAATATCGCAAAATGTCCCGCGGGTAGTTTAAAGATTCCCTGGAACATAGTTTTCGGACCGGGAACCCAGAGAAATGTCAGGTATTGATGGAGAGACTCCGGATCGAGTTCCGCCTCGATGCCAGGGACTTGCAGAAGAGCCTTCACCTCTGATGCGAACGCAAAACGCTCGCCGCTATGGAAATAATAGAACGGTTTCACTCCGAAATGATCGCGGGCTACGAAAAGAATCGGGCTTCCAGAACGGAGGTCACAAATTGCGAACGAGAACATTCCGTTCAACCGTTCAACGCAATCGGTCCCGTATTTTTCATAAAGGTGAAGAAGTACCTCGGTATCGGTGTGCGATTTAAAGCTGCATCCGGTGGACTCAAGTTCCTGGCGCAGATCGGCGAAATTGTAAATCTCGCCGTTGTAGGTAATCCAGATGCTGTGATCGTGATTACACATCGGCATTCGGCCGAGCGGCGACAAGTCGAGGATAGCGAGACGTCGACTTCCGAGGCCCACAAAGCAGCCATCCGGAGAGCGTCGATCCCAGATGCCCGAATCATCCGGACCACGATGCGACTGGATCATCGTCATCCGCAATAGCACTTCGCGATCGCCACAATTCATGACTCCAGCTATACCACACATACGTTTGAGATCATCTCCGCTGGTCTCTGGCCTGAATCTGCAGTTCGTAAATTTTTGCTTTGATGTGGAAGAACTGTACCGCCTGAAAGATGCAGTAGATCATGCCTGGCATTCCGTCAAGAAATCCGAGGGCAAAGACATATTTGTAGAGAAAAAACAGAATCGGCGAGCCTGGAATTGTAAAAAACTTCTTCCGCAACCACCGTCTGCGCTGCGCCTGTGACCCAAAAAACGAAGGCGCCAGTTCGAGAGCGCTGGTCTTGCCCGCCATCCATACTTTTGCTTCCCAGTTCGAGTATTCATCGTGCTTGCGGATGTATCTGGAAAGAGACTCCACATTGTGATGAATCAGCGGGCTCTTCAAATACCCAGCTCTTGCATTCGAGCCCTCGAGCATGACGTGTTCGTGAATCTCCATATCGGCCATCGAGTGATCCTGGTCTTTCAGACGGCACTCGAAGCGGCCTTTGCCGCGGCGGAAGAGGCAAAGCTTGTAGAAACTCGCGCCACCATGGCGAAGTTCGCGTCCTAGAAAGAACATTCGCAGTGCGATGTAATAGCCGTCACGGGATGGATCCTGAATTGCTTTCCGGATTTCGGCAGCGAGTTCCGGCGTTAGCGCTTCGTCGGCATCCACCAGGAAAATCCAATCGTTGCTGAGGGGAAGCGAGTCCATCGCCCACTGGCGCTTTTTAGGCCAGCCTCCCCGGTAATGAAACTGTACTGCGTGAGCCCCATACGACTCAGCAATCTGGATAGTGGCGTCCTTGCTTTGAGAGTCGATTACATAAATCTCGGCAGCGCATCTCAAAGATTCAAGGCACCGCGGCAGATTATGGGCTTCGTTTCGGGCAGCGACGATTACGGTGAGCGGGAGCAGGTCTGACGCGTACGGCGTCGCCAGTTGGTTTGAATCCTGCAATTGAGGCATCGGAAGCCGAAGGCTCCCAGCATTTTACTCTGAGAGAACCGGAATCCGGCAGATTTCTACTTCCCTATATACTCATCGGGTAAGCTTCTTCCGCGACAAATGAGTTCTTCGGCAGTTCGAAAAGAAGACGTACGGGATTTCTGGAATGCCGATCCGTGCGGCACACGTTATCTCGCCGGTTCTGGTGATTTTGAGACCCATGCTCGAGCGAGGTACGCACTGGAGCCTTACATCTTCGATTTCGCGCAATTTCAGAGCTCTCGTGGCCTCAAGGTACTCGAAATCGGAGTGGGAATGGGCGCCGATTATCTGGAATGGCTAAAAGCCGGCGCGCTGGCTACGGGCGTTGATATTTCTGCAGCGTCGATTGATCGGGCAATGGCCCGTTGCGAACAAGCGAGATTAAAACCGGACCTTCGCGTGGCCGATGCCGAGCAGCTTCCCTTCCCGGACAATAGTTTCGACGTGGTGTATTCCTATGGCGTGATGCATCACAGCCCTGATACAAACCGGTGCATCGAGGAGGCATGGCGCGTTCTGAAGCCAGGCGGGCAGGCTCGAATTATGGTCTACCACCATCCTTCAATTACCGGCCTGATGCTATGGCTCCGGTATGGACTCTTCCGCGGCAAATCGCTGCGGCAGACTGTTTTCGATCATCTCGAGAGTCCCGGGACAAAGACCTATACCCAGGCCGAAGTGGTGAAATTATTCGAACGGTTCAACAACGTTCACATGAAGCTCGTCTTCAGTCCAGGTGACCTGCTGCTGAATCAGCCTTCAGAACGGTTTCAGGGCTGGCTTTATCGAATGACTTGGAAGTTCTTCCCGCGCAAACTAATTCGGGCGGTTGGTCAGCGATGGGGATTATTTCTGTTGATCACAGCGGACAAACCCGTGTAGATCGCGCCGGAAGTTCAGGCCGAAATCTCCTGCAGTTCGCACCAACATTGCAGAACGTACAAAGCCCACGGGCGGCTCCAAGACATGGTCCCGCTTAGAAAGTCGTTCCATATTCGTTCTACTTCCCTGCCGTTGAGTATCGACCCTAGCGGTCCTTCATCGATATTTCTTGCGTTCAACACTGACTCGATTTCCGGACGCAGTTGCTGGCGCATCCAGTGCTCGAATGGCAACGTGAAACCTCGTTTCGGTCGATAAATAATCTCGTTTGGCAGAGAGCCATCGAGGGCGGCCACCAGAAGCTTTTTGGGAATCTCGCCCACTTTGGAGGTGCCGGGAAGGCTTAACACACCTTTCGCAAGTTGATAGTCGATCAGAGGGACTCTAAGTTCAAGGCCCTGCGACATACTCATAAAGTCAGCGTCCCGCAGAAGTGTGTTAAGCATGTAGCAGCGCAATTCGAGGTAGGAAACCCGATTGATGGGGTCCAGAGAAAGCGAGCGATTCAGGAATTCTTGTACGCCCGCCGTCGCGGCTTGCCAGGTCCATTCGGTTGGATTGTTGAAAAGTAATTCACTCTGCTTCGGTGTGAACAACATTCTTGCGACGACGTATGGGTGCAGAACTGAGGCGCCCTCGATGATCAGAGAAGCAAGCTTCCGGTTCTGATCACTCTTGGGGGCGAGTGCACTGAAAGTCTTCCCCATTGTGGTCCGCGCAAATCCGGGAAGGCTTTCTAACAACTTGGCTGAACGTTCCATCTGCGGGACGGTACGGAATGTCGAATAGCCTCCAAATACTTCGTCGCCTCCGAGCCCGGAAAGGGCGACCTTCACTCCTGCCCTGCGAGCTTCCCGCGAGACGAAAAATGTGTTGACGCCGTCCATCGTGGGCAGATCCATCGCCCGCAATGCATCGGGGAGGGCTTTAAGCACATCATCCTGAGAGACGGTGATCTCGTGATGATCGGTGTGAAACTTCTGTGCAATCGCCCTCGAGTGCTGCGCCTCGGAAAAATCTGCTTCGCGGAAGACGATCGAAAAAGTACTCGGTGTTACACCGCTCCGACTCACGATGCTTACCAATGCGCTGGAATCGATTCCTCCGGAGAGAAATATTCCGACGGGAACGTCGCTCACGAGTTGAGAGCGAACTGAGCCTTCGAGTAGTGTGCGGAGTTCCGAAGCTTTTGTGGCGCCATGACCCGAACTTCCCGATAAGTCAAATTGAATGTCATCCAGCAAATCCGAATACTGCGTCTTTGTGATCCTGCCGTTTTCCCAAATCAGGGTATGGCCAGGCGGAAGCGCATGGATGCCTTCGACTAAGGTAAACGGGTCATAGGCCGAACCGAAGGTGAGGTAATTGAGCAGCCCGGAGTGGCTGATCTTTCGGCCGACGAGTCCTGTACCGAGCAGGGTTCGCACTTCCGACGCAAAGAGGAAATAAGGGCCTGCTTGGGCATAATAAAGTGGCTTAATGCCCATTGGATCGCGAGCGAGGAGTAAATGATGCTCGTGAGGATCCCAAATAGCGAAGGCAAACATTCCACGGAACTTATTCAGAAAAGCCGTGCCCCACCGCGCATAAGCCCTCAGAACGACCTCAGTGTCGGTATGGCTGCGGAGATGGATGCCCTCTTGTTCGAGCTCCCGGCGGATTTCGCGGAAGTTATAGATCTCGCCGTTGTAAACGATCCAATTGCTGGTTTCAGGATCGTGCATCGGTTGATGGCCAAGTGGAGAGAGATCCAGAATTGCCAGCCGCCGATTGCCAAGCCCGATCTCGACGGACGTCGGCGTCGATTTCCGCAAGACGACGGTTCCGGAATCGTCAGGTCCGCGGTGCGCCAAAGATTGCGTGGCGCGATCGAGCAGGCCCGCGGGAATCTGGGTATCCTTCGCGACTATGCCTACGATTCCACACATTGCATTCTTAACGACTGGCCAGAAACTGTTTACCGAATAACTCTTTTCGCTCTCGCGAGCAATCGAGTTAACCGCGGGAATCGTTCATTCATCGCGAACTTGAGAACGTGCTCTGGAGCAAATTGCCTCTGCAGACCAACGTGTCCGTATTTGCGCACAAGATCAACGAAGGAGAATTCTGCTGTTTCCATTTTTTGAAGACAAAATTGGGAGTAAGGGAGCGAATAGATCGTCGCACCAACGGCCTCAGCAAAATAGACAGCGTAAGGAAAGACCAGGGTAGGCTCAAAGCTGGTTTTGTGCTCCCACACGCTGGTGGTGAAATCGTCTCCTCCAATAAACCCGCCAGACTTCACCTTTGGATATATCCGCATGAGATCAATCGTGATGCCACGCAGAGTGTGATCCCCGTCGATATAGGCGAAGTCCAGCTCACCGTCAGTTATTTCATCAACAACATCGCTGGTTTTGCCGCGCAGAATCACGCGACGTGGTGCGGCGAAATCTGTCTTGGTTTTTGTTTCCTCGAAAAAACCTTCAAATATCGTGTCGTCCTGGTTTGCGGGCTTGTTCCAGTTATCGAGGTGTTTCCAAGGGTCGATCATGTAGTACTTTGTTATGCCAGCGCATCGCTCCAGTAGTGCGGCAGCAAAATCGCCCCGATAGACCCCGATCTCAACCATCTTTCGCACATGAGTGCGATGTATGAAATCGACCCAAAGATCAGTCCGCGATCCAGTGCCGGAGATACACTCCAACAGCAGTTGTTCCGTCGATGATTGCGAAATCACGATCTCCCAATTTCTTCTAAAGAGCCTGTATCTGTTGGTTAGATTTACAGTGAACGATGGAGTGCGAATTCACTGCATTTTCTCCGCAACCATTCGCAGTGAGTACTTACCGGTCCCGCTCTTGCACGGAACGTACGCGGTGGAGTACGTAAGGGTGTCTCCGACTAGCCAGATGGAGAATTCTCCGCTCGCAAAGTTCGAAATTGCGCCCACGTTCAAAATATTTCCTCCCGACACGCCGACGCCAGTGAGCGGAACTCTCAGCGTCCGTTGCGTAGTCTCATCTTTCCAATTGATGGTGAGACTAGCGGAAGCATCCCCCACCACTGAGCATGCGCTTGTGGCGTCTAAATAATAACTGATGCGATATTGCCCCCCGGCGCAGGGAGAAGCGCTGCTGCAAAGGTTCTTCGCCGATATCGAGGCATTCTGTGCGACCAGCGACACGGAATGCGTTCTGGCGTTATCTCCCTTTGCCGAACCTGCACAGCCGACGCATCTCCCGGAAACTGCCAAATCACCGTTGATTTTCACCGGCACGTTGAATGTCTTTGCTGAAGACGAAAGCTCCTCTTGTGGCTCGTGGTCGGGAAATTTGCCCACATATTCGCGGATCTCGTGCTCGGCACGACTGTATAGCGTTCCGATGTTCCCCTCGTACCCCAAATCTAGATCATTCAGATCAGCAGAGGGCCGATGGTTGGCGGTAGCCCACGTCCGTCCCCAGTTACTGTCGCCCAGCGTGATCAACGGGGTAAAGCCCACATTGCGTCCAGGGTGCCCAAAATTGAGCCTTCCCTTCAGGCCATCCTCCGGGGTTTGGGCGCCATTTGCCGCTTTCAGTATTGTGGCCCCGGGGGGGTCATAGCCGTTTGTATGAAGAGCTTCAAGATTCGCGGCTGCGGGAGGGGTTGCTCCGGTGTTGACCAACGAATGCGCCTGCCCCGTGATCGCTGCGACGGGAATGGTGCTCACGATGGCTCCGGTTCCCAGTACGTCGGCCTGCAAGGGCGGAGTTAAGTCGTGATAAGCAGCTGTCGACATATCGGAGGCAGTCGAGATTACGATCGGCCCGGGCCAGAAATCCAGACGAGGCATATAGATGTTAGTGCCGAGGTTTTCCGCGGGTGTCGTGTACGGCTGAAGAGACTGTCCGTTATCTACGAACTGGCAGGTTGCCCCGCAGGAGCTCTGTTGGACCGTCGTCAAGAGATATTTACCCGTACCTTCTGGGTAAGGACGCGCCGTTTTCTGATTCCACTCCATTTTGAGGATCTTGTAGCTTGCGGCTCCCGGAATCTTTGGGAAGGTCGCTCTGATGGTCCGTGTGCCATCCGTGAATGCGTAACCTGCTGGTAGCGGTATGCCATCCCCGAAACTCGTATGAACTGGAACCACCCAATACAACCACTCATGCGGACCCGATGAGGCTCCCCAATTTGGATAGATGCCAGATGCGCCGTTGTTGGCTAATCCGCTGATCTTGAGATGAACACCCTCGGCCAGAATGCCTGAGTTGCCTACGTTCCCCAGTGGGCTGTACTTCTCGCAGCCTGGCGAAGCTTCGAAATACACATTGTCGATGATCAGGCCTCCGTAACCCCCGCGATGATTGCTGGCACGTATTCCGAATTCGGACCATCCCTGGATTACGCTATCGGAAATTTTTAGCCCGTTGCCGGAATCCCAATCTACGCCTTTGGCCGCGCAGCCCAGTGAGAGAGTGAGATGCTTCAGCCATCCGACGGCGGACCAGCGATTGAACGGCCCGGGGGCGCTAATTGCAGAACCGCAGAATGTCGCATTGCAGGTGATCGAGTTGCCCCCTAATGCGGAATCCAAACCATCGAGTAGAAAGGACTGATCATCGTCGACTTGAACGTAAGATCCAAACCCCGCGCCCTTCAGAGCCGCTCTAGTACTCACGTTGAAAATGCGGGTTTGCTGTGCATTCACTTCAATGAACGGTTCAACGCCACCGAAGGTCATAGGGCGGCCGCGGGGACCAATCAACGTGACGTCCTCAAAAATGCTCGATGAGCCATGCTCACCAACAAAGACGCAGGCATCATCAAGTGTGTGACAGTTCAGCACGGCACCTTCGAAATCAACGGTTTGCCCTGATGCTCGAATAGAGATGGGAGCAAAGACATCGTATTCTCCGGGCGGAACTACGACTCTGCCGGATTGCGACGTCCCGGTCGGATTTGTTGGTGAGAATCGGGCTGCTATCGATGCCTCCTGGATACCGCCGGAGGCACTCTCAATCACGTATCCATCACCGTACAAATTCTTGCTGCTGAATTCCAGTGTTCCGGGACGCCCATCTCCTTTACACGTGCCTCCCGTGACACGAACTGCCTCCGAGGTTGCGTGTCCTGAGAGATGTACGTAATACCACGGTTCGGCCGCGATCACGCCCGGAGGACACGCACTGAGAGTGACTAGGTTCTTGCCGACTGTGATTGGAGAGGAAGGATTCTGGTGCCAGTTCATATCGGTTGCGGATCGTGCCGTGTTGGCAGCAAGCGTCGAATACTGTGCCTGGGCACATGGAGTGCGATGAATCAGGAACATCAACAAAACGATCGCGGGAACCGCCAAAGCTCGGATGCGCTGGATCGCGTGACATGGCGTGCTGGGATGGTTTTGATGAAGCACTTGGCCTCCTGATCCTGAGGTGTGGCTGAATGTCCTTAGAGAAGTGATCTATCTACTCTAAAATTTGTCCACAACTTCATCAAACACGGCTTCCGGTTCAAAGATTCAGATCGCACCATTTTTGCGGCAGTTGAAGCAGGAATGATTCTGATGTATTGTGCGTTTTACTCTCTTAAGAAAGCTACTGAACTGCTGCGTGCGTAGTGTGCTCGTTGGGGCCTGGAGCCTGACGTCTATACCAATGCCGATCGCTGCGAATGTCGTTCTGGGGCAACGGGTAAAAGTCTTCCAGCCAGATCTAGTCAACCTTTATGGCTGCACAATCGGGGACGAAACCAAGGTGGGCGCTTTCGTCGAGGTGCAAAAAAACGCCTCTATCGGCAGCCGCTGCAAGATTTCTTCACACACCTTCATCTGTGAGGGAGTCACCATCGAGGATGACGTCTTTGTGGGACACGGAGTTATGTTTATCAATGACCTCTATCCTCGCGCTACCGCTCACGGACGCCTACAAAGCGAGGCTGACTGGGAGGTCGTACCAACACGAGTAAAGCGAGGAGCGTCGATCGGAAGCGGCGCGGTCATTCTTTGCGGAGTGACGATTGGAGAGGGTGCGCTCATTGGAGCAGGAGCGGTGGTAACCCGCGATGTTCCCGACTACCAGATTGCAAAGGGCGTTCCCGCACGGCTCGGACGAGTACTTCAAGAAAAACCGGCAGAGTAATGGAGGATCGTTGATTCGAATCGGCGTAATCGGCTACGGATACTGGGGTCCAAACCTGGTTCGGAACTGCTTCGAAGCCAAGGACGCGCAAGTAGCATGCGTAAGCGATCTGCGGGATGACCGATTGGCTTTGCTTGCGAGCCGCTATCCGACCGTCAGAACCACCCGTGATGTAAGTGATCTGATCGACGATCCCACGATTGATGCGGTCGCCATTGCTACACCGGTTTCCACGCACTATGAATTAGCCCTACGCTCACTGCAAGCAGGGAAGCATGTCTTGGTCGAGAAGCCGTTGGCCTCCGACACCATACAGGTGCAGCACCTGATGGAGGTTGCGCAGAAGCGCAATCGTGTTTTGATGGTCGATCACACGTTTGTTTTTACCGGCTCGGTTCGCAAGATTCGTGAACTAGTCGATGCCGGCGGTCTGGGAGAGATTTATTACTACGATTCGGTGCGCGTGAACCTGGGACTCTTTCAGCACGACGTGAATGTGCTCTGGGATCTTGCGGTACACGATCTTGCCATCATGGATTTTGTCTTGCCATTTCGTCCATGTGCGGTTTCTGCGACTGGATTGAGCCATGTACCTGGAGGCACTGAGAATATTGCCTACCTGACTCTGTTTTTTGAGGGAAACCAAATCGCGCATATCCACGCAAACTGGCTCGCTCCGGTGAAGTTGCGCAGAACGCTGATCGGCGCCAGCCGCAAGATGATCGTCTACGATGACCTGGATCAGGGCGAGAAGGTCCGGGTGTACGATAAGGGCATCACACTAAATCATCAACAGAACCCCGAAAAGCTGTACCAGATGCTGGTCGGCTACAGGACGGGAGACATGCTGGCCCCACAGATCGATGGGACCGAGGCCCTACGCCGGGAAATAGATCATTTCTTGCATTGCATCCGGCAGAATGAAGAACCTATCACGGGCGGAAACGCTGGACTGCGCGTTGTTGAAATTCTCCAGGCCGCATCTCAATCAATGGCTCAGCGTGGAAGGCCTGTGGAATTGAGACTCGGAATGCTTTCTGCAACCGCATAGATCATAGATATTGAGAGAAGTTGAGCAGCAATGAATATTATTAAAGTACCTTATCTGGATCTCCAGGCGCAGTATCGAGCGATTAAACCCGAAATTGACGCCGCGATCGGCAGAGTCCTGGAAAGTTGCCAATTTGTCCTTGGGCCCGAGGTATCTGACTTTGAGAAGGCCTTTGCGGCTTATTGCGGGGCATCGGAGTGTATTGCGCTAAATTCCGGAACGAGTGCCTTGCATTTGGCGCTGCTCGCGGCGGGAGTTGGGCCCGGCGATGAAGTCATCACAACTCCATTCACATTTGTCGCAAGCGTAGCGGCGATTCTTTATTCAGGGGCTCGCCCGGTTCTTGTGGATATCGATCCACGTTCGTTTACGCTTGACCCGTCGAAGATTGAGGCTTCTGTCACTTCGCGGACGAAAGTGCTCCTGCCGGTGCATCTGTATGGTCAGCCCGCGGACATGGACCCGATCATGGAGATTGCGCGACGACACAATCTCATCGTGATCGAAGACGCTGCACAGGCACACGGAGCCCAGTACAAGGGTCGCTCCGTCGGAAGTATCGGGCACATGGCCTGCTTCAGTTTTTATCCGGGCAAAAATCTTGGCGCCTATGGCGAGGGCGGCGCCGTCACCACGAACAACTCCGAGTACGCTCGCGCGATTCGGATGCTGCGCGATTGGGGACAGGATCGTAAGTATCATCATCTTCTCCGCGGATACAACTACCGCATGGAAGGGTTTCAGGGTGCGGTGCTCGGCGTGAAGCTTCGGCATCTGGAGCAATGGACCGAGGCACGTCGCAACCTTGTTCAGCAATACAACGGCTTCCTTGCGGAGTGCGAGTTGGAATTGCCGACTGAAATGTCCTGGGCTCGTCACGTTTATCACGTCTACACAATTCGGTCAAAAGAACGCGACCGTTTACAAAAGAGTTTGGCGGACGAGGGAATACAAACCGGGATTCACTATCCGACTCCTGTTCATTTGCAGCCAGCGTACGCTGATCTCGGTTACGGGCCCGGATCGTTTCCGAAGGCGGAGTCAGCAGCAAAGCAGGTGCTCTCGCTTCCTCTGTACCCAGAACTTTCGATGCAATCTGTAGCCCTTGTTGCCGATACTGTGAAGAAGGTCGTCGGGAACAAGGTAACTGCCGTGATGTCGCACTGAGGGACAGTTTCGCCATGGCCAAGTTCGATGTGATTCCCGACATCCTTGAAGTCACGCTTCGCGACGGTTCTTATTTGATCGATTTCCAGTTCACGGCAGAAGATACCGCGAACATTGCGAGCGCGCTGGAAGCAATTGGATTTCGCTGGATCGAGGTCGGCCACGGCCTGGGTCTGAACGCATCTGAAGCAGGAAAAGGGATGGCGGCTGCCAGCGACGAGGAGTATCTGGAAGCGACTGCACAGTCTCTGACTAAAGCGAAATGGGGCACATTCTTTATTCCTGGAATTGGCCGCGACGATGATCTTCGGCTCGCGGCTCGATACGGGATGTCGTTCGTCCGGATTGGCACAAACGTCACGGAAGCTTTGCAGGCTGAGCCGTATATCGCCCTCGCCAAGGAATTGGGATTCATCGTTTCCTACAACGCGATGAAGTCCTATGCGGTGTCACCCGAAGAGTTCGGGAGGATTGTCGGAAAAGTACATTCCTGGGGAGCAGATATCGCGTGCCTTGTCGATTCCGCCGGAAGCATGGATCCGGATTTGGTAGCCGCTTACTTACGCGCCGCAAAATCCGAGAGTGCCTGCCCACTGGGCTATCACGGACATGACAATCTATCGCTCGCGATGGCGAATACGCTGCGTGCAATTGAGGAGGGCGCCGTCCTGGTGGATTCATCTCTTCAAGGGATGGGGCGGTCGGCCGGAAATTGCGTGACCGAGGTACTTGTCGCCATCCTGCAGCGTCGTGGGATGATGTCGCATATCGACTTGAAAGCAGCCATGGACGTTGGAAAAGGCCTGATTCAGCCGCTGCTCGGGAAACGCGGAATAGATCCGATGGCCGTTACAAGCGGAGTCGCGAAGTTCCACTCGTCCTTTACCGAGAAGGTGCAGGGCTACGCGCACAAGCACCATATCGATGTGCGCGATCTGATTGTGCGGCTGTGTCAGGAAGATCAGGTCTCGGCACCGGATGAACTTCTGGAACGCTTGAGTCACGAACTTGCTGCGATGAAGATGCATCGCGTGCTTTCGATTCCAGCATTCCGCGTCGAATCGAAAAAAGGCGAGACTTCCGAGGAATCTTTACAGTTCCTCCTGCGGGAATTGCGGGCCCGTGCACTTAAGTCCGGTAAGTTTTCGGCCCTCAATGTGGTCATCGGAGAAAGTCCGAGAGCGGATTTCTATGTCTCAGGAAACATTTATTCGACCCAATCTCACGTTGTCGGATCGGTCCTGTTTACTGAAGAGAGCCAATTGGAGAAAGTCCTACAAACGGCCGATGGTCGCGTAGATGTTTTGTTGCTAGACGTTGACCGGAAACCGTTCGGTCCCGCCAACAGCGCAGAAACAGCAAGAGCGGCTTTGAAAAAAACTGCGCTGCTCACCTATTTGGATAGCCGGGTATGGGTGGAAGCGGTGGAAGATCAAATAGTCCGGATTTTGCACGACACTCTGAGCCAAGCCGAAATCGCAGTCGCTGGTGACCATCCGCGCAGCCGCTCTCTTGCGCTGCGTCTCGCAGAACGAGGAGCGCGAGTCACGTTGATTCTGGACCCTTATAGCGCTGAGGAGTCGCCTGTCGATTCTCTGCGAAATCTTTCGATGGAAGGATCAGAACTGCAACTTTCGCGAGTATACGCCAATAAGGCGGAAGCGACGCTCGTTGACGCTGATGCTGTCATCGTATGGCC
>Ga0335076_10003334_pt1 | contig 16140 bp, 18 predicted proteins | sample Lox_Sample_25_FD_206717 | JGI IMG/M metagenome (GOLD analysis project Ga0335076, IMG submission 206717) | Soil microbial communities from Loxahatchee National Wildlife Refuge, Florida, United States - Lox_Sample_2.5 | ecosystem: Environmental > Terrestrial > Soil > Wetlands | place: USA...
CGCGCGCCAGGCAGGCGTGCGTGCGACGCGCCTCGCGCATGGCGTGCCGTTGGGTGGCGAACTCGAGTACATCGATCGTGGAACGCTGGCGCATGCGTTCGGTGGACGGCAGAATCTCGCGGAGTGAGCGTGATCGTCGATGTCGGCAGCGCGCTTTCGACGTATTCACAGGTGGCGATCGGTCTGGCCGGTTTCGCATCGATCCTCATCGCGCCGGGAGGCAAGCCGAGTTCCTGGACGCGCATCCATGAATTGCGCCATTCTGGCTGCCTCCGCGCTGGTCGAGGCGGCCGCTGCGCGGCACGGCGGTGCGCTCGATCCGGAGGTATTCTTCGCCGGCTTGCTTGATCGCGCTGATGTATTTTTCCATCTACGTGGTCGTCCGCTTCTTGTTCGCGCGACCGACCGATTGATGGTTCTGCCCTGCCAGACGAGGAGAGACCCATGGGCGACACCCTGTTCGGCAAGATCATCCGGCGCGAAATTCCCGCCGACATCGTCTACGAGGACGACGACGTGCTCGCGTTCCGCGACATCAACCCGCAGGCGCCGGTGCACGTGCTGTTCATCCCGAAGAAGGCGATCGCCACGATCAACGACGCCGGCGACGCCGACACGCTGCTGATCGGCAAGCTGGTCCTCGCGGCGACGCGCTGGGCGAAACAGCAGGGTTTCGCCGACAACGGTTATCGCTGCGTGATCAACTGCAACCGTGACGGCGGGCAGACCGTCTTCCACCTGCATCTGCACGTGCTCGCCGGGCGCCAGATGCACTGGCCCCCGGGGTGAGAGCGAGGCGCAGCCGCGCGCTTGAGCTCAACGCAGGTGGTCTGCTTGGCGCGCCGGATGCGCGAGCGCTCAGTGATGGTGCCCCGGGCCGGGCGGGTGAACCACGACGACCGGCGGAGCCCACCAGTAGCCCCAGCCCCAATAGGGATAGCCATAGCCGTAGTACGGCCACCAGGGGTCGTAATATCCGTAGTAGTCGTGATAGTGGTACTCCGGCCACAGGTAGACGCTGTCGACATCGACCAGCGCATACGTGTAGGCGAACTCTCCGACATTGTGCTGCTCGGTTCCGGCCAGTTCACCCACGACGGTAAGGTCGCGGCCCTTGGTGTAGATCTCCGGATCGTAGAAGCCCTTGCCGCAGGCGAGGAAGCGGCCGTCGCTGGCATCGTGCTCGTGCGGGCGCGCATCGGAGCGCAGTTCGCGCGACAGGACCTCGAAACAGGTGCTGTCGGACTTGGTCTCGACGCTGATGATCTGCCCGCCCCAGCGCACGCGCGGTCCGCGCAGAGCCTGACTGGCGGCCTGCTGCGGAGAGACGGCGACGAAATCGGTGCCCGCGAGCTGCTGCGGTACCGTGGCGCAGCCGCTGAGAAGGAGGGTTCCGGCAAGTCCGATGGCGATGGCGTGGCGCATGGCAGATTCCCGTTTCGACGAATGATACGACGATTCGGAAGGTTCCATCGTTGCGCCGGATCAAGTGCGCGCACGCGGCGCCGGAGGGAGGTGCAGGGCCGCCACGGCCTGGGCGAACGCGCGCACGGCACCTGCCTCGGGCAACGCACAGGCGTAACGCAGGTTGACATACCTTGCCAGCAGGCGTTGCACGTCGCGCTCACCCGGCCACAGGTCTGCGCTGCGCAGGGCCAGGGTCTGCGGACCGTCCTGCGGCCGCGGCGGCGCGCCGGCGCGCGCCAGCTTGCGGCACAGCGCCGCGTAGGCGGCATCGAGCGGATCCACGCGCACCCGCGGCGCGCGCAGCACCCACCAGGCGAACAGGGCGAGCAATACGGAGCTGCCGACGAGCGCGGCGGTCACGAGATCGCCGTACTCCGCTTTCTCGATCCCGAAGGGCGTGAGCAGGCTCTGCTGGCGCAGGGAATTGAATTGCACGACCGCGCTGTTCCAGACGCGGCTGAGCACGTCGAACTGGTTGCGCAGACCCAGCAGCCAGTCGGCCTGGTACCAGGGTGCGCTCGCGCCTGCGGCGGCGCGAGCGCCCAATTCGACGCGTTGCGGGCTGACGGCGCCCGTCGGATCGACGCGCACCCAGCCGCGACCCTCCAGCCACACCTCCGCCCAGGCATGCGCGTCGGATTGACGTACCACCCAGTAGTCGCCGACGGCGTTGTAGTAACCGCCCTGATAACCGGTCACGACGCGCGCGGGGATGCCGGCTGCGCGCATCAGGAACGTGAACGCCGATGCATAGTGCTCGCAGAAACCCGTGCGTGTCTCGAACAGGAAATCATCGACGGAGTCGCGGCCGAGCAGCGGCGCGTTGAGCGAATAGAAGAACTTCTCGTGGAACAGGTCGAGCGCCGCGCGGATCACCGCGCCGTCGTCCCTGAGCGTGCTGCGCCAGTCCTCGGCCAGCGCGCGCGAACGCGCATTGAACCCGGGCGGCAGCGACAGCGACAGACGGCGCTGCTCGGGGCCGAGGTCCGCATCCAGCTGGTAGTGCGGCGCCGAGGTCACGTGGTAGCGCAACAGGGTGTCGACCGACGCGCGGCTCACCAGGCTCATGTCGGCACCACGCACCGCGGTCTCCGGTGCGGCAACCGGCATGTCGAGCGCAAGCAGCCAGCGCCGGTCGGAAGGCTCCAGCATCACGTCGTATCCGATGGTCGCTCCGCTCGTCTGCAGGTTGCCGCCGGCGCGTGAACTGGCGAAGTATTCCGGGCGCGACCACGCGCTGCCGTCAAAATGCCACAGCACCGGCCCGCGCCAGTACAGGCTGGCGCGCGGCGGCGGCGGGCCGTCGAACGTCACGCGAAACGCCGGGCTGTCGTCGATCAGCAGTTCCTCGATCGTCCCTGGTGCCATGCGATCGCCAAGACCGGTGCGTGCAGTGGCATCGGTCGGCGCGCCCCACAGCGGCGAACCCAGGCGTGGGAAAAACACGAACACGCACAGGGCGAGGGGCAGCGCCGCCGCGAGGGAAACCGCCCCGGCCCGCAAGCCTTCGCGCAGCGCCGGCAGCAGCGCGCGTTGCGCATCCCCGTCGCGGTTCTCCAGCTCGCGCAACGCCGCAAAGAACAGGCTGAGCGCGGCGATCAGCAACAGCGCGAAGCCGAGACTGCTGTTGAACAGGAGCGCGCTCATCAGCACGAAGCTGGCGAAGGCGATGGCCGCGCGTGCATCGCGTCGCGTATCGGTTTCCACGAGCTTCAACGCCAGCATCGAACAGGCCAGCGCACTCCCGGGCTCGCGCCCGAAGATGTTGCCGTAGTGCAGGATGATGATGGCAGGGAAGGCCAGGATCAACGGCAGCTTGATCGCTATCGGGATGCGTGCCCCGCCGAAGTGACGGTGCAGCCAGCGTCCGGCCAGCACCAGCAGAATCGGTCCGCCGAACATTCCGGGAAGGCGCCAGACATGCGGCAGGACGGCCGCCGTGACGCTCGCCGCGGTCAGCGCGAACTGCGCTTTCGTCAGCAGCGGCGGTGCCTTCGTCATGCGGCGCCACCCGGTTGCAGGGCCAGGGCGCGCAGGCACGCGTGGCGGTGCGCGCTGCCCAGTCCCGGACCGAGGCGGGTGTCGGGAAGGACGAGCGTGTAGCGGATCTGCGAGGATTCGGCCGCGCACACCCAGCGTGCGAGGCGTGACAGGCGCGCCTCGCGGTCGAGCCCGTGCAGGACAGAGTAGTCGAGGACGACGTCGCGTCCCCGGCGCAGTTCGAATTCCTTGACCAGCAGCGTGTCGTGGTGCGCGCTCGCCTTCCAGGCGATGCTGCGCAGCGGATCGGTCGGTCGATAGTCACGCAGCGTGGCGAGTTCGTCGCCGCTGCCGCGCACGGGCGTCGTGTCGGCGTCCGCACCGCCGAGCGGCAGCGGGGGTGCATCGGTCTCCAGCCGCGGATAGATCAATGCCGCGAAATCGGGATTGAGCCAGCTCCACACCTGGAACAGGCCGTAGGGGTATTCGCTGGAAAGGCGCATGCGGCCGAGCCGGCGCAACCCGCGCTGTGCGGCGGGAAGTTCCAGATGCACGCGGGTTTCCGCCGCGGGGTCGACGCGGAACACGGTTTCGCCACCCGCGGCGCGCAGGCACAGGCTGTTGCGCGGCCGTGTTTCTGCGTGGAACAGCAGCTGGATCCGCAGGGTGTCGCCGGCGTGGCAGGGTTCGGCGCGCAGGCGGCGCAGCTGTACGCGGTCGAGCGTGCGGAACGACGCGAACACGCTCTGGTAGCTCGCCGCCGCCAGCAGGCAGGTGAGTAGCATCGCTGGATTGTTGTTGTAGTTGAGCGCGCCCATCAGCATCACGAGCAGCACGAGCGAGAACAGCACGCCGAACCGCGTCGGCAGCACATAGATGCGATGTCGATCGAGCGTGATCGGCAGCGGCTCCTCGCGCTTGAGCCGCGTCAGCGCCGGCAGACGGCGTTCGGCGATCTCGAGCAGCCGCGACCAACGCAGGGCGGAGGCATGGCCCGGCGCCACGGAGGCCTTACCTCACGGCGACCTTGGCGAGCAACTCGGCCGCGAGTTCGTCGCGCGTCTGGCTGCTGGTGCCGGCAGGGATCAGCCGATGTGCGGCGATGCCGACGAACACGTGCTGCACATCCTCCGGGACGCAGTAGCCGCGGCCGCCCAGAAGGGCGCACGCGCGGGCGGCATTGAGCATCGCCAGACCGGCTCGCGGGGACAGGCCGACGCGAATGCTGGCGTGCGACCGACTGGCCGCGAGCAGTCCCTGCACGTAATCGATCAGGGCCGGACTCGCCAGAACGCTGGCCGTGGCCACGCGCAGGCGCGCGACCTGCGCGGCATCCAGGCAGGGTTTCAATTGCGCGATCAGTTCGCGGCGGTCGCTCGCCGCGAGCAGCGCCCGTTCCGCTTCGCGATCGGGATAGTCGAGGCCGATGCGCAGCATGAAGCGGTCGAGTTGCGAATCCGGCAGCGGGTAGGTGCCGGCGAGCTCGAGCGGATTCTGCGTGGCGACGACGAAAAACGGCGCGGGCAGCGCGTGCGTGACGCCATCGGCCGTCACCTGCTGTTCCGCCATCGCCTCGAGCAGTGCACTTTGTGTCTTCGGCGTGGCCCGGTTGATTTCATCGGCCAGAACGAGTTGTGCGAACAGCGGGCCGGGGTGAAAGCGGAATTGCGCGCCCTCGCGCTCGTACACGCTCACGCCGATGATGTCGGAGGGGAGAAGATCGCTCGTGAACTGGATGCGCTGGAACGACAGGTCGAGCGTGACCGCCAGCGCGTGCGCGAGCGTGGTCTTGCCCACGCCCGGCAGGTCCTCGATCAGCAGGTGTCCGCCGGCGAGCAGGCAGGCGAACGCCAGGCGGACTTGTGGACCTTTGCCCAATACGACATTGTTCACCTGCTGCTGCGCGCGCGTGAGCGCCGCCGCGAGCGCACCATCGAGCGGCGCCGCGGCAGGCGCAGGAACCGGCGACAGGCGCAGACTGGTCATGGCGTGGGATCTTGCATGGCGGCGAGTATAGGCAATGTAAACGCTCGCGGGGTTCCCTGGGGGCTGGCGGACGCCGCCAGGTGGCGAGCGGCATTTTGGATTGCCTGGGCGGTCATGCTGGCGGTGCACGTTGCGCTCGCGGCGACCCTGTCGCCGTTCGGGGACGAGGCCTGGTACTGGCAGGAGAGCCGTGCGCTCGACTGGTCGTACAGCGATCTGCCTCCGGCAACGGCGACCCTGATCCGTCTGGGCGAGGCGCTGCTGGGGCACGGCGTGTTGCCGATGCGTGCGCCGTTCCTGCTGCTGGGCGCGCTGCTGCCCTTGCTGCTCGTGCGCACGGGACGGCGCGTTTTCGGTGCTGCGCAGGGCTGGCAGACCGGGCTGCTGGCGCTGGCGATGCCGCTCACCGGCACGCTGGGGATCCTGGCCCTGCCCGACGTGCCGCTGACCGTGTGCAGCGTCATCGCGCTCGATGCGCTGGAGCGCGCGATGCGCGAGCGTCGTCTGGGTTCGTGGATTATTCTCGGCCTGGCGCTGGCCGGCGCATGGTTGTGCCATTACCGCGCCGCCATGCTCTTGTGTGCGGGGATCGTTTTTCTGTCGGCGACCGCGCGCGGAAGGCAACTGTGGCGCGAGCCCGGCCTGTGGCTGGCGCTGGCCATCTCGGCCATCGGGCTGGCGCCGCTCATCGCGTTCAACGTGACGCACGAGTGGGCCGCGCTGCGCTTCCAGGCGATCGACCGCAACCCGTGGAGCTTCCACGCCGATGCGCTGGTCCAGCCGCTCGAACAGGCCCTGGTGTGCACCCCCTTGTTCTATCTGCTGCTGCTGTGGGCGGCGTGGCAATGCGTGCGGCGTGCACGTGACGGCGGACCATGGGACTTGCTGGCGGTCTGCGGCGTCGTCCCGATCGCCGCGTTTCTCATCCTCGGCTGCTTCGCCGACGACACGCGCTTCCGCGTGCATTGGCCCCTGCCGGGCTACATGCCGCTGCTGCTTGCCGTACCGCCGCTGCTTGCGCAGACAGCGTGGCGGCGCGCCGTTCTGGTCGCCATCCATTCGCTTCTGCTTGCCGGGCAGGTCGTGGCCAGCGTCTATCTCGGCGCCGCGGCGACCGCACGCGGTGCATCAGCCCTGGCGGGAATCAAGGCGTTCCCCGAACACTTCGTCGGCTGGAGCGAAGCCGGATCGCGCACGCGCGCACTCCTCGCGCAGGCGCGCGTCGCGGATGCCGTGCTCGTCGCCGACAACTTCATGCTCGCCGCGGAGCTCGATTTCGCGCTCGACGGCGCGCGCGCCGTGTATGTGCTGGATCACCCGATCAATGCCAAGCACGGCCGCGCCGCGCAGTTGCGCCTGTGGAATCGTGATGAAACCGCGCTGGCGGCGCTCGGACATCGTTCCGTCCTGCTCGCCGCCGAACCGACGGCGCGGCGAGAACGCGAGCGTGCCGCCTGGATGCAGAGCCTGTGTCGGCGGGTTTCCGGATTGCAGCCGGTGGCTGCCCTCGATCTGTTCGGCGCGCGCAAGCGCTATCGCTGGTTCGTCGGCAGCATTCCGCCGAATGGCGCCGCGTCTGCAGACTGTCCGGCTGCACCCTGAATCAGGGCACGGCAATGTCCAGCTTTCGCAGCAGGCCGCACAGCGCGATGAGCGGCAGGCCGATCAGTCCGGTCGGATCGCGCGTTTCGATGTGTTCGAAGAGGCCGATGCCCAGGCCCTCGGACTTGAAGCTGCCGGCACAGTCGAGCGGCTGCTCGCGCTCGACGTAGCGCGCGATTTCCGCGGCATCGAGCCGGCGGAACTGCACGCGCGTGACGTCGAGCGCGGCTTCGCATCGCGCGCCGCGACTCCGCGCATCGAGCACACACACGCCGGTGAAGAAGCGCACGCTGCGACCCGAGCAGCTCGCCAGTTGCGCCCGTGCATTCTCCGCGCTCCCTGGTTTGCCGAGGTAGCCGATCGTTTCTGCCCAGGCGACCTGGTCGGAGCCGATCACCACCGCTCCCGGACACTGCGCGGACGCTGCCCGCGCTTTTTCGAGCGATAGGCGCGTAACGAGGTCGGTCGGCGTCTCATCCGGGAGTCGGCCCTCGTCCACTCGTGGCGCAACGCAACGGAAATTCGTGGTCAGGCGCGCGAGCAGCTCGCGCCGGTAGCGCGACGAGGACGCGAGTACGAGATCGACGTCGGGCAGAAGGGTCATGTCACGCGCCGGCCGGCCGCCTGCGCGCTGGCCTGGGCGCGTTGCAGATCGGCGGCGATTTCGGCGAGGCGCTCGAGCAGGGCGGCAAGCGTCCTGGCCGACTGGCTCAGCGCGTCGCGCGCGGTGGCGAGCTGCTCGAGCGACGCCGCCTCGGCGTGCTGTTTGATCCAGAGCCGGTGGCCGAGCAGATCCTTCAATGCAGCCTGGACCTTGGTGTCGGCGGCGAGCGCGCTGTCCGCGCGCGCGCTCATCTCCTCGGGCAGGATGACCAGCATGTCGCGCAGGTGCTGCATGCGTTCGCGGCATTCCTGCAGCTGCGCCTCGAGCGTGTCCGCGCCGTCGAGGAGCGCGCGGATGGCGTGCTGGCGCCGGCGCTGGCTGCGCTCGCTCTGCCACAACGCCAGGAGCAGCACGCACGCCGCCAGCGCGGCCAGAAGCAGGTAGAACACGGTGGAGGATCCCCCTGGATGCCGATTCAGTCTGCCTTATGCACTCCGATCCGTAAAATCGGCGTAACGGCGGGCCCTGGCGACTTGCCGTGGGTGGCCTTCAACCCCCAGTTTTTCATTGACTTTGTGCAGCGCGGCACCTACCATCGCGCGCTCCATGAGCGCGACCTTTCCCGATACCGTGGATGCGTGGCGCATGGTTCAGGCGCGGCGCCATTTCGAGGGCAGCATTCCCCTCGCAGCGATGCCGCGCCTGCGTGGAAGTCTAGTGGCGGCCGACGGCGCCGCGGACTTCGAGATCGAATTCGGCAGGGACGATTTCGGTGTGGCCCGTTTGCAGGCCCACATCGAGGCCGGGCTGCCGCTCACGTGTCAGCGCACGCTGGAAACCTTCGTGCTGCCCGTGCGCATCGATGCGCGACTCGGGCTGATCACGCGGGAAGAGGATGAAGCGGGACTTCCGGCCGGCTACGAACCCTTGCTCACGAGCGACGGTTCGGTGCGGCTGGCGGACGTGATCGAGGACGAGCTGATCCTGGCCTTGCCCGTCGTCCCGGTGAAGCCGGGCAGCGAGTCGGTCACGCACTTCGAAGGTGCGAAGGCAGAAACGGGATCGGCGGGGTCGCGACCGTTCGAAGTCCTGAAGAAACTGAAAGCAGCGAAGAAATAACCGGAGAATCACCATGGCTGTTGCCAAGAGTCGAAAGTCCCCCTCGCGTCGCGGCATGCGCCGCGCACACGATGCGCTGAGCGCGAAGCAGCTCGCCACCGATCCCACCTCGGGCGAGGTGCACCTGCGCCATCACGTCACTAAGGACGGCTACTACCGTGGCCGCAAGGTGATTGAAGACAAGGCGACGGTCAAGGACGAGGACTGAGAAAACGAGCCGGAAACCACTGCGCCCGGCATGATTCACGATGGGATCAGGCTCGCCGACGGTGCGCGGAATTCTCATGTACCGTGCACGCATGCTCCGGTTCCTGCGCTCCGGCGGCGCGCAGCCTGCCTTTGCTCGTGAGCTTCCCGGTCGCGTTTTCCTGACGACAGCCGGCTTGCAGCGCGTCCCCAGGGGGATACGGTTCTGATCTATTCACGCATCGCCGGGACCGGCAGCTTCCTGCCGGAACGGATCATCACCAATGCCGAGCTGGAGAAGCTCGTCGAAACCAGCGACGAGTGGATCGCGGCGCGCACCGGCATCCGCCAGCGTCACATCGCGGCGGAAGGCCAGACCACGTGCGACCTGGCCGAGGGTGCGGCGCGCGCCGCGCTGGAAGCGGCCGGCGTCGCCGCGAGCGACATCGAACTGCTCATCGTCGGCACGACCACGCCGGACCTCATCTTTCCCTCGACCGCGTGTCTGCTGCAGCATCGCCTCGGGGCGAATGGCTGCGGTGCGTTCGACGTCAACGCGGCCTGCTCGGGATTCATCTACGCCTTGTCGGTCGCCGACAAGTTCATCCGCTCCGGCACGATCAAGACCGCGCTCGTCGTCGGCGCCGAGACGCTGTCGCGCATGGTCGACTGGTCCGACCGTTCGACCTGCGTGCTGTTCGGTGATGGCGCCGGCGCGGTGGTGCTCCAGGCGGCCGATCAGGCCGGCATCCTCTCCACGCACATCCACGCCGACGGCGGCTACAAGGAACTGTTGTGGAACCCGGTCGGCGTGTCGGTCGGCTTCAAGGAGAAGGAAAAGAACGCCGGCGTGCGCGTCCTCATGCAGGGCAGCGACGTATTCAAGGTGGCCGTCAAGACGCTCGACCGCGTCGTCGAAGAGACACTCGAAGCGAACGGCCTGGACCGTCACGCGATCGACTGGCTGATTCCGCACCAGGCCAACCTGCGCATCATCCAGGCCACGGCCAAGCGCCTGGACATGCCGATGGATCGCGTCATCGTCACCGTCGACAAGCACGGCAACACCTCGGCCGGTTCGGTGCCGCTGGCGCTCGACCTCGCCGTGCGCTCGGGCAAGATCCGGCGCGGGCAATTGCTGCTGCTCGAAGCCTTCGGCGGCGGCTTCACCTGGGGCTCGGCGCTGGTGCGCTACTGATCCGGCCGACGCCGTTTCCTTCGGATTCACGCAACCCATCATGCAGCAGGCAGCCAATCTCGCGTTCGTCTTTCCCGGTCAGGGATCGCAATCGCTCGGCATGCTGGCCGATCTTGGCTCGGAATTCGCCATCGTCGCGGAGACATTCGCCGAAGCCTCGCAGGGCGCGCGCGTCGACCTGTGGGCGTTGGCGCAGAACGGTCCCGAGGACGCGCTCAATCGCACCGAGAACACGCAGCCGGCGCTGCTCGCGGCCGCCGTCGCCGTGTGGCGCGTGTGGCAGGCGCAGGGCGGCAGCACGCCGGCGCTTCTCGCCGGTCACAGTCTGGGGGAATACAGCGCACTAGTATGCGCGGGCAGCCTCGCGCTCACCGACGCGGCTGCGCTCGTCGCCGAACGCGGCCGCTTGATGCAGGCTGCGGTACCGCAGGGCGTCGGCGCCATGGCAGCGATCCTTGGGGGTGACGATGCGCAGATCGCTCAGGTGTGCGCGGAAGTCGCCGGGAGCGAAGTCGTGACACCGGCGAACTACAACGCGCCCGGGCAACTGGTCATCGCCGGCCACGCGGCGGCGGTGGATCGCGCGATCGCGCGCCTGGCCGAGGTCGGCGTGAAGAAAGCCGTCAAACTTGCCGTCAGCGTCCCGTCGCACTGTGCGCTCATGCGCGGGGCGGCTGACCGACTTGCCGAGAAGTTCGAGACGATCTCATGGTCGGCGCCGAAAATCCCCGTCATTCAGAACGCTGAGGCGAAATCCTGCGATTCCGTCGAGGACATCCGCCGCGCCCTCGCGCGGCAGTTGTACCTGCCGGTGCGCTGGACCGAGAGCGTCCAGGCGCTCGCGGCCCGCGGCATCACGCGCGTTGCCGAGTGCGGCCCAGGCAAAGTGCTGACGGGCCTGCTCAAGCGTATCGAGCGCACCCTCGAAGGGCGTGCGATCGGTGCGCCTGGCGAGATGGCGCAGGCGATCACCGACTGGTCGAACGCAGCGCGTTGAGGCAGGCCGGAATGATGACCAAGCCACCGCCGGGGAACCTTCCCGTCTACCGTCTGCTGACGGGCGCCGACGACGACAAATTTTGCCGGCGTGTCAGCGAGGCGCTGGCGCTCGGCTACGTTTTGCATGGATCGCCGGCCGCGACGTTCGACGGGAAGAATGTGATCGTCGCACAGGCGCTGATCTGGCCCGAATCCTGAGGAGTCCGCAATGACGGCAATTCTGCATGGCGAAGTCGCCTTGGTCACCGGCGCGAGTCGCGGCATCGGCGCGGCGATTGCGGACACGCTCGCCGCGCACGGTGCGAAGGTCATCGGCACGGCAACGACCGACGCGGGCGCGCTGGCGATCGGCACGCGCCTGGGCGCCAGCGGCGGCGTCGGACGCTCGCTCAACGTCACCGACACGGGCGCGGTAGAGGCGTTGATCGACGCGATCGCGCAGGAATTCGGTCCGGTCTCCATTCTCGTCAACAATGCCGGCATCACCCGCGATCAACTGCTGATGCGCATGAAGGACGAGGACTGGCAGGCGATTCTCGACACCAATCTCAGTTCGGTATATCGCACATCGAAGGCGGTGATGCGCGGCATGATGAAGGCGCGCAAGGGGCGCATCATCAGCATCGCTTCGGTCGTCGGCGTGACCGGCAATCCCGGTCAGGCGAACTACGCGGCCGCCAAGGCCGGCATCATCGCGTTCTCGAAATCGCTGGCGCGCGAGATCGGCTCGCGCGGCATCACCGTCAACGTGGTGGCGCCCGGCTTCATCGACACCGACATGACGCGCGCACTCTCGGAAGATCAGCGCAAAACGCTGCTTGGCCAGATCGCCCTCGGACGTCTGGGCCAACCCGACGACATCGCGCAGGCGGTATTGTTCCTGGCGTCGCCGGCCGCAAGTTACATCACGGGCGAGACTCTGCATGTGAATGGCGGCATGTACATGGCCTGAGTGCGAAATCTGCCGCACTCGGCTTGCGCGCGCATCAAACGGGCGTTCGCTGGCGCGGCGCCTTTGCTTCCACTACAATCCGCGCGCTTCCGCTTCCGGATTCTCTTCTGGTGAGGGCAACAGACATGAGCAGCATTGAAGATCGCGTCAAGAAGATCGTCGTCGAACAACTGGGGGTCAAGGAAGACGAGGTGACGCCGAATGCGTCGTTCGTCGACGACCTGGGTGCGGACTCGCTCGACACGGTCGAACTGGTCATGGCCCTGGAGGAAGAGTTCGAGTGCGAGATTCCGGACGAAGAGGCCGAAAAGATCACGACCGTCCAGCAGGCGATCGATTACATCAAGGCCCACGTCAAGGCCTGAGCGTTCATGGGTGACTGACGCGAGACTGCGCCTCCCGGCGCAGTTTCCATTTGTAGGGCAGACTGGTTCAGACCTCCCTGACGCAATGAGCACGATGGCATGAACGGCAACAGGCGCCGCGTAGTCGTAACCGGCCTTGGCATCGTCAGCCCCGTCGGCAACGACGTGACGACGGCGTGGCGGAACATTCTGGCCGGCAGGAGCGGCATCGCGCCGCTGACACATTTCGACGCGACCACGTTTCCGACGCGGATCGCCGGCGAAGTGCGCGACTTCGATCCGGCGCAGCATGTCGCGCCGAAAGACGTCAAGAAAATGGATCCGTTCATTCACTACGGCATTGCCGCCTCGCTGCAGGCCCTGGCGGACGCCGGCCTGCACCCGCACGAGCACGACGAGGAACGCATCGGCGTCGCGGTGGGCGCCGGCATCGGCGGCATCGCCACGATCGAACGCACCAGCATCGCCTTCCACGAGGGCGGCCAGCGCAAGATTTCGCCGTTCTTCGTGCCGAGTTCGATCATCAACATGGCGGCCGGTAACCTGTCCATCATGCTGGGCCTCAAGGGCCCGAACATCGCCTGCGTGACGGCCTGCACGACCGCGACCCACAACCTCGGCCTGGCCATGCGCATGATCCAGTACGGCGACGCCGACGTGATGGTGGCGGGTGGCACCGAGTACGCCACGACCGGCGTGGCGATGGGCGGGTTCTGTTCCGCGCGCGCACTTTCCACGCGCAACGACGAACCGGAAAAGGCCAGCCGGCCGTGGGACAAGGACCGTGACGGCTTCGTGCTGTCCGACGGCGCCGGCGTGCTCGTGATCGAAGATTACGAGCACGCGCGCAAGCGCGGGGCGCGCATGTACTGCGAGCTCGTCGGCTTCGGCATGAGCGGCGATGCCTATCACATGACGGCGCCGAGCGAGAACGGCGAAGGTGCGGCGCGCTGCATGGCCGTCGCGTTGAAGGATGCAGGACTCAACCCCGAGCAGATCGATTACATCAACGCGCATGGCACCTCGACGCCCGCGGGCGACCTTGCCGAGACGCAGGCGGTCAAGAGCTGCTTCGGCGAGCATGCAAGGAAAGTCATGGTTTCCTCCACGAAGTCGATGACCGGGCACCTGCTCGGAGCGGCCGGCGGCATCGAGGCGATCTTTTCCGTGCTCGCCATCCGTGACAATGTCGCGCCGCCGACGATCAACCTCGACAATCCGGGCGAGGGATGCGATCTCGACTACGTGCCGCACACGGCGCGGCAGACGAAGGTCGATGTCGTGCTCTCGAATTCGTTCGGCTTCGGCGGCACGAACGGCACCCTGGCCTTCAGGCGAATCTGATCCGTTCGGCGCGAAGCCGGGCGTTCGCAGCGCCGATGAACATCGGTCCGACGCAACGCGTGCTACCCGGCGCCCGCGATCTGCTGCCGCTCGCGGCGGTCCATCCGGCGCGTTATCCCTGCCTGCTCGAAAGTGCGGCCGATGGCGGCACGCAGGCGCGCCACCACATTCTTTGCGCCTATCCGCAGGACGTGCTCGAACTCGCTCGCGACGGCCGCGTGCGCGACCTGCACGGCAACGATCGCGGGACGCGATTTCTCGACGCGCTCGATGCGGAGTGGCGGCGCCTGCGCACGCCGCGATCCGGGTCTGCTCCGTTTCGCGGCGGCTGGTTCCTGTTCCTGGGCTACGAGCTTGCTGCCGAGATCGAACCGCGGCTCGCCCTGCCGCATGCCGCCGAACCCTCGGTCCCCGTCGCGCTGGCCTTGCGCTGTCCCGCGGCGATCGTCGTCAACCGCGCCGCGGAGACCACGACGCTCCTTGCCGAGCCGGGGCACGAGCATCTGCTGGCGGAACTGGAGAACGATCTGGGTGCCACGGCCGGTTCGGCGCGAGCAGGGCCGGCCGACGTGACGCTGGAGGAGGATGATCCGCAGCGGTTTCTCGACGGCGTCGCGCGCATCCAGGAATACCTGCGATCCGGCGACACGTTCCAGGTGAATCTCTCGCGTGAATGGCGTGCGTACTTCACGCAAGCGCCGGCGCCGGCGCAGCTATACGCGCAACTTCGGCGAACCAACCCCGCACCGTTCGCCGGCTTGCTGCAATGGCGCGACTGGGCGATCGTGAGTTCCTCTCCCGAGCGCCTGATCGAGGCGCGCGGTGGCGTCGTGCAGACGCGCCCGATCGCGGGTACGCGCCCCCGGGGTGCTGTCGACAGCGACCCTGGCCGCATCCGCGAGTTGATCGGACACCCGAAGGAACGCGCCGAACACATCATGCTGATCGACCTGGAGCGCAACGATCTTGGGCGCATCTGCACGCCCGGATCGGTCGTGGTCGACGAGATGATGACGGTGGAGACCTACGCACACGTGCATCACATCGTCTCGAACGTACGCGGCAGGCTGCGCGCCGGCGTGACTCCAGGCGACGTGATCCGCGCCGTCTTCCCCGGCGGGACGATCACCGGTTGTCCGAAGGTCCGCTGCATGGAAATCATTGCCGAGCTCGAGGGTTGTGGACGTGGTGCCTACACCGGCGCGCTCGGCTACCTCGATCGCAACGGCGACATGGACCTCAACATCCTGATACGCACCCTCAGTGTTTGCGGCAAGCGCGCACGCCTGCGTGCCGGCGCGGGCATCGTCGCGGATTCCGACGCCGCCCACGAACTGGAGGAAACACGTGCGAAGGCGCGCGGACTGCTGCGCGCGCTCGGTGTCGACGGATGAGCGTGGCGGGCGCACTTCGGGCACAATGTCCGCGCAGACAAGTGACGGACGGCACGTGAGCTCGAACCCGACGAACCGGCGCAGTGCAAGCTGGAAGCCTCTCGTTTACCTCGGCCTGTTGCTGGTCGCCGTTCTGACGGCGGCGGCCGCGTATTTCTACACGGACTACCAACGTTTCTCCGACACGCCGCTGGCGCCGCTGAACGCACCGGTTTCCATCGACGTCTCCCCGGGGACGCCGCTGCTCGGTATCCTGCACACGCTGACTGCCGCGGGAATCCGTCCGCATCGGCCCCTGTACTGGCGAGTTCTCGCACGGCAGATGAACGTGGCAGGGCGCCTGCAAGCGGGAGAGTACGCCTTGGACCCCGGCATCACGCCACGTGCGCTGCTCGCGAAGATGGCGGCGGGAGAGGTCGTCCAGCACCATTTCACCATCGTCGAGGGCTGGACCTTCGCCCAGCTCGCGAGCGCGCTCGGGCGCGAGGCGAACCTGAAGCAGGACGTCGCCACCCATGACGATGCACGCATCATGCGTCAATTGGGGTCACCGGACATGTCGGCGGAGGGCTGGTTTCTTCCGCAGACATACAGCTACGTCAAGGGCACGAGCGATTTTGAGCTGCTGCGCCGGGCTCACGATGCCATGCACAAGCTGCTCGATCAGCAGTGGGCCACGCGCGCCGCGGACCTTCCGCTGACCGTGCCCTACCAGGCGCTGATCCTGGCGTCGATCGTGGAGAAGGAGACCGCACGTCCCGACGAACGCCCGGAGGTCGCCGCGGTGTTCCTGCGCAGGATCAAACTCGGCATGAAGTTGCAGACCGATCCGAGCGTGATCTACGGGCTCGGCGCTGCCTACGACGGCAAGTTGCACCGGCGCGATCTCGATACCGATACGCCGTTCAACACCTATACCCGCATCGGCCTGCCGCCGACGCCGA
>Ga0335076_10003335_pt1 | contig 16140 bp, 10 predicted proteins | sample Lox_Sample_25_FD_206717 | JGI IMG/M metagenome (GOLD analysis project Ga0335076, IMG submission 206717) | Soil microbial communities from Loxahatchee National Wildlife Refuge, Florida, United States - Lox_Sample_2.5 | ecosystem: Environmental > Terrestrial > Soil > Wetlands | place: USA...
TCGTTGGCTCAACGCAATTCGCTCCGTCTCCATGGGGCCCTCGGCCATCCATGAAAGCGGACATTTCTACTTTGCACAAACCGGACATTCTCATTTTGCGGCGACAGAAACAGGGAGCGCGTTGACTCGAGTTGAGCGGCAACCTAAGATGTCCGCGAAATGAGCGAAAGCGACGGACTGATCGGTAAAACCATATCGCATTACCGAATCGTGCAACGCTTGGGACAAGGTGGGATGGGCGTAGTCTATCGAGCCATGGACAACCGGCTCGAGCGCGACGTCGCCCTGAAATTCCTTCCTGAAGAGTTGGCTCACGATGCGCACGCGCTAGAACGCTTCAAGAGAGAAGCGAAGGCAGCCTCGGGCCTGAATCATCCGAATATCTGTACAGTCTACGATATCGGCGAGGAGCAGGGGCGCGGATTCATCGCCATGGAGTGCCTAGAAGGGCAGACGTTGCGCGAGAAAATCCACGAGCGCCGAGTCAGCGAAGACTACGTGCTGCAATGGGGCATCGAGATCGCGGACGCGCTAAGCGCGGCCCACGCGAAGGGAATCATCCACCGGGACATCAAACCCGCGAACATTTTCATCACTGCCATGGGGCACGCTAAGATCCTGGATTTTGGCCTGGCGAAACAGACAGAAGAGAACGCAAACATCGGCGTATCCGTTCTGCCGACGCTGACGAGCGACGCACTGCTGACCAGTCCTGGATCGGCGCTGGGGACCATGCCCTATATGTCACCAGAACAAGCTCGCGGCGAGGAACTGGATGCACGCAGTGACCTATTTTCCTTTGGGGCAGTGATTTATGAGATGGCTACCGGACACGCCGCTTTTCACGGGCGCACCACCGCTATCGTCCACGACGCCATCTTGAATCGTGAGCCCAAGAAGATGGCGGAGGTGGCGCCGGGTATCTCTGAGGAATTACAACGCATTGTCAGCAAGGCACTGGAAAAAGAGAAGCGGCTGCGTTACCAGAGTGCCGCAGAGATGCGAGCGGATCTCCAGAGATTAAAAAGGGACACGGAAACTGGACGAAGTGCGACCGCGGTTGCGCCGGCGCGCTCGAGGGCACGCCGGACAATCTGGTGGATCGCTGGAGCGGGAGTGTTCGCCTTATTGGCGCTGGGGGCGGTGATTTATCTGCGCGGAACAGCTACCAAAACGAAAAACAAAGGGAAGTGGGAACAGCTGACGTTTTTTACCGACTCAGCCGTTTATCCCGAGATTTCGCCGGACGGAAGAATGCTGACATTCATCCGCGGCACCGGTACATTCATGGGCACCGGCCAAGTCTATGCGAAGCTGCTGCCGGGCGGCGAACCGGTCCAACTCACCAAAGATGATCGCGTAAAAATGAGCCCGACCTTTTCGCCGGACGGTACCCGGGTGGCATATAGCGTAGTAGTTCCGTGGGAAGTGTGGGAAGTTCCCGTCATCGGTGGTACGCCGCAGTTGATGCTGAGAAACGCTTCATCGTTGACGTGGATCGAGCGAGGACAGCGGCTGCTGTTTTCGGAGATCGTGGGCGGCGGCTTACACATGGGAATCGTGACCACCGACGAGGGTAGAGGAAATCGCCGGGAAGTGTACCTGCCGAAAGGTGAGAGAAGCATGGCGCACCATGCCTATTTGTCACCCGATGGCAAGTGGGTGTTGGTGGTACTGATGAATTCCCAGGGATTGCTGACGCGCTGCCGGGTGGTGCCGTTCGATGGAAGCGGGGAGGAACGGCTGGTGGGACCGGAGGATGGACAGTGCACAAGCGGTGCGTGGTCGCCGGACGGAAAATGGATATACATGAGCGCGGATACTGGAGGAAGATTTCATGTCTGGCGGCAAAGATTTCCCGACGGAGATCCGGAACAGGTGACCTCAGGCCCAACGGAAGAAGAAGGAATCGCGCTCGAAAACGACGGGAAGTCGTTCATAACTTCCGTGGGGTCGGTGGACCAGGCCTTGTGGATCCACGACGAAAACGGAAATCGCCAGATATCAGCCGAGGGCGATACCTTTGAAGGAACGTTCAGTGCCGATGGAAGAAAGCTGTACTACCTGAAGAGCGGCCAACAACAGGACAAGACCGAATTGTGGAGCTTGGACCTCGCGAATGGAAGAAGCGAGCGCGTGGTGCCTGGTTACGATTTGGAACCGGGCTTTGAGAACAAAAACTACTCGCTGAGCAGAGACGGCCAGCAAGTCGCTTTCGTGATGAGGGACGCGAAGGGAATTTCGCACCTTTGGGTGGCCTCTACTGATCACCTGATGTCCCCAAGAGAACTGGAATCGCAGGAGGACGAGGACTCACCATTTTTCTTGCCCACTGGCGATTTGATTTATCGCGCGCATGAGGGCGGTAAGAGCTACTTGTACACACGAAAGCAGGACGGGTCGGCCAGGAAAAAAGTAAGGGAGCAACCGATTCTGACGCTGCATGCGGTGTCGCCCGATGGGAAGTGGTCCTTCGTAGGCGAATCAACGGTGGAAAGCTCGGGAGAGCGCTCCGCCGCGATTGTCGCCTATCCCAATCAGGGCGGCCCGGAGGTGGTCTTCTGCAGGACTTTGTGCACGCTGGATTATACGAGCAATGGCGGATACCTTCAGGTCAGGGTGGGCGTGAATGAAAATGTCGAAACTGACTTATTGCCGCTCCGCCGGGACACCGGCTTACCGGACATCCCGAAGGATGGAATTAGCAAACCAGAGGACATTAAGGGCATCGCGGGAAGAGTGGCGTTGGCTCCGGACTTGAATTCGGCGATCAGTCCGGAAAAGTACGCGTTTACTAAAACCAATATCAGAAGAAACATCTATCGCGTGTGGCTGGAGTGAAAAAAGCTTGAAACCGCTCTTCATTTGTTCTGGTCGCACGAACTCGGTCGGGAATTTTGGCTGGAAGGAACGCATGATGTGTTGGTTTGAGTTTTGCGTTTCGCAGTTTGCGGTACTGGCAATCGTCTGCGGCATTGTGATGCCAGCGAGTGCACAGGTAAACGAACCTCCCGCGAGTTGTGAGACGGTGTTCTATCCCAGCGGGCAAGACAGAATTGAGTCCTACGTCTATAAGCCGGTAGGCGCCGGACCATTTCCAACTGTTATCTACAACCACGGTTCGCGAAAGGGTCATGAGCGCGAAGAGCGGCCGTTCACCTATGTGGGAGAGATGCTGACGCGCAGCGGCTACGTCGTGATCGTGCCGGAGCGGCGCGGCTACGGAAAGTCCACTGGACCAACATTTGACGAAGCGGTCGGGGCCGACCGTGGTTCACGATTCGTAGCGCGTCTTCAGGAGGAAACCGACGATGTGCTCGCGGCGGTCGATTTCGCGAAGACCTTGCCATATGTGGATATGAAGCGCATGGCGGTGATGGGCTGGTCTTTCGGCGGCATGCTGAGCGTCTTTGCGGCGGCCCGGTCTTCGGCGTTTCGCGCGGTCGTGGATCAGGCAGGCGGAGCACTCACCTGGGACCAAAGCCCGGCGATCCAAAAGGCGCTGAAGGAAGCTGCAAGGATGATTCAGATCCCGCTGCTGGGCATGGTTGCGGCCAACGATCGCACCACGGAGTCCGTCAAAGCCGTGGTGCGTGAGGCCGAATCACACGGAGGAACGGCCAAGCTCATCGTATACCCCTCGTTCCTTTCGCCGGGCGCCAGAGAGGTCCCTCCGGGTCACATGATTTTCGGAAGGGAAGGTTGGAAGATCTGGCAAGCGGATCTGCAGGAATTTTTGTCTGAAACTCTTAGATAATCTCGGTTGATAAGTAACGTCCGTTCGCAAGGAACTAATATGCATGCTGCAGTTCTCCACTCAGTTGGCAAAGCACCTCGATACGAAGAATTCCCAGAGCCTGTTGCGGCAGAGTCTGAAGCAATCGTGCATGTTCATGCCGCAGCACTGAAGCCTGTTGACAAGCAACGCGCCAGCGGATCGCACTATGCAAGCCCCCGGAAGCTACCCTGTGTCTGCGGCTCAGATGGAGTTGGTCATCTGGATGACGGCCAACGGGTCTTCTTCGGTGGTCCTCGAGCGCCGTATGGGGCGATGGCGCAGCTCACGGTGGTTCCACGGGCACTGACATTTCCCGTTCCGGACAATGTGGACGACGAAACTGCCGCTGCCTTGCCCAACCCCGGAGTTTCTGCCTGGCTTTCACTTGCCTACCGCGCAAAGCTGATCCGGGGAGAAAATGTCCTAATCCTTGGCGCGACGGGAGTGACCGGCAAACTGGCGATAACAATTGCCAAACTCCTTGGCGCTGCTCGGGTCGTAGCGGCCGGGCGCAATCAACAAGCGCTGAACACCCTCCGCGATTTGGGAGCCGACGCGACAATCTCTCTCACTTTACCCGCGTCTGAACTTTCTGACGCATTTCTTCGGGAGGCCGGCCAGTCAGGCTTTCAAGTGGTGATCGATTACGTGTGGGGCCGTCCGGCAGAGCTGTTTCTGGCTGCTATAACACGAGCCGAATTCGAGGTTATCAGGTCGGAGACGCGCTACGTTCAGGTCGGAGAGAGTGCGTCACCCACGATTACACTTCCAGCTGCGGTATTACGTAGCACCGCGTTAACCATTCTTGGCACTGCTGGAATTCCAGCCCGCGACGTTTTGGTCGACGCTTTCCAACAAGTCATGGCACACGCAGCGAAAGGGAACCTTCGCGTCGATACGGAGACAGTTCCGCTCGCGGATGTGGAAGGCGCTTGGCATCGCGATCAACCGGGGCGTCGATTGGTGCTACGCACCTCCTAGTTCGCTACTGGCACGTCTCGCAAGGTTCGTCTGCAGGGTTGAGAAGGCTTTGCACCGCAAGGCTGGAGTTTTGGGGTATGCTGCACGCGCGCACCACTGTAAACGTTTAGTGTTCTCGGAGAACATTCCATGGCCATTACACTTCGCGCCTTGGCATTCGCGGTTCTTTCCGTCGCGATGATGGCGCCTGTAGTTACCCCGCAGCAGGTTCGTCTTTCCATTGACGTGTCCAAGACCGGCGCCACGATCGATCGCCACCTTTTTGGCCAGTTCGCCGAACATCTCGGCCACGGCATCTACGAAGGTATCTGGGTCGGCCCGGATTCCACGATTCCAAATACCCGCGGGATCCGCAATGACGTCGTTGCTGCGCTCAAAGAACTGAAAGTTCCAGACGTTCGCTGGCCTGGTGGCTGTTTCGCGGACGAATACCACTGGCGCAACGGCATAGGTCCGCACCGGGCGGTGACCCTCAATTCCAACTGGGGCGGTGTCATCGAGCCCAACACCTTTGGCACGCACGAATTCATGGACTTCCTCGATCAGATTGGCAGCGAAGCGTACGTTTCGGTGAACGTTGGTTCTGGCTCAGCACACGAAGCGGCCGACTGGCTGGAATATATGACCGCTTCTCAGCCCACAACGCTCGCCAAAGAGCGTGCCGCGAACGGGCATCCGGAACCGTATAAAGTTGCCTACCTCGGCATCGGCAATGAAACCTGGGACTGCGGCGGCAATATGACACCGGAATACTATTTGGACCTGCTTAAGGTCTACAGCCGCTTCGTCCACAACTTCAATCCAGCACAACAAAAACAAGACCCGATGCTGAGGATCGCCGTGGGTCCTGGCGGTGCCGAGACCCGCTGGACAGACTGGACGGAAACTATCATGAAGGCCTACCAACATCACACCTGGAGTTGGGATCTTAACGGCCTCTCCCTGCACGCCTACACCGTTGGGCATTGGCCTCCTGCGTTTACATCCGTTGGGTTCGGTGAGAACGAATACGCTCAGTTTCTAAAATCTACTTTGGACATGAATGATTTGATTACCAGGCATTCGGCCATCATGGACAAGTATGATCCGGAAAAAAAGGTCGCTCTGGTTGTTGATGAATGGGGATCTTGGTACGCGCCGTACCCAGGCAGCAACCCCGGCTTCTTGGTGCAGCAGAACAGCCTGCGCGACGCGATCCTGGCGGCGATGAATCTGAACATCTTTGCTCGTCACGCCGATCGCGTTCGCATGGCCAACATCGCGCAGATGATCAATGTTCTGCAAGCCATGATTATGACCGACAAAGAGAAAATGGTCCTGACCCCGACCTACTACGTATACAAAATGTATGTACCGTTCCAGGATTCCACGTTTGTACCTATCTCCTTCGACGCGGGCACGTACACGCACGGCGATACCAGCTTGCCGCGCGTCGACGCCATCGCCGCGAAGGACAAAGCTGGCAAGCTTTGGCTGGCCATCATCAATATCGACCCCAATCGAACCGTCGAGATCGAGGCGAGTCTAACTGGCTTCACCCCTAAGTCGGCGAAGGGCTCAACTCTGACCGCTCCCAACGTGGATAGCGTCAACACCCTCGACGCTCCGAACACCGTCATTCCGAAACCTATTCCATCGAAAATCAAGACTGGGGAGCTGGCAATTACACTGGAGCCAAAATCTCTGACCGTGCTCTCGGTAGAGCAGTGAACGACCTGGTCCCATTATAGTACTCACGTACCATTGACCCTGCGGGCTAGAGTTGATATTGAATGCTCTGCTTTTCGTTCGTGGATTTACTCCCCAGCCCGCCCGGAAAAACCGCCCCAGAGCGCAAGGTTTGTCAGCAATCCGGTTACGTGCGTGTGTTGCTCAGTGAATCCAGCTGGCTAGACCTGTTCCCGCACCCACCGTATTTTCCAGGCGAGGGCCATCGGACATTGGCAGGGAGAATAGCGCCAATGCTAAAGAGGGAACGTCGCCTCGCCTCACGAATGCCCGTCCATGGGCAAAACTACATAAACCTCGATCGCGACAATGGGGGCATTATCCTGAATATCTCTGAGGGAGGCCTCTGTTTCCAGTCAACCACTCCCGTTCAGCGCGCGGAAACCATTCGTTTCTGGTTCTCCTACCGCCGCGTCGACCCCGATGCGGGCCTCGCATGGCAAGGCGAAACGAACTCCAGGGGCATCTCCCGTTTCATAGAGACCGGATGCGAATTGGCTTGGATTGATCCAGCGGGAAAAAGAGGCGGCCTGAGGTTCACGGGTTTGAGCCCCGACTCTCGGGAACAGATTCGCGACTGGATGCACCAGCCTGCCCGGCCCAGTGCGAACAGTAGTCTGTTTCCTTCGTTTCCTGCCTTGAAGCGTCACGCGAACGCGTTGCAAAAAGAACGAGCAAGGCTGAATCTGTTGTTGCAACGTATCCAGAAACGGATGCTGTGGAACGGATTTTCCGGAGGTGTACTTGCGGGGATCGCGCTTTCCGCGTGCGTCGCGGGATCAGTTCTGCTGGTCAGCCACCGACGCGAGTTGGGAGATTCTCTTGTGGAAATGGGCCAACGATTGGGAGGGAGAAACGGATCGCAAGAGAGCAGCAATGGATCTGTGGTAAGCGCAGCAGAGCTAACCGATACGTCATCGGGGCCATCAACAATTTCGTCGGAATCACAAGTCCCTGCAGCGCCGCCCGTGTCGGAGCAACCGCATGCACCTTCCAGCCCATCCACGTCGCCTGTATCCAAGGAGAAATCCCCGGCGACATTGCTCACAAACGCCAAGTTGCGTGACCCAGCGCAACAAGAACCTGCGAATATTCCTGCGCATTCGGTTTTTGCATTCACCTCTTCTGATCCTCCGCGCGTCCAATCCTCGCTCGTCCAGCCGGCAATTCCCGCGATTGAAAATGCAACGCCCGTTCCGGGCGCCAGCATGTTTGGGAGTATCGCGCCGGAGACGGAATTCGTGGCTCGACCCGCTGTTTACATCGCGCCTTCCGCTATCGAGAGCGCTATTCTGCTTCCCCAAAAATATCTGGAAATCGGAAAGTTCAAAGAAAAACTGTTGGCTGAGCGGGCGACCGAGCAACTATCGCGGCTAGGCTTTGCCACAGAAGTGGTTCCGCGAAATCGGTTGTTCGGGAAATCGTACCAAGTTCTGGCAGGCCCCTATCGAGATGATCGCGAGGCGGAATCTGCCCACAAAACTTTAGCATCACTTGGTTTCACGCCCAGATCCTACGAACGAGGGAAACGGGATCTTTATCTTCCGCCTGGGCTGAGGATCGGGGCCACTGCGGTGCCCGCCGGGGCGACCGTCATTAGCTGGGAATCGTACGTTCCGGACGCCATCGTGAAATTCGAAGATGACCGAGGCCGGGGTGTCACTTTAGAAGCCAAGTGGGTCGAGCAGAGGTCGAAGTACGCCCATTCTGCCATCGCGTATAGAACCAACAGCAACGGCTCTCGTACGCTGCTCGAAATTCGTTTCGCTGGTTTTAGCCAAGCGCTGGTGTTTGCAACGGCAAGAGATTAGCGACTCGGCACACGACCTCCGGCCTGGCGCGATTGCGCTGAGGAAGCAGGGAGATAAACCTTAATCCAGTGGTTGCGCATGCGTGCTTTGATCTGCGTTTGTCCTCGGTTCGCGATGATGAGGTCGGAGTCCTGCACAGGCATATGACAATCGATGCAATTCTCGCGGAGTTTCACGCCTAATTTTGAGAATTCACCGCACTGTGTTTCCTTGTGACATTGCAGGCATTTTTCGGAATACGCAGCAGCAGCGCGTTCCGGAGCGTGTACATCGTGGCAGGTTGTGCAAGTCATCTGCGAGGCTTGATAGCAGCGGCTTCGCTGCGTGAGCGCCACCTGGTTGCCATGCACATCCACGCGCGCGTCCTCATCCGGACGCTGCAGCTTGACATACTTTTCCAGGGGCTGCCCCGGTACATAGGTGAATGCCGGCGCGAGCTCCTCTCCAATTCCACCATGACACTGCGAGCAGACTTCGATCTGGCGTTCGCGCGATAGCGATGAAGGATTCACGATGAAGGAATGTTCACTTGTGCCTGTCGTGGAACGGGCGCGTTGTTGCTCCACATGCAAGCGTCCGGGACCATGGCAGCGTTCACAAGAGATGCCGAGCTGGTAGCCGGCTCGCAAGTAACGGTGCTCCGCCGTAGTCGAAGGCATCGAGGCAAAGTAGGTTGCGTGGCATTCCAGGCAGCGGGGAACGATGGGGCGTTCGAAATCCGCGATGCCATCGGAAAATCCGGGACTGTTGACCCATTCGTGCAATTCGGTCCAGTAGGACACCGGCAATTGAAACAGTTGGTTGCCGCGCCAATATAAATACGTCTGCCCCTTCTCACCCGAGCCTGTGACGATGTCGATCCGTTCGGATTGCGTTTTCTGATCTGGCGGCTGCCAAAACACCGCGGTTTCAAAAAATCCGCTTGGGCGCGCATCCATGCGAAAGTGCACGTCGGGATTGCTGGTTTTTAGGATATTCGCGCCAGGCGCAAAACTTCCGGCGACGGACTCTTTGCTCGGCAGTTGCGAGGTCAAATGATGAGCCGTTCGGACATATGCGTTGGCAATCTCAGTGTGGCACTGGCGACAAACGGTATCGCCAAGAAAGGCGTGACGCGAGGTAGCAACTGACTTACTGGCCACGGTTTTCGGCTGGTTCTGCACCTGCCGAGCGGTGCTGAGAGCCACTGAAGAAGAGAACAGAAGCAACGCGCTTGTGAGTTTGGCTTTTCGCAGACTAATACTCCCGCCGCCTATAGAGTGATGTGACGTTGTTTCCAGCTAAACGCGTTGCAAGAAGCTTTCGAGTTAGGGCTGGCCAGCCGCTTTGCTCTCTGCCTGAGAGCGCACCTTTGGCCAATCGTATACGGGATACTTCGGACGCTTGATAGGCGTTACCGGATGCTCCTTCAGGTTCGTGAGCGCCACGGAAACGGCTTTCTCCAGTTGCGGATCATGGCCTTGGCGCCAGAGAGCGGGATCAAGGTCCACTTCGATGTCCGGCGACACGCCAATATTCTCAACGTCGAATTCGCCAGTCCGCGGATTGAACAAACCAAAGCGCGGCGCGGTAATCTGGCCGCCATCGATCAGCGATGGATAACCGCCAATACCGATTAATCCGCCCCAAGTCCGCGTACCGATGAGCGGGCCGATATTTAGCTCCTTAAACATCCAAGGCAGAGCATCACCGCCAGACCCAGCGTACTGGTTAATCAGCATCACCTTCGGCCCAAAGATCACCTGCGGCAGGTTGATATCTTTGCCCTCCCGGGTCATGGCCGACATCAGCAGCGGGCGGCTCAGCCAATCAACGATGTAGTCCGCGAGCCATCCTCCTCCGTTAAAGCGCTCGTCGATCACTGCGCCTTGCTTGTCGTTTTGCGGGAAGTAGTAGCGATTGAAGTTGGTGAAACCACCCACGGCCGTGTCCGGCAAGTAGACATACGCCAGTTGATTGTTGCTGAGTTCTTCTACTTTGCGACGGTTGCTGTCCATCCATTCGCGGAGCCGCAGAGTGCGTTCGTTCGCAATGGGAACCACGGTAACGGTTCGCGCGTTGTTCCCGTTCGGATCAGGCCCAACTTTCAGCTGCACTTCCTTGCCGGCCCGTTCGATGAAGAAGCTGTAGATTTCATCGCCCGCGTGCAACTCGCGGCCATCCACCGCGAGCAAATATTCGCCTTGCTGGACATTGACTCCAGGTTCGGTGAGAGGCGCTCGTAAATCGGGGTTCCAGTTTTCACCGAAGTAAACTTTCGAGAAGCGGTAACGATCGTGATCGATGCTGTAGTCGGCGCCCAGCAGCCCCACGCTGACCTGCTTCACCTCCGGCCGGTCGCCTCCGAAGATGTATACGTGCTGCGCGGTGATTTCCCCGAGCATATCGGCGAAGATATAGTTAAGATCCGCGCGGCTCATGGCGTGATCGACGTAAGGCTGGTACTGCGCCATGAGCATCTTCAGATTTGCTCCGTGCAGATTGGGATCGTAGAAAAAGTCGCGCTCGATCCGTCCCACTTCGCGGAACATCTGCTCCCATTCCGCGCGTGGATCCACGTAGATCTTCATATTTTCCGTGTGCAAGGTGCCGTCGGGCTTGCCCGGTTCGCCAGGTTTGCCAAGCGCGTCTACGGGCTTGATGGCCCAGGAACCGTGAATCGGCCCGCCTGGCGGAGGCGCCATCGGATTGGGAGGCGGAAGTTGCTCGTACAACGCCTTTTCGCCATTCGACGAGATAGCGAATCCACCGATGTTGTCCAGCAGCTTTTCAGTCTTGCGTGTGCACACGTCGAACTTATGCACCAGGCGCCCGGATGGCCCACCGGTGTCCACCGTCGGTCCCTCGGTCAAGTAGAGGATGTGCGCTTTGCCCGCAAGCAGTCGATCGTAATTCTTCGCCGGAAGCGGTAGAGCCAGGATGCGCTGGTTGATATTGTCGAAATCGATCTTTACTTCCGGAGTCTTGTCCCCAGCATCCTTCGCGGTTTGCTCCTCCTTCTTTTCGTCCTTCTTTGTGTCTTTCTTTTGGTCTTTTTTCTGATCGCTGGATTTCTCATCAGCAGCCGCCGTTTTGTCGGTAGCAGTTTTTTCCCCAGGCTTGCCTTCTTCCGGTGGCTTGCAATCGTCGGTGCTCGCCGCAGCTTTATCGGACGCGACCTTTTCCTCATCACTCTGAGGAGCGAGCGGCGACTTCAGATCATTCCGCAAGACCACCACATAGGCACTGCGGGTGACGGGAATCTTGAACGCGCCCATGCTGGCGGCAAGGGTGGGACCGACGTCTGTGCTGGCAAAAAAGTAAAGATATTTGCCGTTTTTATCGAACGCGGCGGAAGCTGTGTCGCTTAAACCATCGGTGATCTGGTGTTTGCTTTTGTCCGCTACGCTGTAAATGAAAACCGCGTGCAGCGAGCTGTCCAGTTGGCGCGTATAGGCAATCCAGCGGCTGTCGGGTGACCACGCAGGATTGAAATTCGCGCCATCGAATGGGTTGGTATCGACCAAAATGGGTTTTCCCGCATCAATGTCCAGACACCAAAGGTTCAGCCGCTTATCGGCGTAGGCGATTTTCTTGCTGTCCGGCGACCACGTCGGGGAATAGAAGAAGGATGGCGGTTGGCCAAGATCGAATTTGCGCACATCGCCCATGCCATCTTGCGAACGAAGGTGCAATGCGTACTCGCCCGATTCGTCGGAAAAATAGGCAATCCACTTCCCGTCGGGAGACCAGGAAGGATCGCGATCCGCAGAGCCGGGCGTGTTGGTAAGGTTGCGGACGTCACCATGTTCCACGGGCACGGTCAGAATTTCGCCGTGAGCTTCGAATACCGCGCGTGCCCCGGTCGGTGAGATATCGGCATTCTCGATTTGCTCGCCGGCGTCCACGTAATGAGGACGAACTGCCGGAAAATCGCCGGTGACCTGAATGTTCACGGCGTTCTGTTTTCCGCTGGCGGGATCGAAAACGTGAATCGAGCCGAATTGTTCGTACACAATCGCATCCGGGCCGGCGGAAGCGGATTTGATATCGACACCATTACTCTGCAGCGCCAGGGTCACTTGTTTCGTAGCTGGATCGTACACGTACAAGCTGACCGGCCCATCCCGGTCCGACAGGAAATAAACTTTGTTGCCGAGCCACATCGGCGTGGAGTCATTGGAGTTTTTGCGTGGGACTTTCTCGACACTGGAGTCAGTTAGCTTCGCAATCCATATAGGCGAAGCGGTGCCGCCACGATAGTGTTTCAAGCCGCGCTGGAATTGCCAGGATTCGCGAAAATTCGTGAAGGGGACGTAGGCCATTTCCGAACTGTCGGGCGAGTAAGCGCCTTCGACTGCCATGGGCAGTGGAAGAACATCGGGCAATCCGCCCGCGAGACCGACGGTGTACAACTGGGTGAACCCGGCATAGCTGCCGCGAGGGGAACGGAACAAGATGCGCTTGCCGTCGCGCGTCCATCCGACGACCTGATCGCTTCCGGGATGACTGGTGAGCCGTTTGGGAGTGCCACCCGCCGCGGGAATTACATACACATCTTCGTTGCCGTCATATTCGCCCGTGAAGGCGATCATCGATCCATCCGGAGAGAAGATGGGATCGATTTCAATGCCGATGTCGCTGGTGAGACGGCGGGCTTCGCCACCATTGCGATTGACAATCCACAGATCACCGCCATAGCTGAACGCGATCTGCGTTTTGCTGATAGTCGGCTTGCGAAGCAGCGCATACTGATTGGGCGATTGCGAGCACGCAGGGCCGACAGTCCCGAAGAACAGCAATAACGTCGTGATGACTAGAAGAACCCGGCTTAATACAGAGCTGCGGAATGGTTGTGCCACGTGAACCTCCGGAGGGACACATGCTGAGGAAAAAGAAGAAAGAACACGATTCAACCCTGGAACCCCAACAAACACAGGAGTCTAACATATCGCCCAGGAATAAGGGTCAGCAAGCCGACAATCGCGAATGCTTCGACGCAGAAATTCCCGATGGACACAGGTGAGTCAGTGCGCTATGTTGCGAGTTCCCAGTATCTCTAACCGGCGTGAGAGGACGGCCCCCACCGCTAGATGGATACGCGCCGAAGGCGGGACAGATGAGTAGAGCAACACTGGCCGCGCTGACCTTTTTTGTATTGCAGTTTGTCGCCCAACCTGGTGCTGCGCAGACCATTTCAGCTCACGGACCTGACCAAAACCCGCGTGCCGAAGATCCCTCGTGTTCGCTTAAACCCGCAGTCAGCGGGCTGCAATTGGTGTGCGCAACTCCGGCGTTCCCGCGGGAAGATGCGGACGATGACGATGCCGATTCATCGGCTTCCGCTGTGCGGATCATTCTGAAGCTTCCAGAAGGCACATCATTACGCATTGCGGTTGATGAGCGCACCCGCATATCGCACGTGGGGGAACTGGTGAAAGGCCACGTGGTCGAAACCGTTTACGCGTTCGACGAACCCGTCATCCCCGCAGGCACGATCGCGATTGGCCGGGTGACGCAAATTTCGCCCGTGGCCAAGTGGCGCTACGCGCAATCGTATGCCAACGGGGATTTCTCGCCATTTCACCAGTACCGCGTCACTTTCGATCGTCTGAAACTGCCCGACGGGCGCGAACTGGCGATTCAGACAACCGTGGCGCCCGGATCAGCTGAAGTCGTACACCTGGTGAGCAAGAAACCCAACGAAGAAGAGAACGAAAAACATAAAAATGCTGCCGCTAAGGCCGCGGGTGCGGCGGAACAGGAAGTAAAGGACCGCGTGCACGAAGTCAACGACACCGCCCATCAGGCGGCGGACGAAATCCGCGTACCCGGAAAGATGGACCGGGTGAAAAAGTATCTGCTGGCACAATCGCCCTATCGTCGCCAGTACATCGATGTCGGGACCAGGTTCAACGCCTCTTTAAATAGCGAACTCGATTTTGGGTCAGAGACGCAGAGTCAGGACCAACTGTCGAGTTTAGGCGTTCTTCCGGTGGCCAACACCATTCTGCACGCGCGCCTTGTGTTGGAGGTGAGCTCTGCGACAGCGACACGGGGATCGCCCGTGGTGGCGGAATTGACGGAACCGGTGTACTCGTCCCATCAGGAATTGCTCTTGCCCTCCGGCACCCGTTTAATTGGGCGAGTGCTGGAAGCAAGACCCGCTCGAATGTTGCATCGCAACGGGGAACTGCGCGTCATTTTCGAGCACATTGAAGTTCCAGGCAGCAACCTGCAGGACGTTCAGGGCACATTGGAAGGAATTGAAGTGGATCGCTCCGCGCACATGAAGCTCGACGAAGAAGGAGACGCGCGCGCTACGGACAGCAAGACGCGGTACTTGTCCACCGGCATTGCTGTGCTGTTGGCCGCCGCGGCAGCCCATCCAGATGTAGAGCACGGAACTGTGGATCAGGCCGGGGATCCGGCAGTGCGCGCGGGGGCGGGAGCATCGGGATTTGGTTTAGCAGGTACGGTCATTGGGCTGGTAGCAAAATCAAACGTTGTGTCCATTGCGTTCTCCGCGTATGGAGCGTCCGCCTCGATTTATACAAATTTCTTGTCGCGCGGGCGCGAGGTGGTGCTGCCCAAGGATGCGCCTCTGGAAATAGGGCTGGGTACTACACACCCGGGTACGGGGCGCTCAGGCCGAGGCAAGCACTAGAATCATCGCGAAGCCGTCATAACCCTTACTGCCAACCGTCTGAATCTCCGTGGCGCTTACGCGGGATTCGGCGGACACACGCTGATTGAAACGGCGTACTCCCTGAACATCGGGATCCTTGCTGGCAGCATCCGTTACCTCTCCATCACGAATTACATTGTCCGCAAGGATCAAAGTGCCGGGCCGCGAGAGTTTCAACGCCCAATCGAAGTATTCAGCCATGGTGGATTTGTTGGCGTCAATAAAAATGAAATCGAATGGAGCGCAGCCTTCAGCCTGCAACTTTGGAAGCGTATCGAGTGCCGGGCCCAGGCGAAGCTCGATGCGGTCCGCTAAACCCGCGTGGTCAAAATTGCTGCGAGACACTTCCGCATGCTTCAAGTCGGCTTCGAGAGTGATCAGGCGGCCACCCGGCGGAAGTGCTCGGGCCATCCAGATAGCGCTGTAGCCGCCCAGCGTGCCAATCTCCAGAACGTTGCGGGCGGCGATGGAACGAACGAGCAAGTGCAGGAGTTTCCCTTGCGACGGCGACACTTGAATGTTCGGCAGCTGGGCTTCGGCGGCCTCATGCAGCGAAGCTTCCAGTATCGGATCGCCTGGGATGAACATCGAGTTGATGTACTGATCGACTTGGGTCCAAAGTTCACGGGACATAACCAATTCTCCTGTGGCCGCCGCCAGGTTCAGAACCGCCAACCATAGCCGACCATGAGTTGAATACTATGCTGCATTTTGCCGCCGGACACAGGCTCGGTGCTGCCGTCGACAGTAAGATTCCGTGTACCGAAGAACAGGTGCGTGTCCCCGATTTCAATGCGAAGGGTGTTGCGTTCGCTGGGATAGACTTCGACGATGCCTCCGAGATCAAGCACGAAGTTATTGGACCGGCCGTAGGTGTACGTGGAGCCGGAAGCGCTCGTCGTGATACTGGTGATTGCGTCGGAGTAGCTGTGGAAGCCAGGGCGCACTTTGCCGAAGAACCCAAAATGGTTGCGTCGAATCCCTCCCTTTGCGCCGACAAGACCCTGCAGGATGGTCCCGCCATCGTGCGGCCCAGACATATCGGGCCGCCGCGGAAAATAGAGCAAATCACCATCCAAGTAGAAGACTCCATAAAAACGGTAGGACGCGTAACCACCGAAGCCGGGTTCAGTGCGGACATTGTCCGTCAGTCCTTGCCGCGACAGTGCCATGGC
>Ga0335076_10003336_pt1 | contig 16136 bp, 17 predicted proteins | sample Lox_Sample_25_FD_206717 | JGI IMG/M metagenome (GOLD analysis project Ga0335076, IMG submission 206717) | Soil microbial communities from Loxahatchee National Wildlife Refuge, Florida, United States - Lox_Sample_2.5 | ecosystem: Environmental > Terrestrial > Soil > Wetlands | place: USA...
GATCGCGCTCGCCGTGATCGTCGAGAACGGCGGCTTCGGCGCCGCCGCGGCGGCGCCGATCGCGCGCCTGGTGCTCGACTACTACCTCCTGGGCAAGCTGCCCGACAGCATGCTCAAGCCCGGCCAAGCCGTCGAGAGCGACGAGGAGGAAGGCGACTGATGCAGGAAGGGACCGCCCGGTGATGCTGGACGCCACGCTGCTCTCGCCGCGCCGACTCATGGCGCGCCTGAGTGCGGGCATCGACGGCCCGCTCTTCGCGCTCAGCCTTGCGCTCATGGCGATCGGCCTGGTCACGCTCTTCTCGGCGAGCTTCGAGCAACCCTCGCGCGTAACCGCGCAGGCGGTCAATTTCGCGGTCGCGCTCGCCGCCATGTGGGCGGTGGCGCGCATCCCGCCGCAGACGCTCATGCGCTTCGCGCTGCCCGCTTACCTGGTCGGCCTCGTCCTGCTGGTGGCGGTCGCGCTCGGCGGCGAGGTGGTCAACGGCGCGCGCCGCTGGCTGCACGTCGGCGTCACCCGCTTCCAGCCCTCCGAGATGATGAAGCTCGCGCTGCCGCTCATGCTCGCGTGGTATTTCCACAAGAACGAGGCCACGCTGCGCACGCGCGATTTCGCGGTCGCCGCCGTGCTGCTCGCAGTCCCGGTGCTGCTCATTGCGCGCCAGCCCGACCTGGGGACCGCGGTGCTGGTCGCCGCCGCGGGCTTCTACGTGATCTTCTTCGCGGGGATCGGCTGGAAGGTGCTGGTGGGCCTGGGCGTGCTGGGCCTGGCGAGCCTCGCGCCGCTCTGGGGACTGCTGCACGACTACCAGCGCAAGCGCATCCTCACGCTCATCGACCCGACGCAGGACCCGTTGGGCGCGGGCTACCACACCATCCAGTCGACCATCGCGGTCGGCTCGGGCGGCCTGTTCGGCAAGGGCTGGCTGAACGGCACCCAGACCCACCTCGAGTTCATCCCCGAGCGCCACACCGACTTCATCTTCGCCGTGTTCTCGGAGGAGTTCGGCCTCATGGGCAACGTCCTGCTCATGACCCTCTACACGCTCCTGATCGCGCGCGGGCTCATGATCGCCGCCAACGCGCCGACCTTCTTCTCCCGCCTGCTCGCCGCGGCGGTGACGCTCATGTTCTTCACCTACGCCTTCGTGAACATGGGCATGGTCTCGGGCATTCTGCCCGTGGTCGGCGTGCCGCTACCCTTCGTCTCCTACGGCGGCACGGCGCTGCTCACGCTTTTCGTCGGCATCGGCATCCTGATGAGCGTGCACAGCCACCGCCGCCTGGTGCAGACCTGAGCTAGTTCGCGGCCGCCGGAAACGCCGGCAGCTTGCCGATGTCTCGCGGGTCGTGCTGAATGATCACCGTCGCCTTCAGGTTCTTCTCGATCTGCTTGATACGCTGGATCGACGCGAGGGTCTGGGCGCGGTCGTAGTTGAAGCCGGGAACGCCTTCGTTGTCATAGTTCTCGCGGACATGCACCGCGTCGCCGGACAGCACCACGGGTCCCTTGTCCTTGAGCCTCACCAGCAGGCTCGAGTGGCCGGGCGTGTGGCCGGGCGTGCGCAGCATCACCACGGTGCCGTCGCCGAACACGTCCTTGTCCGCGGTTTGCGGCTCGACCTTCCGCTTCTCGGCCATCCATTCCTTGAAGCCCGCCACGTTCGCGCCCCCCATCGGCGGGTTGGCGGTGAGGCCGTCCCAATCGCCCTTGCCGATGAGCAGCGTCGCGTTGGTGAATGCGGCCAGCTGGCCGGTGTGGTCGGCGTGGAAATGGCTGATGCCGACGAATTTCACCTGTTCCGGCTGGATGTTGATCTGCTTCAGCAGGTCGGCCAGGGGCTTGTTCGTCGCGTTGGGCGTCGAGCCGGGCAGGTATCCCGTGTCCCACACCATGTAATCGGTGCCGTGCTTGATCACGTAGCAGCTGAACGTAAAGGGCACCTTGGGATCGGAGTAGGCAAACGTGTCGCTGAAGCGGCGCAGGTCGTTGAAGCCGTTGCCGCAATCGATGCGCGTCAGCGTAACCTCGGGCGCGCCCTGCGCAAACACCGGCAGGCAGGCGCAGCCGATCAGCAGCGGGAGCAATTTCCTGAGCATGGCGGGTTTCCTCGTGGACGTGGAGACAGCGAGTCTAAGGGCGCGTCATCGGAGCGAGGATGATGGCCTGCGGGCCATCGCATATTGCGCAGCAGCACGACTTTGAAACTTCACACCACGAGATGAAATCGAGCGCCCTAAAAGTCATATAACACATTGTTTCGTTGGCATTCCATGATGCGGAATGGTCATGTTGCTGCGCGAAATTCACATCCGTAGCCTCGATTTTTTCACACACCCTGGCAACGGAGAACGAATGAGCCAAAGAGAGCAGGACATCGCCGCGCTGCAAAAGGAATGGAAGACCAACTCGCGCTGGAAGGGCCTCAAGCGCGGCTACGACGCGGTCGACGTCATCAAGCTGCGCGGCAGCGTGAAGATCGAGCACACGCTCGCCAGCATAGGCGCCGAGAAGCTCTGGAAGAGATGCAACGAGATGCCGTTCGTGAACTCGCTCGGCGCGCTCACGGGCAACCAGGCCATGCAGCAGGTGCGCGCGGGCGTGCCGGCGATCTACCTCTCGGGCTGGCAGGTAGCCGCCGACGCGAACGACTCGCTCTCCATGTACCCCGACCAGTCGCTCTACGCGACGACCTCGGTGCCCACCGTGGTGAAGCGTATCAACAACGCGCTCATGCGCCAGGACCAGATCCAGACGATGGAGGGGAAGAGCGACATCGACTGGTTCGCGCCGATCGTCGCCGACGCCGAGTCGGGCTTCGGCGGCGTGCTGAACGCCTTCGAGCTCATGAAGGCGATGATCGACGCCGGCGCCGCCGGCGTGCACTTCGAGGACCAGCTCGCCTCGGTCAAGAAGTGCGGCCACATGGGCGGCAAGGTACTGGTGCCGACCCAGGAGGCCGTGCAGAAGCTGATCGCGGCGCGCCTCGCGGCGGACGTGATGGGCGTGCCCACCGTGCTGCTCGCGCGCACCGACGCGGAAGCGGCGGACATCGTGACGAGCGACGTGGACGAGAACGACAAACCCTTCATCACCGGCGAGCGCACCTCGGAAGGCTTCTTCAAGACCCGCAAGGGCTTCGACCAGGCGCTCTCGCGCGGCCTCGCGTACGCCGAGTACGCCGACATGGTGTGGTGCGAGACCGGCACGCCCGACCTCGCCTTCGCGAAGAAGTTCGCCGAGGGCATCCGCAAGAAGTACCCGGGCAAGATGCTCGCCTACAACTGCTCGCCCTCCTTCAACTGGAAGCGCAACCTCGACGACGCGACGATCGCGAAGTTCCAGCGCGAGCTGGGCGCCATGGGCTACAAGTTCCAGTTCATCACGCTGGCCGGCTTCCACTCGCTCAACTACGGCATGTTCGAGCTCGCCTACGGCTACGCGCGCAACAACATGAGCGCCTTCGTCGAGCTGCAGGAGAAGGAGTTCGCCGCGGCCGAGAAAGGCTTTACCGCGGTCAAGCACCAGCGCGAGGTCGGTACGAGCTACTTCGACCAGGTCACGCAGACGGTCACGGCCGGCAAGGCCTCGACCACCGCGCTGCACGGTTCGACCGAGGACGAGCAGTTCTTCGGCGAGGACGCGCTCGCCCAGTCCAAGAAAAAGGACAAGCTCGCCGCGTAGGGGCTAGAAAATGCCCATCGCCAGCCGGCGCAGCTCGGCGATGGGCACGAGCGCGATCAGCAGCAGCAGGATCAGCAGGAAGGGCGACATGTCGACCCGCGCGATGGGCGGCACCAGGCGCCGCAGCGGCCGCAGCAGGGGCCGCGTGAGGCTGTCGAGCACGTACTGAAGCGGGTTGTCCGGATTGACCCAGGACAGCGCCGCCTGCAGGACCACCGCGAACAGCAGGATCTTGACGCCGAGCTCGAGCAGGTCGACGAGCGCGAGCGAGAGCAGCACGCCCGCGGCGATGCCCGGCGCCGAGGAGAGGTCGCGCCCGCTGAACACGAGCAGCAGCGCGAGCACGGCAGCCTGCAGCAGCCAGGCGCAGACGAGGCTCGCGAGGTCCATGCCCAGCACCGACGGGATGACCCTGCGCGCCGGCATGACCGCCCAGTTGGTCGTCGCGATGACGAACTCGCCGACCTGGTTGCGGAAGGGCACGCGCAGCCACTGGAAGGTGAAGCGCACGAGCAGCATCACGACGAAGAAGCTGCCGATGAAATTCACCACGATGCTGCCGATCTCGCCCAGCATCAGCCCGTCCCGAGCTCGCGCCCGAGCGCCACGCCGCGTTCCCTGGCAGCCTCGACCGCGCGCAGGAAGCGCTCGGCGAGCTTCTGCTCGGCGAAGGCTTTCAAGGCCGCTTCCGTAGTGCCCCCCTTGGAAGTCACGCGCTCGCGCAAAGCCGTGGGCGACTCCTTGCTCTGAGCGGCGAGCTTGGCCGCGCCGAGCACGGTCTCCATGGCGAGCTTCCTGGCCGTCTCCGGCGCGAGGCCAAGCGACTCGCCCGCCGCGCCGAGCTGCTCGATGAACCAGAAGACGTAGGCGGGTCCGCTGCCGGAGACGGCGGTGACCGCGTCCATGAGCGCCTCGTCCCCGATCCACACGGTCTGTCCGACCGCGCAGAGGATCACCTCGGCCTGGCGCTTCTCGCTATCGCTGACCCCGGGCATGGCGTAGAGGCCGGTCACGCCCGCGCCGATCAGCGCAGGCGTATTCGGCATGGCGCGCACCAGCCTCGTGTGCCCCCCGAGCCAGCGCGACAGGCTCGCGAGCGGCATGCCGGCCGCGATGCTGATGACGAGATTGGCGCTGGGCTTCAGCCCCGAGAAGCGCGCGGCCTCCTGCATGTGCTGCGGCTTCACGGCGAACACCACGACATCGCCCTCGCGGTAGGCCTTCTGCGGCGCGTCGTAGCAGGCGATGCCGTGCCGGTCGGCGAGCCGGCGGCGCGCCTCGCCGCTCACCTCCACGGCGCGCAGCTGGCCAGGCGCGAAGCCGCTCCTCAGCAGCCCGCCGATCAGCGCGTCGGCCATGTTGCCGCCGCCGATGAACAGCACGTTCATGACCACGTTCATGCCGCAGGCCGCACCGTCTGGCGTGCGCCAAAAATCGCCGTGCCGACGCGCACCATCGTCGAGCCTTGTGCGATCGCCGTCTCAAGGTCGTCCGACATGCCCACCGAGAGCGTGTCGAGCCGCAAGTCCGCCTTGAGTGCGTCGTACAGGGCTTTCAACTCCCTGTAGCGCTCCTGACTTGCGCCAGGTTCAGGAATGGCCATCAGGCCGCGCAGCCTCAAGCGCGGCAGGGGTTGTATTGCTTTCGCAAGGGAAGAAGCTTCCGACGGCGAAACACCGCTTTTGGAGCTTTCCCCGGAAACATTCACCTGGATAAGCACGTTCAAGGGCGGCAAGTTGCCCGAGCGCTGCCCCGACAGGCGGCGCGCGATCTTCTCGCTCTCCACGCTTTGCACCCACTGGAAGCGCTCTGCCACGAGCCGCGTCTTGTTGCTCTGGAGCGGGCCGATCAGGTGCCACTCCAGCCCCGCATCGACGCCGGCGCGTAGGGTGTCCATCTTCTCGATCGCCTCCTGCACGTAGTTCTCGCCGAAAGCCCGCTGTCCCGCCGTCACCGCCTGTTCGACAAGGCCGGCCGGATGGGTCTTGGAAACCGCCAAAAGCGTCACGCCGCGGGGGTCGCGCCCGGCGGCCGTCGCGGCGCGCGCGATGCGCTGCCGGACGGCTTGCAAGTTGTCATGAATTGACCCCATACTTTGCGCGTTCGCTTCCCCGGGGAATTGTAATGGATCTCACTGAATTGCTTGCCTTTGTAGTCAAGAACAAGGCCTCCGACCTGCACCTGTCCTCGGGCCTGCCGCCGATGATCCGCGTGCATGGCGACATCAAGCGCATCAACCTGCCGGCCATGGAGCACAAGGACGTGCACGGGATGATCTACGACATCATGAACGACGGGCAGAGGAAGTTCTACGAGGAAAACCTCGAGTGCGACTTCTCCTTCGCGGTGCCGAACCTCGCGCGCTTCCGCGTCAACGCCTTCGTGCAGAACCGCGGCGCGGCCGCCGTGCTGCGGACCATCCCGTCGAAGATCCTGTCGCTGGAAGAGCTCAAGTGCCCGAAGATCTTCACCGAGCTCGCCGACCAGCCGCGCGGCGTCGTGCTGGTCACCGGGCCGACCGGTTCCGGCAAGTCCACCACGCTCGCGGCGATGATCAACCACAAGAACGTGAGCGAGGAAGGCCACGTCCTCACGATCGAGGACCCGATCGAGTTCGTGCACGAGTCGAAGAAGTGCCTCATCAACCAGCGCGAGGTCGGTCCGCACACGCTGTCCTTCTCCAATGCGCTGCGCAGCGCGCTGCGGGAGGACCCGGACGTGATCCTGGTGGGCGAGATGCGCGACCTGGAAACGATCCGCCTCGCGCTCTCGGGCGCGGAGACCGGCCACCTGGTGTTCGGCACGCTGCACACCTCGTCCGCCGCCAAGACCATCGACCGCATCGTCGACGTGTTCCCGGCCGCCGAGAAGGAGATGATCCGCGCGATGATCTCCGAGTCGATCCGCGCCATCATCTCGCAGACGCTGCTCAAGACCAAGGACGGCCACGGCCGCGTCGCGGCGCACGAGATCATGGTCGGCACGCCCGCCATCCGCAACCTGATCCGCGAGAACAAGATCGCGCAGATGTACTCGGCGATCCAGACCGGCGCGCAGCTCGGCATGCAGACGCTCGACCAGAACCTGCAGGACCTGGTGAAGCGCAACATCGTCTCGATGGCCGAGGCGCGCAGCAAGGCGGCAAACAAAGACAATTTCGCCGGAGGCTGATCCATGGAAAAGGAACAGGCAGTCAAGTTCATCTACGACCTTCTGCGGGCGCTGCTCGCGAAGAAGGGCTCGGACCTGTTCATCACCGCGGGCTTTCCGCCGGCGATGAAGATCGACTCCAAGATGACGCCGGTCTCGCAGACCGCGCTCACCGGCCAGCACTCGGCGATGCTGGCGCGCGCGATCATGAACGACAAGCAGGCCGCCGAGTTCGAGGCCAAGAAGGAGTGCAACTTCGCCATCAACCCGGCCGGCATCGGGCGCTTCCGCGTCAACTGCTTCATCCAGCAGGGCCAGGTCGGCATGGTGCTGCGCGTGATCACGGTCGCGATCCCGAAGTTCGATGACCTGAAGCTGCCGCCGGTGCTGAAGGACGTGATCATGACCAAGCGCGGCCTCGTCCTCTTCGTCGGAGGCACCGGGTCCGGCAAATCCACCTCGCTCGCCGCGATGCTCGGCTACCGCAACGAGAATTCCTACGGCCACATCATCACGATCGAGGACCCCGTCGAGTATGTGCACCCGCACATGAACTGCCTGATCACGCAGCGCGAGGTGGGCGTCGATACGGATTCCTGGGAAAACGCCCTCAAGAACACCCTGCGGCAGGCGCCGGACGTGATCCTGATCGGCGAGATCCGCGACATGGAGGTGATGGAGCACGCCGTGGCCTTCGCCGAAACCGGCCACTTGGCGCTCGGTACGCTGCACGCCAACAACTCCAACCAGGCGATGGACCGCATCATCAACTTCTTCCCGGAAGCGCGCCGCCACCAGCTGCTCATGGACCTGTCGCTCAACCTCAAGGCCGTCGTGTCGCAGCGCCTGATCCCGCTGAAGGAAGGCAAGGGCCGCGCTGCGGCCGTGGAGGTGCTGCTCAACTCGCCGCTGATCTCGGACCTGATCTTCAAGGGCGAGATCCACGGCATCAAGGAAATCATGAAGAAGTCGAGGGAGCTCGGCATGCAGACCTTCGACCAGGCGCTCTTCAGCCTGTACGAGGAGGGCCGCATCAGCTACGAGGACGCGCTGCGCTTTGCCGACTCGACCAACGAAGTTCGCCTCAACATCAAGCTGCACGGCAAGGAATCCAAGGACAAGGATCTCACCAAGGGGATCGAGCACTTGGATATCGTCTAGTGCGCAGGCTCCTGCTCCTCGTCGCGCTGCTGGCCACGGCCGCGGCGGGCCAGGCCGCCCTGGCGCAGACGGATGCGCCGAAGGAGGGCAAGGCTGCCGAGAAGGCAAGCGTCAGCCCGATCGGGAAGTTCATCCTCGACACTTTCAAGGCGCAGAACAACATCACGCTGTGCTCTCTCGGCAACGTGCCGGTGACCGCCGTGGAGGAGCGCGTGCTCCGGGAGCTGGGCGCCAAGACAGGCGACTCGGTGACGCAGGACGCCATCGAGAAGGCGCTCTGGAAGCTCTTTCCCTGTCCGTTCTCGCCCTACCGCCCCGAACTGATTCCGGCCTCGGCCAAGGACCTGCAGGGCGCCTGGCTGTATCCGCACGAATCTCAGCCTTATCGCTACGGCTCCCAATCCCCGCTGCAGCCGAAGACTGCGGCGGAGGCGGTGGCCTGCGAGGTCTTCGGCTTCTATCCCGGCGGAGAGCTGCGCACCGGCAAGATCCCGGGCGCGAACAGCAAGTGCCCGATCCAGATGGCCAGCGACCTCGACCCGGCGCGCAAGCGGCCGCGCGTGCAAGTCTGGTCCATGCCCGTGGACGGCAAGCTCAAGGTCACGCGCACCGACCAGCAGGACTATTCCGAGGAATGGGACGTGTTCCAGGTCACCCGCGGGTTCGATGCCCTGAACATGGAGATCAAGGCGGGCGACCTCGTCGCCTTCAAGCGGCGCGAAAAAGGCCTCGACGCGAACGTGTCGACCGAATTCCTGCACCTGCAGCGCCTGCCCTAGGCGCCGGGCATCCCGCGCGCTGCTCTTGCGCGCTGCACCTGCGCGCTGCACCTGCGCGCTTCTTCCTATTTGCGCCGGTGGCTGCCGGCGACGATCGCAAATTCGTACAGGCGGCACTCGAGCGCGCCGTTGTAGAGCGGCACGCGGCGCGCGGGCTGCAGGCGGATGAGCTTCGGCAGGCGCAGGTCGGCGGTGAGGAAGTGGCAGCGCCAGCCGGCGAAATGCTTCTTGAGCGCGTTGCCCAGCCTCGGATAGAACGCCGCAAGTTCCTCCTCGGTGCCGATGCGCTCGCCGTACGGCGGGTTGGCGATCAGCACCCCGGCGCCGGCGGGCGCCGCCCGTTCCAGCACGTCCGCCTGTTCCAGGCTCACCCAGCGCTCCACGCCTGCTTCCGCGAGGTTCCTGCGCGCGGCCTTCAACGCCTGCGGATCGTTGTCGCTGCCGAAAAGCTCCAGCTTGCCGTCGAAAGGCTTTCGTTCTTCATGCTGGACTCTTCTCCAGAGCGCGGGATCAAAAGCCCTCAGGCGCTCGAAACCAAAGCCGCGCTTCGCGCCCGGTGCCCGCCCGCGCGCCATCGCGGCCGCCTCGACCAGCAGCGTGCCGCCGCCGCACATGGGATCAAGCAGCGGCTCGCCGGGCCGCCATCCCGAGAGCATCACGATGCCCGCCGCGAGATTCTCGCGCAGCGGCGCCTCGGCGCGGCCCGCGCGCCAGCCGCGCTTGAACAGCGGCTCGCCCGAGGTATCGAGGTAGAACGCGCCGCTCGCGGCCTCGAGGAAGGCATGCACGCGCACGTCCGGGCTCGCTCGATCCACGCTAGGGCGCCGGCCGAGCTCGTCGCGAAACCGGTCGCAGACCGCGTCCTTGACGCGCAGGGTGGCGAAGTCGAGGCTCTTCAGAGGGCTCTTCTGCGCCGAGACGTTCACGCGCAGCGTGCGATCGACGCCGAACAGCCGCGCCCAATCGAGGCCCCGCGCGGCGTCATAGAGGCTCTTGTCGTCGCGATAGGAGAACTCGCCCACGCGCCAGAGCACGCGCGACGCGAGTCGCGACCAGAGGTTGGCGCGATAGCAGGCCTCCCAGTCACCCTGGAACACCACGCCGCCCGGCACGGCGCGCGCCTCGCGCGCGCCGAGGACTGTCAGCTCGCTGACAAGCAGTGATTCCAGGCCGCGCGGGGCGGTGGCAAAGAAGGATTCCGTCATTGACGTCTGCCCGAGGGGGGCCGAGGATAGCAGAGCCATGCTGGAGGAAAACGCCGCCCGCTACGCGTCCTGGCTCGTCGAGGGCGACATGTTCTACGAGGACCAGCGCTGGAACGAGGCCGGCACCGCCTATGAGCACGCGCTCGCGCTCAACCCCGAGGGCTCGGCGCAGGCCTGGTACCGCCTCGGCAACGTGCGGGAAGAACAGGGGCGCGACGCCGAGGCGCTCGACTGCTTCGAGAAGGCAGTCGCGCTCGAGCCGGGCCACGCGCGGGCCTGGAACAACCTGGGCGGGGCGCGCCAGCGCCTGGGCCGGCCTGCCGCGATCGATGCCTATCAGCGATCAATCGCCGCCGATCCCGACCTGGTGCAGCCGAGGGTCAACCTGGGCCGTCTCTACAGCGGGCGCGGCGAGCACGATCTCGCCGCCGACTGCTTCCGCCGCGGCTTGGAGCGACACCCGGACGACCCGGTCCTCATCCACCTCGCCGATGCCGCCAGCGGGCACGCGACGCGACGCGCGTCGGCAGCGTACGTGCGCAGGCTCTTCGACGACGCAGCGCCCAAGTTCGAGCACAACCTGGTAGATACCCTCGGCTACCACGTTCCGAAGGACCTGGTCGCGCTGGCGCTTCCCCTGCTCCGCCCGGGCGCGCGCGTCATCGATATCGGCTGCGGCACGGGGCTGGTCGGCGCCGCCCTCGCGGGCATGGACGCGCAACTCGAGGGCGTGGATCTTTCTCCGCGCATGCTGGTGCTGGCCAGGGCTCGCGGTGTCTATGCCCGGCTGCACGAGGGCGATCTGGTCGAGTTCCTCGGCGCCATGGATGCCCGCTCGGCGCACGCAGTGTTCGCAACCGACGTCTTCTTGTATATCGGCGATCTGGAACCGGTGTTCTCCGCGGCAGCGCGGGTGCTGGCGCCAGGCGGGATCTTCGCCTTCTCGGTCGAGGAACTGGGGGAAGGCGACTATCGCCTGATGCCCCACGGGCACTACGCCCAGTCGACGACGTATCTGCGCACGCTCGCCGCCCGCTATGGCATGGCGGAGCAGCGGATGGAACGAGTTGCGCTCCGGCGCGAGGGAGCGGAACTGGTAAGCGGCTGGCTGGCGGTGCTTACTGCGGCTTGAAGACCACGAGCAGCACGATCCCCAGCAGGAGCAGTACCGGCAGCTCGTTGAACCAGCGGTACCAGACGTGGCCGTGCCGGTTGCGGTTATGCCGGAAATCCAGCAGGAGCTTGCCGCACCAGGCGTGATAGGCCAGCAGCAGCGCCACCAGCGCGAGCTTGGCATGCAGCCACGGCCCCGCGCCCGGGAACCAGGCCACCCAGAGCCACAGCCCGAACACAACTGTGAGCACCGCACCCGGCGTGGCGATGCCCCAGAAGAGCTTGCGCTCCATGAGCTTGAAGCGCTCGATCGAGACCGCGTCTTCGGCCTGCGCGTGGTAGACGAACAGCCGCGGCAGGTAAAAGAGACCCGCGAACCAGGTCACCATGAAGACGATGTGCAGAGACTTGACGAGCAGCATTACTTGAGCAGCCTCCGGCGGGTGAGCACCGCAGCGAGGTAGAAGCCAGCGAGAGCATAGGCGGCCAGCACCCCGACGTGCAACCAGGCGCCGCCCGACGCCCGGCCCGCGAGCAGCGGCCGCACGAGCTCCACCCCGTGATACAGGGGCAGCGCGCGCGTCAGCGCAAGGATAGGCGCAGGCAGGCGATCCACCGGGAAGAACACGCCCGAGAGCATCATCATCGGCGTGAGCAGCAGCGTCATGTAGTAGCTGAAGAAGTCGTAGCCCGTCGCCAGCGCGTTCACGCACAGGCCGAGCGCGCCGAACGCAAGGCCGATCAGCACGACCGCGGGGATGGCGGCGAGCGCAGCGGGATAGCTCGCGTAGCCGACGACGGAGACGATGAGCAGGACCGAGAGCCCCGCCGCGAGCGATTTGGTCGCCGCCCAGACCCATTCACCCGCCAGCACGTCGTCCAGTGTCATGGGCGCGTTCACGATCGCCTCCCAGGTCTTCTGCACGTGCATGCGCGAGAAGGCCGAGAAGAGCGACTCGAACGTGGCCGCGTACATGGTGGTGGAGGCCAGGAAGCCCGAGGCGAGGAAGGCGAAATAGCTCGTGCCGCCCACCTCGCCGAGGACCGCGCCCAGGCCGTAGCCCAGGCCGAACAGCATGATCATCGGGTCGGCCAGGTTGCCGAGGATCGAGGGCACCGCGAGCTTCCTCCAGACGAGGAAGTGGCGCCGCCAGACCGCCAGGAAGCGCGGGCTGAGCGCGGGAAACGCAAGGTAGCGCGTATGAGCCATCGTCAATCGCGCAGATCGCGGCCAGTCAGCTTGAGGAACAGATCCTCGAGATTGGCGGGGCGATGGAGGTAGACCAGGTCGGGATGGGCGCGCAGGGAAGCGAGCACCGGCTCGACATCCTTCGCGTAGCAGAAGGCCGTTTCGCCGGCGAGCTCCGTGCGCGGCGCGAGAGACTTCGCCTGCGCGAGCCAGGCTTCCAGGCCGGGACCACGCACCTCGACGACCTGCGGCTCGATGTGCTGTGCGATCAGCGCGCGCGGCGCGCCCTGCGCGATGAGGCGGCCGCCGTCCATGATGGCAACCCGGCCGCACAGGCGCTCCGCCTCTTCCATGAAATGCGTGGTGAGCACGAGTGTGCGGCCCTCCTGCGTGAGCCGGCGCAAGCGCTCCCAGATGAGATGACGCGCCTGCGGATCCAGGCCAGTGGTCGGCTCGTCCATGAAGAGCAACTGCGGATCGTTGACGAGCGCGCGCGCGAGCGTGAGCCGCCGCTTCATGCCGCCGGAAAGCGTCTGGATCTTCGAATCGGCGCGGCCCGCCAGGCCGGCGAACTCGAGCAGCGCGGGGATGCGCGGCTCGATGTCCGCGTCCCGCAGGCCGAAGTAGCGCCCGTAGACGAGCAGGTTCTCCGCGACGCTGAAATCCGGATCGAGGTTGTCGAACTGCGGCACGACGCCCACGCGCGTGCGCGCCTCGCGCGCCTGGCGCGGCACTTCGTGATCGAGCAGCCGGATTTCGCCCGCATCCGGCTCGGTGAGCCCCAGACACAGGCGCAGCGTGGTCGTCTTGCCCGCGCCATTCGGCCCGAGCAGGCCGAAGCATTCGCCTGCTGCCACCGAGAGCGCAACCTCGCGCACCACGCGTTGCTCGCCGTACGCCTTGCTCAGGCCTCTCGTCTCGAGCGCGGCATTCATGCGTGCCAACTGTTGCGCACGATGGCGCGCAGCACCGCGAGGCGCCGGTGGAAGAAGTGGTCGGCGCCCGGCACTACCGTGACCGGCAGGTCCTGCGGCAACGCCCAGGCGAGCACGTCCGTGAGCAGCACGGTCTCGTCCTTCTCGCCGTGGATCAGGATGGTGTCGGCGGGTACCGGCGGCACCTCGGCATGCTTGACCGCGAGGCCGACCAAGACCATCCGCAGCGGCTCCACGCGGGTGGCGAGCTTCGCCTGCACAGCCGCGCCGAACGAGAAGCCGGCAAGCACGGGCTTCTGTGCGCCGGCATGCGCCAGCACCGCCGCGAGGTCCTCCACCTCTCCGCGGCCCTCGTCATGGGTGCCTTCGCTGGCGCCGACGCCGCGGAAATTCGGGCGCCAGGCCGTGTAGCCGAGCTCGATGAAGGCGCGCGCGAGGGTCTGCGCCACCTTGTTGTCCAGCGTCCCGCCATAGAGCGGATGCGGATGCGCGACGAGCGCGACGCCGCGCGACGTGCCCGCCGGTTCATCCACGGCGCACTCGATGTTCCCGGCCGGCCCGCGCAGGAGCTCGCGCCGCGTCAAGGAGCGCATTAAACGCGCTGGGCGGCCATCAGAGGCGCAGCCGCTCGACCACCCGGCCCTGCCGCAGGTGCCGCTCGATGATCTCGTCGATGTCGGCGCGGTCCACGTAGGTATACCAGACAGCCTCGGGATAGACCACGACGCAGGGCCCCTCCTCGCAGCGGTCCAGGCAGCCGGCCTGGTTGATGCGCACCTTGCCCTCGCCCGCGAGGCCCAGCGATTTCACGCGCTGCTTGGCGTAGTCGCGCATCTCGGTCGCGCCCTTGGCGTTGCAGCAGGGCCGCTCTTCGCCGTCGCGCTGGTTGCAGCAGAAAAAAACGTGGCGCTCGTAGTACGACATGCCGTTGATTTTACCGGACCGGGTCTCTCAGCCTTCCGGAGGCGATCCACACGAGATACCCCAGCGCCGCAAAGGGCCAGGTGGCGGAGACGAGCCGCGTGAGGCCGTTGAAGTTGAGGAAGTGGCCCTGCTCCCACACCTTCAGCGTGGCCGCGAGATAGGGATTGGGCGGCGCGAGATTGACGAGCACGGTGGCCGCCATGAGCAGCATCGCGCCGAGCGCGAGGCGCGCGGTGCGCGGCAGCCAGACGGCCGCGAGCACGATCGCCGCGCCCAGCGCGAGTCCCAGCTGCGCGCCCGGCGTGAGCCACGCGAACACGTGCTCCGCCCGCATCAGGATCGCGAACGCGAGCGTCTTCACGGCCAGCGCGAGCAGCAGCAGCGCTGCCAGCATCCTGAGGACCGGCGCGCCCGGCCGCATGCCGGCCGAGGCGAGCAGCGCGACGGCCGCCAGGTTCGCGGCGGTGGTGGCCGCCTCGGCCGAAACGAAAAGCTGCGCGGGATGGCGCTCGCCGACGCGCGGGTCGAACAGGTCGCGCAGGTCCCCGGTGCCGAACAGCAGCGTGGCCGGATCGAGCTGCGCGAAGAGCCACAGCACGAGCAGGACCAGGCCGAGGTCCGCGACCAGACCCGGCATGAAGGCCTGCGCGCGCAGCCTTTGCCCGAGCTCGACCCTGCGCAGCACGGGCCCGAGCCAGGCGCCGAGCAGGGCGCCGGCTGCCGCGCCGCCCAGGTTGCTGATCAAGTCCACGTTGGAGGCGATACGCGCGGGCAGGTAGCTCTGCACCGTCTCGAGCAGCAGCGAAAGCGCTCCGCCCAGCAGGGCGGCCAGGCCGACCAGCCGCAGGGCGCCCCGCTCCGGGCCGAGCGCAAGCACGCAGAGCAGGCCGAAAGGCAGGTAGCCGAGGATGTTCGCCGCCAGGTCGAAGGCCGTGACGTAGCGCGGCCAGGGCGCCGCAAGGAAGGCGAGCGGCGAGCCGCCCGGATCGCGCCAGCCATTGAGCGGGTGCAGCGAGGCATAGACGATGAGCAGGACGTAGACCGCGAGCAGCAGCCCGACGAGGCGGGGCTCTCGCGCCGTCGAGCTCATCGGACCTTGATCTCGACCCAGAGGCGGTTGAGCGCGCGGCGCGTGCGGCGATCGTAGTCCTTGAGCATCTCCAGGCGCTTGAATTTCTCCGCGTCGGGGAAGATCGCCTCGTTCGCCGCGATCTGCGGATCGATCTTCGGCATGGCCGCCTGGTTGGGGTTGCCGGCGCCGATCGCGTTGGTCAGCTCGGCCGAGGGCTCGCCCTCGAGCCAGAACTCGATGAACTGCAGGGCGAGGTCCGGCCGCTTGCCGGTTTTGTGCATCACGAGGTTGTCCAGCGCGAACACCGCGCCCTCCCTGGGCGCAGCGTAGCCGATCGAGAACTTGCGCCCCGCCTTGGCGGCGTCCTGCTGCGCCGTGAAGAAGTCGTTCGAATAGCCCTGCGCGAGCCAGATGTTGCCGACGGTCAACTCCTTGAAATAGGACGCCGCGTTGAAGGCCGCCCAGTAGGGCTTGGCGCGCAGGATCAGGTCGCGCGCCTGCTTGAGCCTGGCCTCGTCCGCCTCGTTGGCCGAATACCCCAGGTACTTGAGCGCCGCCGCAAAGAGCTCGCGCTGCGAGTCGAGCACGGTCACCTTGCCGCGGACCTTCTCCAGGTATTTCGGCTCGAAGATCACCGCCCAGGTGTCGGTCGGCAGCTCGAGCTCCCGCATCTTGTCGGCGTTGTAGCCGATGATCGTCAGCGAATAAGCGTACGGCACCGAATACCGGTTGCCCGGGTCGAACCAGGTGTCCAGGTATTGCGGCTTGATGTTGCGCAGGCCGGGAATCTTGCCGCGCTCGAGCGGCCGCAGCTGCCCGGACTTGATGAGCGCCTCGACCGCGTTGCCGGTCGGCACGATGAGGTCGTAGCCGCTCGCCCCGGCGGCGAGCTTGGCGAGCATCTCCTCGTTGTCGGAGTAGTA
>Ga0335076_10003337_pt1 | contig 16135 bp, 17 predicted proteins | sample Lox_Sample_25_FD_206717 | JGI IMG/M metagenome (GOLD analysis project Ga0335076, IMG submission 206717) | Soil microbial communities from Loxahatchee National Wildlife Refuge, Florida, United States - Lox_Sample_2.5 | ecosystem: Environmental > Terrestrial > Soil > Wetlands | place: USA...
GATCGAGCGCTGAATCGACTTCGCGTAGCAAGTTGGCCAAGCCTGCTTTCTGCGGTGCAAGCGCGATGGCGGCTTCCAGGCGGTGCTTGCGCTCCTCCAATTGATTGTGCAGAAAAGATATCTCTAGGGTCGTGGCCATGGCGGGCTCCAGTTTAGGTTCCGGGTTATTGGATTGCCAATTTCGATGGCTGGTCGCAATTTCGTAGAGAGAGGATTGCCAGGCCGGGAAAAGAGCATTTACCCCAAGTGCACGAATGTCCAAGAAGGCGGTCTGAAGGTTGGGGCGCGGACGTTGAGGCGTTGTCATTCCGAAGGCGAAAGCCGAGGAATCTGTTTTTGTTCGTCCCCTCGATGCTTTATCCGAATTCCTGCTAGATTGGGATCGCCGACGGAATTCAGGCGGTGAAGGTGGTGCGGGCTCATGCATCAGAGTGGGGGGTCGCGCCAGACAAAATTGGATTCCTCGGCTTTTCCGCGGGTGGAATGGTGACGAGCGGAGTGCTGTTGCAGGAAGATGAGAAGGCGCGTCCGAACTTTGCGGCGCCGATCTATGGTGCGCCGTTTGGCGTGATGCCGAAGATTCCCGCGAAACTGCCACCGATATTCATGGCTTGGGCGCAGGATGATGGGTTGGTACGAGAACCGATTGAAAAATTTTATGCGGCATTGCTCGCGGCTGGCGTTAGGCCAGAGGCGCATATTTATTCTGCCGGCGGCCACGGGTTCGGGATGAAGAAGCACGGGACGACCAGCGACCATTGGATTGAGGAGTTTTATTTCTGGATGCAGGCAGAAGGTTTTGGGAAATAGTGTTTGGGTGCTTACAGGGGTTCGTTGATGTGGCTTGCTAAGAGCAGATTCCTCGGCTTCGCCTTTGGAATGACAAACTTAGAACCCCGTGCTGAGTACCGAGTACCGAGTACCTGCGTTCTCCTCGCGTATTATGTTTCTCGGGGCTTTCTGTGGAGCAGGTCACTGCTACTACGTGCTGCAAGAATTCCTCTAGAGACCGTTCCTATCTATGACCAAGAAATTCCGTGTGTTTGCTACCTGTGATATTGGTGAAGCCATCGACATGCTGCGGAAGCGCGGATACGAAGTGGACCTTTATCCGCAGCCAGAGGCTCCTGCGAAGAGTCTGATCATCGAGAAAGTGAAGTCCGGGATTGACGGGCTGATCACGAGCTTGCGCGATCCAATCGATGCCGAGATCTTTAAGGCAGGCAAGGGTACGCTGAAAGTTGTCGCGCAGTTTGCCGTGGGCTTTGACAACATCAATCGGGCGGACGCAAATAAGTTCAAAGTTCCGTTCACGAACACGGCCGATGTCTTGACCGAGGCGACGGCGGAGTTTGCGTTCTTTATGATGGGCGAGCTGGCACGCAAGATGTGGTCGGCGGAACATTTGACGCGGGACCACAAGTGGGGATTCTGGCATCCGTATTTGCCGTTTCTGGGCGATGAGGTTACCGGGAAAAATGTCGCGGTGATTGGTACAGGGCGTATTGGGCTGGCATTTATCAAGAAATGCATTGGCTTCGATATGAATGTGCTCTGCTACGACCCTGCGTACGAGAATCAGGCGTTCGTGAAAACGGTGGAAGAGATTCACACGTTACGCCATGCGCGTGGGATGGTGCGCGAAAAAGCGTGGATCAAGTACGTGGGATTCGAAGAGGCGCTGCGTCATGCGGATTTTGTGAGCGTGCACGTACCGCTCTTGCGCGAGGGCGAGAGTAAGACTCCAACCTATCATCTGTTTAACGAGAAGACGCTCCGACTTATGAAACCGACGGCATATCTAGTCAATACGTCGCGCGGGCCGGTTGTGGACGAGGCGGCTCTGTCGCGGGCTCTGCACGAGAATTGGATTGCCGGCGCGGCACTCGATGTATACGAGAAGGAGCCGCTGCCGAAGGATTCTCCCCTGCGGGATCCGGCGATTGCCGATAAGGTTCGGTTGATGCCTCACTTTGCCAGCGCAGCCAAGATCACGCGGCTGTCGACCGATCCCGAGAAGGGAATGGCCGGGCGATGCGCGCAAGGACTGATTGATGTGCTTGAAAAAAACTACGGCGGTGACGTCGCGAAGATGCCGTATGTGGTTAATAAAGAGGCGTTTAAGTAAGTTTTTATCGCGTGAAGGTTTAGCCGAGAGATTCGGCCGGGAACCGGGTTATAAACAGTCAGGTTCCGGTGTGTCGTGTTGAGCTTGAACGGGGAAGTACAATAGAGGACATTGGTTCGGCTGTCTGTACTTGCACGTTGAGGTTTATTGGATAAAGAAATGATGAAGCGACTTGTGGCGGTGGTTGGTTCGGCGTTGATTTGCGCTCCGCTGATGGTGGGGCTGGATACGCCGGTGCATTCGAGGCTGTTGAAGCTGGAGCCTGCTCCCAAGGAAGTGCAGATGCGGACCGGCGGATTCCAGGTGGGCCCACAGACGAAGATCTTCGTCCAATTCGGGCATCAGTCGGAAGACCGGATCGCAGCGGAGACGCTCGCGGAAGAAGTGCAGTCGCAGGCCGGGTTGAAACTCGACATCTTCGGCATGAAGTCTGCGGCTAAGGCTGAGGATGGAGCGATCGTGTTGGCGCGATTGCAGGATGCGCGCGTGCGCAAATTCCTGGCTCAGAATGGACTGAAGGCGGATCAGGCTGTAGGGCAGCAGGGTTATCTGTTGTTCTCCGATGACTCGCATCTGATCGTAGCTGCGAATTCCGGTGAAGGCTTGTTTTACGGCGTGCAGACGTTGCGCCAGTTGCTACGCCCGCAGGGCAATGGATTGATCTGCCCGGGTGTGGGAATCCGTGATTGGCCCGGCCTTCAGAATGATACCGTTCCGTCGAATGTGAGCCAGCTTTCGGCGCCGCATTTCTTGAGCGGAAGATAAACGATAAACGCGGTTAAGATTGGAGTGATTCAGGGCGTCCTCTGGGACGCCTTTGCTTTTGCATCACTCCAGCGCTGAAAGATCCGAAGCAGAAAATAGTGTTGTCATTCCGAGGAGCGAAGCGACGAGGAAGCTGCTGTCAGGTCCCGCACCACGAAAATATCAATCAACACGCGCCGTCGTCAGCGCCCCTCGAGGTCGGCATCCTCCGCGCGCTTCGCATAGAATCCATGCATGTTTTCTGAACGGACGAATTGGCGCCTGACGCAAAACCGGTTTACGCAGGCGGTAGAGGAAGCGCGGGCGCACGGATCCAAGCTTCTCGATCTCACGGCATCGAATCCGACGCGGGTTGGGCTGCGCTACGACTCGAAAGCAATTCTCTCCGCGCTTGGGTCAGAACGCGCGCTCGATTATGATCCGCAGGCCAAAGGGCTGCTCTCAGCGCGCGAAGCTGTGGCCCGGTATTACCGAGACGTTTCTTCTACCATCGTCGATCCCGAGAAAATTGTGCTCACCGCCAGCACCAGTGAAGGCTACTCGTATGTCTTTCGTCTGCTCTGCAATGCTGGTGATGAGTTGCTGGTGCCAAAGCCGAGCTATCCGCTGTTCGAGTTTCTGGCAGATTTGCAGGATGTGAAACTGGTGCCGTACCCGCTGATTTACGACCACGGATGGCAGATGGATTTTCATTCGATGGAGAAGGCGCTGACGTCGCGAACGCGAGGTGTGGTGATTGTGCACCCGAACAATCCGACGGGATCTTATGTGAAAGCGTCGGAGTTGTCGCCATTGAACAGCTTCTGCCGGGCGCATGGGCTGGCGCTGATTGTGGATGAGGTATTTCTGGATTACGGGCTGGATGGAATGGCAAATACCAGCTTCGTGAAAAATCAGGATGTATTGACGTTCACGTTGAGCGGCCTGTCAAAGATTTCCGCCCTGCCGCAGATGAAGGTCGCATGGATCGTAACCTCGGGGCCCAACGAGCAAGTGACCGCGGCGATGGGACGCCTGGAGGTCATTGCCGACACATATCTTTCGATGAACGCCCCGATTCAGTGGGCTGTGCCGGCTCTACTGGAGCAGCGGTCTGCTATTCAGCGGCAGTTGATGGATCGCGTTCGGGCAAATCTCGCAGAAATTGATCGCCAGCTCGCAGCGCAGAAATCTTGCCAGCGTTTACAAGTTGAAGGCGGATGGTATGCCGTGCTGCGCGTTCCCGTGACGCGATCAGACGAGGACCTGGCGATCGAATTGGTGCACGAAAGATCGGTGATCGTGCATCCCGGACACTTCTACGATTTCGAAAGCGACGGATATTTGGTGCTCAGCTTGATCCCTGAGTGCGAAGAGTTCCAGCTTGGAGTTTCCCGAGTGTTTGAATATCTGAACTCGTGATCGCTCTTGCGACGAAGCATAACCGCCGGGATCGCTGATAAATTCTGCCGCAGACGCCGAAAAAACTCTTCCTTTGAAGACCATCCTTGGGAAACCTTAGTTTTGCCGGGCTGGTTTTGTATGTACGCGCGTGGGATTATCTGGTGCGCAACCGGTTGAGGGTGGAAAGCATCGTACTCCGGCACGTCAGGAGGAAACCTATGCACTGTGATGTCAAACATCTGGCTGCTCTCTGTTTATCTGCAGCATTAATGGCGCCTGTCGGGGCGCTCGCTATACCAAGACCGCAGGATGATCACGAGCGCCATGAGCAGGAAGAACGGGAGCACCGGGTTTACGATGCCGAGCACAAGGAGTATCGCAATTGGGACAAGCGGGAGGATGAAGCGTACCACCACTGGCTGGAGGAGCGCCACGAGGCCTATGTGGATTACGACCGGCTGGACAAGAAACGCCAGCGAGAGTACTGGAAGTGGCGACACGAGCATGAGGACCATCGGTAGAACTCGGGCTGCATGCTCTAGTGTAAGCAACAAGCTGCGGTTACTACGCCGGCCCGTCGGGCGAGATGCCCGACGGCCAGCCGGCGAGTCGCGGGCGCTACTCGAAAACGCCACCGCTCACGGCGGGAACGATTGAGATTTCAGCGCCGTCGGATACCGGAGTGGCCAAGCCGCCGGTGTAGCGGCTATTTTCGTTCCCCACGAAGATGTTGATGTGCTGGCGCAACTGGCCCTGCTCATTAATCACTCGATCGCGTACTCCGGGATGGAGAGTCCAGAGGGAAATCAAGGCCTCAGATAGTGTTCCCTTCAAAACCGAAACCTCGACCACCGCGCGGCCCTCAGTGAACTCTCGCAAGGCACCCGGAATGTGAAAAGTGATCGGCACACTTATCTCCGGGCTTTGCGGCGCTGACTCTGTCGAGACGATTTTGAAACCCGCGACGTTTTCGCTGACGAAGAGGTCGGGTGCGGTGCCTGCACGGGCATGATCGAGCCGTCCTCGATGATTGCGGTGCGCACGCATACGATCGAGGGCAATCCATCGTGAATCTTGTGCCAGGTCTTGCCATCATCGCGTGAGCCGAAAAGCTGGCCGCTGCGTGTTCCCAGATAAATGCCCGCCGGATCGTACGAATCCACAGTCAGACCATCGCGCAGCACCGTTTCATAAGCTTCCTTCTGCGGAAGACCGCGCATCAGCGGTTCCCACGAGCTCCCGGCGCTGCGTGTGCGGTACACGCGAAGACGTCCGTCGCAGGAGCAGCGAAATTCGTCGGACTCGACCGGCACAATATAGACGCAATCGGGATTGCGCGGATGCATGACAACGGGGAAGCCGAAATCCGAGGGTATCCCGTTGGCGATATCGGTCCAATTTTCGGCAGCATTGTCGGAGCGATAGACTCCCCAATGATTCTGCAGAAACAGCCGCTCGGGCCGCTTCGGATGCAAAGCAATCTTGTGAACGCACTGCCCAAACTCTGGATATTTGTCGGGCATGAACATGGCGCGAATGCCGCGATTCCGGGCGGTCCAGGTGGTGCCGCCGTCGTCGGTGCGATAGACGCCTCCGGCAGAGATGGCGACGTACATGCGCTGTTTGTTCAAGGGATCAAGGACGATTGAGTGCAGCGCTAGGCCGCCGTTCCCAGCCATCCATCGCGGGCGGTGCGGATGATCAAACAGACCGCGCACCAGCGACCATGTTTCTCCCGAGTCGCGCGTTTCGAATAATGCTGCCGGTTCTACGCCGCAGTACAACACATCAGGTTCGTCGCAGGGGCCAAGCTTGACCTGCCAGATATTCTTCAGCGACATGCCCGTATCTGCAGGGAATCGCACTGGGGCTTGCTGAGGATTCGTCCAGCTTTTTCCGAAATCGTCGCTGAATCGCAGCATCGTCCCCCAGTAATTCGAGGTAGCAGCCCAGATGCGGCGCTGTCCAGCGCGCCCATCGAACTCGAGCGCGTAAATCGAGTGCCCATGAAAATACGGGCCGGAGAGTTCCCACCGTGTCCGCTGAGCATTCGAGCGGAAGATGAATGCGCCTTTGGTTGTGCCGACGAGTAGGAGAAAGTCTCCTTTCTTCACACGCGCATGGCGCACGTTGTGCATCGTCGTGACGCGCGGCGGTCCGGCTGCTGGATCACCTGTTGCGCCGACAACAATTGCACCCGACTGAACGGCTTCCAACGCCGCCTGCACTTCTCCGGCGCGCTGATAGCGCTGCATCGGTTCTTTGGCGAGACATTTCTGGATTATGGCCCACAATCCCGGCGGAACGGGCGGCCCTAGCGGCTTCGGAATCTCTCGCATGATTGCCGAGCTGATTTCGAATCCGGTGCGGCCCTCGAAAGGTAGATGCCCCGACGCGACTTCGTAAAGAACGACGCCGAGCGCCCAGAGGTCGCTGCGGGGATCAGCGGCCTCTCCCCGAAGAATCTCGGGAGCCATGTAGGGAAGAGTTCCGCTGAGGCTGGAGGCTCCCTGAACAGTCGAGAACGACATGGTCGGTGCGTCGAGCAGGCCGCCACCGACACACTTCGCGAGGCCAAAATCGAGAACCTTCAACAGTCCGTCGCTGGAGACGACGATGTTCGTCGTCTTCAGATCGCGATGGACGATGCCGCGGTCGTGGGCGCGGACGAGAGCGCTAGCGATTTGCACTCCATACCGTAGAACGGATTCAGGTGCCAGACCTGTTCCTGTACTCATGGAGTGGAGTGATTTACCCTCAACCAACTCCATCACGATGTAGAGATTGCCATCGATCTCGCCGACTTCGTAAATAGTGCAAATGTTAGGATGGCCCAGCGACGACGATGCACGAGCTTCTTGCAGCAGGTTCTGACGTCCAGAGCTGTCGATCCCGGAACCTTTCTTGACGACTTTGACGGCGACGTCGCGATGCAGGACTTCGTCGTAGGCGCGATAGACGACGCCCATGCCACCTTCGCCGATCAAGGCGGTAATACGGCAATGGCCGAGAAGCTGGCCGATCACGGGAGAGCCTCCTTTTGATTCATGCTAGGGGGAGTGCCGGATGGCGTCAAACTTACTTGACACGAAGAGAGCTGTTGCGATGCCCGGTAACAGCAGGTTCCTCGGCTTCGCCTTCGGAATGACAAGAGCAATCCCTATGCGCGAAGGACGCTAAGAGAGATGAAGCCAGATCTGCATCAAGATCGATCCAGCCAGTGCTGCGAATAAGGCTACAGGCATAGCGATCACGCCGACCCGGAAGAAGTCCCAGAAACTGACATTCAGCTTTTCACGGCGTAATGCGATCAGCCAAAGTATTGTGGCTAGCGATCCAGTAATCGAGAGATTCGGACCCAGATCGACACCGATCAGGACAGCATTCGCAACCGACCCTGTCGCGGGCGATGCCTGCACCGTGTTGCCCGCAATCAGCCCGAGCGGCAAGTTATTGACGAGATTGTTCGCAATTCCCACCGCAAACCCGGTGAGCATCTGGCTGGCGGCGAGGCCCAGGTGCGCAGCGTCGGCCAGCCAGCGCCTGGTGTACTCCATGGCGCCGATCATCTCCATGGCATCCACCAGGATGAACAGCCCAACGACGAGCGCCAGAGTTTCCCAGCTGATCTCGCGGGCGAGCGTCAGAGGATTTGCTTTCTCCTTCAGGCAGACCAAGAGTGTGACGCTGAGCGCGGCCAGACACGTGGGCATGCCCAGGTCTTTTCCTTCCCACGAAGCGATCAGCAAGACAGCCACGATCACTCCGACACTGGCGACGACTAGTTTGCCGTTGGCGTTCAGCCTTATCTCTTCCACTGCGGAATCCAGGCTTGCCCGCAGATCGTCTTGGAAGAGCCGGCGCAGCACAAGAAACGTGGTCGCGATCGAAAGCAGGCTCGGGACACCAAACGCCAGCATCCACTTCGCCAGCGGCGGCATGGCTCCCTGAAAGACCACCAAGTTCGCCGGGTTCGAGATAGGCAAAACAAACGACGCGGCATTTGCGATGAAGGCGCACACGAACAGGTAGGGAAGCGGTTGAACCCGCGCGCGCCGCACTGCGGCCAGGATCGCGGGAGTCAGCACAACGGCTGTCGCGTCGTTCGACATCAGTATCGTGACCATGGTACCGATCGCGTAGACGAGGCCAAACAGTCTCAGGCAGGACCCCTGCGATTTGCGAATCGCGATCGACGATAGCCAGTCGAAGACGCCGTGTTCGCGCGCCAGTTCCGACAGCAACATCATCCCGATCAAAAACAAGCAGACGTCAAGCGCCATTATAAACGCTCGCTCAGCAAGCCGGAACGTAATCAACCGCAACCCGAGCAAGACCACTACTCCGGCGCTGACCCAGTAAACCTCGGGACATTGCGCGGACGGATCAGCATGAACAAGATGCTGATCGCAACGATGAAGGAGATAAGGATAGGCACGAGGGCGGGGGAGATCACCAGCAGTGACCTCTTCCGGCGCCGTCCTTAGGAGCGCGAGGGGCCTGATTGGTTGCCGCAGTAACCGTCATACCAGGTTCATGAACATTCTGAAGGGTCTTGCAGAAATCGTGCAAGCCGTTGGACCTAGTGTCTTGTTCAGAACCGATAGAATTATGGCGTTCCATCAACCGCTATTTGTCGCAATCGTCATCTGGTGAACTGATATGCGTTGAAGTGTACCGCGATGACCGCCAAGCCATCTTTTCCCCTATTACCTACGGTTTCCCGTTGGTTTAAATCGCTGACACAAATGTCCGATCTCCTGTCGTATTTCTCCGCCGTTTTCCGATTTCTAGGGTAGGGTCTTTCCGCCCTGAAATTGGGGCATGGGATTCGGCCACGAAATTTCGTATCCCCAAGAGATGGCCCTGAGGAGACACAAATATGAGCCGTAAGAACCTGCTGCTGGCTCTTCTCGTCTGGACAGTAGTTTGCGTTCCGCTAGCTTCTGCTCAGAACTCGATTAGTTCGACGGTAGTCGTGCCTCGACTGGTCAACTACTCCGGTAAGGCCATTGATGATGAAGGCAAGGCGGTTTCCGGCACGGCGGGTGTGAAATTTGCGATCTACAGCGAGCAATCCGGAGGGTTCCCACTGTGGGCGGAAACACAGAACGTTCAAACCGACGGCAAGGGCAACTATAACGCTCAACTGGGTGCCACAGAACCCGAAGGACTGCCCCTGGATTTATTCAGGTCCGGCGAGGCTCGCTGGCTTGGCGTACGAATCAACGGCGGTGAAGAACAACCGCGTGTTCTGCTGCTCAGCGTTCCCTACGCGCTGAAAGCGGCGGATGCACAAACGCTCGGTGGACTGCCGGCATCGGCATTTGTTTTGGCGGCGACGCCCAGTAGCAGCTCAACCCAAGCGGAATCCGCGAGCGCGTGTACGACGCCAGCCACGTCCGGCAGCGCTGGGCAACCTCCAGTTCCCGGAAGCACTCCGGTCACCACTGCGGGAGGCACGGTCGGCGCCATTCCTCTGTGGGACTCCTCGAGCGACATCACCAGTTCCATCCTCAGGCAAACGGGCAGCGGTGCGAGCGCAAAAATAGGCATCAACATCGCCAAACCTCTTTTCACCCTCGACGTGAAGGGCACGGAGCTTGTGCGCGGATTGTTCGAGATGGCGACCACGCAATATGCCACGACCAGCAAAGGGTTCAACTCAAACCCGATGAATCTGGAATCGTCGGCCTGGAAAAGCACTACCGGCGCCTACACCCTGAATCACTTTCAATGGCAAGCAGAGCCGGTCGGTAACAATACTCCGAGTCCAGGAGCAACCTTGAATCTGCTGTACGGAACCGATCCGGACCCACCCACCGAAACTGGATTGAGAATTGCCAGCAACGGCCGATTCACATTCGCGGCGGGACAAACGTTTCCGGGTACCGGTTCCGTGACGACCGTAGGACTGAGCGCGCCGACGTCTGACTTTACGGTCACTGGATCACCCGTTACAACCAGCGGGACACTCGGCTTGGCGTGGCAAGTCGCTCCCACTTCCGCTAGCACCGTCAATGCGATCGTGAAGCGCGATAGCACGGGCAGTTTCTCGGCGGGAGCAATTTCAGCCAGCCTCGGAGTGACGAGCTATGTGGGATCGGGGAATGCCCTTTACGGCCAAAGCAACGGCTTTGCAACCGGTTCTAACGGGGTCGAAGGCATAACCAACGCGGGACCGGGCTCCGGAGTGGTCGGAATTAACTTCTCAGGTGCGCCAGGCAGCCTCGGCATTTACGGCCAAGGTGACACCGGCGTCTATGGGCACGGGTCTTCCTTTGGGTTCGCCACCGACGGTCACGTGCAACAGGCGCGCACCGCCGGTGGCTGGCTGAAAGCCATGGCGTATATCGAGGGAATGTCAGCGCCGTACAGCATCACTCGCTGCTTCAATTCCACTCTGTCCGGAGCCGCTGCGACAACGCCCCCCTGCGGATTCAATCTTTCTGAAATCGCGCCCGGGGACTTCGCACTCGATTTCGGTTTCCAGGTGAGCGATCGGTTCGTCAGCGCTACTGCCGACAACGCAGATACGGCATGCACCATGTTCGCCGGTGCCGGCCCATGGATATCCTCAAACAATCAAGCAGAGGTCAGGTGCCTCTACGGGGGAGGAATCAATAGCTATCCTTTCACTGCTTCAGTTTTCGTTTTTTGAAGCGCCGAGTGCGGGTGAGAAGATTCTGTTTTTCCGTACGTTGTATCGTGCGACTCCCCAATCACGTGCCCGGACCCGGCAGCAGAGCATTTCGACAGCAGCGCAACTGCTCATTCCTGCTTCTAAGCTCCGAGGAGCCTGATGCGTGCACTCGGTCTGATGTTTGCGGGAAGTAGCGTCTGGAAGTGGGCACTTGGGCTCGGTGCGCCGGGGCTCATCCTTGTCGGCCTCATCGATAATTCCGTGATCCCGATTCCGGGCGGCATGGACATTTTTGTCATCCTGCTGACCTCTCATCACCGCGAGTGGTGGGCTTACTACGCCTTATTTGCGACCGCCGGGGCGGTCATCGGCGGCTACGTAACCTATCGGCTGGCGAAAAAAGGTGGCAAAGAGAGCCTGGAAAAGAAAATTGGAAAGCGGCGGGCGGAAAAGGTCTACAAGAAATTCGAAAAGGGTGGCTTCTCGAGCATTGCGATCGGATCCGTCCTGCCGCCTCCTTTCCCGCTTGTTCCCGTGCTGATGGCCGCCGGAGTCATGCAATACTCGCGCAAGAATTTTCTGCTAGCGCTAACGCTTGGCCGGGCAGTCAGATTTTTTCTCGTCGCGTACCTGGGGAGACTTTATGGGACGGCGATCGTCGGCTGGTTCGGGCGCTATTACAAGCCGTTCCTGTATGTACTGATTGCACTCGGAGTTCTGGGTGGGGTCGCCGCGTTGGTGTACTTCAAGTGGTATCGCCCCGCACATCGCAAGCCAGCTCCGGCACACCAGAGAGGCTGAGCGCAGCCTGATACTTGAACCTTAACAGCCCCATTCAACGCTCAGGAAGTGGTTGTCATTCTGACGAGGCGCGAAGCGCCGCTGGAAAAATCTGCTGCTTGCTCGTGCGAAAAGTCCTATTTCGGCGGCGCTGTAACCGTCAGAGTCACGGTCGGCCCGGTATTTGTCGCACTGACGTTACTCGAAACCACTCCATTCGAATCCACGCCCACAATCGTAAAGGTGTAGGTATTCGCGGGAGTAATGCCATTGGGAGAGCTAGTGGTGGCCGTCGTGTTCGTGCCACATGCCGGGATCAGCAACAACGACCCAGTAAGGATGAAAATCGCGATGACTGCCCAGGCTTTTCGCGAGCGCTTGTTTCCAGTCACCACCCCAATGCCCGCAAATCCGAGCAAGGGAAGGGACAGCCACACAGCATAGAAGTTTCTTCGATGAACCAGTGAGCCTGTGGTCACCGGGCCAAACGTGCTGATGGTTAGATTACCGATGCCCGCTGTTCCCCCGTTGAGGGTCAAGAATTTGGGGTTAGTGCTGTTGGGATAAGTGAACGAGCAGACTGGAGCAATAGTGACCAAGGGGGAAATCGATCCGCAAGCCAGGGTGATGCCGCCATCCTTAGGCGTCTGGTATCCATTCGCAGCATTTACGCTGACGACTCCTTGCGCACCGCTTCCCGCGACCACGCTGCTCGGGGCCACGACGCTAGCGATAGTAATCGTGAATTGTGGAGTGACCGCAAGGACCGTGAAATTCTGAGGGGATGTCGTTGTGGTGAACGAGGTCGCCGGATCTGTCCCTGTAATGGTTACGCTATAAAGCGTCTGCGTAGTGGTGGCCTTGGTTGTCAGATTTGCGATGGCGAATCCTGGAGTCGTGACTGAACCGGGCGCGACTGTGCATACGGGTGTGTCCGTGGTTGCTATGGTCGATGTGACCTGGCACGTGAAATCTACGGTACCGGTAAAGCCGGTCTGTGACTGGACCTGAATCGAAGTGGAAGAAACTCCCCCGGGAGCCACTGCGTCAGGCGACAGCGCCGAAGGCGCTAACGTGAATTCGGCTGCCTGCGCCGCGGCTCGTGGCGTAAGGTTCAACATGAAAGCCAGTGCCAAAATGGCCGGAATTCCGGCGCGCCGGAGATCAACTCTGAGGAATTTCAATTGCGCAATAGACATGAACTAGGTTTGACTCAACTTGCTTCGATTCATCCGCCGGCAAAAAAGCTGCCCGCCCGTACCGCAGGACTATACCGATGGGTGTCAGCCAGCCATTTTTCGATTGCGGCAGGGAATCTGGGGACAATTTTACATCATGCGCGGGCGGAATCTGCGATGCTGAAGGAAAGAATAGCAGTTAAGGAACGGTAACGATGATTCCGGTACAAGGCTTGGAACCGCGACGCCGATAGCTGTGTTGAATGGCGGAGTCAAAATAGATGGCATCTTCCGCTTCAAGTTGGAATTCTTCGCTACCGATTTTCAGCACAAGCGATCCCTTGATGAGGTAGAGCAACTCGATTCCCGGATGCTGATGCGGTTTGGCTTTCTCCGATGGGATGTCTTGGAACTCGGCTACGTACCCGCTTAGCTTGCGTTCCGTTGCATTGTAGTCCAGACATTCGAAATAGTACGGGACGTCCGGTACTCCGGGCTTTTCCGGGAAACGCTTGCGTTCCGTCTTGCGCACGATGCTGACGACGCGGCGCTTGCGTTCGTCGGTGAAGAAATGGTCGAGGCCAACGCTGTACACCAGGGCGATGCGCAGCAGCGTTGGAAGAGTGGGAAAGATTTTGCCACGCTCGAGTTTCGACAGCAGACCAGGCGACAGGCCGGTGTGATTGCCGAGTTCTACGAGGCTGAGGCCCTTGCGAAGGCGCAGCGTGCGCAGTTTCTCGGCGATTGAATAGCGCCCGAGGCCTTGGGCGATGGTCTCGTTCACACGGGGCATGATTTCCTGATCATAAATCCGATGTGCATTGTAATGGAGCTAGAACGCTTTGCTCGCAGGCGCCGGTGCGCAAAAGAGCAACGGCAGAGGACGCGAAAAAGGCCGCGATGGGTGCCGAAGGGGACGTTAGTGTCAGCAAGGGTTCTTTGTCATTCCGAAGAGGCACGAAGCGCCAACTGAGGAATCTGCTGTTAGCTTGCGCCGAGGCGCAGCCGGTACCTCACCGCATCGCTTCTCGGAATGACAAATGCAAATCGGATCTTGGCTTATTTCGGCTGCTGCTTTTTCTTCCCGAACAGTCCCATCACGCTGTTGATGGGGTTCTGCTGCTGGTTTCCGGTATTTCCCTGGCCTTGTTGCTGACTAAGGACATTCTGCAGCAGACCGCCCGCGATGCCCTTCACGTCAGGGGTGAACTTCGGATCCGAAGTCGTCCCAGTAATCCCAAACGGAACGCCCATTCCCCCTACTTGAGCCTTCATTTTGAAAGCGAGTTCATTCGTCGGGCTGACAGTGCCGTCCCCGGTCAATACGCCGATCGAAGGCACGGTCAAGTTGATGTTGTTTGCAGCAGTCCCGGCGGGAGCCATCTTCACGTCGGAACTGAAATTCTGGATCGTTGTGTCGTTGCCGGTATTTTTTCCCGCGATCGCAGAAATCGCAGCCATCTTCTGTCCGAGATTGAAATTCGCCAACTGTGTGTTTTGCATCTTCACCGACCCGGCCGAGACCAGCTTGTCGACAGGGCCTGAGCTCGTGAGATTCACGTCGAGGTGTCCTCCCTTGAGGGTCGCATTGGGTGGTAAGATCACGCCCACAGCCGGCAGCATGGCCTCGAGATCATCCACTGGCATGTTCTGCCCGTTCAACTTCAGATTTACGACGGTGACCTTGCCGTGCACGTCATAGGTGCCAGTCAGGTGCGCTACGGCCTGACCCATCGAGATATCGCACTGCTGAATGGTTCCAGTTTCCTTCTGAAGGTCGTGAGCGACGGCAAATTTCACGTCTACGGGACGTCCTGCCGGAGAGCCCTTTTTCACCACCTGCAGCTTTGTAGCTTTCAAAGTTCCATTAACGTTGGCTTGGTGGCCATTCGATTTGAGGGTCGCATCCAGATCCGCCATGCCGGAAATTCCCGCCGCCGGATCGATAAATCCTGACGCTGCCAGGTTCATGTTGTTCACGTTGAGCTTGGCATCGAGAGGGGTTTGCGCTGCATCTTCAGCGTCAATCGGCCCGGCATTTCCCGTCAGCTTCATGCTTCCACCGGATGGAGTATTCGCGGTCATCTGGAAAGGGAATGCGGACGTGAAGGCAAAGTTCGTCACCGTTATATCGACCTTGCTGTAAACCCGCTTTGTATTGTCTCCAACTTGAGAAACCGTGAGCTGTCCGTCATTTACGTTGAGCTTTGCCACAGACAAATTGGGATTGCTGCCGGAAGTCTCTTCGGACTTTTTCTGTTCCTTCGGCGACTGTTCGGCCTTCGTGCTTGGAGCCGGCCGCTGTCCCTTGGTAGGCGCCGCGGGGTTGCTACCGCCCAGACTCGAGAAGTTCCACTTTTCGCCATTTTCCGACTTGATGAGGCTGATCTGCGGATCATTCAGGGTCAACTCGGTGACATTGAGCGTTTTCGAGAAGATAAGAGGAATCATTTCGACGCCAACCTTCAGCGATTTTGCCTGCACAAAGGGTGACTGGCTGAACGCCGGATCGTCGGCGATGGCAATGTTCTCGGCCTCGACGGATCCGGAAAACAGCGAAAGCGACAAATTTCCGACTTTGACCTGCCGGCCTAGCGCTCCCGTTAATTCCGACTCCAGCTTCGGACGGAATGTATTCGCATCGATAAAGAAGGGGATCGCGATCACGATCACGATCAACACTACGATGATGATTCCGATAATTTTGAGAACTTTCATGGTCTTCCTCCTACCGAAACGGTGGACGTTAGGGGTCGATTAAGCAGAAGAAAATTGCGGCGCCGCAAGTCTATCACTGCTGCTCCTGAATGAGCTCCGGAGAGGGCACCGACGGGTTGGGGTTTGTGCCTCTATTCCCGGCGGCTAACTCGAGTTCGTGTTTGGCTTCTGTCGTGCGCCCGAGCCGCTGCAATGCCTGAGCGCGGAGATAATGCGCATCCGTGCGGTCCGGATCCACTTTCAAAGCCGCATCCGCTTCGGCCAGCGCCGCTGAGTACTTCTGCTGCCTTTGATAAATCTTTGCCAACCCGAGCATGGAGTTCACCAGCCGTGGATCGTGGCGCAATGCCTCCCGGTAACTTTTCTCCGCCTTTGCGTCGTCTTGACTCAGCCAGTAAGAGTTTCCGATTTCCTCGTAGTTGAGCGCCATCTCCGGTTCCAGTTCGGCGTCTTTCGCGAACTCGGCCCGTGCCTGCGGATACTCCTCCTTTTTCATGTGCACCAACCCTAGGTTGAAATGCACGAAGGGCAGCTTCGGGT
>Ga0335076_10003339_pt1 | contig 16132 bp, 15 predicted proteins | sample Lox_Sample_25_FD_206717 | JGI IMG/M metagenome (GOLD analysis project Ga0335076, IMG submission 206717) | Soil microbial communities from Loxahatchee National Wildlife Refuge, Florida, United States - Lox_Sample_2.5 | ecosystem: Environmental > Terrestrial > Soil > Wetlands | place: USA...
ACAACGTGCGGCACGGGCTGAACAAGGACCTGGGGTTCACCGCGCAGGACCGCGTGGAGAACATCCGGCGCGTGGCGGAGGTCTCGCGCCTCATGGTCGATGCCGGTCTCATCGTGCTGGTGTCGTTTATCTCACCGTTCCGCTCGGAGCGGCGCATGGCGCGCGAGCTGTTTGCGCCCGGCGAGTTTTTCGAGGTGTTCGTGGACACCCCGCTGGCGGAGGCCGAGCGCCGCGACGTCAAGGGACTGTACCGCAAGGCGCGCCGCGGCGAGCTGAAGAACTTCACCGGCATCGACTCCCCCTATGAGGTACCCGAGGCGCCCGAGATCCACATCGATACCACCGCCGTGAGTGCCGAGGGGGCCGCCGAGCGCGTCATCGCGCACCTCGACTCGCTCAAGGTGACGGACGGGGCATGACGGACACGGAGCGCGAGCTCCTCGACCGCACCGCAGACATTGCCCGGCGCGCCGGCCGGGAGATCCTCGAGGTCTACGGCTCGGGCGCGGTGGCCGTCTCGGCGAAGGCCGATCAGTCGCCGCTCACGGATGCCGACCTGCGTGCGCATGCGCTGATCGTCCGCGGGCTCGCCGAGCTGACCCCGGACGTGCCGGTGCTCTCCGAGGAGGCCGCCGATGTCCCTTACGCCGTTCGCCGGCAGTGGACGCGCTACTGGCTGGTCGATCCGCTCGACGGCACCAAGGAATTCCTCTCGCGCAACGGCCAGTTCACGGTGAACATAGCGCTCATCGAAGGGCACACCCCGAAGCTCGGGGTGGTGCACGTGCCGGTGACCGACACCAGCTACCGGGGGCTCGTCGGCCGCGGGGCCTGGCGGCAAATCGCCGCGGCCGCCGCCGAGCCGATCCGGGTGACGCGTACTGCGGTCGCGCCGCTGCGCGTGGTCGCCAGCCGCTCGCACCGTGGCGATTCGCTCGATGCCTTTCTCGAGCGGGTGGGTCCGCACCGGCTGCTCGCGCTCGGGAGCTCGCTCAAGTTCTGTATCGTCGCCGAAGGCGGTGCGGACGTGTACCCGAGGCTCGGTCCGACCAGCGAGTGGGACACGGCCGCGGCGCACGCGGTGCTCACCGCGGCCGGCGGCACCGTGAGCCAGCTCGATGGCGCGCCGTTGCAGTACAACACCCGTGCCGAGCTGCTGAATCCACACTTCGTCGCCTACGGGCCGCGCGACCGCGACTGGCTCGCGCTGCTGCGCTAGCCCGCGCAGACTACCGGGAAGGGAAAAGAGGGATCCTGATGAGCCACGAGGCCTATATCGTCGGCGCCGTTCGCACGCCCACCGGCAGGAAGAAGGGAACGCTGGCGGGGGTGCATCCCGCCGATCTCGGCGCGCACGTGCTGCGCGCGCTGCTCGAGCGCACCGCAGTCGATCCCGCTCGGGTCGAGGACGTGATCTTCGGCTGCATCGATCAGCTCGGGCCCCAGGCGGGCAACATCGCCCGCACCTGCTGGCTGGCCGCAGGATTCCCGGATCACGTGCCCGGCACCACCGTCGACCGCCAGTGCGGCTCCTCGCAACAGGCGGTGCACTTCGCCGCTCAGGCGGTCATGAGCGGCACCCAGGACCTCGTCATCGCGGGCGGTGTGCAGAGCATGAACCAGATCCCGCTCAACGCCGCGATGTTTGCCGGGAAACCCTACGGCTGGCCGGATCCCTTCAGCGGCTCGGCGGGCTGGCGCGCACGCTACGGCAGCGCCGAGGTGTCGCAGTTTCGTGCCGCCGAGATGATCGCCGCCAGGTGGGACATCAGCCGCCGGCGCATGGAGGAATTCGCCCTCGAGAGCAACCGGCGTGCCCTCGAGGCGATTGAGCGCGGCTACTTTGCCCGCGAGATCGCTGCGCTCAACGGCCTCGATCACGACGAGACGCCGCGCCGCGGAACGACGCTCGAGAAAATGGCGGCGCTCGAGCCGCTCGCCCCGGGCGGACGCATCACGGCCGCGGTCGCGAGCCAGATCGCCGACGCCGCCGCAGCGCTTCTCATCGCCTCGGCGGGCGCGGTGGAGCGCTTGCGCCTCGAGCCCCGCGCCCGCATCCATCATCTCTCGGTGCGCGGCGCGGATCCGCTGTGGATGCTGACCGCGCCGATCCCGGCGACGCAGCAGGCGCTCGCCCGTACCGGGCTCACGCTCGCCGACATCGATCTGATCGAGATCAACGAAGCGTTCGCCAGCGTGGTGCTCGCCTGGCAGCAGGAGCTCGGCGCCGATTCCGCGCGCGTCAACGTCAACGGCGGCGCCATCGCCCTCGGCCACCCGCTCGGCGCGACCGGCGCGCGGCTCCTGACGAGCCTCCTTCACGAGCTCGAGCGTCGCAACGCACGCTTCGGGCTGCAGACCATGTGCGAAGGCGGTGGCCAGGCGAACGTCACCATCATCGAGCGGCTGTAGCGGGGCGCGACCTCGCGTGGCCGAAGGAGCGAATCGTGCGTGAAGCCGTGATTGTCTCGACCGCCCGGACGCCGATCGGCAAGGCCTTCCGTGGCGCATTCAACGATACCGAGGCAGCGTTGCTCTCCGGTCACGCGGTGCGCGAGGCGGTGCGTCGCGCCGCCGTCGACGGGGCGGAGGTCGAGGATCTCATCCTCGGCTGCGCCACGCAGCAGGGCACGCAGGGTTACAACATCGCGCGCCTCTCGGTCGTGACCGGGGGGCTCCCCGAGAGCGTCGCGGGCATGAGCATCGACCGCAAGTGCGCCTCCGGCCTCATGGCGATTGCGATCGCCGCCAAGCAGGTGACCGGGGACGGCATGGCGATCGTGGTAGCGGGCGGAGTCGAGTCAATCAGTCTCACCCAGAACAAGCACCTGAACACCTTCCGTGCGCAATCCGAGGCGGTGCTCGCGCGCTCGCCGCATATGTACATGCCGATGATCGAGACCGCTGAGGTCGTGGCGCGCCGCTATCGCATACCCCGCGAGGCGCAGGACGCCTACGCCCTGCAGAGCCAGCAGCGCGTGGCCGCCGCCTATCAGGCCGGGCGCTTCGATGCCGAGATCGCGCCGCTCGCGAGTCGCAAGCTCGTCACCGACAAGGTGACGGGTGAGACGCGCGCCGAGGACGTGCTCCTCAGGCGGGACGAAGGCTACCGCCCGGACACGACACTCGGCGCACTCGCGAAGCTCGAGCCTGTCTGGTCGGATGGCCAGGTGGTGGCCAAGGGCGAGTTCATCACCGCGGGAAACGCTTCGCAGCTCTCGGACGGCGCCTCCTGCGCGGTAGTGATGGAGGCGAAGGTGGCGGAGCAACGGGGCCTGAGACCTCTCGGGGCGTACCGCGGCATGGCGGTCGCCGGCTGCGCCCCGGAAGAGATGGGCATCGGGCCGGTGTTCGCCGTGCCGAAGCTCCTCGCGCGCCATGGCCTCAAGGTCGACGACGTCGGCTTGTGGGAGCTCAACGAAGCCTTCGCCGTGCAGGCGCTGTACTGTCGCGACCGCCTCGGCATCGACAACGAGAGATTCAACGTCGACGGCGGCGCGATCGCCGTCGGTCATCCCTACGGCATGAGCGGCGCACGCCTGGTCGGGCACGCACTCATCGAAGGGCGCCGCCGCGGCGTGCGCTGGGTGGTAGTGACCATGTGCGTCGCGGGCGGCATGGGCGCGGCGGGGCTCTTCGAGGTGTACTGACGGCCGCCCCGGCGCCACGAACCGACGTCGCCGTCCGGCGACACGCCATTCCGATGACTGAGGGCTCAGTCTAGGTTCCTGCGGTCCGGTTTGATCGCCTCGCAGGCAGACGGCATGCTGCGGGCCGTTTTGGGTGACACACAGTCAGGGTCTCAGGGGGGGCAGTGCGCGGCGTAGCGTGGACCATGTTGCTGATGGCGGCGGCCGTCGCTGCAGCGGCCGTCGCGATCGACGTCGAGCGCAATCCCGTGCGCCGTCATCCGGCGGCGCAGATTCCGGGCATCGGCAGCCAGCAGCTCATCGTGAAACTGCGCGCGGCGCGCGCTGCGCCGGGAGTCGCCGCGGTGAACGCCGCTGCGCCGCTCGTGGGCGAGAGCGGCACCGCTGCGCGCCTCGACGCCCTCGCCGCGCGCACCGGACTCAGCCTCGAGAGATACCGCTCGATCACCGACGACATCCATGTCATGCATGTCGGTGGCGCCGGCGGCGAATCGGCGCAGGAGATGCTCGCGCGGCTGCGCGCCGACCCTCAGGTGCAGTACGCCGAGCTCGACCAGTACCGCTTCGTGCACAGCGTGCCGAACGACTCGCTCTACAGCGAGCAGTGGTACCTCATGCCGCCCTCGGCTGCCATGCCGAGCGCGATTGATGCGCAGACCGCCTGGAGCACGAGCACCGGCTCGACCGGCCTCGTGATTGCCGACATCGACACCGGCGTGCGATTCGATCATCCCGATCTGCTCACTGCCAGCTCCGGTGGCCGTCTGCTGCCGGGATACTGCTTCATCTCCGATAAGGTCATCGCCAACAACTCGAGCTGCCCGGGGCCCGATGCCTCGGATCCGGGCGACTGGGTCACGCAGGCGGATCTGAGCACTCCGGAGTGCGTCAGTGCCGGCATCACCCTCACATCGGTCAGCTCCTGGCACGGCACGCGCGTCGCGGGAATCCTCGCTGCGCTCAGCAACAACAACCTGGGGATCGCCGGCACGACCTGGGGCCCGAAGCTGCTGCCGGTGCGCGCGGTCGGCGTCTGTGGCGGTCTGGACTCGGACATCATCTCCGGAATGCTCTGGGCCGCGGGCATAGCGGTGAGCGGCGCTCCGGCAAACACCAGCCCCGCCAACGTCATCAACCTGAGTCTCGGTGGCAGCGGTGCCTGCCCGCAGAGCTACCAGGACGCCGTCGATGAGATCGCGGCGAGAGGCGTGCTCATCGTCGCCTCGGCCGGAAACGAGAGCGGCCCGATCGACACCCCGGCGAACTGCGCCGGCGTTGCCGCGGTGGTCGGGCTGCGCCAGGCCGGCACCAAGGTCGGCTACAGCAGCCTCGGTCCCCAGGCGGCGCTCGGTGCCCCGGCGGGCAACTGCATCAACACGCCGAGCAATACCGCGCCGTGCATCGACAGTCTCATCACCACGACCAATCTCGGCGCGCAGGGCCCGGGGGTCAACGACTACACCGGCCAGTACTATTGCGATCAGTCGACCGGTAGCTACGCCAACTGCCCGATCGGCACGAACCAGTACCGTACCTACAACCTCGGTACCAGTTTCGCCGCGCCACAGGTGGCGGGGATCGGCGCGCTGATGCGGACCGTGAACCCCAAGCTCAATTCCTGTCAGCTGATCGCGCGCCTCAAGGAGGGCGCGCTGCCTTACCCACAGAGCTCGGTAGGCGAGACCGCGCAGCCGCCGCAGTGTCCCAATGCCGCGGCGAGCACCGGCGAGTGCATCTGCACCAACGATGGCCAGACCTGCGGCGCAGGTATGGCGAACGCTCCGGGGGCGCTCGCCGCGGCGTTACGCCCGATCGCAGCGGTGTCCGTTCCCGCCTCGGTCTCGTCGGGACAGGTGGTGCAGCTGAAGGCCACGGGCAGCGCCGCCGCCCCGAGCCACACGCTCAGCACGTTCGCCTGGAGCAACGCGGGTGGACTCGACCTCAGCATTCAGAATGCCAACACATCCACGGCGTCCGTGACGCTGCCAGCCTGCGGACTCGCCACCGTCGCGTTGACCGTCACCGACGATGCCGGCCGAGAGGACACGGCACGGGTCATCATCAGCCCGACGGGGGTCGCCACGACGGCGCCGGCAACCGCCGGCCAGGCGGCCTGCTCGGTCACACCGCCGCCGGTCGAGGTGGCGCTCTGTCCCGCGAGTGCCGCGGTGCCGGCAGGCGGTGGCACACAGTCCTTCGCCGCAACACTCGCCAACACGAGCGACACCGGTATCGTATGGCAGGTCAACGGCATCGACGGCGGCAACGCGACCGTCGGTACCATCTCGAGCACCGGTGTCTACACTGCGCCGGCCAGCATGCCGGCGACCGGCGTCGTCACGGTGACGGCGCTTTCCGCGGCGGATAACTCGGCCACGGCATCGGCAAAACTCACGGTCACCCCACCGCCCGGCAGCGGCGGGGGTGGTGGCACACTCGACTGGCTGACGCTGCTCGGCGCCGCCTGCGCGCTTGCCCGCCGGCGCGCGTGCTGAGCTCGCCGCGCCCGCTCGCAAAGACTTCAGGCCGTGAGCGCGGCGCGTAGATCGGCGGCGACATCGGCGAGCGCGTGGTTCGCCACCGTCGTCACGTGCGGCAGGCTGGCGAAGCCGTGGATCATCCCGAGGTAGCGGCGGCCGACCACCGCGACCCCCGCAGCGCGCAGCCGATCGACGTACGCCTCACCCTCGTCCCGCAGCGGATCGAACTCGGCGGTGATCACCGTGGCCGGCGGCAGACCGGCGACGTTGGCCCGCAGCGGCGCCGCCAGAGGGTTGGCGGCATCCGCGGGCGCGGCGAGGTAGCAGCCCCAGTACCAACGCATGATCTCGCGCGACAGCAGAAACCCTTCCGCGAGTGCGCGCATCGACGCGCTGTCACATGCCGGATCGAGCGCCGGATAGATGAGCGCCTGGTAACGCAGCGCGGGTCCGTGGCGATCGCGCGCGAGTTGCGCCGCGGTCGTGGCGAGATTGGCGCCGGCGCTGTCGCCGGCCACGGCGAGCCGCGTCGCATCGATGTCGAGGCTCTCGCCCTGCTGCGCGAGGTAATGGAGCGCGCTGTAGCAGTCTTGCAGGGGGCCCGGGAACGGCGCTTCGGGGGCCAGGCGATATTCCACCGAGACCACCGCGCATCCGGAGTAGTTGGCGAGCTGCCGGCACAGGTCGTCGTAGACGTCGATGTCGCAGATGACGAATCCGCCACCGTGAAAGTAGACGATCAGCGGCAGGCGGTGCGCCGCCGAGGGGCGGTAGAGCCGCGCGCGGATCGCGCCCTGCGCGCCCGGCACCGCGAGGTCGCGCGTTGCGTGGATGGCCGGGGCGAGCACCGGCAGCGGGTGCTCCTTCACCATCGTGCGCAGCATCGTGGCGGTGAGATGCTCGACCGACAGCAGCTGCGCCCACGGCGACTTGAGGAAGGTTTCGAGCTGCGGATCGAGTGACAAGGCAAGCTCCCGGTGCCGCGCTGCCGTACGTCCGTCTTCACGCCCGCGACATGTTGAGGGCGAGCTCCTCGAGCAGGTCTCCTCAGCGCCGACGGTTTTCACGCACCGCGCTACATCGCGTGCAGTGTAGCGCTGGCACGCGCGGGCGGCGGAAATTCTCGCCCGTCCGGGGATCAGTTCTGCCCGGCGGGCGGCTATGAGAAGATCCGGCAGGCCGCGCAGCGGATGGGAGGCGGGGCTTTGAGCACTTCGTACACACAGCGTGATCTGCGCGACGCGTTCGGGCTGTTCGCGACCGGCGTCACGGTGGTGACCGCGGTTAGGCCCGACGGCGAGCCGGTGGGCGTAACGGCAAACTCCTTCACCTCGGTGTCGCTCGAGCCGCCGTTGGTGCTGTGGTGCCTGGCGAACGCCAGCAGCGGCGTGCCGGCGTTCACGCACGGCGCCCCTTTCGCCGTGCACATTCTCTCGCACCATCAGCACGAGCTGGCGCTGCATTTCGCGCGCCGTGCGCACGAGAAGACCGACATCGAGCGCCACTGGCGCAGCAAGTCGCACCCGCCGCAGCTCGCCGACGTGCTGTGCCGCTTCGACTGCAAGGTGCACGCGGTGCACGGAGGCGGCGATCACCTGATCATTGTGGGTGAGGTGCTCGGTATCGCACGAGCGCCGGGCACCCCGCTCGCGTTTCACGGCGGCCGCTTCGGCAACTTCAGCGCCGATCGTGGCGTCGCCAAGCTCGACATCTGGGAAGGTCTCGAGGATCACTGGTACTGAAGGGCGTCGTTGAGAGTTGCCGGGGGCCTGGCCATGCAGTTCGCGCACAGCGAGGATCAACAGCTCATTCGCGAGAGCGCGCGCGCCTTCCTGACCGCGCAGGCGAGCCCGGCGCAGGTACGTGCCGCGCTCGCTGCGCCCTGTGGCTACGACGAGGGACTGTGGCGACGGATGTCCGGGGAGCTCGGCTGGACCGGGCTGGCGATACCGCAAGACTGCGGTGGCATGGGACTTGGCTGGGTGGAGCTGTGCATCCTCCAGGAAGAGCAGGGCCGGCGGCTCGTGGCATCGCCGTTCTTCGCCACCGTGGCGCTCGCCGCGCCGCTCATCGACGCCGCTGCCGCCGGCGCGCAGCGCCAGACGCTGCTGCGGCGCATCGCCTCCGGCGAGGTGCGCATCGGCTGCGCGTTGAGCGGCACCGACGGACGTCCACCGTGTGCCGGCCTCAGCGTCGAGCTCGCCGCAGCAGGCGATGCTTTCACCCTGAACGGCGTCAGCGACTTCGTAATCCACGGCGACGCCGCCGATCTGCTGCTGGTGTTGGCGCGCTCGCCCGGCTCGAGCGGCGATGCCGGCGTCAGCGTTGCGCTCATACCGGCTACGAGCGCCGGCGTCGCGGTCTACCCGCACGTGATGCTCGATCTCACGCGGCCGATGTCGCGGGTGCAGTTTGCCGGGGTACGGCTCGAGCGGACGCAGCTCCTCGGCGAGCCGGGCACTGCGGCCGCAGCGGTGCACCGGGCGCTCGACCGGGCCCGCATCGCGCTCGCCTCGGAGGCGCTCGGCGGCGCCGAGCACGTGCTCGAGATCACCACCGAGTACGCGAAGCAGCGCATCCAGTTCGGGCGGGCGATCGGCAGCTTTCAGGCGATCAAGCACCGGCTCGCGGACATGATGATCGCGGTGGAGGCCGCGAAGTCGGCCGCCTGGTACGCCGCGTGCGTCGCGGAGCAGGGCAGTGAAGAGCTGGCCGAGGCGGCCGCCATTGCCAAGAGCTACTGCTGCGACGCCTTCTTTGACTGCGCCGCCAACGCTATCCAGATCCACGGCGGCGTCGGCTTCACCTGGGAGCACGAGGTGCACCTGTACTTCAAGCGCGCGCGCGCCACGGCGACGCTGCTCGGCAGTCCCGCCTGGCAGCGCGAGCGGCTCATGCGGCTCATCGCCTCCGGCGCTGCCGCGACGCCGGTGTTCTGAGCCGGGCCGGTGTCCTGAGCGTCTCTGACAACGAGGTTCGTCTATGCAGTTGGGATTTACCCGCGACGAGGAGCGCTTCCGCGACGCAGCGGCCAGCTGGCTCGAGGCGCAGCTCTCCGGTCCGTTCCGTGACATCCGCGGCGTCAGCTCGGCGAGCGCGATGCTCGAGCGGCGCAAGGAGTGGGAGCGGGCGCTCGGGGCCGCGCGCTGGAGCTGCATCGGCTGGCCCGAGGAGTACGGTGGCCGCAACGCCTCGCTCGCCGAGCAGGTCATTTTCGCCGAGGAGTATGCCCGCTCCGGTGCCCCGGGGCGCCTCGGCCACATGGGCATCGAGCTCGCCGGGCCGACCATCCTCACCTTCGGCACCGCGGCGCAGAAGCAGCGCTTCCTGCCGCCGATCGCCCGGGGTGAGGAGTTCTGGTGCCAGGGCTACAGCGAGCCGAATGCGGGCTCGGATCTGGCCAACGTGCGTACCCGCGCCGAGCTGCGTGAGAGTGCGAACGGAGCCGAGTGGGTGATCAACGGGCAGAAGGTCTGGACCTCGTTCGCCCACTTTGCCGACTGGGCATTCGTCGTGTGTCGTTCCGAGGACGGCTCGCGCGGTCACCGCGGCCTTTCTTACCTGCTGGTGCCGATGCACCAGCCTGGCGTCACCGTCCGGCCCATCCGCCAGCTCACCGGCGCGGCGGAATTCAACGAGACGTTTTTTGCCGACGCGCGCACCGCCGCAACCAACATCGTCGGCGCCGCCGGCGAGGGCTGGAAAGTGGCCATGGGCACGCTGTCGTTCGAGCGCGGTGTGTCGACCCTCGCGCAGCAGATGAACTTCAGAAACGAGCTGCAGGCCATTGTTACCGCCGCCGAGGCGAGCGGGCTCATCAACGACCCGGACATCCGCCAGCGCCTGGCACACGCCCATATCGGCCTCAAGCTCATGCGCTACAGCGCGCTGCGCATGCTGTCTGCGGCCGAAGCCGGGCGGCTCTCGAACGAGGCCTACACGTACAAGATCTTCTGGGCGAGCTGGCGCAAGAAGCTCGGCGTGCTGGCGCTCGACGTGCTCGGACCCCGCGGCGAGATCGCCGCCGCCGACCCCTACCAGTGGGAGCTGCTGCCGCGCATATTCCTGAGCTCACGTGCGGACACCATCTACGGCGGCACCAACCAGATCCAGCGCAATATCATTGCCGAGCGCGCGCTCGGGTTGCCCAAGGAGCCGCGCGGAGGTCCGTAAGCCCGACCGCGCGCTCGCCGAGGTCGGGTGAGGGCGGCGCCGCACGCTTCAGAACTTGAAGGTCGACAGCAGCAGGCTGGTTTCGGTCTGCGAGATGCCTTCAATCAGTCGAATGCGGGCCAGGACGCGGTCGAATCCTTCGAGACTGTCGGCGCGCAGCTCCGCGACGATGTCCCAGCGGCCGTTGGTGCTGTAGAGCGCCGCCACGGCCGGCTCACCCCGCAGCGCCCGGATCACCGCGTCCACCTGGTTGCCCTCGACAGCCACCGTCATGAACGCGCGCATGCGCTGCTCGTCGACATCCGGCTTCAGCCGCACCGTGTACCCGACGATCACGCCCTCGCGGGTGAGGCGTCGCATGCGGTTCTGCACGGTGCCGCGGGCGACACCAAGCGCCTTGGCGAGCGCGGCCACCGAAGCACGGGCGTCGTTGCGCAGCAGCGCAATCAGCTGGCGGTCGGTGTCATCCACGAGCGGCCCGCCTATAGGCGCGCCCGGGGTCCTGATTAAGTGAAATTGGCGCTGGATTCATGGTCAAAACGATAGATGAGTCTGTCGAAATGATCAATAGTCATGTAAGTTTGATCAGACTTCTGGCTATTTTTTGGCCGCGCCACAGCCCACGATGCGAGCAGGAGCCCGGGCGACTTTGCGCCCGCTTCATTTCCGCAAAGAGGCTGCCATGGTCGACTTTATTGGCATCGAGCGCATCCAGCAGCTCGTGCAGCGCCGCGGCGCGGCGCGCTTCATCGAGGAGCTCGCGGGCGAGATCGAGGCGGATTTTCTGCGCTGGGAGGCCTTCGAGAAGTCGCCCCGCCATGCCACGCATTCGAGCGTCGGTGTGATCGAGCTGATGCCGGCCTCCGACGGCCGGTTGTACGCGTTCAAGTATGTGAACGGTCATCCACGCAACACCGCGGTGGGACTGCTCACCGTGACCGCGTTCGGCGTGCTCTCCGACGTGCAAACCGGCTACCCGCTGCTGCTCTCGGAGCTCACGCTGACGACGGCGTTGCGAACCGCGGCGACCTCGGCGCTTGCGGCCCGCCGCATGGCATGCCCCGGTAGCCGGGTGATGGCGCTGATCGGTAATGGCGCGCAGAGCGAATTCCAGACCATAGCGTTCCACCACATGCTCGGCATCCGCGAGGTTCGGCTGTACGACACCGATGCGGGTGCGACGGCGAAGCTCGAGCGCAACCTCGCGCGGCTGCGCCTGCCGGGGCTCGTCGTGAGGCGCTGCACCTCGAGCGCCGCGGCCGTCGCGGGTGCGGATATCATCACCACCGCGACCGCCGACAAGCGCAACGCCACCATCATCGCCCCGGAGCTCGTCGTGCCGGGCATGCACCTCAACGCAGTCGGCGGCGACTGCCCCGGCAAGACCGAGCTGCACCCGGAGATTCTGCGGCGGAGCGATGCCCGCATCGTGGTGGAGTTCGAGCCGCAGTCGCGCATCGAGGGCGAGATACAGCAGCTCGATCCGGCGTTTCCCGTGACCGAGCTGGCCGAGGTGCTTGCGGGGCGCGCCCCTGGCCGCAGCAGCGACCGTGAGGTCACCATCTTCGACTCGGTCGGATTTGCGCTCGAGGATTTCTCGTCACTGCGTTACCTGTTGCGTATCCATCACGAAGAGCGCGGCACGCAGACGCAGATCGATCTGTTGCCGGACCTCGAGGACCCGAAGGACCTGTTCGCACTGCTCGCGCCGAGCCCGACGCCGGCCGCCGCCGTCGTGGAGCTGCCGGCGTGAGCGCCCTGCGCCTGGCAACACTGATCGGTGCGCCCACCGACGTGGGCGCGGCGGATCGCGGCGCGTCGATGGGGCCGGAGGCGCTGCGCGTCGCGGGGCTGGCTGCGGCGCTCGCGGCGCGCGAGCTCGAGGTCCGCGATCTCGGCAACCTCGCCGGTCCGGGTAATCCATGGCAGCCGCCGCGCGAGGGTTATCGCCACCTGCCCGAAGTGGCGCGCTGGAGCGAGCTGGTGCACGAGAGCGTGTACGGCCAGCTGCGCGAGGGACGCCTGCCTATACTGCTCGGCGGTGATCACTGCCTGAGCGTCGGCTCGATCAGCGCCGTGGCGCGTCACTGCCGCGAGCAGGGAAAGAAATTGCGCCTGTTGTGGCTCGACGCGCATGCAGATTTCAACACCCGCGAGCTCTCACCGAGCGGCAACGTGCATGGCATGCCGCTCGCCTGCCTGTGCGGCTTCGGGCCTCCCGAGCTGACCGGCATGGGCGGGCGCACGCCCGCCATCGAGCCGGCCTGGGTGCGCCAGGTCGGTGTCCGCAGCGTGGACGAGGGCGAGCGGCGCTTCGTGCACGAGCAGGGACTCGACGTGTTCGACATGCGGCACATCGATGAGATGGGGATGCGCGTCACCATGGAGCAGGCGCTCGCCGGGCTCGACGGCGACACGCACCTGCACGTGAGCTTCGACGTCGATTTTCTCGAGCCGGAGATCGCCCCGGGCGTCGGCACGCAGGTGCCGGGCGGCCCCACCTACCGCGAGGCGCAGCTGTGCATGGAGATGATCGCCGACACCCGTCGTCTCGCCTCGCTCGACGTGGTCGAGCTCAATCCGGCTTTCGATCTGCGTAACCGCACCGCGGTACTCGCGGTCGATCTCATCGAATCGCTCTTTGGCAAGAGCACCCTGGTGCGCCGCCCGGTGTGGCGCGGTCCGGGCGACGACGCGCGGGGCACCGCGGGGCGCGGCCGGCGGGCGCGCGCCGCCGTCTCCTGAAGGCGCAGCGTGGCGCCGCGCGCGCCGCGCGCGCGCCTCAGTCGGTCACCACCTTCATGTGCACGCCGAAGCCGGGTACCCAGCGGCCGTCGACCTGAAATTCGGTCATGACGTCGTAGGCGCTGTCCCCGGAGCGCTGCCAGCGGCTGCGATAGATCTGCGTCTGACCTTTCTCCGTGTAGGTTGTCGGCGGAAACACCAGCGCGTCGTTGTCACCGCTGACCGTGCCGCGGCTGAAGCCGCCGGCGCTTTCGATATAGAGGTACTCGAGCTGACCCGACGCGGCATTCCACACGTAGATGGACTCGCCGAAGGCGTCCGCCTCACCGGAGCGGCGCACGACATGCTCGTCGCGCACGAACTTGCCCCCGTAGATCCAGCTGAAGCAGTGCTCGTCGGTCGCTTTGCCCTCGAGGAAGACTCCCCGCCAGCAATGACCGACCAGGAAGGCGAGCGCCCCATAGCCCGGCGCAGGGGCTGCGGCGCGTGCCGCCCCCGTGTACCCGGCCAGCGCGAGCCATGCCAGCCCGACCCATGCCAGCTCGACCCATGCCACCTCGATCGCTGCCAGCCCGGGCAGCAGCGCCGCTCGCGCAACGTACCAGGCCCGAGCTCTTGCCGTCATTCGCGTGTTTCTCATCGTCGCTCCCTCCGCTTCAGGGCGCTGCGCGCTCGCGCCGCCCGGCGCGGCGGCGCCTCGCGCAACAGTCGATCGAAATAGGCGCGCAGCTGGCGCACCGCCACATCGAAATACGCCACGTCGCGGAAGGTGCGCGCCTGCATGACGGCGCCCTCCATGGTGGTCAGCACGAACGCCGCAAGCTCGCGCCGGTCGAGCTCGCGCGGCAGCCGCGCACCGGCCTCCTTCAGACAGCGGTGGATGGCGTCGGTCCAGGCGGTGAAATTGGCGGCCAGCCGCTCGCGCACCGGCGGATCCGGCTCGTGCAGCTCGAGTGCCAGGCTTCCGATCGGGCAGCCGTACAGGCAATCGGTATCGACAAGCGCCTGACGGTAACGTCGCAGCAGCGCGAACACCCGCTCGATCGGATCCTCGACGTCGCGCCAGGCCGGCTCGAGCAGCATCGGCGCGATGCCTTCGTGGTAGGCGTCGAGCACCGCGAGCAGCAGGTCCTGCTTACCGGGGAAGAAGTGGTAGAGGCTGCCGCTGTTCACGCGCGCGGCCTGCAGCAGATCGGCCACACTGGTCGAGGCGTAGCCCTTGTCGTGGAACAGCTGCATCGCCGTGTGCACCAGGCGGCGGCGCGTGTCGGCAGGCGGCATCGGTCCTGGCCCGTGAGTTGAGTGATCGTTCAAGTGGCAGGGTATGCCGACTTGAATGATCAGTCAACTGCCGTGCGGTGCAGCGCCGCGAGCGGCCGCGTTGCAATCGCGCAGGTGCGGCAGCATGATTCCGTTTGAACCTGAGTTGGAATCACACAGCCCTGCAGCCGGCGAACGAAAGGTGACAGCCATGGCCGACAGCGTCTACAAGATCATCGAGCTCGTAGGAACCAGCACGGAGTCCTGGGAGAAGGCCGCTGCCGCCGCGGTCGCGCAGGCGTCCAAGACGCTGCGTGACCTGCGCATTGCCGAGGTGGTGGAGCTCGACCTGCAGGTGCAGAACGGCAAGGTGAAGGCATACCGCGCGAAGGTCAAGGTGTCCTTCAAGTTCCAAGGCAACGGCAAGAAGTAACCGCGCGGCGCGCGCGCAGCGCCGCTACGGGCGCGGCCGCGGTACGCTCTCAGGCGGCGGCGCGCCGCAGTGCCGCGCGCGCCAGCAGGCGCGTCGAGTCGAGGGTCGGCAGCGGCGAGTTGTCGTCGTTCATGATGAGCGGGATCTCGGTGCAGCCGAGCACCACGGCATCGCAGCCCTCGTCCTTCATCCGCGCGATGACGCGTTGCAGGCAGGCGACCGCCTCCGGGCGAAACACCCCGGCGATCAGCTCCTCGAAGATGATGCGATTGATCTCGGCGCGCTCGAGATGGCTTGGGCGCAGGTAGTCGATGCCGCGCGCCGCGAGCTTCTCCGGGTAGACCTCGCTGTCGACCAGATAGCGCGTGCCGGTCAGGCCGAGACGGCGAAAGCCGCGCTCCGCGGCATGCGCCGCCACCACCTCCGCGATATGCAGCCAGGGGAGCGGTGAGCGCCGCAGCAGCCACGGCAGGGCCTGGTGAATGGTGTTGTCGGGGCAGATGAGGAAATCGGCGCCGGCCCGGGCGAGCTTGTGAGCCGACGACAGCATGAGCTCTGCCACCCCCGGCCAGTCGGCGCTCTCGATGGAACGCACGTACGCGGCGAACGAGTGCGTGTGCATCGAGACCTCCGGGTGCTCGAGGGCGCCGAAGCGCTGCGGCCCTTCCAGGCACACGGTGCGATAGCAAAGTGCCGCACCCTCGGCGGAGCAGGCGACAATGCCGATATGGCGGGGCATGCGGCGATTCTACAGCGCTCGCCCGGCGACGCCTCGCATCTTTGGGCCACCGGCGGCGCGCGTGCCGCGTCACTCAGAAGCGAATGCCCGGTCGCAGGAGCAGCTGGAACACGAGCAGCAAAGCAAGGAGCAGCCCGAGCGGGCGCAGCGGCGAGGCGAGCGGGGCGAGCGGTACGCGCTCGATGCGACGCACGCGCCACGCCGCCGCCTGCATCCACGTCATGCCGATCAGCGTCACGGCCACTGGCGGCGCGAGTACCTCGAGCGGCTCGCGCGGAATGCGAAATGGAATGATCAGCAGGATGCCAAGCACTCCCGGGAGCGTGGCAATGTTGAAGATGAAAGCGCTGCGCGCACGCGCGCTCGCAAGGCGCGCCGGGGTGTCGGCGAGCACGAGCAGTGCACGCGTCAGCCGCAGCGCCACCACCGGGATCGCCAGCAGCGCCGCGAGCGCCGCCAGGGACTTACCCGCCGCACCCAGGCCAAGGTAATCCATCGCCATGCCGACGTCGCTGCCGGCGTGCAGCGCGCCGACCACCACCTGCTGCAACGCCTGCAGCAGTCCGTTGTAGGCCATCCACACGAGGAACAGCCACCCGCCGCGACTCTGCGGCGGGTGCCGCTCCAGGCGCCGTGCACACAGCAGGCCGCT
>Ga0335076_10003341_pt1 | contig 16130 bp, 14 predicted proteins | sample Lox_Sample_25_FD_206717 | JGI IMG/M metagenome (GOLD analysis project Ga0335076, IMG submission 206717) | Soil microbial communities from Loxahatchee National Wildlife Refuge, Florida, United States - Lox_Sample_2.5 | ecosystem: Environmental > Terrestrial > Soil > Wetlands | place: USA...
TTCACAATAATGAATCCCTGCTTCGCAATTACCAGGAAAAATATCTATATATCCTCGTGGATGAATTCCAGGATACCAGCGGAACTCAAAACCGCCTCGTAGAACTACTCATCAATTATTGGGATAAACCCAATGTTTTCGTGGTCGGCGATGATGACCAGAGCATTTTCCGTTTCCAGGGAGCGAACGTGGAAAACATGATCGAATTTGCCAATGCTTATAAAAAAGATTTGCTGACTGTAGTGCTGAAGGATAATTACCGGTCCACCCAACCCATACTCGATGTGTCAAAAACCCTGATCACGCGGAATAATGAACGACTGGTAAACCAAATGCAGGGGCTGACCAAGGATATCGTCGCAGCGAATATAAACCTGAACAAATTACTTCACAAACCAGTCATCAGGGAATACGAAACCAGGAAGCAGGAAATGATTGGTATTACAGTGGAGCTGGAAAAACTAATTCAACAGGGCATTGTTCCCGGAAAAATCGCTGTTATTTATAAGGAAAATAAATATGGGGAAGAGCTGATGCAATATTTCCGCATCAAAAACATTCCGGCTTATAATAAAAGAAATTTCAACATTCTGGAAATTCCCCTGGCGAAAAAAATCATCCAGGTCTTCCGGTTCCTTGAGTCTGAACTTGAAATTCCCTTCAGCGGAGACGAACTGTTATTCGAAATCCTTCATTTCGATTGGTTCCATATCCCCGCCATCGACATTGCCAACCTCACAATCGAAGTAGCCAACAGGCAATTCTCCGAAAACAAAATCTCCCTGAGAAGATTGTTGTACGAGAAAAGCAACGAGGCTCCAAAAGATCTTTTTTCCCAGGGCATTCAACCCAATCTCAAAAAAGCTTCCGCGACGATAGAGCAACTGATCGGTGATGCCGCCAACACCACGTTGCAAACACTAACTGAATACATTATACGAAAAGCCGGAGTATTAAATTACATCATGCAGCATGAAGATAAAATCTGGCTCCTGCAGGTGCTGACCGGATTATTCGATTTTATTAAAGAAGAAACCCAGCGTAATCCTTCCCTCTCTTTAAAGGGACTGGTGAAACTGATCGATCTGATGGAAAGCGAAGGAATACGCCTGCCACTGGTTCAGGTAAACGGAAATGCTGAAGCTGTCAATTTACTCACAGTACACGGTTCGAAAGGACTGGAATTTGAATATGTTTTTTTTGCCGGCTGCAATTCGGCTTACTGGGAAAAAAAACGTGCTCCATCCGGCGGCTACAAGCTTCCTGATAATATCTATACTTCACAACCCCGTCACCTGGAAGATGAAGAACTCAGGAGATTGTTTTATGTGGCGATTACGAGAACGGAGAAACATCTTTTCATTTCATATAGCCGATTCAATAATGATGGCAAAGAAATGGAACCTTCCATGTTTATTGCCGAAATACAGGAAGAACAGCACCTGGATGTGGAAAGAATAATAATAACGCCAGAAGAACTTGTATCATTCCAGCTATCTCAATGGGAAGGTACACAAGCGCCTGAAATAGAAAAACTGGAAGAAAATTTTGTCAACCGCCTGCTGGAAACATTCGAGATGAATGTAACCGCACTAAACAATTATCTGCGCTGCCCACTTGAATTTTATTTCAAGAACCTGCTTCGGATTCCTGCTCCAAAAAACGAATCCACGGAATTTGGATCCGCCGTGCATTATGCGCTGGAACAATTGTTCAGAAATATGCAGAACAATAATCAGAAATTCCCTGCTAAAGAAGGTTTTCTTTCCTATTTCGACTGGTATATGCGTCGCCACCGTGAAAGTTTTACCAGCGAACAGTTTGCAAGAAGACTGGAATACGGGCATATTGTCCTCCCCGCCTATTATGATGAATACATTGATAATTGGAATAAGATCGTTGCCATTGAACGGAATATCCGACATGTAGTCGTCAGCAAAGTGCCTTTGAAAGGCAAGCTGGACAAGCTGGAGTTTGACGGAAAGCAGGTTAATGTGGTTGACTATAAAACCGGCGATCCGGAGAAGGCAATTCCAAAATTGGCAGGGCCGAACGACAAGGAACCTAACGGTGGCGACTATTGGAGGCAGGCCGTTTTTTATAAAATACTACTTGATCATTATCAGCAGCGCGACTGGAAAGTGGTCAGCTCTGAATTCGATTTTATAGAACCTGATAACAAAAAAAAATACAGGAAACAAAAAATATCGATTCGACCCGAAGATGTCAATACCGTAACTCAACAGATTACGGATACCTGGCAGAAAATTCACAGGCATGAATTTTATACAGGCTGCGGAAAGGAAAATTGCCATTGGTGCAATTTTGTTAAGACAAACAACCTGGCTGTTGACCTGCACGAGATTTCTGAGGAAACATCCGATTCTTTATGATTTTGATAATATATTGATTGACTGAAACAGACTAAGTTTGCCCGATTATGGGTTGATAAGAACTGGGGTAATCGCAATTCAATCCGAAAAAAGCAGAAGTGAATCAGAAATTTATCAGGAATTTACTTTTAATATCCGGTATTTTTTTCAGTGCAATCATTTTAACCGATAGTTCCGGGTGTGCCGTTATCATTCCTCCGACGGGGGGTCCGCGGGATACTCTGCCTCCTGTACTTGTTGGCGCCGATCCTCAAAATTTCGCACTTAATTTCACCGGCAATAAGATTGTTTTTACTTTCAATGAATATGTTGACCTGAAAGAAGTTCATGAAAACCTGGTAACATCACCCGTACCCAAATCAGATCCGTCAGTTGAAGTAAAACTGAAAACCATAACAGTCAGGCTAAAAGACACTCTTCGACCCAATACTACTTATTCATTGAATTTCGGAAAAGCCATCCGGGATATCAATGAAGGAAATATTCTCAAAAACTTCACCTATATTTTTTCCACTGGCTCCTATGTTGACTCCATGGAATTTTCAGGGAGAGTGCTTCTTGCTGAAACCGGAAAAAGGGACAGCACTCTGATTGTCATGTTGCATACTAAAACCGATGATTCGGCAGTGGCAAAAGAAAGGCCCCGCTATTTTACCCGTCTCGACAGCGCCGGGAATTTCAGGTTCCGTTATCTGCGACCAGGAACTTATGCCATATATGCCCTGAAAGATGAAAGCGGCTTAAAAGAATACACTTCAAAAAGCCAGTTGTTTGCTTTTTCAGATACGCCGGTTGTCGTGCAGCCAAATTATACCCCGGTTCTGCTCTACGCTTATAATGATACGACAGGATCAGTAAAGCATCCAAAAAAAACTGCGGCTAAGCCTGCTGCTCCGGCCAAAAAACAGGAGGAAAAAAAGCGGCTGGTTGTACAAAGCAATCTCGAAAACGGACTGCTTGATGTGTTGGGTAACCTCATAATAGGGTTTCAGACTCCCTTGAAATTTTTTGATTCTTCCAAAGTCCGATTTACAGATGAGAAATTCAATGATCTCAGTCAATATCGTTTTGAACTGGATACAACGATGAAAAGAATCACAATGCATTATAAATGGGCAATGGATACCAGGTACTATCTCATCGCTTCAAAAGAATTTGCCGAGGACACATTGGGAGATCGTTTGTTAAAAACGGATACTATTTCCTTCCATACAAAAAGAGAAAGTGATTATGGTTCGTTGCGATTGCGTTTTCTTAACCTGGATTTGAAAAAAAATCCGGTGTTGGAATTTATCCAGAGTGATCAGATAAAAAAGACCTATGTCTTTGGCTCCTCGAATATTTTCTTCGACAAACTCTTCCTGCCCGGCGACTATGAACTTCGCATACTCTATGACGAAAATAAAAACGGGAAATGGGACCCGGGTGAATTTTTCGGCAAGCACAAACAACCCGAAATAGTGCAGGCAATCAAACAAAAACTCACTGTGAAATCTGACTGGGAAAATGAATTTGACATCAACCTGTAGCTGCTTGTAGCTTGACTCTTCTTCCCTAACTTTGGGTCATGCAATTCTCCTCTGCCTTACTGGAAAATGCTGTTAACGAATTTGCCAAACTACCCGGCATTGGTAAGAAAACGGCTTTGCGGATGGTTCTTCATTTGCTGAAGCAGGATCCGGCAGCAGTGGAATCTTTTGGTGAAACCATCAGCAGGATGCGCCGCGAAATAAAATTCTGCCAGCGTTGCCATAATGTAGCAGATGCAGATATCTGTTCCATTTGCGCCAATTCCATGCGAAAACAGGAATTCATTTGCGTGGTGGAGAATATCCGGGATGTGATTGCGATTGAGAGCACGCAGCAATATAATGGAACTTATCATGTGTTAGGCGGCGTTATCTCGCCTCTTGATGGCATCGGTCCCGATCAGCTCAACATCGATTCCCTTGTAAACAGGCTTCAGAAAGAGCAGGTGGAAGAACTGATCTTTGCACTCAGCCCGAATATTCAGGGCGACACCACTATTTACTATATCCAGAAAAAATTGCAACCTGCCACTGTGCGGATCACCACCATTGCCCGCGGCATCGCCTTCGGCGGCGAACTGGAATATGCCGATGAAATGACTCTTGCCCGTTCTATCACCAACAGGCTGCCTGTAGAAAGCTATGTTTCCAACCGCTGATTGCCCTTTTGAAATTACTTATTTATGCATTAAATTTGCACCTGTCACAGGCGGATTTGTTTATTGTTCGGCCTGTTGCCGCAAAAAATCAACTGAACTAATAAACGCAAAGGAAGCCCTCCTTGATTCAATCTTCCCAAACGTTTAATAGTTAAATTGTTTTGATACGGGCGATAGTGCTACTATCGACATCGTTGTGTCACTCACTTCAGCAGTTGATATTCTGCCGGGCAGAATCAGGATCGCTAATTAAAATTTTAATCGTATGAGCGATATCAGGAAGGAACTTGGGAAACGCATACTGGTCATTGACGGAGCCATGGGCACCATGATCCAACGGTATAAGCTAACCGAAAAAGATTATCGTGGGGACAGGTTTGCGGATTGGCCCCATGATGTGAAAGGCAACAATGATCTGTTATGCCTTACGCAACCTCAGATCATTAAAGAAATTCATAAACAATACCTGGAAGCCGGGGCTGATATTATTGAAACCAATACTTTCAATGCCCAGCGGATATCCCTTGCTGATTATCACATGCAGGATCTGGCCTATGAACTTAATTTCGCCGCTGCAGGAATTGCCAGGAAAGCGATTGAAGAATTTACTGCTGCGCATGCGAATTCTTCAACTTCTCCGAAATTCGCGGCCGGTGCCATTGGCCCGATGAATAAAACCCTGTCTCTTTCTCCCGATGTAAATAACCCCGGATTCAGGTCTGTACATTTTGATGAAGTCATGTCGGCCTATTATGAACAGGTGAAAGGACTGGTTGAAGGAGGCGTGGACCTGTTACTGATAGAAACAATTTTCGATACGCTGAATGCCAAAGCCGCCATTTTCGCCATCAAAAAATATTTCAGGGATACCAAAAAACAGGAATTGCCGGTTATGATCAGCGGAACAATTACAGATGCCAGTGGCCGAACCCTTAGCGGACAAACACTGGAAGCTTTCTATACCTCAGTCATTCACGCAAAACCACTGAGCATTGGCCTGAATTGCGCATTAGGAGCAGCCCAGATGCGTTCGCATATCGAGGAATTATCGCATATAGCAACCTGTTATACTTCCGCCTATCCCAATGCCGGATTGCCGAATGCGATGGGCGAATACGATGAACAGCCTGAGGAGACCGCTCATTTCCTTGAAGAATGGGCAAGAGAAGGTTTTGTAAATATTGTGGGTGGTTGCTGCGGTACAACGCCCGAGCATATCAGGCATATCGCAGATCATATTAAAAAATATAAACCCAGAGAACTTCCTGTATTGGAACCAGTGATTTAACACAGGGGTTAACCGATTAATTCCTGTTCTGTGAAACTGTGAAATCAACATCTTTATGAAAGAAAACTGAAATTTATGTCATCCAATCAACCTTCGAAAACCCCGGCGGAACAGGAAATTATACAGAGAATCCACTTTGTGAGAGGCATAAAAGTCATGCTGGATTTCGATCTGGCCGAAATGTATGGCGTTCCGACAGGACGTTTAAATGAAGCGGTAAAAAGAAATATCACCCGTTTTCCGGAAGATTTTATGTTCCAATTGACGAAAGAAGAATTTTCATTTTTGATATCGCAATTTGCGATATCAAAAAACCCGGGCAGGGGAGGAACCAGGAAATTACCCTTTGCATTTACCGAACAGGGTGTTGCCATGTTATCCAGTGTGATCCATTCCGAAATCGCCATCCAGGTAAACATTCAGATCATCAGGGTGTACACGAAAATGAGACAATTCCTGCTCGACAGCAAGGAACTTCGTAATAAAATTGAAGCCATCGAAAAAAAGCTGATCAAAAAGGATGAGGAAATTCAGGCAATTTTTAAAATCCTAAAAGAGTTGCTTGTCAAGGAAGAAAAACCAAGGGAGCCGATCGGTTTTAAAATTCCCAGGAAATAATGAAAGAAACCAATACTATCAAACCCTATCTGCGTTTGTCCGGATTAGAACCCCTTGTGATCCGGCCGGACATGAATTTCGTAAATATCGGAGAAAGGACAAATATCACCGGCTCAAAAAAATTTGCCCGTCTTATCAGGGAAAACAAATACGAGGAAGCACTCAGCGTAGCACGCCAGCAAGTGGAAAATGGCGCCCAGATTCTCGACGTGAATATGGATGATGCTTTGCTCGACGGAGAAAAAGCGATGACTACTTTTCTCAACCTGATCCAAAGCGAGCCGGATATTGCCAAAATCCCCATCATGATTGATTCTTCCAAGTTCAATATCATTGAAGCGGGACTAAAATGCGTGCAGGGAAAATGCATCGTGAATTCCATTTCCATGAAGGAAGGAGAAGAAAAATTCATCGAGCAGGCAATCATCTGTAAAAGCTTTGGCGCGGCTGTAATCGTGATGGCATTCGACGAACAGGGACAGGCAGATACGCGAAACCGAAAAATAGCTATATCCGAAAGAGCTTATAATATATTAACCACTAAAGTAGGATTTGATCCGCAGGACATCATCTTCGATCTGAATATTTTCGCTATCGCCACGGGTCTTGAAGAACATAATAATTATGCAGTTGATTTCATCCAAGCTACTCAGATTCTCAAACAAAAATTTCCATTGGTAAAAATAAGTGGTGGGGTAAGCAATCTTTCCTTCTCTTTTCGCGGAAACGATGTAGTAAGGGAAGCCATGCATAGCGTGTTTCTGTATTATGCAATAAAAGCGGGCATGGATATGGGTATCGTGAATGCGGGTCAGCTGATGGTATATGATGAGATCGAACCCCAACTCAGAGCTCTATGCGAAGATGTTATCTTAAACAGGAATAATGACAATAATGAAGCAACAGAAAAACTAATTGCTTTTGCCGAAACGGTAAAAGGAAAAGACAAAGAAGAGAAAAAAGATGAGGCCTGGAGGAAAACTTCCGTAGAAGAAAGGCTGAAACATGCATTGATCAATGGCATCACTGATTATATTGAAGCAGATACAGAAGAAGCGAGAATAAAATATCCCAGACCGCTTCATGTAATAGAAGGGCCGCTGATGGACGGGATGAATGTTGTCGGCGATCTTTTCGGGAGCGGAAAGATGTTTTTACCCCAGGTAGTGAAAAGTGCCCGGGTCATGAAAAAATCAGTGGCGATTCTGACTCCATATATTGAAATGGAAAAGAAAAACCAGGTGGCTACCGGTGCAGAAAGCAGTTCGAAAAAAAACAGTAAAATTTTACTGGCCACTGTAAAAGGAGACGTTCATGATATCGGGAAGAATATTGTTGGGGTTGTGTTGGGGTGTAACGGGTATGATGTCGTTGATCTGGGAGTGATGGTTCCCGCTGATAAAATCCTGGATAGTGCTAAAAAAGAAAAAGCAGATATTATTGGACTGAGCGGATTGATCACCCCTTCGCTGGATGAAATGGTACATGTAGCGAGAGAAATGAAAAGGCTTGAATTCAATGTTCCTCTGCTGATCGGAGGAGCTACCACATCGCGCATGCATACTGCCGTGAAAATTGCTCCTGAATACCAGCACGGTGTAGTGCATGTGCTGGATGCTTCACGCAGTGTGACCGTTGTCAGCTCCCTGCTCAGCAACGAACAAAAATCCGTTTTTCTTAAAACTATCGGTACCGAATATGCGAAATTGAAGGAAGATTTCGGGAATAAAAAATCAGCCAAAGAATATCTTTCAATACAAAAAGCCCGGGAAAACAAAACTAAAATTGACTGGGAACATTTCAAACCCGTAGTACCAACATTTACAGGAACCAAAATCTTCGATAATTATCCTTTGAAAGAAATTGCTGAATACATCGACTGGCAACCATTTTTTATTGCCTGGGAAATGCACGGAAAATTTCCCCAGATTCTCCGGGACGAAAAAATAGGAAAAGAAGCAAAAAAGCTATTTGAAGATGCGAAAATTCTTCTAAAAAAAATAATCGATGAAAAATGGCTCAGCGCAAAAGGCGTAATTGGTTTCTGGCCGGCTTCTGCCATTGTAGCGGATACCGTGGCCGTCAAAAATTCCGGTACTGAAATCAGGTTGGAATTCCTCCGTCAGCAGCTAAAAAAAGCAGCCGGTCAACCAAATATTTCACTGGCTGATTTTATTGCGCCAAAAGAAACCGGTAAACAGGATTTCATTGGCGCATTCACCGTGACCATACAGGGAATAGAACCGCATATCAAAAATCTGATGAAGCAAAATGACGATTACAATAAAATCATTTTGCAGGCGCTCGCCGATCGACTGGCAGAAGCATTTGCCGAATTGCTTCATGAAAAAGTACGAAAGGAATTTTGGGGATATGCTAAAAATGAAAACTTCTCCAACGAAGAGCTCATTAAGGAGGAATATTTGGGTATTCGCCCGGCGCCGGGATATCCTGCCTGCCCGGATCATACGGAAAAAAACAAATTGTTCAATTTATTAGGAAACGAAGCTACAGGAATCACACTCACTGAATCGCTGGCCATGTATCCTGCAGCTTCGGTTTGCGGCTGGTATTTCGCCCATCCCGAAAGCAAATATTTTGGAATAGGCAAGATTCAAAAAGACCAGGTGATCGATTATGCACAAAGAAAGGAAATACAGGTTGAAGAAGTGGAAAGATGGCTGCGACCCATTCTTGACTATGAGGCCTGATTATTAATAATTCGTGCAATTCGCTCCAATTCGTGTAATTCGCATCAATCCGTGTAATCCGTGTTTAACAATTTTATTTGTACCTTCGCGTTCGATTTTGATATTACTTTATCCTCGTATCGATGAGGTGAATATTAACAAGCTCTAAACATGAAAGATCTGAAATGTGGCGCCCTGGCATGCCTGCTGTTGATTATATTGATTCCTGCATACACTCTGGCACAAAAAAAGACTACGAAGCGAAAAAAGGAGATTTATTTTTCCTGGGGATATAATACTGAATGGTATACCCGTAGTAATGTGCACGTATCACAACCTGAGTTAGGAAATAATTACACTTTCGAAAATATTACAGGACACGATCACAAGGGTTGGGATGAAGGGTTATTTGGTAAAGCCCTTACCATACCTCAGTATAACTATCGTCTTGGTTTTATTTTCGACACAGAAAAAGAAATTGGGTTTGAAATCAATTTCGATCATACCAAATTTATTTTCGCCGACCAGAATGCACATATCAAAGGAACGCTGGCCAATAAGCCGGTGGATAGCACGATTGCCTTCAATGAAGCAAACGGTTTTTTTTATTACCTCAACAACGGCGCCAACTTTTTACTCTTCAATATTGTGAAGCGCTGGCATGTGTATCATGCACGCTCCGAAAAGCTCAAAATAGATTTTCTTGGAAAGGCAGGTATCGGTCCGGTAATTCCGCATGTTGAAAACAGTTTTTTTGGCCAAAAAAATGAGCCGCATTTTCAGCTGGGCGGTTGGAATATCGGGGTTGAAGGCGCCTTGCGTGCTACTTTTTTCAGGTATGTTTATCTTGAGTATTCTAACAAGCTTGATTATGCGCGTTATGCCGGATTGAAAATTTATGAAGGGACGGCGAAGCAGGCCTTTGGTACCTATGAAATGATTCTCAGCCTGGGGATCAGTGTCCCGCTTGGGAAAAAGGTGGAATGATGAATTTTGGCAATTATCCGGCTGCTATCTTTTCTCAAACAGCCACCAAAGTCTTTTTCTGGGCTTTACCTGATAGTTCTTTGTGATATATGTTTTAATGTGCTCCATGGCTTCATTAATATCATCCGTCAGCAACACCAGCGACAAATCTTCTTTGGATATGGTTCCCCGCGAAGCCATATATTCAATGTATTCCCACAATTCACGATAATATTCCCTGCCAAAAAGAACCAACGGGAACTGGGTCAATGTTTTGGTTTGCACGAGAGTGAGTGTTTCAAAAAACTCGTCCATCGTTCCAAAACCTCCCGGCATGATGATAAATGCATAGGAATATTTCATCATCATTGTTTTCCGTACAAAAAAATGTTCAAATACGATTGACGTTTGTACATAAGGGTTAGTCTTTTGTTCAAATGGCAGGCGGATATTACACCCGACTGAAACTCCTCCGTTTTCGAGAGCCCCCCTGTTAGCAGCCTCCATCGTGCCGGGCCCGCCACCGGTCATGGTAACAAACCCCATCTTTGCTATCTGCGCGCCAAAATCTCTTGCCGATTGATAATAAGGATTGTCTTCTTTGAACCTGGCAGATCCAAATACAGTAATGCAGGGACCTACAAAATGAAGCGTACGGAATCCCTTAATAAATTCTTTAAAAACTCTCCAGGCAAATCCCAATTCATAACCACGGCTTTTGGGGCCTTCAAGGTAAACGGACTCTTTCGCCGGAATGATCCTGACATTTTCCATAACAATCGCGATAGTATGACAAATATTAAATTGCATCTCAATTTAATATAAACAATCAAATGTCTTCTATTCGAATCGTGAGTTATAATGTTAATGGCATCCGGGCCGCCATGAAAAAAGGTTTGGTCGACTGGATAAAAACCAATCCGGCAGATATTATTTGCATTCAGGAAACCAAAGCGCATAAGGATAATGTGGCGCACCATGAATTCACGGATCTCGGATATCATGATTACTGGTTCAGTGCAGAAAAAAAAGGGTATAGTGGGGTGGCTATATTCACTAAACTGAGACCTGATCATGTGCAATATGGCACGGGGCATAAAGTGAGTGATGACGAAGGGCGTGTATTGCAGCTCGATTTTGGAGATTTAAGACTGATCAATGCGTATTTCCCGTCCGGAACATCTGGTGAAGTCAGGCAAAGTTTTAAATATGAATGGCTCGATGAATTCATGATTTACCTGGAAAAACTAAAACAAAAATATCCTAAGCTTATTCTTTGCGGAGATTACAATATTGCGCACAAAGAAATTGATATCCACGATCCCAGAGGAAATAAAAACTCTTCCGGCTTTTTACCCGAAGAACGTGCCTGGATGGATCGGTTTTTTGAAGCAGGATGGATTGATACTTTCCGGCAGCTGCATCCGGAACCCCATCGCTATACCTGGTGGAGTCAGCGTTTCCCTTCAGTGAGATTACAAAACAAAGGCTGGAGAATTGATTATATTAATGTCACCAAAAATCTGAAAGAAAATTTGCTGAATGCGGAAATTTATCCTGATGTTAAGCAAAGTGATCATTGCCCGGTATACTTAGAGTTGAAAAAATAAAACTGTTTTGTTCTTTTAACAAGAATGAAACGCTGAATATTCCTGTTTCATGATAGTTTACAACAACACAATAAAAGTTGAATGGCCGATTGTGGAGGAGTGGCTGACCTGGCAACTTGAAACTCATATTCCGGAATTGCTGTTTACCGGATTGTTTGATGATTTTAAAATTTACAGGTTGCTTGAACAGGATGATAGTGAAGGGCCGACATTCGTCATACAATATTTTACTTCAAAAGAAGAAAATTATAACAGATATATCAGCGAATTCGAGATGCTATTGCAACAAAAAGCCTTTGACAAGTGGAGGAATCAATTTGTTAGCTACTCAACGAGTATGAAGCTTGTTAATTGATTGTGGAAAAGAATTAAAAACATAAAATAAAAAAAATCTGGCTGCGTCCTGAAACTCGTGTCGGTCGCGATCCTTGTCATCACTCGTTGAAATACAGGTCTGTACTGCCTTTCAGCGAGTCTGATTTTTTAATTTTTTTCGAACAGGGTCATTATTTCTACAATCCTTATCCGGTGCGACTTAGCGTCAATAAGCAAATCAAAAAAATTTTGTCTGATGTAAAAAGCGGCTATATTTGTTGTCGCTTAAAATAAAAACAATCACACTATGAACAAAGCTGAATTAATCGCGAAGATTGCCGATGATGCAGGCATTACAAAGACACAGGCAAATTCTAGTCTGGATTCTTTTGTGGAAGCAGTTACGAAGACACTTAAAGGCGGAGGGAAAGTGACGCTGGTAGGTTTCGGAACTTTTTCTGTTTCTAAAAGATCTGCACGTAATGGCCGTAATCCCCAGACTGGTGCTGTGATAAAAATCAAGGCCAAGAAAGTAGCAAAATTCAAAGCAGGTAAAGAGTTGTCTGCTAAATTATAATGCTGCGTACACTGCATTCAAAAGTTCCGATATACTTATGTCGGAGCTTTTATTTTTATATTGACACATTTTGATTTTAACGATCAATTTTTTTTATGGGAAAAGGAGATAAGAAAACAAAAAAAGGTAAAATATTTAAAGGTTCATTTGGAAAAACCAGGCCGAGGAAAAAGAAAAAAACCGGGAAGAAACAGGAATAATTGAGGCATTTGAATTTCTCAACATTTTTGTCTTATTCTCGCATCATTAGTCATGGAGCCAGTCGCTCAATCAGCCAGCTTCCATCTCCCAACAGGGTATAGTTGATCCGGTCATGTAAACGATTGGACCTTCCCTGCCAGAATTCAATGCTGATCGGCTTTACGCGATAACCTCCCCAGTGCTGAGGCCGCGGGATGGTTTTATTTTTAAACTTTTGCTGAAATTCTTTTTCATTTTCTTCCAGCCAGTTCCTGCTTACAATAACCTGACTCTGGGGCGAAGCCCAGGCTCCAATTCGGCTGCCTTCGGGTCTGCTGCTAAAATAATCATCGCTTTCTTTGACAGAAACTTTTTCTACAAGACCTGTAATGCGAATTTGTCTTTCGATCTCCTTCCAGAAAAATACAAGGCAGGCCCTCGGGTTCTCAAGTAACTGCTGCCCTTTCAGACTTTGATAATTGGTGAAAAAAACAAAACCTCTTTTGTCATAGCCTTTCAACAACACGATTCTGGCAGATGGTATCCCATCATTCGATGAAGTGGCCAGCGTCATTGCATTGACTTCTTCGATATCACTCTCAAGCGATTCTTTCCACCATTTGTCAAATTGTTGAATAGCATCCGATGCGATTTCATTTTCGCTCAGGAATTGCATTTTATATTCTTTTCTTATTGTTGAGATGGAAGACATTCGGCATTTTGTGATTGTAAAATTACAAAAAGAAAAGGGCTTTTGATGATCCTCTTAAAATCCGGTAGGCTTCAATTTCAAAAAAATAACCACTTAGACAAATAGGATCATAGTAACACATAGCTATGTGAAACTATCTTTCTATGTGTCTATCCCGCTGTGAGCGGGACAAGTTGTGATGAAAATTTCAAATTGCGTCACTGCCTAAAATCCGTAATTGACCAGTTTAATTCACGAGAAGATTCTCTGCGTCTTAGTCTGAAGAATTTTTACAAAAAATTATTGCCCGGTGTCTGAATGAAAATCTTTTTTCTCGGGGATAACTTTGGCAAGGAGGGATTCCATTTCACTAATCCGTTTCAGCTGGCTTTCCAGTTTTTTATTATGTTCAGAAACTTCCTGCAGGTCTTTGTTCAGCTCTTCAAGAAATTGTGACTTTTTCTGTAATTGTTGTCGTTGAAAATTAGCTTCACGTAATTTATCTTCTGTATCGGCCAATATCCGGCTCAATCGCTGATTTTCGTCCCACAGTGAAATCTGCCTGTTCTTTGTTTCATCAAAATCTTTCGACAGCCTGAAATAAGATTCATGGAGTTCATCGTATTCGATCTTTTTTGTGTGGGGTTGATTCAGGTAGGATTCCAGTTTCTGAATTTTTTCCTGCAAAGTATTGAATTCAGAATAGGCCTTCTCCATCCGGTCATTTACCTCATCCGTGAGTCGCTGTTGCTGACGCATGTGGTTGATTTCAATATCCCTGTCAGTAACTGTTTTACGCAGATCGGAAACCTGTTCCTGCAACTGCACATTAACCCTTTGCAATTCCTGGTATTTTCTTTCCGATTCTTTTAACAACTGAATCTGTTCAAGAAGACGGTTGATATGCTGATTGTGTTGAAATAAGTTTTCCTGTGCTGATTTTAATTGGGTCAGGTAATCGTCTGTACTGGATGCCGGTTTTGATTCAGCACCTGATTTATTTTCCGGATTTTTAATTTGCTTTTGCAGCTCCTCGATCTCAATGTTCAGTATCTGTTCATTTTCCTCAGCTTCGTTTAGGCGTTCCCGTAATTGCTTCAGGGTCTTCTCCTGCATATCCATATCGTTATAATACTTCAGCTTCCAGTTATCGTTTTCGTTGATCGTATCAGGATTAGAGGAGTGATCTAACTTCATTGATTTTCTGGCATTCCAGAAATAATGGATGGTGAACCCCAGAACCAGGGCTCCCAACAAGAAGATGATGATTTCGGGAAGTCTCACGGTTAATTGAAAATCAAGTATTAGAGGCATTGTTTTCATAATGTCCGAATTCTTTAGCAATGGGGTTTTCCGGATAAAATCAGGGTAGGTTTTTGGAGGAATTTGGACAATGGGGGAACATAAAAAAACCACTTGCATAAGTGGTTTTTCGGGACTGACAAAATACCAAATTTTCCCGAGATATACAAATGAAGGGAAGTCTTTTTGTATGAATTGATTATCAATTTTTTACCAAGGTGCCGACACTTTCTCCCCTCACTACTTTCAGGAGGTTGCCGGGCTTATTCATGTCAAACACAATAATGGGCAGCTTGTTTTCCATACAAAGGGTGAAAGCGGTCATATCCATTACCCTCAGATTTCGGGTAATACATTCCTGGAAAGTAATTTGCTCAAATTTTTTTGCTGAAGGGTCTTTTTCAGGGTCTGAAGTATAAATTCCATTTACACGGGTCCCTTTCAAAATAACTTCGGCATTAATTTCAATGGCCCTCAAAGACCCCGCCGTATCGGTGGTAAAATAAGGATTACCGGTTCCTGCTCCAAATATCACTACTCTTCCTTTTTCCACGTGTCGGATTGCTCTTCGACGAATATAGGGTTCGGCAATCTGTTCCATTTTAATGGCGCTTTGCAGGCGTGTGTACACACCAATTTTTTCAAGTCCTGCCTGCATGGCCATCCCGTTAATCACGGTAGCCAGCATTCCCATATAATCTCCATGTGCTCTTTCAATACCTGTCTCATTTTCATTCATGCCCCTGTAAATATTCCCACCTCCGATCACAATCGCCACCTGAACACCAATATCAACAACTGTTTTTATGTCTTTGGCGTATTGAGCAATAATATCCGTATCAAAACCAAAACTTTTATCTCCCATCAGCGCTTCGCCCGATAATTTGAGTAAAATTCTTTTATATCCGGTTTGCATGTTGATAATTGTAGTTCAAATTTTGCGATACCAAATCCAAAATATTATCTACTGCCTTGAATGAATCTCCTGTCCCTATTTTTTCCTGTGCAAAGAAAAGATTTTTTTTACGATAATAAACGACATAAAAAGGATTATAGCCCTGGATTTAAATCCAGTTCAATAATCACATGCAATAAAAAATTTAATAGCATCCAATTTCACCCGTTGCTAAACCTTAGCGTGAATAAATCTTACAATAACAAACATGAAAAAGGAGAGTTTGAATGCTCTCCTTTTAATATCGTTACCCTAACTGTACCCGCTTGAATTGGATCACTTTGACCTGGGGGTCTATACTTTTCAGATAGTCACCCACTGTTTTGCCCTGATCCTTCACAAAGGGCTGGGCCAGCA
>Ga0335076_10003342_pt1 | contig 16130 bp, 13 predicted proteins | sample Lox_Sample_25_FD_206717 | JGI IMG/M metagenome (GOLD analysis project Ga0335076, IMG submission 206717) | Soil microbial communities from Loxahatchee National Wildlife Refuge, Florida, United States - Lox_Sample_2.5 | ecosystem: Environmental > Terrestrial > Soil > Wetlands | place: USA...
ACCCGTAGCCGATTGCAAGACCGTCGCTGAGTCCCTCAAGGATCAGATCGCGGAGCCAAAACTCGTTATCTACGTGTTTGAGGTATTTGCATTGCTCGCGCTCATTCTCGCCTTGATCGGGCAGTACGGTGTTATGCACCATTCCACGGCACGCCGGACGCACGAAATGGGTGTACGCATCGCTCTTGGCGCGACCCACACTGGAATTTTCGCGCTCGTTCTGGGTGAGGCAGCGATCCTGATGGCTGTCGGGATTGGGCTCGGCTGGCTGGCAGGGATTGCTGCGGGAAGGATTGTCAGCCATGAACTGGTCGTGACGCCGACCGATCCCGTGACGGCGCTCGTGTGCTCCTCGGTCATGCTCATCACGGGCTTCTCCGCGACTTATTATCCAGCTCGCCGCGCGGCCAAGGTCGATCCGATGGTCGCCCTGCGCTACGAGTAACCTCTCAGAAAGCCTTTCTGGTCGATGGATTCAGGGGATGTGTCGCAGCTTTGTGGTTCTCCTTTCATCGCACGTGGCGTTTGACACGACTTCGGCTCCCACCTAGACTGCATGGGTACGCGTCTTGGAAGGTCTGTTTCGACGAGGTTTCTGCATGGGATGGCTGCAAAACAAGTTTGAGAAGAACTTCCTGATCTCCACGGTGGACTACGTTTTTAACTGGGCCCGCAAGTCAGCGGTGTGGCCGATGACGTTTGGCCTGGCCTGCTGCGCGATCGAAATGATCGCGTCTTCGACCTCGCGCTTTGACATTGCGCGCTTCGGGTCGGAAGTATTTCGTCCCAGCCCACGGCAGAGTGACCTGATGATCGTGGCTGGCACCGTGACCCTGAAGATGGCGCCCGTCGTGAAGCGCATTTACGACCAGATGCCAGACCCGAAGTGGGTGATTTCGATGGGCGCGTGCTCGTCGGTAGGCGGGCCGTTCAATACGTACGCGGTGCTGCAAGGCGTCGACAAGATTGTCCCGGTGGATGTGTATGTCACCGGGTGCCCTCCGCGTCCGGAAAATCTGTTCTACGCGCTGCTGAAACTGCAGGACAAGATCGACACCATGACGCTGGCTAAGAAGCCAACCGAAGTCCGGCTGGATGCAAACATGGTAGAGCATTTCAAGCGGCAAGTAATGATCGCGCAGACCCTGCAGCCCAAGTAGCTATCAGCTGTCAGCTTTCAGTAAAACCCTTCGCATCAATCATGGCTTTCACTCGTATCACCACGCAATCTCATCTTCCGGGAACCAACGAAGCCAGGGAATTCCGCTGCGGCGACAAGGAAATCTGCGTCGCCAACGTGAACGGCGAGTACTCGGCCATGGATAACGTCTGCCTGCATCGCGGGGGGCCGCTGGGACAGGGCATGATCGAGAACGAGAAGATCGTATGTCCGTGGCACGCTTGGGCGTGGGATCCGAAGACCGGCGAGGCGGCGCACGATCGGCGGATGAAGATTGCTACCTATCCGTTGAGGATCGAGAACGGGGAAGTCATCGTTGAAGTTTAGGCGTTGCGGAGGATGTCCTCCATGCCTTCCAAATGCGGTGACTTAGGGACGGTATGCCGTCGAGCTTTTCTTCGACCCGACAGCCGAGGCGGGTGCCCCGACATAAACTACTTACCCCAAGTAGCGCAGGAATTCTTCCGGCTGATTGTCGTAGCCCGGGAAAACGCGAGAGAGATTCTTATTGCCCAAGTGCTGTGCGACGGCTTCGCCGATTACTTGGCGGAAGTCGGTGGTCAGCGCCAGATCACGGCCTTCATAGAGTTGGGACTGATCCAGGCCAGGCCAGCGTCCGTAAACCTTGCCACCTTTTACGGGGCCCCCTAGAACGAACATGACATTGGCGTGGCCGTGATCGGTGCCGCGATTGCCGTTCTCACGCGCCGTACGGCCGAACTCTGACATGGTAACGACGACGGTGTCTTCGGCGAGGTCGCCGAGGTCTGTCCAGAAGGCCGATATCGATTGCGAGAAATCGGTGAGTACGTTCGCGAGCTGCCCTTCGATCGCCCCTTCGTTCACGTGATGATCCCAGCCACCGATGTCAGCAAAGGCGACCTGCACGCCGAGGTTGGCCTTGATGAGTTGCGCAAGTTGACGAAGGCTGTCGCCGAAACGCCCGCGGGGATAAAAAGCGCCCCGCGCCGGAGTGTATTTGCCGGGGTCCGCAGCCTTCAGCATCTTCACGGCGTCAAACGTTTCTGCGCCCGTGCCGTGCAGAACGCTGTCCGAAGAGTGATCGTACATGGCCTCAAAAGCGCTGGCGGCGGGCGAGTTGCGGACACCCTTTCCCCCGACGGAAAAATCATTGATGTTGCTCATGGCGACGGCTGGTTCGGAACCGCTGAGAATACGAGGGAGAGAGGGCCCCAGCGCGATGGCCCGAAACGGAGACGCGTGGGCGGCAGCAGGCAGATTACGAAGCGAACGGTTGAGCCACCCGTCTTCAGTAGCCTTTAGTCCGGGCGTGCCGGTTTCCATAAAGTCCTGCGCGTCGAAGTGAGAGCGCGTCGCATCCGGTGATCCCGCGGCGTGCACAATCGCAAGATGCTTTTGCTGCCACAGGGGCTGAAAAGGCGCGAGCGAAGGATGGAGACCAAAGAAACCGTCGAGATCGAGAACGGCCTTACGCGGGATGTTGATGCTGGGACGCATGGCGTAGTACTGCGGCTCGCCGTAAGGAACGACAATGTTGAGTCCATCGGCCGCGCCGCGCTGAAAAAGAACAACCAGGCGCTTGGAACGAACACCGGTCTCGACAGCCGCGAGTGCGGCGCGCGTGAGGAAGCTTGGTATCGCAGCCGTGCCCACGACGGCCAGCGCGCTATTGCATAGGAAAACTCGACGAGTAATGGACATGAAAGATCCTGGCTCCTACTTTACGGCTTTCGGCTCCCGGCTTCTGGCTCTGAGCCGTGAGCTATGAGCTCCGCGCAAGCGGATCCCGCGCCAACTCCTAGCTTCACGCTCACCGCTCATCTTCTCTGAAACTCGGGCGATCCCAACAGCAATCCTGCGACCGTGTTCGCATCCGGTGGACGTGTCTTGTCCGCAATCTTTCGATCCTGATCGGCATCCTGGCTCGATTCCGTCTTCGGTGTTTCCAACTGCGCGATGATTGAATCGTGCGTCTGGCGCGACACGCCGGATGTTAGCAACTTCGTCTCCATGGTGGAGAGTAGCAGGTCCGGATCCGATGAAAGCGAACTGTCAGCCAGTTGTCGCGCATCAATCTTCACGCCGCGAACCTTGCCACCGGTGAGCGCCAGCGCGAAATTCATGCGGTTCAGCAGCGCTGCTGAACTCACCCAGGTCTCGCTTTTCATGGAGTAGCCGGTCGGAGGCTGCGCACCGTAGAGGGGCATGCCCATGTTGCCGAGTTGACGCGCGAGGGGCATGGCGTCACCGACATCCGCTCCCGATGCGCGGACGGCGGAGACAACGAACTCCAGCGGAGTTTTTACTTTTGCGCGGTACGCACCCTCCGCCCAGAATTCCTGCGAGTGAAACAACGTCGAGAGCACTTCGCGAATATCGCCCTTCTTTCTTTCGAACGTCTTCGACATGCGATCGACCAAAGCTAGCGGGGGGTCGTCAGAGACAAAACGTTGCGCCAGTTTCAGCGAAATAAAATGCGCCGTTTGCGGGCTTGTGGCCAACCGGTGCAGCACTTCCCTGCCCTCGCCTTCGCCGTTGGGTTTGATCTTCTTCCCCAGCACAAATTTCGGGCCGGGCTCGTGCACGCGGGAATCGAAGCGGAATCCTCCGCCTTCGAAGGGCTTTTCAATCGTCCATCCGGTGAAAACCTTGGCGACCTCAGTGACGTCGCGCTGCGAGTAGCCCCCGTTCACGCTGAGCGTGTGCAATTCCAGCAATTCGCGCCCGTAGTTTTCATTGAGACCGCTGCGGCGACGCTTCTCGTTGGCATTTGGATTCTGTCGCGGAAAACGCCGGGGCCCTCGGAATCCGGGATGGGCGGGCACGCCCAGGGCCTGCATCGAATTCGGGCCAACGCTGAGCCAATTGTCGAGATAGAACAGCATGGCAGGACTCTTGGCCGTCGCAACCAGCAGGTCTTCGAACTTGCCCATGGCGCGAGGGCGAATCACGTTCTGCTCGTAATCGGTGAGCAGCACGCGATCGGCGCCCTTGTTGAGGAACACATTGAAGTGGTTGAACCAGAAATCGGTCATCACCTCTTCGAGCTGTCGTTCACTGTAAATGGCGCGGAGCAGCTTGGCCTGAATCAGTTCGTCGGCGATGACGCCCTGCGGATTGTTCATTGCCAGCAGGGTTTCTTTCTGCTTGGAATCAAGCCCGGAGAGAAATTCCTGGCCGCGACCGCCTCGTAGAGAATCCGCAAAGGCGAGCTGTTCTTCGGCCGACATCGCCATTACCTTCTTGAAGCGCTGGTCGGGGGGCAGGTCGACCAGACCTTGCACCGCGAGATCGGTGTATAGACGCTCTTCGCGACGGACTGCTTCGGCGTCGTCCGACACTTTTGTTTCGGAATTCGACGGAACATCAGCCGCAGGAGTCATAGAGTTTGCGGCGTTGCCGTTCGTTTCAGCGTTAGCTGCCGCGGCAAGTTCCTCCTCGGTCTTGGCGGTCGATGTCGCGTCACCCGCACCATCGGCTGACATAGCCGGTTCCTGGGCATTCTTCGCCGTCTCAATTGTCGGCTGCGATGATGCGGGCGCCAATTTCGCAGCTCCCTTCTTCTCCTTTTTTTCTTGCATGCGCGCGATTTGCACCTGGAACACTGCACGCCGGGCGGGTTCGGATGGCATGGATTTCTTTCCGTCCATCACTTCGCGAATCACGCGCTGGTCAGGGAATTCGTCGACCATCTCCTTGGAGCTCATGTGCAAGGTGCGAAATGCCGCAAGCCGAGGCTCAAGACCGCCGTCCGCAATTTTCTCCGGGTGCAGCTGCAAATCGATCCAGTGGTCGACTCCCATGGCGGTAACTTGCTGTACGTCGCTGGGGCGTGGACCGAACGCGAGCCGATTGAGCGCATGCACCGCGCGCTTCTGCTCGATCGATGCTGCGTCTGAAGTGCTGGGCTTCTTCTTGGCTGAAAGCGGTAGAGAATCTGCCAGGCTCAGGCAAAGAAGCAGGACTGCGCATTTCACCAGGCTGGATTTCATCAAAGCTCCCCGGGCCGGTCGAGTCTCTAAATTATGAACCCGAATGGGAGAAAAAGTTGCTGGCAATAACAGTTCTCTTTTCAGCCGGAAGTCGCTGATTTTTGTGATGGTTGCAGGCGCGAAACGAAGTCGCCGCAGAGCCAGGCATGCCCCCTAGGTGAGAAGCATCTTGTTGCGCGACACTTTGTGTTGCAGCGTGGCAGCGAGTTGGTCGATATCGCTGGCAGAAATGTTCACGCTCATCCCCTCCAGCAATGGCGTGCGATTGCTGCCCACCGTCTGGCGCCGGATCTGGATCAGCAGCCCCTGGACCACATTGGGATCGAATTTCAGCGGAGCGAGACGCACCAGGTCGCTCAGAGCGTTCCCAACGGACATCGGCGCGCGATAGGGACGCGCACTGATCATTGCGTCAAAGGAGTCCGCGAGCCCGACGATGCGCACCGGCATGGGCAAATCATTTTGACCGAGCTTGTCGGGGTATCCTGAGCCATCGCTGCGCTCGTGATGCCAGCGCACTGCCTGTGGGATGTTCGGCCAGGGAAACTGCACGCTGCTCACGATCTGGTGGCCCACGGTGGTATGGTCAGCCATCTCGCGAAATTCTTCCGGATCGAGCGCGCCGGGTTTGCCAAACAACCTGCGATCCACGGCAACCTTTCCAATGTCGTGCAGGTATCCAGCACTGCGAATGGCGCCGACTTCGGTCGGCTCCATGCCCATGGCCTCGGCGATGGCCGCCGCATAACGGCCCACACGCAGCGAGTGCCCGTGAATATTCACATGCTTTACGTCGATAGCAGTGGCAAAGGCCTCGAGCGCGTTATCGTAGAAGCCGTGCAGAGAAGCCATGAGCCGCAGATTTTCCGAAACGCGTTGCGCGATGGTTTGCGTCAGGGCATGATTCTGAACCGCAAGCGCCACGTAACTGCAGAGCAACTCGAGAGCGTCGAGTTCGCTGTCTTCGTACAAGGCGTCCCCAGCACGGCGGCCGAGAGCGACAACTCCGGCGAGACGTCCGGCGGCCTTGAGCGGAGCGAGGCACTTGAACAGCTCCGGCGCGACGTTGCCGTTGGAGCTGAGAAACACTGAGCAGGTGGAGGCGTTGAGAACAATGGGTCCACGTGCCGCGGCGAGCGCGTGAACGTGCTTGGGAAGCAGCGGAATGAAGGCAGGCTCGGGCAGCAGGGCGAATCCCTGGGCTGCCGCGGTGGTCAGCATCGCGGGCTTGTCGTTGAACAGGAAGAGGGCTCCCTCGCGCGCGCCTGCCGCTTCCATAATGGAAGACAGCATGAGCCGCGAGGTTTCAGAAAACTCGCGCTCAGCCGTGAGGGCCGGACCGAGTTCCGATAACGCCTCGACCGTTTGCAACAGCCGCCGTAAATTGTTGGTCTGAATCGCCACCGACGAAGTGGGAGCCAGATCGCAGAGCAGAATGAGGGTAACATGCTGCGAATCGCCAGCGGGAGAACCGTTGTTGGTTACCTTGATGCGGTGACAAAAGTGAAAACACGTTAACGGAACAGGTTCCGGTAGCGAGGGATATTGGACAAAGGCACAAACAAGACAGTGCTGGTCACGGGAGGCCGCGGATTCGTTGGATCCGCCCTGGGGAAACTTTTACGGCGTGAAGGATATCGCGTGCTTTCCCTGGATGCGGCTCCGTCGCAACAAGATTCAGGGAATAGCGCGGATGAGCTGACTTGCGACGTATCCGACAAGGCTCAAGTCAGGCAGATTCTCAAGTCCAACCGTACCGACGCCATTATCCACCTGGCCGCGATTCTGCCCACGGCCGCACAACGCGATCCGGTCCGGGCCACCCGGGTCAATGTGGATGGGAGCCTGAATCTTCTTGAGATGGCCAAAGAATTCGAGGTGCGGCATTTCGTCTTTGCCAGTTCGCTCAGCATCTACGGAAGCTGGCCGAAAGATCAGATCGTCTCGGAAACTTCGCCTGCCGCACCCGAGGATATTTACGGAGCGGCAAAACTCTACGTGGAACAACTCGGAGCCGCTTCTCGGGAACGAGACGGATTGCAGTTCGTCAGCTTTCGCATCGGACGCGTGGTAGGAAAGGGCGCACATTCACAGACTTCGGCATGGAGAAGTCAGATTTTTGAGATGCTGGGAGCGCAGCAACGAGTCACAATCGACCTGCCCTACGTAGCTTCCGAGACGCTGCTGCTAGTCCATGTGGACGACGTGGCTCTGGGCTTGTTGGCGCTACTCGAGGCGAATCGTCCGTCACACACGATCTACAACGCGCCTTGCGAATCTGTCACTGTGCAGCGGCTTAAGGACCGTATCGAGACGCTGAATCCGAAGATCCTCGTTCTGCCGGGAGACTCTTTTACAACGGGAAACCCGAGACGGTTGGATTGGTCCCGCTTTCGAGAGGACTTTCAGTTCCGTGCCGCACCCATTTTGGAGCGATTGGAACTGGAAGCGGCGCACGCGACACACTCGACCTAAGCGTTCGTCAGAAATGCTCGCGCAGTTCGGCAAAGCTTCCGACGATCAGAAGCTTTTGATGGGGCGGAGCCGCGTTCAGTTCTTCGTGCTCCAGAATCCAGGTATCGCCGTGAGGTACGAAGATCGCGTGCAATCCTGCGGCGAGTGCGGGATTGATGTCGGACTTCGGACTGTTGCCGACCATCCAGGTGGAGTCGTGCATGAGTTCGTACGTGTGCGCAATGCGCGAGTACGCGTCCGGATTTTTCTCCGGCACAATTTCGACGGCCGTGAAATACTCGCGGATTCCCGAGCGCTCGACTTTTCCTGATTGTTCCACGTGATCGCCCTTGGTAACGAGGATCAAGCGATGCCGCGGCGCTAGGTAGGCCAGCGTTTCAGGCACTTCGGACAGAAATTCGATGGGATGATTCTCAATGGTAGCCGCGAAGCTGCGGACCTGCTGGTGCAATTCTGTCGTCACTCGCTCGGGGCTGAGACGCTCGAATGTGTCGGCCAACGCGTGGGCGAAGCTGTGCAGGCCGTATCCGTGCTTAATGATGCATTCGCGTTCCACGTCGTTGAGCACTTCGCGGACCTGCTCCGGGGAGAACTCGTGATGATTCAGGAACGAGATGAACTTCGCGATGGCCCGCTCGAAATAGATGTTGTTTTCCCAGAGCGTGTCGTCGGCGTCAATGAGGAGGGTTTGGGGCACGGGGGTTTCTAGCTTGTAGCTACTAGCCACTAGCTTCTAGCTGCTAGCTCCTAACTCCTAGCAAAGCTGCAGACTTCGTTCGCACTTTGGAAGCTCAAAGCCTGGGACCGGAAGTTCCGTGATGCGCTCTGCCTAGCTAGCAGCTAATAGCTAGCAGCTTCTTTCCCCTCACACCCAATCCACGTGCGCTTCCGGCCCGATGATGCCGGCCTTGTGTCCCATGTCGAGGAGGCGGCGTACCGCTTCGCGGCCGTCGGCGCCATAGTCGAGCGTGCGCTCGTTGACGTACATGCCCACAAACTTGTCCGCCGAAGCCGTATCGAGGTCGCGGGCAAACTGCATGGCATACGCCAACGCTTCTTCACGATGATCAAGACCGTACTGAATGCTGTCGCGCAGAGCCTGCGTGACGGCTTGCATCAGTTGCGGCCCAAGCGCGCGACGAATGGCATTGCCTCCCAGCGGCAAGGGAAGTCCCGTCACCTTCTGCCACCATTTTCCAAGATCGACAACACGGTGCAACCCAGCTTTGTCGTAGGTGAGTTGCCCTTCGTGAATGATCAGGCCCGCTTCATACTTGCCTTCGAGCACCTGCGGGATGATCTGATCGAAGGGCACCACTTCGGTTTCCACGCCCGGAGCAAACAACTGCAACGCGAGATACGCCGTCGTCAATTTGCCCGGCACGGCGATCTTCCTGGTCTTGATCTCGCTGTGGTTGAATGGGCGGGGCGATACCACCATGGGGCCGTAGCCTTCGCCGACGCTGCCGCCGCAGGCCATCAATGCGTACTTGTCCTGCAAGTAGGGATACGCGTGAAATGATATTGCGGTCACGTCGTAAACGCCGTCGCGCGCTTTCTGATTCAGTGTTTCAATATCGCACAGGGTGTGCGAGAAACGCAGTCCGGGAGTTCGCACCTTGTGAGTGGCCAGGCCGTAGAACATGAATGCGTCGTCGGAGTCAGGACTGTGAGCGACAGTGATCTCGCGAACTTGGGCGCCCGCGGACAATGTGTTGGCTTCGGATGCGACAGTCATGATTTTTCTTGAACTCCTGAATTGATGGCGAGAGAGACCAGCGCCTGAGGGCGCACCTGAAATTCTAAAATGATCTTTTATGGTCTGAGCACGACCGAAAATCTTTAACTCTTCGCGCTCCTCTGCCATCGGCTCGCGATTCCGGCAGCGAGCATCACCTTGATCACTTCGGCCGCGATGAACCAGTACAAGCCGAAATAGGCGGCCTTGGCCAACGAGTGAGTGTAAACATAGAGCCAGCCTAGTCCGCCCACGAAGAGCAGTATCTCAGCCAGCAAACCCGCGATCGCCGCGCGAACAAAATTGCGAGCGCGTCGCTCGAAGATGTATCCGGCCAGGAAAGCGACAAACGGATACGCCATCAGAAAGCCGCCGGTCGGGCCGAACAGTTGCGCGAAACCGTACAGTCCAACGCTGCTGGCGCTGAATACCGGCAGGCCCACAGCACCTTCCGCAAGGTAAAGCATCATGGCCGCGAACCCGCGACGGCTGCCGAGCAGCAGTCCTACCAGCAACACGGCAAGGTTCTGCACGGTCAAGGGAACTGGTGTAAAGGGCATCAACGGAATCGTGATGTGTGCGCACAGGGCGACGAAAACGCTTCCGCCTACAATTAGCCCTACTTGTCGCGACGCTTCAAGGGCACGCTCCTGCGGGGTGCTCAATATATCAAAGCTATTTTTTGCCATGATCGAACCTCCCAACGACATCGCACTTCAATGTTCAATGCCCCTGGTTCTCCCCCTGGTCATGTGGCGGACCCGGCGGACCGTCGTGCGCTGAGTGCGATTTCTGCAGATTGCTCCGCAGGTGAAGAAAGAGGGCGATGGCTACACACACGACAACCAGCGTGCTAACGCCCAGGATCAGGAACCACCAGATCATCCGCACGACGGATTAGAATAACAGAAGCCGGGCCACAAACTGCGCGAAGGTTTTGAATCCCGCGCCATCGGATGCGTTGCAGGTACGAATCCGGTCCCGTCACGATTCCGGCGGTTTCCCCGCTGCGGCAAGAATCGACGCGATAGCTGGATTGGTAGGGCCAGCAACGCGATCCACTTTCAGAGTGTATAGGTTCTTTTGCTCGACCTCGGCGGCGCTTTCGAGAAGCTGGTCGAGATCGTCATAGATCGAGAGCAATCTTCCCGAGAGCTTGTCCGCGCGGCCAGAGGCCAGTTCGAGGACAAGTTGAGCGGGGCGCTCGGCGGGAACGGTGAGATTCTCGTCGAAAATCTTCTTGATCCACGGCAGCCATTTCTTTCCTTCCGGCGAATTTAGGGAATATTCGCTCATGGCGGTGCGCACGGTGCCCGGAGCGATGGAAAACACGGCGATGCCGTGGGATTTCGTTTCCAAAGCAAGGCACTCGGTAAATCGTATGAGCGCCGTCTTGCTGCACACATAGCTGCTGAAAAATGCCATCGCCATGGTTCCGGCTCCGCTCGACACGTTGATGATGCGTCCGCGGCCACGCGAAACCATTCCCGGGAGCACCAGCCGCGTACACAGGACCGGGCCCAACACGTTGACCTCCATACCGCGCCACCACTCGTTGATTTCCGACTCCGTAAAAGGAAGCAGAGGCCCAGGAGCGCCGGCGTTGTTCACGAGGAGGTCGATGGGACCGATCGATGTTTCGATGCCTCGCACGACTCCTTGCACGGATTCAGCGTTGGTGACATCCGCAGGGCAGGAAACGGCGCGTCCACCTTGCTGTTCGATGAGGCGCACGGTTTCCGCAAGTTCGTCGCCGGAACGCGCCAATACCGCAACGCTCGCCCCCGCAGCGGCCAACGCCCGGGCGATCGCACGTCCAATGCCTCTGCCACCGCCAGTGACGAGCGCAACGTGCCCGCCGAGGCGCCCTGGGTTTCCGAACTTTGATGGATCTGTCACGGAAGATTCTCGCGGCCGCTGATTCAACGAGCGAGGCTTGCCGGTTCAGCTCTGGTTGAGTTCGGCGCGTTTCTGTCGCATCGTCTCCACGCGCTTCGTCATGAACTCGAGACGATTGCGTCCCCACTTGGTGTGGGTGACTGCGGTCTCGACATCTTTAAAGGCGTTAGGATCGTTGAGCTTCTCGCGCAGCTCCTTGATGAAGGGATGAATCTTGGCATAGATGAGAAACAATTCCCCGCTGAACCCGGGAGCGAGGAATAGATCCTCATTCAGCGCTCCGGCATTCACGAATGACGAGACCATTCCCCAGTAGCCACCGACCTGGCGCAACCAGTTGTTTTCCTGCGTGCCCATGGCCCAGGCGACTTTCAGGAAATCGTCAGCGCTCTGCGGAAAGAATTCTCCAGCCCACCAGTTGCGGGCTTTGCGCATCTCGGCTTCGCGGCGCAGATCGTAAAGTTGAACGATGAGTTTTGCATCTTCGATGGTGGGCTTCTTGGGCATTGATCCTCCGGGAATCAAGGATTGTAATGCGGGTGAGGAGCGGTGAGCAATGAGTAGGGAGCGGTGAGTGGGCGTTGAGGTTTAGCTCAACGCCCTTTCTCATTGCTCATAGCTCAGTGCTCACTGCTGGAATCAAACGCTTGTGCTCGCGGCGGCTTCGGTATTCGGTGGCGGTGGAGGCGGCGCCGGACGCTCGTAGTCACATTCTTTATTGGGGCACGCGATAACCGGGCCGGCTTTCAAGTTCTTCTCCACAAGATATTCGCTGCCGCAACTCGGACACTTTTCGGCGATCGGCTTGTTGGCCGAAGTGAACTTGCACTTGGGGTAATTGCCGCAGCCGTAGAACGTGTTGCCTTTACGGGCGCGCTTTTCGACCAGGTCGCCGTCTTTGCAGTCGGGACACTTCACGCCGATGAAGTTCTGCTTCACGTACTTGCATTCCGGATATCCGCTGCAGGCAGTGAACTCGCCGTAACGGCCGTGGCGGATCATCATGTTGCGCCCGCACTTGGGGCAGGGCTCATCGAGCGGGATGTCGGGAACTTTCTTACCTTGATCCAGGCGGCGGGTGGTTTTGCAGTCGGGATATCCCGTGCAGGCCATGAACTGGCCGAAACGTCCGCGCTTCAGTACCATGACGCGGCCGCAGTTCTCGCAATATTCTTCCGCGGCGCCCGTCTCCTGCATGTCGGCGGAATCAAGGTCGGGCAGGTTGATGGGATTTTCCTTGGTGAAGGTGCAGGTATTGGGATCTTCCTTGTCGTAGGTGCTGCAGGCGTAGAAGGACCCGTGCTTGCCCCACTTGATCACCAGCGGCGCGCCACACTTTTCGCACTTCTCGTCGGTGGGCTTCTCCATCCGCTTGATGTTCTCCATATGCTTTTCGGCATACTTGAGATCCTTCTGGAACTTCTTATAGAAGTCCGACATCGCGTCCTGCCACTTCTCTTTGCCTTCTTCGATCTCGTCTAGCTCTTCTTCCAGGCGGGCGGTGTATTGCACGTCGAAGATATCGCGGAAATTTTCGACAAGCAGATCGGTGACGACCAGCCCGATTTCGGTGGGCACGAACTTGCCGCCGATCTTCTGCACGTACTGGCGTTCCTGGATCGTGGTGAGAATCGCCGCGTACGTGGAAGGACGCCCGATGCCGCGTTCTTCGAGTTCCTTCACCAGCGACGCCTCGTTGTAGCGCGGCGGAGGTTCGGTGAAGTGTTGCTCGGGCTTCAGGCCTTTCAGCGTGAGCTTCTGTCCAGCCTCGAGAGCCGGAAGCTTGTGCTTCAGCTCCTCGTCTTCTTCGTCCTTGCCTTCCTTGGACTCTTCGTAAACTTTCAGGAATCCGTCGAACTTCAGCACAGACCCAGTAACCCGGAACCAGAACACGTCCGCGCCGTTCTTCGCATCGATGTCGACCGTAGTCTGGTCGAAGACCGCGGGGTTGATCTGCGAAGCGACGAACCGCTGCCAGATCAGCTTGTAGACCTTGAACTCATCTTCTTTTAAGTACTGCTTGATCTGGTCGGGATGGCGCATGGCCGACGTGGGACGAATCGCTTCGTGCGCAGCCTGCGCTTCCTTCTTCTCTTTAAATGTGTTCGGCGACTCCGGCAGGTACGTCGGCCCGTATTCCGTGCCGATGTACTCGCGAACTTCGGCGATGGCCTCGGGCGCAACACGGGTGGAATCGGTACGCATGTAGGTGATGAGACCGACCGAGCCTTCTTCACCCAGTTCCACGCCTTCATACAGACGCTGCGCGATCATCATGGTGCGCTTCACGCTGAAGCGCAGCTTGCGCGAAGAATCCTGTTGCAGCTTGCTGGTGGTGAAGGGCGGAGCCGCATTGCGGCGCCGTTCTTTCTTGTCGACCGACCGGACGATCCAGTCAGCCTTTTCCAGGGCAAGGCGGATCTTTTCGGCTTCCTCTCCATTCGGGACTTCGATCTTTTCTTCACCCTTGCCGAGAAAACGCGCGTCGAATGCCGGAGGCTTGCTGGCGGCGAGGTGAGCGTCGATGGTCCAGTATTCCTTCTTTTCGAACGCCTTGATCTCGCGTTCGCGCTCCACGATGAGCCGAAGAGCGACGGTCTGCACGCGTCCGGCGGAAAGGCCGCGGCGGACCTTGTCCCATAAAAGAGGAGAGACCTGGTATCCGACGAGACGATCGAGGACGCGGCGGGCCTGCTGGGCATCGACCAGGTTCTGATCAATGGCGCGAGGATGCTCGAAAGCAGCCTGCACCGCGCGCTTGGTAATCTCGTTGAACGTAACGCGCTGAATTCGCGGAGGCGCCTCATCCTCTCCCTTCTTGGCCTTCTTCGCCTTCTTCTTCTTTGCGCCGTCCTCATCGAGTTCGAAGGCGAGATGGGCGGCAATGGCTTCGCCCTCGCGGTCCGGGTCAGGCGCGAGGTAGATGTTGTCTGCCGACAAGGCCAGCTTTTTCAGCTTGGCAACAACCTTTTCTTTACCGGGGATGACGATGTAGTCGGTCTCGAAGTCGTTCGCAATGTCCACACCCAGCGTGCTCTTGGGCAGATCTCTGACGTGACCGAGAGAAGCTTCGACCGTGAAGCCTTTACCCAGATATTTCTGGATAGTTTTCGCCTTAGCCGGCGATTCGACAATGACTAAACCTTTAGACAATGGTTCCTCTGTTTCTGTGTATTCGTTTTTGAAGCTAGCACGAATTGCGATGCCGCAACAAGTTACTGGCTCGAGCTTGTAGCTCCTGGCTGCTAGCTTCTAGCTCGGACAGGGGGCTGGAGCCGTTGCGATCACGATGCCAACATACGCTGTATTTCCAACGTTTTCGCTTCGAGTTCCTCAAAACTTTCAAAGCTCAGCATATGCAGGTCCTTGGCGAGCAAGAGATGGCATTCCAATTCGCTGGCCGACCCGCGAGCAATCTGGACGAATCGTTTCATTTCTGCATCTGATCGCCGGCCGCATCCTTCCGCGATATTGGCACCGATGGAAGAACACGCACGTCTCATCTGGCTCGTGAGACCATAACTTTCCTCTTTTGGAAAGAACCGCGTGGTCTGGTAAATCTGCATAGTCAATTCATGCGCCTTCGACCACACTTTCAAGTTTCGAAAGTTTTCCAAGGTCAACCTCGCTTTGCTTCCAGCTAGCAGCCAGGAGCTAGAAGCTCTTCACAAAATTCTTCCCCGGCATCTGCTTGACCTTGCCGGTGAGCTCCAGTTCGAAGAGCGCGGCGAAGATTTCGGAGGACGACATTTCCGATTCCAGCTTCTCGATGAGCTGATCGATGTGCGTGGCTTCGTCGGCTTTCAGCAGCGTGAGGATTCGCTTCTCGTGAGGAGGCAGCCCATCATCCGGAAATAGAGATGCCGTGGCATCGCCGGAAGATTCAGGCGAGGAGGAGGGAGTCAGTGCAAGTCGTACTTCTGTCGGGAGATCTTCCCACACGTCTTCCCAGGTCGCAACTAGCTTCGCGCCCTGCTTGATGAGTGTGTTCGGACCCCAGGAGTTCTTGTTCGTGACGTTGCCTGGCACGGCAAAGACGTCGCGATTCTGCTCAAGGGCACAACGCGCCGTGATGCGCGTGCCGGAGTATTCCGCGGCTTCCACCACTAGCACGCCCAGCGACATTCCGCTGATGATGCGGTTGCGAATGGGAAAATTTTGCGGCGCGGCGAATGTGCCCAGCGGAAACTCAGAAATCAGTGCACCGCCGAAGGCCAGGATCTGCTCCGCCAGGCGCGAATTTTCTTTCGGGTAGATAACGTCCACACCCGTACCGAACACGCCGATCGTTTTGCCTTTGGCCGAGATGGCCCCGCGATGGCTCGCCGTATCGACGCCGCGAGCCAGGCCGCTGATGATCACCAGGCCCTGCGCGGCCAAATCGCAGCCCAGTCGCTCCGCCATCCCAGAACCATAAGGGGTGGGATGGCGCGTGCCAACCATCGCGATTCCCGGTCTCGTCAGAATCCCGGCATCGCCCCGCACATAAAGGATGAGCGGCGGGTCGTAAATTTCCTTCAGTCGCACCGGATAACACGGATCGTCGACCGGCACGATCGTGACTTCCGCATCTGCCGCCTTGGCGATCTCCTCGCGAGCCAGTTCCGCCGACTTGCCCGTGACGATTGCCTGCGCCGAGACCGCCTGGATGCCCGTCGCTTCCAATTCGGTAAGCGACGCCTGAAAAACACCGTGAGCGCTGCCAAAGTGCTCGACCAGCTTGCGGGTCTTCGTTGGTCCCAGCCCTGGAGTCAGGGAAAGTGCAATCCATTCAAGCAGATGCGTGGCGTCGGGGGATGCGACCTCTGGTGGCAAAGAACCTCTCTCAAGCGGACTGTACTGACCCGCGGAGAAACGCGTCAAG